>Ga0206353_10285173_pt1 | contig 11527 bp, 7 predicted proteins | sample DielMetaTC5am4_FD_146436 | JGI IMG/M metagenome (GOLD analysis project Ga0206353, IMG submission 146436) | Corn rhizosphere microbial communities from Kellogg Biological Station, Michigan, USA - Diel MetaT C5am-4 (Metagenome Metatranscriptome)... | ecosystem: Host-associated > Plants > Roots >...
CCCGCAAGGCTGCGCGCCGCCAGCACGCCCCAGATGCCGAACAGGATATGGACGATGTCGTGGAGCACGTTCACTGGGAACATCCCGAGCTCGTATCCGAACATCGTCTTCATGGTGACACCGGCGTCGCCCGGATGACCCATATGACCCATGTCGGTGAGGCCGGGTATGAAGCCGCCGGCGCCGACGATGAGAAACACGATGCCGAAGATCATCGCGAAGGTACGGGTGCTCATGAACCATCTCCCCAAGTTGTTTTGTCTTTGTGGTACGCGAACCCGGGCTGGAGCGTAGCGCAATAACGTCGCCGTAACCAGTTCTCTCGCCGGCCCGCTATTGGATGGCGCGGCGTGCGCGAGGTTCCCCTCTTTTCAGCGCGCCAGGCGATCCGCCACGGCCCCGGCGAACGCGGCCCCGCGGTCGGCCGAATGGCCGAGATAGAGATCCGGCTCGATCAGCTCGAGCTCGATCAGCCGAGGCTCGCCGTTCGGACCTCGGACCAGGTCGACGCGCGCGTAGAGCAAGGCTTCCTCGACGGCCGCGAGGACTCGCTCGGCCGCTTCGTGTTCGTCCGATGCCGGCTCGTGCGGGCGGATGACCCCGTCGAACTCGGGCTGGACCCGGAAATCGCCCGGCCGCGGCCGCTTCGAGACCGAGTGGCTGTAGCGCCCGCTGAAATAGAAGAGCGAGACTTCGCCCTCGCTCTCGATCGCGGGCAGATAGGGCTGGATCATCGCCGCGCCTTCCGGCCCGCCGTCGAGACTATCGCCGGCCGACCAGCGGATCGTGCGCCAGCCGCTCGACGAGATTCGCGGCTTGGCGACGATTCGGTCGGTGCCGAAGGCGCGGGCAGCCTCGCTTAGGGCTTCCGCATCGACCCGCTCGACGTAGCGCGTCGGAACGACCGGCGCGCCCCGGCCGGCGAGGGTGCCGAGATAGGCCTTGTCCATGTTCCAGCGAAGCACCGCCGGCGGGTTGTCGAGGCGCGCCCCTTGCCCCTCCCACCGACGCGTCGCTTCGAGCCACTCATCGGGCGCGAACGGATAGCCCCAGGCGAGCAGCGGCAGGACGAGGTCGAAATCGGCGAGGTCTTCGGCCGCCGCCCAGTCCCGCCCCTCGACCGCCAGGCCGGCGGCGCGAAGCGGGGCGGCATTGTCCTCCAAGACCTCCGGCCAGCGGGTGCGGAAGCCCTCCGACCTGGCGTCGGGGGTCAGAATGGCGATCCTTGCGCTCACCCGCCTCAAGGCATGTTGAAGTTGATGCCCTGGGCGAGGGGCAGGTCGCGGCTGTAGTTGATCGTGTTGGTGGCGCGCCGCATGTAGGCTCGCCAGGCGTCGGAGCCGCTCTCGCGGCCGCCGCCCGTCTCCTTCTCGCCGCCGAACGCGCCGCCGATCTCCGCCCCCGACGGGCCGATGTTGACGTTGACGATCCCGCAGTCCGAGCCGGCGGCGGAGAGGAACAGCTCCGCCTCGCGGAGGTCGTTGGTGAAGATCGACGAAGAGAGGCCCTGCGGCGCCGCGTTGTGCGCCGCGATCGCCTCGTCGAGCGTCCCGTAGCGCATCACGTAGAGGATCGGTGCGAACGTCTCGGTGAGGGTGATGGCGCTCTGCGCCGGCATCTCGACCAGAGCGGGCCGGACGTAGAGGCCGCCGAGCCTTTCGCCGCCCGAGACGGTGCCGCCCTCGGCGCGCGCTCGGTCGAGCGCCCGATCCATCGCCTCCAGCGCCGCCGCGTCGATCAGCGGCCCGACCAGGATTCCGTCCTCGAGCGGGTTGCCGACCGCGACTCCGGCCCAGACCTGCTTCAGCCGGGGGACGAGGCGGTCGTACACCTCGTCGTGGACGAACAGGCGCCTCAGAGTCGTGCAGCGCTGGCCGGCCGTTCCGACCGCGGCGAACGTGATCGCCCGCTCGGCCAGCGCCAGGTCGGCGGTGGGCGCGACGACCATGCCGTTATTGCCGCCGAGCTCGAGCAGAACCCGGCCGAAGCGCGCGGCCACCCGAGGCGCCACCTGTCGACCCATCCGCGTCGAGCCGGTCGCCGAGAGCAGGGCCACTTGGGGGTGATCGACCAAAGCCTCGCCCACTTCGCGTCCGCCTTGCACCACCTGGCTGAGGTTCGGCGGGGCGTCGCCGAACCGATCCGCCGCCCGCTCGAACAGGGCCTGGACCGCCGCCGCGCAGAGCGGGGTCTTCTCCGACGGCTTCCACACCACGGAATCGCCGCAGACAAAGGCGAGGCACGCATTCCACGCCCATACCGCCACCGGGAAGTTGAAGGCCGAGATCACCCCAACCACGCCCAAGGGATGCCAGGTCTCCATCATCCGGTGGCCGGGCCGCTCGGTGGCGATGGTGAGGCCGTAGAGCTGGCGCGACAGGCCGACGGCGAAGTCGCAGATGTCGATCATCTCCTGGACCTCGCCGAGGCCCTCCTGGAGGATCTTGCCGGCCTCGAGGCTCACCAGCCGGCCGAGCGCGTCCTTCTCCTCGCGAAGCACCTCGCCGAACCGCCGAACCAGCTCGCCGCGCCGGGGCGGAGGCACCGACCGCCAGGCGAGGAAGGCGGAATGGGCGCGCTCGATCGCGGCGGCGGCATCGGCCGTCGCCGCGACGGCGCCGATCCTCTTGCCGTCGATCGGCGAAAAGGATTCCAGGTCGCCTTCCGCTCTCAGGCCGAAGCGGGACAGCAGGGACGCGGCCTCGGCCGCGGAGTCGAACGCCATTCCGGCGCTCTAGCTCTACCCCGGCTACCGCGCCAGTCAGGCCGCCACGGGGCTCGGCGCGGCGGCGCGGCCGGTGCGCTCCAGCTTGCCCCAGCCGACCCAGCGGCCGTGCAGGGCGGCGCCGACGGCGCGGATCACCACCCAGTACATGAGCTGGCGGTAGACGAAGCGCTGGGCGATGAGCAGCCAGGCCGGGAAGCGCGGCTCTCGCGAGTCCATCCGGTAGGCGACGAGGCCGCAGGCGAGGTCGACCGTCGCGAAGACGATCCAATAGGCCGCCATCCGGAACAGGTCCGTATTGGTCTGCGCCCAGCCGTGCTGCTCGACCCGCCCGATCGTCGCGGCGAGGCTGAGCAGAAGCGCGAGGTCTATGAGCGGCGAGACGATCGAGAAGAAGATCTGGAACAGCCAGGCCTGCGGCATGCCGATCCGGGCAAGGCCCCTGGGCGAGCCTTGAGCGAGCACCGCGCGGTGCTTCCACAGGCATTGCAAGGTTCCGAACGCCCAGCGGAAGCGCTGCCGGGCGAGTCCGCGCAAGGTCTGCGGCGCCTCGGTCCAGGCGATGGCGTCCGGATCGTTGGCGACCCGCCAGCCGGCGCGCTGGACGGCGATGGTGAGGTCCTGGTCCTCGGCGAGGGTGTCGACCGGGAAGCCTCCCACGGCCTCGAGGGCGGCGCGTCGCCATGCCCCGACCGCGCCGGGCACGACCATGATCGCGCCGAGCCGGGCGAGCGCGCGCCGTTCCAGATTCTGCGCGGTCACATATTCGACCGCCTGCCAGCGGGTGACGAGGTTGACCTTGTTGCCGACCTTGGCGTTGCCGGCGACGGCGCCGACCGCGGGGTCGGCGAACCACCGCGCCAGCCTGGCGATCGTCTCAGCCTCGAACTGGGTATCGGCGTCGAGAGCGACGATCACCTCGTTGTGGGCGAGGGCCAGGCCGCGGTTCAGGGCATGGGCCTTGCCGCGGTTGGGAAGGCGGAGAAGCTGAACGCGGGCGTCGCTCGCGAACGCGCGCTCGACCCGGTCGGCGGTGCCGTCGGTCGAGCCGTCGTCGATCACGATCGCCTCGATGTCGGCGCCGCGGCTGGCGAGGACCCGGCGCACCGACGCCTCGATCACCCGGGCCTCGTTGAAGCAGGGGATGAGCACGGAAATCCGGCCCGGCTCGCCTTCCGGAGGCGCCTCCGGACGGTCGGTGGCGGCGAGCAGGGTGAGCGACAAAGCGCGGACGATGCCGAGGGCGATCGCGACCACGAAGATGCTGGAAAGGAGCACGCTGAGACCGGCGAGGAGGATGAACATCGCGACGTCGGCCCGGACCGCGATCAGGTCCGCGCCCTCGACCTTCGGCATCACCTGGGCGGGCGTGAGCCCGGCCAGAGCCGAGGCCTTGACGAAGCGGTAGCCCTTGGCCCTGAGCGCGTCGATCAGCCGCGGCAGCGCCGCCAGGGTCTGCGCCCGGTTGCCGCCGCCGTCGTGGAGCAGGATGACGTTGCCGGAGCGCTCGGCATTGCCCGCCTCCACCTCGCGCAAGGCATTGCCGACGATCGCGTCGACGCCGGGCTGCTGCCAGTCCTCGGTGTCGACGTGGAGGCCGACGTTGAGGTAGCCGCGCTGCTGCGCGTCGAGCGCGGGGCCCAGTTCGTCGGCGGTGGTCGGCTCGGCGTCGCCGAAATAGGGCGCCCGGAACAGGCGCATGCCATGCCCGGTATAGGCTTCGACCAGCCGCTCGGTGGCGTTGAGCTCGAGGCTGACCGCCCGGTCCGACGCGTCGGCCATGTTCGGATGGGTGTAGCTGTGGTTGCCGAGCTCGTGCCCCTCGTCGACGATCCGGTTGAGCAGGCGCGGATGGGCGAGCGCGTTCTCGCCGACGATGAAGAAGGTCGCCGGAACGCCTTTCGCCTTGAGGACGTCGAGGATTTTCGGGGTCCAGCCTGGGTCCGGCCCGTCGTCGAAGGTGAGCGCCACCAGGCCCGGCCGATAGCCGCCGCGGCGGATCACGTAGGGCGTCGGCAGCACCGGATAACGTTCCGACCGGATCAGCCTTTTGGAATCGGCCGTGACCTCGCGCCGACCGTCGGTCGGGGTCGCGACGATGCGAAGGATCTCGCCCGAGCCCTGAACGTCGGTGTTGGTCGGGCTCTTCAGGGCCGCGAGGTCGGGCACCGGCCGGTTGGGGCCGAAGGAGGCGAGGTCCTTCCAGACCCCCGGATCCTCGCTTCCGAGCCGCCACAGGGCGACCCCGCCGACCCCTTCGAGCCGGGCCGCGCGGAGCTGGTTCCACGAGCTCGCCGCGTCGACCATCCAGACATGGTGGGGCGTCCCGGCTTCGTCCTCATAATCGAACGTCTCGTTGCCGCTGGCGGGATCGAAGCGGATCTGGGCCTCGCTGTCGTGCGCCGACAGCCAGGCTTCCTCGATCGTCTGGACCTCGGCGGCGTGGCCCTGAGCCCAGTCGTAGCCGTAATTGGCGATGGCGGCGACCGCCTTGCCGGGCCCGACGGCGCGAACCGCCTCCTCCATCCGGGCGACGAACCAGGGCTGCGAGGCGATCGGCCCGGGGTCGGCGGTCATCCAATGCTCGTCGTAGAGCATGAGATAGAGCCGGTCGGCGACCCGGCCGTAATCGGCGAGCCGCCACGAGGCATCGGCCACCGGCGCGGTGAGGCCGACGGTGAGGCCCTTGGGCGCCAGCGCCCGCCGAGTCTCGGCGAGGAATCGCTTGTAATCGGCCTGGGCGCTTTCCGGCAGCTCCTCGAAGTCGAACACCACTCCGGAGGCTCGGCGCGCTTCGAGGAAGTCGGCGACCTGGGAGGTGAGCCGCACCCGGGCCGCCGGGTCGTGGAGCAAGGCGGCGGTGCCGGCGACGTCCCAGGTCGAATCGTTGACGTTCTGAACCATCGGCAGGACCCGGGGCGGGCGGGCCGCGCCGGCGACGATCTGGTCGAAGGCGGGATCGGCGACGATCCGGAAATCGTGGCCGGGGCCGGTGACGGTCGCCAGCGCCGGCATGACCTCGTCGATCTCGTCGACATGCTCGGCGAGCGAGGCCCGGCTGGTCTCGTCCCAAGGCACGTAGAAGGCCGAGACGGTCGGCCGGCCCTGGTGCGCGCCCCTGGCCGGAGCGGCGGGGAGCCAGCTGCCGCCATAATATTCGCGCCGGATCGGCTTGTGGTGGGAGATTCCGATCCGCTCGGCGAGGGCGTGGAGCGGCGAGCGGTCGATTCCGAGCGGCAGCGGCCCGGGCAAGGGCACCTCGACGATGGTCAGGGCGAACACCGCCGCCGCTCCGAAGACGAGCAGAAGCAGCGCCAGGATCGACGATCGGGTCCAGCGGCCCCGTCGGCCCGACGGGTCCAGGAAAATCGGTTGAGACATAGCCTTCGCCCTCGAGCCAAGCCATCTAGGGAGTGGCGCTTTGCGGGATGAGGGGCGCCGGGATTAAATCTTGTTCACGCTAGCGACGACGCGGGGGCCCGGTCCGGGAGGGTCGGTCTCGCCGGGCTGGAGGTAGTGGCAATCGCCGGGCCCTCCCGTGAGCGGCAAAAGCCAGCGCTCGCTCCCGCTCAGCGGATCGGCCTCTCCGGCGGCGACATAGGCGACTGAGAAAGGCGGCGCGGTGAGCAGGATCGCACTCTCCGGTCCGGCGCGGAGCCGCGATCCGGGAGACGGCGACCGCCGCGCGACGGCGACCGCGTCGTCGACGTGCAGCTGGCGGTCGCGCCCATAATCGTAGAGGCGGTAGGTGACGTCGCTCGGCTGCTGGATCTCGATCAGCGACAGGCCGGGACCGATGGCGTGGATCGTCCCCGCCGGAACGGAGAAGAAGTCGCCCGGCCGAGCCTCGATCCAGTCGAGGCGCCGCTCGATCGAGCCGTCCTTCGCGGCCTCGCGTAACCCGGCCTCGCTCAGTTCCTCCTTCAGGCCGAGGGCGAGTGTCGCCCCGGGCTCGGCGGCGACGACGAACCAGCATTCGCTCTTGCCGTGGGGGAGGCCCCGGGCTTGGGCGTGGGCGTCGTCGGGGTGAACCTGAACCGACAATTTTTCGCTGGTGAAGAGGTATTTGACGAGCAGCGGGAGCGCGCGTTTGTCGGGCGTTTCGAACCAGATCTCGCCGATGCGCCGGCCGGAGCCGTCGTCGCGCCCCCAGGGCTTCTCGATCTCGCGCGGCACCAGCTTCATTCGCCAAATTCCTCGGCGAAGGCGGCGGCGGCGCCGTAGAGGCCGGGCTCCGGATAAGTGAGGATCTTGACCGGAATCGCCTCCATCCGCTCCCGGAACCGCCCCTTGGCGACGAATCGGTCGCGAAAGCCGAAAGCGGCGAGGTAGTCGGCGATCCGCAGCCCGAGCCCGCCGGCGATCACCACCGCGTCCGCGCCCTGGGCCAAAGCGATGTCGCCGGCTACCGATCCGAGCGCCATGCAGAAGCGCTCGAGGGCCTGGGCGGCGAGCTCGTCATCGGCGTCCAGCGCGGCCTTCCACAGCGCCTTCTCGTCGCCGTAGCGGTCTGGCGGCCCCTCGTAGAGGGCGGCGAGGCCGGGGCCGGAGACGATGCGCTCGACCGAGACCCGGCCCCAGCGCTCGCGCAATCCGGCGAGGAGCCGGTCCTCGAACGGGTCGAGCGGGGCGAAGGCGATGTGGCCGCCCTCGGTCTCGACGGCGCGGGCATGGCCGCCGCGGCGGACCAGCTGGGCGACGCCGAGGCCGGTGCCCGGGCCGACGATGCTGATCACGCCTTCGTCGGGAAGTGGAAGGTCGGGGCCGCAAAGTTCGCGAAAGTGGCTCGCATCGAGGTTTTCGACGGCATGGCCTATCGCGGCGAAGTCGTTGAGCAGGCGGTATCTGGTTACCTTCAATCCATCGAGGCGGAGCGGCCAGTCGCGGTTGGTGAGCTTCGGCGCCTCGTCCCGGGGCGATCCGGCGAAGGCGATGGCGGCGGCGGAGGGGAGGGGGCGGCCGGCGCGGCGGGCGAAATCCTCCCACGCCGCTTCGAGGCCCGGATAGTCGGATGTTCGCAAAGTGCAGGCTTCGCCCAGCGAAAGGACGCGACCTTCGCCAACTTCCGCAAGGGCAAAGCGCGCGTGGGTTCCGCCGATGTCGACCGCAACGATCTCGCTCACGCTGCCCATCGGCGGGGGTTTAGCCGCTGAAGCCCGTCAGGGCGAGGCGCTCGTGGCGGAGCGCAAGCCAGGCGGCGAGAACGGCGGCATAAGCGGCGAGGCCGGCGAGGAGCGCGAAGACGAACCATCCGTGGACGGCGAGCGCGGCGGCGGCGCCCGCGGCGGCGGCGACGAACGGGCCGGCCTGGTGCGAGATGGGCACGTCGAGCTGGAACCGGCGGCGCAGGACGAGGCTTCGAAGCGCTGCCCTCAGGGCGTAGGCAAGGAGGACGGAGAGCGCCGCTCCGGTCAATCCCAGAGGCGGAATGAGCAGCAGGGCCGAGACGATGCCGATCGCGATGCTGGCGAGGGTGAGGCCGAGGCCCAGCCTCGGCCTCAGATAGACGAAGACGAGGTCGCCGATCGAGAAGGCCGCCTGGATGACCTCGGCGGCGGCCAAGGCGAGCAAGGGCCAGTAGGCCGCCTCGAACCCCGTGCCGAGCCAGGCGAGGGCCGGCCGGCCGGCGGCGAGGATCGCGACCAGAAGGGGGAGCTGGATGGCGAGGATGAGCCGGGTCGCCGAGGCCAAAGCCTCGCCCGAGCCGCGCGATCCCCGCTCGGCGAGGGTCCGGGCGACGAGCGGGATGAGAAGCCCGTCGAAGCTCTGGCGGACCTGGCGGATCGGCACCGCGATCTGCCGCGCCATGCCGTAGACGCCCGCCGGCCCCGCCCCCATCAGAAGCCCGACCAGCCACAAATCGACCCGCGTGTAGAGGGCGTTGAGCAGATCGGTCGCCGTGTTGGCCGCCGCGAAGCCGAGCATCGGCCGAAGGATCCGGCGCTCCGGCCGCCAGCTCCGGAGGCGAAGGCCGCGGAACACCCCGCGCGCGCCCCAGGCCGCGAAGGCCAAAGCGGCGAGCGTTCCGCACCAATAGCCGGCGGCGAGGCCGTCGGCGCCGAAGCCCAGCGCCCAGGCCAGCGCCGTGCCGGCGAGCAGAGCGTAGGGCTCGACCAAGCTTCGGGCCACCACCTCGAAGCGGATGGCGTGGCGCCAGCGGGTGGCGGCGAGGAACAGGTCGAGCAGCGACTGCCCGGCGACCATCGGCGCGAGCAGGAGCAAGGCCCGGCCGGCCTCGCCCGGAAGCGCGCTCGCGGGCAGGAGCCGGGCCGCCGCCATCATCGCTCCGGCGAGGAGAGCGCTCGCCAGGGTGACCAGCAGGGCGGCGTCGAGCAGGACATGGCCGGGCGGGCGCCCGGCTTCGTCCTCGGCGTCGAGCAATTGGAAGACGACCTTCTTCATGCCGAGGGAGCCGACGCTCACCGCCAGCTCGACCGCCGCCACCGCCAGCACATAGGCGCCGAACGGCGCCGGCCCGTAGAGCCGCCCGGCGACGAACAGGAAGAGCAATCGCGCCGCCAGCCGCCCGGCGAACCCCGCCGCCGTCGCCTGCGCCCCCCGCACGATCATCGCGCCCGCGTCGCGGCCCGTCTCGCTCATGCCGCTCCCCTGAACGCGGCGCGGGGGCGGCGCAACATTCACGTTAGCGCCAAGCCTCGTTCGAAATATCTGATTGGTTCACGCGGAGGCGCGGAGGCGCGGAGGGGTCGTGCCGGATTCCGCCGAAGGCGCCTTTCCGAATGCGCGGCGATATCGGTTTGCGCTGCGCGCGAATTGAGCACGAACCCTCCGCGCCTCCGCGTGAAAGATGACCTACGTCAATCGTCGAGCTGCCTGGCGCAAAGGGGTAGCCAACAATTCACTTGCGCCTGGGCCGGCGGGGAACGAGCAAGCTGCGATGCTCCCGACCGACGACAGGCCCGTGGCGGCGATCTTTCGCGCGCCTTTGTTCAATGCGTCGGAGACCTTCGTTCAGACCCATGCCGCGGGGCTTCGGCGGTACCGGCCGGTGGTGGTGGGGCTCGAGGACAAGGGCAATGCGCGGCCGGAGCTGAGTGAGGCTCTGATCGTCGAGCGGGAGGGGTTGCGGCTGAAGCTGCTGGGGTCGGCGCCGCGGCTGCTTCGGCGGCTGCGGGCCGAGCGGCCGGCGCTGGTCCATGCCCATTTCGCCACCGACGGACTGCTCGCTTTGCCGCTCGCCGAGGCGCTCGGGGTGCCGCTGGTCACCACGCTTCACGGCTTCGACGTCACCCGCTCGCGCTCGGCCATGCTTGGCTCCGGCCGGCTTGGCTGGATGCGCTACGCCTTGCTCGGGGGGCGTCTGCGCGAGGGCGGTAGCCTGTTCGTCGCGGTCTCCGACGCAATCCGCCGGCGGGCGCTGGCCCAGGGCTTCCCCGCCGAGCGCACCGTGACGCTCCGCAACGGGGTCGATCTTTCGCGCTTCGTGGCCGGCACGCCCGAGCCCAGCCTCGTCCTCCATGTCGGGCGGCTGGTCGAGAAGAAGGGGACCTCGCTTCTGCTCCGCGCCTTCGCCGAGGTGGCGCGGCGGCGGCCCGAGGCTCGGCTGGTGGTGATCGGCGACGGGCCGCTCAGCGCGAGGCTGCAGCGGGAGGCGGGCGAAAGGGTGGAATTCACCGGCGCGCTGCCGCCCGACGCGGTCGCGCGCTGGATGGGCCGAGCCTGGCTGCTCGCCGCGCCGAGCGTCACCGCCGCCGACGGCGACAGCGAGGGCCTGCCGACCGTCGTCTGCGAGGCCGCCGCCGCCTCGCTCCCCGTCGTCGCCAGCGACCATAGCGGCCTTCCCGAGGCGGTCGCCGACGGCGAGACCGGGTTCGTCGTGCCGGAAGGCGATGCCGCCGCGCTCGCCGAGCGCCTCGACGCCCTGCTCGCCTCGCCCGAGTTGCGCGCGCGGATGGCGGGCGCGGCGCGGCGGCTCGCCGAGGAAAGGTTCGATTGCGTCCGGCAGATCGCGGCCCTCGAAGATCTCTACGACCGGCTCACGGGCCGATGCGGCTGATCTACCCCGTCTTGTGGTCGAGGCTCGGCCGTAAGGCCGACCAGGAGCAGTCGGTGAGCACCGCCGCCGCCTTCGCCCGCGCCGGCGCCGATGTCACCCTGGTCATGCCGCGAGGCCCGAGCGATCCCGCGCTCGACGCCGACGCGCTTCGCGCCTGGTTCCAGGTCGAGGGGCCGTTCGGGCTGGTCCAGCGCCGGACTCCGTTCCGGGGCGCGCATTTCCCGATGAGCGCGCTCTGGTACCTCGAGAGCTCGCGCCTCGTGAAGGGGGCGAACGTGCTCTATTCGCGCATGCCCGCGGCCTTCGCCGGGGGCGGCACCTCGCCGATCCCGTTCGCCGTCGAGCATTACCAGCCCTGGCCGGACCGGCTGCCCTTCCTGAGGTCGATGATCCGCCGAACCGCGCGCCGGCCGCACTGCCTGGGCTTCATCCTCCATTCCGACTTCGCCGCCGAGAGCTACCGCCGGATCGGCGTGCCGGAGGAGAAACTGCTGGTCGCCCATAACGGCGTCGACCTCGCGCGGGCGCTCCCGCGCCGCTCGCCGGGCGAGGCGCGGGCGGCTTTGGGGCTCGCCGAGGGCGGCCCGGTCGCGCTCTACGCGGGCCGCCTCAGCGCCCGCAAAGGCCTCGACCAGCTGCTCGCCATGGCGCGGCTGAGGCCGGAGATACGCTTCGTGCTGGTCGGCTCGGAAGGGGAGGGCGAGATCGAGCGCGCCGCCGCCGGGATCGCGAATGTCGAGGTGCGGCCGTGGGCCGAGCCTGACAAGCTGCCGCTCTGGCTTCAG
>Ga0206353_11005763_pt1 | contig 11506 bp, 2 predicted proteins | sample DielMetaTC5am4_FD_146436 | JGI IMG/M metagenome (GOLD analysis project Ga0206353, IMG submission 146436) | Corn rhizosphere microbial communities from Kellogg Biological Station, Michigan, USA - Diel MetaT C5am-4 (Metagenome Metatranscriptome)... | ecosystem: Host-associated > Plants > Roots >...
CGAACGACGTCGATCGATTGTGGGGAGCCTATGGCAAGGAGTTGCGGCTCCGGCTGAAGGCCGCTTCGTTCCGCCAGGTCGACGAGCCGGGAATCCAGCATCCCTTGCCTCTGGTCCACGAATTGCTGGGCGGAGCGGGCGGAGTCCAGCCGCTGCTGACAGGAATCGCGGCGAGCGTCATGGCGCCCTTCGAAGCGGCGCTGGTCGATGGCCTCGCCCATTTCGGGCCCTGCATCCCGCAGGATGTGGATCGAACCCGCCACAGCGTCATGCCGATCCCGATCCCGCTCGATCCCTTCACCGATTACGTGCTCGACATCGAGGCGGTGCCGACGGGATGCCCGAAGGAAGCAGTCGGCGAGCGTGTGCTTCGGCGGCATTTTTCAACGGGCGCGTTCGGCACCTTCAATGACTTCGCGGCGACCTTCCAGGGGACCGGTGCCACCCATCGCTTCGCGCCGGCGGGAGCGATGCAGAGCATCGCGGCGACGCCCGCCTTCGCCAGCCGCGATCCGCAAGGCGCCGAGCTCGACGGGGCGATGATCGCCGCCGGTCTCGAGCCGATGCCGGTGCCCAGAAATCCCCGTGTAATCGTCTTCTGGGAGCAGACCGGGCCGGGCGCCCTTCCGCAACCGGCGGCGGTGCTGATCGACGCTTCCGAGCCGATGCGCCGAACGCGCGCCTTGCCCCAGGAGGAAAGCAGCGGCGATGTGCCGCCGACCAGGCGCTGGAGGATGATACCGAAAATATGGCTCGATCTGGTCGCCGGCATAGGCGGTACAACCAGCCTCGGCAGAATCCTCTGGGCGCCCGGCAATCAGCGCGCCCTGGTCATGCTGGGCCCGGGCGCCCGTGGCACCCAGCTTCGCGTCGCGCTCGAACGAAAGGCCTTTCCGGAGCCCTTCCTGGATGGCGCGGGGGCGTCCTCCACCACCTTCACCATCGTCGACGAATCCCTCGGCCACGCGCCGTGGGAAGAAATTTGAGGAGCTCGACGTGGCGATCCGTATCTATGATCCTTACCTCCTCACCGCCCAGGGCGCCCTCATCGACTTCGCCGCGATCGAGAACCAGCAGGGTAGGTTGAGGACCTTCCTCCTCGCCCAGGATCGCCGCCGTTCGCTATTCCTGCGGTGGCAGACCTCGCCCGAGGTCGGCCTCCCGTCCGAACCGTTCAAAGTCTGGCGGCGCCCCGCCATACCCTTCGGCGAACACCGGAAGGTGGACTTCGAGCTGTTCGACCTGCCGCCGCTTCTCAAGACCCTCCAGTTCGAATCCCCGCTCGCCTCGGTCTCTCTGACCGTCTCGTCTGCGGGCGGCGGCGGAGTGACCGTGGCCCTGCTGGCCGGAGGGGCGGGATTCGAGTCGATCGCGGGCCTCCAGACGCGCGTGCTGCCCCCCGGCGGAAGCGACACCATCGCGCTCGAGGCGCCCCTGATCACCGGCGTGCTGCTGCTGAATGCCAGCGCCGTGAGCAACGTCAGCGGAATGGCGGTCGAAGTGCTCGACAAGGTCCAGGGATGGCGACTGGTCGAGACGGTCGGCCTGCCGGTGGATCGAACGGAATGGGCGTCGCTCGGCCAGCTTCACGGCATCGAGCAGGGCTTGATCGGCAGCGAGCAGCCGGCGGCCCCGGCGGCGGCGCAACGCTATCTGCGGGGTGTCAATCCGATCGGCTGGTGGCCGTTCCTGCCGGATGGAACGCCCGCTCCGCCGTGGCAAATGCCCGACCCGGCCGGGCTGGTCAAAGAAAGCCGGATCGAGCTGCTGCCGATGTTGCGGGCCTGCGCGGGCCTCCCGCCCAACCAGCAGGCGGCCAGGCTGTTCGAATTCGCCATCGATCCACCTCAGAATCCAGCGGGCGCCAGCATGCCGACCGCGCCCGGCAAGGCGGCGCTGTCGCCGATCAAGCTATTGGCGATGACCGCCGCGGCCGATCCCCTGCTGGCGGTGATCCTGGGTTACGGCACCGGTTATCCGGATGAGGACATTCCAACGCTCCAGCTCACCGACAATCTGCGGTTCTTCGGCGATCCTTCACACAGCGACTGGGACTGGCTGGTTACCGGCCTGTGGGCGAAGGGGCTCGACGGCGAATCCGATCCGATCGAGCTCGCCGCCATCGTCCCGCGCCCAGGATTCGGCCTTCCCCCGCCCGTGCCGGCCGATCTTCAGGTGGTTTTCCAGGCCGCGCTTCGTCCGGCGAGCATTGACGAGCCGTGGCAGGCCTCGGTCCGCGCGAGCTGGGAGCGGTTCCCGTTCAACCAGATCGCCAACGTGGCGAGCTTCGCCGCGGCGCGCGCGAGGGCGGGTACCACCGCCCCCGCCGAGGCCCTGCTCGAGCCACGCGCCCTGACCACGGGCCATCGGCCGATAGGTAACGCTCGCAACCGCGAAGATCCCGAGCCGACCCGGCAGAGCGCGACCGACGGCGCGCTGATGATTCCCAACGATCCCGGCAGCCTGGCAATGACCTATGCCGCCGCGACCCAGTCCATCTTCGGGATCTGGAGTCCGTGGGCGGCCGCGGGCGTCAACGTGGCCCAGCCGGCTCCCCCGCCCACGCCGATCCTGTCGGCGGACCTCCAGCCGGTAGATACCGGATCCGGCACCGTTTGCCCGGCGGCCCTGGTGATGGAAATTTCGGTCGATTGGCGCAACCGCTCGGTCAGGCGAGTCGAGTTGCGGGGCCGGCTGTTCGCCGCGGCAACTCGAAGCGCCGCGCCTCCCGGCATGCCGCCGCCGCCGGGTCTACAGAAATCTCTCGGAGGGACCCCGGTCGCTCTCAATATCAAATTTCTGGGCGACTTGCCTGTCCTGGCAGGCGGCACCGTCGACTCGCTCAATGCCGAAGGGGATGCGATCGTACCGCCGGGCGACGCGCAGGGGACAAGCCGACGCTATCGGATCAATATTCCCGGCTTCTCGCTCGATTTCGCAGCGACTCCGCATATCGGGATCGCCCTCCAGGCCCGGCTCGTCGAAGCGATCGCGCCAGCGCATGCCGGGCCCTGGTCGCCGACCCCACGGCTCGCTTATGCCTCGGATCCGCGCGCTCGGCCCACGGCCGTGGTCGATATCGTCCGGCTGGCGAGCCTCCCGGACGCGGCCGGCGAGTGCCACGCCCGGATCGACTGGGCGGCCGTGCCCGGGGCGATCGGCTACGCCCTTTACGAGAGCAGCGAGACCCGCATTCTGAGCACCCATCCGGGCCTCCCCGAGCCCACGCCCGACCGTACGCTCAGTGAGCGGCTGACGACGATCAAGCAGGCCTTCGCGGCGGCGCCGTTGCGGCGCGACTTCGTCCGTCGCAACGCCGAACTCATCAATGCCACCGATGCGGACGTCACTCTCCCGCGCGGTTCGCGCGACATTCACGTCTTTGCGGTCTTGCCGGTCATGGCGGGCGGCAAGGAAGGGCCGTGGCCGGGCGGGCCCGACGCCGACGAATCGCTCATCCCTTATGCCGCTCCCCGAGTCGCCGAACCGGCGCCACCGACGATCGAGCTGCAGCTCGTGGCCGACCGGCCGCCGGCCCCTCCGAATCATCGCGTCCGGCTCCACATCGGGACCCGGCCGTCAGCCGGCGCGCGCGTCAGGCGCATCGACCTGTATCGCGTGCGCGTCGACGACGCCGCGCGGTCGCTCGACACGATGGGTCCGCCGATCGCCACCCTGACCGCCTCGGGCGGCGGTTGGTCGGTCCAGTCGGTGGCGGGCGGGGGAGGCGGGATCGCCAGCGTCACCGGTCACGATCAACCTCCAGGTTCGTGGCGAACGATCTGGTATCGCGCGGTGGCCTGGAGCGAGGACGATCCGCTGCGCGCCGTGCTCAAGGGGAGATCGGATGCTTCGCCCGCGGTCTCGGTGCTGGTGCCGCCGCCGGGTCCGCCCGACCTGTCGCCGATCGGCATATCCTGGCCAGGCGGCGATCCGGCCGCGGTCCTCCTGGGCTTCACCTCGAACGCGCCGATCGCGCCGACCGCGCTCGGCCCGCATATCCTGTCGGTCGAGGCGACGGTCCCCGGGGGCGGCGCGCTCGTCCGGCAGAGCTCCAGGCTGGACCGCTTTCCCGAGGCTGAGCCGACCGCCGGATCGGGCGCATGGCGGTCCCCGGGGCCGCCGGCCCAGTATCGCGTGCTGCTCCGCCGGGCCTCGGTCGACGACGCCGTTTCGGTGATCGTCCGGCTCACCGATCCGATCGGACGGTGGACCGAGCAGACCGTGGACATAGCGGCAGGCTCGGTCGTGCCGCTGCCGAAGCTCTCGCCGATCGACGCATTCACCATCGCCGGTCGCGGCAAGGTGTTCACGTTCAGCACCAACGCTCCCAACACCGACGGTGCCGGCGGAGCCTTCCGCCTGCGGGTCGTGCTGACTCCGGAGCCGGGCGCGCTCGTGCCGATTCCGAGCGGCCCGCCCGGCCCGTTCATCGGCCACGGGGCCCGGCCGACGCGCAGCCAGTTCAAGCTGATCGGGGGAGCCTATGAGTTCGACGAGCCCCTGGCGTCCGTCCCCGGCTTCGCATCGCCGGCCGCGTCGGTCCGGCCACCGTTGGCGATCGGCCGGCAGTCGCCGCCCATGACCGAGGATTTCTCGATTTTCGCCGGCATCAAGCTGCGCAAGGTGCTGGTCCGAATCCTGACCCCCGATGGCCGCATCGTCCAGCGGACGCGGCGGGGCTGAGGAGGCATCGATGGTCACCGTCTTCACCCTCTCGCCCGCCGGCGCCGCCCAGGCGTTGCGCGACAACGGTCTCGACGCGCTGGGCCTGACCGCCCTTCGACTCGCGCGCAGCTGGGGCAGCGCCGATCCCGCCTTCGATTCCTCGGAGCTGACCCTCAGTTTCGCTGCGACACCCGCCGCGCCGTGGCGGGGCATATTGGAGCAGGTGGACAGCGCCGCCGCTTTCCGAGGGGTCGACGGCGCTCCGCTCAGCGGAGCCGCGGCGATCCTTCGACTGCATCCGCAGGCGGCGGAGCGGCTCGCCAAGCTCGCCGAAGGACGATATTCGGCCGCGTCGCAGCCGCAGGTGCGCTGCATGCCCGTCGCGCTGGTGGTTCGGGGCTTGTCGGCCAACCGCTCTCCACAGATCTTCGAGCCGGGCGAGGGTCTGCCCGCGGGCGCGGCGGGACTGGCGCTGAGCTTCCACGATGCGCGCGGGCTGATAGTCGACCCCATCTCCGTGGCGGCGATGCTCGACGATCTGATCACGGCGTTTCCGGCCCTGGCGGTCGGCACGGCGGCCGCGACGGGACCGGGCAGCCTCGCCAGCATCGCCGGGCTGGCGAGCGGCATCCTCGCCCACGTCGTCACCCTTCACGGGCGGGCGTTCGCGCCGGTCGCCGGCGGTCCGGGCGTGCAGCGCTTCGACGGCGCAGGCAATCCGCTCGGCGCGCCCGCGGCCAACGGCCTCGTCCCGCTCGCCGGCGGCGAGCGCCTCGGCGGCTCCGGGCCGGGCGCGGCGGAGCGCTTGCGGCTCGGCTGGGCGGGGGGCGGAATCCTCGCCGCCGACCAGATCTCCGTTCCCGCCCTCCCGGCCGCCGTCAGTCTCGCGCGGCAATTCGTTCGCGCCTTCGCCGTCGATCTCGATTGGCACCTTCGCGGCAACCGCGGCGCGGCGGCGGCGAACGGCATTGCCGGCGACGACCAGGCGATGCCCGATGACCTGAAGCCGCGAGTGCGCGACGGCGTCACCGTCGACTATCTGGCGGACGGACCCGACATGCTCGCGGCCGTGTCGCAGGTGGCCGCGCGGATCATCGGAGCGCCGTCCGGCGGTTTGATCTTCGCGGTCTCGCCGACCTTCGAGCCGGCCGTCGGAGTGGCCGCGGCGCCCGGCCCGGGCGCGCATTGGCCGGCTTTTCCACCGCCCAATGGCGGTGCCGGCTTCGTGTCCGGTACGGCCGACCCGAGCGGCGTCACCGCCACCTGGGCCGGATCGAACGACGTTCTCCTCGTCCTGCCCGCCGACTTCGCGCCCGACGGCGCATCGGTTCGGATCTTCCCGCAGCGCTTCCAGCTGATCGGGACGATCGGCGAGGACCAGTCCTTCCTTCGCGGCGACGGCGGCGCGGCGATGGCCTCCGCCGGCAATCCGGTACAGGTGCTGGTCCGCAACCCGTTCGGCCTCGCGGCGGGCGATTCGCTGCCCAATCCGGGCATTCTGGTCTACGATCTCGTGATCATGCCCCGGAATGGGCGTCGCCGCCTGTGGGCGGCCCAGCGCGCGACGATCGCGGCCGGCCCCGCCACCGCCCCCGCCGATTCGTTCGCCGCGCCCGACCCGATCGCGCCGTTCCCGCCGAACATACGCTCGATAAGCCCCGTCCCGCTGTTCGGCCTGGCGCGCGCCGTGCCGCCTCCGGCCGGAGCCTCGTCAGGCGCCGCGGGCATGGCGCTCGCGCTTCTCTCCGAAGCCCAGCCGCGCCAGGGCCCGCGCCTTCCGACGATGATGCGTCACGAGACTATCGTCGTCAGCGGAATAGCGGATGCGACGGTGAACGGCGGCCTGGCGTGGGAAGGCGTTCTGAGCGGCGGCCGCTGGGCCCGGGAGAGCCGCTCGGCGGATCATGCGAATGGCAATCCGGGCAACCCCGCTGGACCCGACACTCACGCGCCGGGAGTCCGGGCGACCGGCCCACTGGCCTATGACTTGGCGCGCCACGCGGTTCGGCGCGTCCAGCCCATCTTTCCGTTGCCCGGCCCTTCCACGCCGGGATGGATCGCCATGTCGGGCGGCGCCAATTTCGATCCGCCTACACCCGCCCCCGGGGCGACGCCCGGTACGTCCGCGGGGGTCATGCTCCAGTCGATCGCGGCCGTCGTCGAATCGCCCGAGCTGTCGCTTCTGCCCGCCAGCAATCCTCTCGGCTCTACCTCTCCGATCACCTTCCAGAACCTGCTCGGCGAAATAGCGTCGGCGCTGGGCCTTCCGAGCGCACCGACGATCAGCGTCGCCAACGAGGATCGTCTGATAAACGAGGTGCGGCGCGAATTCTTCCTCGCGAGGAACGGCAATCGCGACGCCTTATGGTCGCTCGCTCGCGCCGTCGGGGAGGCGGACGAGCTTGTCTATGTCGAATCGGCGGGGTTCGCCCGGACCGCGAGGCCGACGGGCACGCCGAGCGCGCATGAGATCGACCTTGTCCAGATCATGCGCGACCGGATGACCGCCAATCCCAATCTGAAGGTGATCGTCTGCCTGCCCCGCGAAACCGATTTCGCGCCCGCCTTCGCGCCATTCGTGCGCCGAGCGATCGCGCAGCGCACGGAAGCAATCAATCTTCTGCGGTCGGCCGACCCGCACCGGATCGCGGTCTTCCATTCGCGCGGTTTCCCGGGCCGGTGGGCCCAGCTTCGAACCACCAGCGTGATCGTCGACGACGTCTGGTGTCTCACGGGCGCGACGCATTTCCGCCGCCGCGGCTTGACGTTCGACGGCAGCGTGGCAATCGCCTCTTTCGATCGCGCCATCGAAAACGGCTACAGCCGCAAGGTTCGGGCCTTCCGCCGCGACCTGATGGCGGCAAAGCTCGGTGTGTCGCCGACCGATGCGACCGGGCTGCCGACGTCCGATTGGCTGCGGCTGCAGCGTCCCGAGACCGCGTTCGACCTCGTCAGTGACCTGATCGATCAGGGGGGGCTCGGCCGGCTCGCGCCTTTGTGGCTCGGGCCCAGCGACACTTCGGTGATACCGCAGAGCGACGACGTCGCGGATCCGGACGGAAGCGATGGCGCAAGCATCAGCGGCCTGCTCGCCGGCCTGTTGAGCGAAAGCCAGCCCTGAATGGATCGGCCCGCGCCGCGGAGCGCCGGTCAATACAGCGGCGCGAACGCCTCTTCATTCGTCGTGTCGCCCGCCTGAGACAGGACGAGGCTGCCTGGATCGATCTGCGACCGGTCGCGGCGATAAACCATCGCCAGGGCATAGGCGCCGGACGGGATCGCATCTCCCTGACTGGGCAGGACGATCAGCCCGGTCGAATCGGCCTTGCGCAGGAGGCGCGGCGCCGACTGGATCGGCGCGAACGTCGAATCGGGCGCGATCCGGACGGCGCAGGCGACCCGGCCCGTCGAATCGAGAAGGCGAAGGTCGGCGCCGAAGGCCGGCAGCCGGGCGGCGGCCGCGCCGGCGTTCAGGCTTCGCCAGGTGTGGTCATGGGCCGGCTTCGCCTGTCCGCCCGACCAGAGGCGGATCCGGAGCCCGGCCGGAATCCTCTCCGATCCCGTGAAGTCATGCAGGTCCACCCATGATTGGGAGGGATCGTCCAGGGCCGAGCCAGGGAGGGCGCCGGCCGAACCGATATCGCGCAACTGCAGCTTCCAGCCGGCCAGACGGACGTCCTCGAGCGCGATTAGATCGACATATTCATCCCCGGCGGTGGTCATCCCGAGCGCGGCGCCGGTGATCTTGACCGGACCGAGGACATGGCTCGCCGGCATCGCCTCGACGCCGTGGCGAAGAGTGATCTCGCTGCGCATCCAGTCCCAGGGCTCGGGGCTTCGGATCAGCCAGCCGAGCGCCGCGCCGCCGCGAAGGATTCGGTGGACCTCGGGCGTGGTGGGATCCCTCACCAGGCCGGGACCGAGCCACAGCTGAGCAAGATCCTCATATTGCCGGGCCTCGACCGCGCTCGGCGCGGCACCCGGTTGAGCCGCCGCGGCGGAGCTGAGCGCCGCCAGCTCGGCGATGCTGCGTTGCTTGTCGCCGCCCTCGGTTTCGATATCCCACACCGGAGTCCGCCGGGCCTGGACGAGGTGGAAATAGTTGACGTACCCGGAAGTGACGAAGTCGAAGGCGAAGGCCGCGACCGGCAAGGCTTTGTGGTCCGAGGCGCGGATCGCCTCGACCCGCATGTCCTCGACCCGCAAGTCCTTGAACCGCGCGTCCGCATTGTTCCAGCACCAGAGCCCGATCGTCCCGCCCGGATGGTTCGAGAGATCGAGGCCATGGGTGAAGGCGGGCTGGCCGTCGACGAAGGCGCGGATAGCGCTGTCGCCGACCTCCACGACCAGTTCGGCATCGCTTCCGGCGGCGAAGGCGATTGTCTTCGCGGCGAGCGTCGCGGCCCCGGCGGGCGTGCGGCGCACCAGCCGGCACATGCCGTCGCTCGCGCTGAGGGTGACCTGGAAATGGGATTGGTCGTTCTCATAGAGAAAGACGAGCCCGGCGGCGGCCGCGCCCGCCGCGCTTCGGACGAAGGCGGAGAGGCGCTGCCAGGTCCAGGCGGGAGTGGCGCCGCCGGGGCGCCAGATCAGCGCGGAACCGGGCGGGAGATCGCCGGCGGTGGTCGCCGAGCCGGCGCTCGCTATGTCCTGAACGACGAAGCTGCCGTCGGCCGAGGGCGCGTTGTGCACAATCCACCGGCTGGGCAAGGCGGCGCTGTCGAGATCGGCGATCTGCCAGTCGCCATGGGCGCTCGCGGGGGCGCCGTCGGAGTAGAGCGGGGCCGCGAAATCGTCGTGGAGCAGCAGGGGCGCCAGCCGCGCCCGGTAGCGGGTCGTCGGATCGAGCAGAAGCGGCGTTCGGAGCGTCCCCAAGGTCTGGTTGCGGACGATCTTCGCCGGGTCGATCGGCACGCATTTGGGGTCGATCGCGGCCAGCCAGGCAAGCGAGGTCTTGTCGAGGACGAGATCGGGGGTGACTCCCCAGGGGTTGAAGAAGCTCAGCGCATGCCCGGCCTCGTCGCGGGCCGGCGCGCCGTTGCTGTCGAGGATCTGAAGCATGAGGTCGCGCCGCGCCATCTTGTAGAGCAGGTCGACATGATTGGCCTTGAACGTGACTCCGACATCGTAGGCGCGGAACACCGGTCGCGGCATCGCCGGCGCCTCGCCCCCACTGCCGATCGTCGGCGGAACGGTCTGGGCGACATAATTGGCGAGATTGTCGGGGCCGGCGGCGATCGACTCGGCGGTCTGGCCTACGGGAACGGTGAAGCCGCCCAGGTGCGGCGGCCCCCCGGTGCGGAAATAGGCGTGGCTGATCTGGCTGCGCGCGCTTTCGCCCGAGACCGCGGCCTCGGTGGCGATCACCAGCCGGTAGTCGGTGAAAGGCTCCAGCACCTCGTCCTGGTCCGACCAGACCGAGGTCGAGGATTTGAGGTTCGCGGCCAGCGCCCTTTTCTCCGAGTCCGCTCCGGCGGCGCCGGCGCCGGCGCCCTCGCCACTGCTGCCGCCGTCGAGGCAGATTTCGACGATTCCGGCGAGGCCCTGGGCGGTAATCTGGATGCTGAACGAGTCGCTTTCGCCCTCGATGGCGACGTCCACCGATGCGGCGTCGATATCGAAACTGTGCTCGATCTCGGTACCGTTGGCCGCCACAGTTGAGGTGCGCACGCTCCCGTAGACGATTGTGTCGAACACGATCCTCACCGCGTTCGCGGCGGCGGCGGCGCCCGACAGGGTGATATTGAGATAGGTGACCGGCGCAGGCCCGGGCAGAGGCCGCAAAACATGGGTCCGGCCGTCCACGGGGTGGGCGAGCGTCTCCACCTTCCAGCCGCGGCTTTCGAACTGAATCCCCTCATTGTCCCGATGGGCGATGAGGCCGACGAACGCTCCCCCGACGATGATGCCGCCCACCGAATAGCGCTCGAAATCGTAGCAGGTCAGCGCCGGCGGAGGCGCGTCGACGCAGGGATAATCGGGGTAAGCGCCGGCAAACCAGTCGTTCCATTCGTCGCCGGTCAGTCGGGTCTGGTCGAATCCAGTCTTCGACCAGACCATCAGCTTGGTCTGGTCCACCGCGTCCGCCGCCGTTCCCGACGGCACCGCGGCCCAGGAGCCGTACAGCTTGGGCAGCCCGCCGGCCCCCTCGCCCTTGCCGGCGACGGCGGTCCAGCCGGCCTGGCCGGGCGGCCTTTTCTCGAGCACGATTCCCTTGAGCGCGTAGCGGACGGTGACGGGCCCCTGGCCCTTCGCGGGATCGCCGATCTGCTCGGTGGCGGGCACCGGAACGACCGCGTTGACCCCGATCAGGGCGTCGTCGTGGACGGCTCGGCCGAAGGCGATCGAGGGCCTCGAATCCATCGGCACGATCGGAACGTCGGACGGCGGCGGGAAGCTCGAGGGCGGTCCCGACGCCGCCAGGAAGCCATTGCCGTCGTCATAGCTCGGGACGAGCGCCTTGTTCATGTCGAGCGTCCACACCGCCGCCGATTTCGGATGCTCGACTCCGACCGCCTTGAGGACGATCGGGACCGGCGGCGCATGGCCCTTGGGTCCCCATTCCAGCCTGACGTCCCTGGTGATGGGCTTGAGCGGCTTGGGGAGCTTCAAGGTCACCGACAGCTCGCCGAGGATGTGGAACGGGTCCATGACGTCGGCGGCGAGAATGGCGTCGGCCGACAGGCCGGCGCTGGTGCCGAACGCCGACAGCTCGATCGCCGCGTGCAGCCAGAGGTCGGCGTGGAAATGGTTGGGCTTGACCGAGATCGCGGCATTGGCGTCGAGCCAGGCCTGGAGCGTGATCGACAGCGGCTTGGGATTCCAGCTCTTGTCGTAG
>Ga0206353_11498348_pt1 | contig 11440 bp, 12 predicted proteins | sample DielMetaTC5am4_FD_146436 | JGI IMG/M metagenome (GOLD analysis project Ga0206353, IMG submission 146436) | Corn rhizosphere microbial communities from Kellogg Biological Station, Michigan, USA - Diel MetaT C5am-4 (Metagenome Metatranscriptome)... | ecosystem: Host-associated > Plants > Roots >...
AGGAAGCCGGTGGGGCTCGGAGCCATGCGAACGCGGACGGTCATCAGGCCTCTATCGTAGGCGCGCCATGGAATTCGGCGCACACGTCTCTTCGAGCGGTGGCATCGACACGGCGATCGACCGGATCGCGGCGCTCGGCGGCGACTGCGCACAGGTGTTCACGCAGAGCCCGCGCATGTGGCGGCCGACCAATCACAAGCCCGAGGCGATCGAGCGGTTCAAGGCGCGGCGTGCCGAGGCGGGGATCGGCGGTGTCGTCTGCCACGCTCTCTACCTGTGCAACCTCGCGGCGCCGGACGACGAGATCTACGCCAAGTCGATCCAGACGATGCGCAACACGGTCGACGCGGCGTGTGCGATCGACGCGGACGCCGTGATCTTCCACGTGGGCTCGCACCTCGGCGCGGGTTTCGAGGTGGGGCTCGAGCGGACGTGCGCGGCGCTCGCCCAGATCCTCGAGCGCTGCGAGGGCGACACGTGGCTGTGCATGGAGAACTCGGCGGGCGCCGGCGGCACGATCGGCCGCTCCGTCGACGAGCTGGCGACACTGCTCGAGCGGCTCGATCACCACCCACGGCTCGGCATCTGCCTCGACTCGTGCCATCTCTACGTCTCGGGGTACGACGTCACCGATCCGGCTGTGGTCGACGCACTGGTGCGAGAGATCGACGGGCGGGTCGGCATCGACCGGCTGCGCGCGCTGCACGTCAACGACAGCGCGGCGCCGCTCGGCTCGAACCGCGACCGCCACGCGAACATCCTTGAAGGCGAGCTCGGCGAAGGCCTGGGCGCGTTCCTCGCGCACCCCGCGTTCCAGCAACTCTCGGCCTACCTCGAGGTGCCGGGCGTCGACCGCAAAGGCCCAAACGTCGACGAGCTGCGCAAGGTGCGCGAGCTGCACGCGCGCTGGGCCGGAAAGTAGACCCCCGACGTCTGAGGTTGCTCAGACGAAGCTCAGAGCAAGCTCAGAGGAAGCTCAGACGTAAGCCTGAGGAACTGGGACAATTCTGGGGAAATTGTGTGACGAGTTGTCCCCAGGCGGCGTATCACTCGTGAGATGACCTTCGCCCAGGCCGCCGAGCGGCACCTCGACGACGTCTACGGCTACCTCTCCTGGTTCACGGGTGACCGGGCGGCCGCCGACGAGCTCACGGGTGCCACCTTCGAGCGCGCGCTGCGGCTCTGGCACCGTTTCGACCCGCGCCGCGGCTCTGCGCAGACCTGGCTCTGCCAGGTCGCACGCACCGTTGCGCTCGACCACTTCCGCTCCGAGCGGCGCCGCACCCGGCGAGAAGAGCTCGCCGCCCAGCCCGAGCGCGTCGACGAACGCTTCGTGGAAGGGCTCTCGGCCGACCTCGAAGCAGCTCTGGCAGCTCTCACGGCAGGCGAGCGCGAGGTCATAGCCCTTCGTGTCGTGCTCGAGCTCGATCCGGCCACCGCATCACGTGTGCTCGGCATCTCGACCACCAACTGCACCACGCGCCTCAACCGCGCACTCAAGAAGCTCGAGGAGGCACTCGATGTCGCAGCGTGACCTGACCGCCGAGCTGCGCGCAGCGCGCAGCGCCGCACCGCCCGAGCTCCGCGACCGGGTACGGATGATCGCGGCGAGCTCGGAGCCGCCCCAGCCGCGGTTCACACCGCCTTCCTGGTTCACACTGCGCCGGGCGCTGGTCGTCGCAGTGCCGGTCGCCGCGGCAGTCGCCGCCTCGATCGTCTTCACGCTGCCGTCGCAGAAGCATCAGCAGCCGACGGCGCTCAGCGCCCAGAGCACGGTGGGCGCGGCGAGGGGGAAGGTGCAACACGGAAGCGCCGAGCCGTTCGGCGCGGTCCCTGGCCGTGTGCCCGCTCCCTCCGCCACCCGCGCCCAGCGCTACGGCGCGTCGCTCACGCTCCGGCTTGCGACGGCGACGGACGTCTCGAACGGGGCCACGCGCGCACTGCGCATCGCCTCGACGCTCGGCGGCTATCCCACCTCGGTTCACGTCTCGACCACCGGACGCGCGGCCAGCGCCGAGCTCGTGCTCAAGGTGCCGCGCACGCACGTGCAGCAGGCGGTCACGCAGCTGTCTGTGCTTGGAACGATCACCGCCGAGCACGTCGATGTGCAGGACATCCAGACCGGTTTGAACGCCATCGATCGTACGATCGCACGGCTCCAGCGCCAGCTCCGCGAGCTGCGCGCAGCGATGCAGATCGACAGCATCCGCCGCACCATCGCAGCGATCACCGCACGCATCGAGGGCCTGCAGCGCCAGAGCGCAGCGGCGATTCGCACGGCACGCTATGCGACCGTCGACCTCCGGCTGACCACTCGCGCGGCCGCCGCTCCGTCGCAACGGCACGGCCCGCTGCACGGCCTGGGTGTCACGTTCCGCTGGATCGGGATCGGCGCGGTCTACGCATTCGCACTTGGCGCACCGCTTGCAGCCCTGATCACGCTGGTGTGGCTCACGGCACGGACGATCCGGCGCCGCCGCGAGAACGCGCTCCTCAGCCGCCGTTGAGGCGGGCGAAGACGCGGAATGTCGGCTCGCCGACAGGCAGCTCGGAAAACTCCGGGTTGACGCATCCGAGCTCTTCGTCGGCACGGCTTTCGTACGTCTGCTCTATCTCGGCCTTGCACATCGGCAGCGGGCGGCGCACCGCGCGAATGGCGCCGAAGCCCTGGCCGTGTGCCTCGGCGGCGCGCAGCATGCCGAGATCGATCTCGACGTCGAACACCTTCTGCATGCAGCCGACGTATTCGTGCCCCCAGGCCTCGTACGAGTAGACGAACGGACAGCCGCGCTCGAGGCAGGCGCCGGGGTAGACGACCTTGTCGCAGTGCACACCGCAGCGGCGGCATTCCATCTCGTCCTGAGGATGGAGGGGCAGCGCGGGCGCTGTCATCTGCTCGGGTGTCATAGCGACATTGTCCGAGCGGTTTCGGATCCCCGCAAGACTTGACTTTCGGTGGTTACCGCGCTAGGCGACGCGCGACATTCACGACGTCCATCGGCGTGAACGCCATGAAGTCGGGCTCGATGCCCGGAGTGTCGTCTGCTCTGAACCACAAGGCTTGAACGGTGGTCATGCCCAGATTCGCCGCGACCTGCACATCGCGATCGAGGCGGTCGCCGACGAAGATCACCTCGTCGCCGGCCACGCCGAGCTCGGTGAGCGCGCGCTCGAGCGGCGGCGTTGCAGCCGCCTCCTCCACGACGACGATCGCATCGACGCGCTCGGCGATTCCGAGCTGCTCGAGGCGGCGGCGCAGCAGTCGCGGAGGCTCCGGCCACGAGCTTGCGACGACCGCCAGCTTCAGCCCCCGGCCCCGCAACGAATCGAGCAGAGCGTGCGCCGAGCCAACGAGCGCGTGGGCTGTCGTCCAGACCTCCCACTCCGCGTCGAGGAAGCGGTCGAGCTCAGGAGCTCCGACCGCGAGGGCGGAACGCATCGTCGCTACGTAGTCGTCGCCGGGAATGAGAGCCGGCATGAGCTCGGCTTGGAACCGCTCCGTGAACGCAGCCGCTTCGCCTTCCCGGCCCAGCGCGGCAAGGCCCGCGCGATGTCCGGCCGCGAGCAACTCGTCGTCCCACTCGAAGTGAACGAGGGTCTCCCCCCAGTCGAACAGCACGGCCCCGATCATCAACCGACTAGGGTAGTGACGTGGCGCGCAGGATTCTCTGGGCATCGCTCGTGCTCACGCCCATCGTTCTTGCAGGCCGCTACGCATTCAGCTTCGGGCCCACGGCGCTGTTTATCCTCGCCGCCGCCGCGTTGATCCCGCTCGCCTGGCTGATCGGGGAGGCGACCGAGCACGCAGCCGAACACACCGGGCACGGCGTCGGTGGGTTCCTCAACGCGAGCTTCGGCAACGCGCCCGAGCTGATCATCGCGCTGTTCGCGGTTGCCGATGGGCTGCCGGAGGTCGTGCGCGGGTCGCTGACCGGTTCGGTCGTCTCGAACATCCTGCTCGTGCTCGGAGTGGCGATGATCGCGGGAGGCGACGGGAAAGTCGATGCACGCTCGCTGCGCTGGCAGCTGGCCGCCGTCTTTGGTGCCGTCGCGTTGATCCTGATCCCGTCGGCACTCTCGTGGCAGGGAAGCTCGCGCGAGCGCCATTCGCTCTTCCTGCTCTCGCTCCCGATCGCCGTCGTCGTGCTCGCCGCCTACCTCGTCGTCACGATCCGCAACCTGCGTGTCCATCGCGCGGCGCAACGAGGCGAGGCGAGTGACTCCGCCTGGACGTTGCGGAAGGCAATCGTCGTGCTCGCCGCGGCGACGGTTGCGACCGCTCTCGTCTCGGAGACCCTCGTTCACACACTCGATCGCTTCGGGCACGCGGTCGGGCTGAATCAGTTCTTCATCGCCGTGGTGATCGTCGCAATCGTCGGCAACGCCGCCGAGCACGGCGGGGCGGTCGTGATCGCGCGGCGCGGGCACACCGAGCTGGCGACCGAGATCGCGATCACGTCGTCGATGCAAGTCGCCGTGTTCCTGATCCCGGTGGTGACGCTGCTCTCGTGGCTGGTTGGCCCGGGTCTCCCGCTCTCGTTCCGTGCGATCGAAATCGTGACGATGGCGGCCGCGGCGGCATTCGCGACCTTCGTGATCTGGGACGGCCGCTCGAGGCGGTGGGAAGGCTTCGTGCTCGTCGGCGCGTACGGCCTGGCCGTCGTCTGGTACGCACTCGCCTGACGCTCAGGCCGTGAATGGCTCCTGGGCGCGTGTGAACGCATAACCCGACCAGATCAGCCGCTCGCCGTCGATCCTCAGCCGCTCGCCGCGCTCGCGGCCCGCGGCCGCACGCCACCCGTCACCATCATGTTCGAACGTCGTCTCGCCCCGGCCGGCCGGCGCCGCCGCAACGCGGGCCCGCAGCGTCCCGCCCTGCCACCAGAAGACGAACTCGTTGCCCTCCGACCACCAGCGTCCGAGCAGCGCCCGCACGTCGGCAGGCGGCTCGTCCTCCGGTTGCCAGACGTCGATCTCGGCCGGCCAGAGCTCGGCCGCCTTCGCGGCAAGGCCGATCGCAAACAGCTCCATATCGCCGCGCGTTCCCGAGTTGGTGAGCGCGGCCGCGCCGATCTTCGTCTTTCGGTTGATGAAGACGCCGGCGAGGTGCCCGGCCATCGCCCCGCCGTGCCCGCCGTAGATCGCGCCGTCGCGGTTATGCAGCATCAGCCCCAGACCCCAACCGAGCATCCAATCGTCGGGGTAGTACATGACCTGCGGAAACCACATCTCATCGATCGTGCGCGCGTCGAGTACGTCGTCGTGACCCTCGGCGAGGAAGGCGGCCCAGCGGCCGAGGTCGCCCACCGTCGACCAGAGCTGGCCGGCCGCGGCGGTCCCGGCGAGATCGGTCTCGGGCTCCTTCCACACTGTGCGCGCGTACTCGTCGACGAGGTAGCCCTGCGCCTTCGGCGACCGTGGCATCCAGGTCGTCCGCTCGAGGCCGAGCGGGCCGATGATCCGCTCGTCGACATAGTCGATATAGCTCCGGCCCGTCGTGCGCGCGACGACCTGCCCGAGGAGCGCGTAGGCGAGGTTCGAATAGTGGTGCTGCTGCGCCGGCGCCAGCACGAACTCGACGTCTCGCATCGATTCGATCAGCTGCTCCTCGCTCGGCGACTCGCCCGTGACGAACATCTCGCCCGCTTCTCGCTGGAGGCCCGTGAGATGGCAGAGCATTCGCCGGATCGTCGGCGAGCCGTTGGCGATCCCGTCGATGTGCTGCTCGAGCCGGTCGTCGAGGTCGAGCGCCCCGGCCGCGCGAAGCTGCATGATCGCGGTGGCCGTGAACGTCTTCGTGATCGAGCCGATGCGATATTGCGTGTCGGGCGTCGCCGCGCGCGCCTCGTCGTAGTCGGCGCTGCCGCGGGCAGCCGACCACACGATCTCCCCGCTTCGCACGACCGCGGCCGCGACCGACGGAAGGCGGTCGGCCTGCCGCTCGGCGAGCAGCCGGTCGAGCGCCTCAGGCGTGGACACGTGCTCCCAGCACCTCGGGCACGAGCTCGAGCGCACGGTCGATGTCGTCGTCGCCGACGTCGAGATGAGTGACGGCGCGCAGCACTCCCGGACGTGTCTGCGACAGCAGGACGCCGGCCTCGCGCAGGCGTTCGAGCGCGGCATGCTCGTCGAGCCCCAGCGCATCGACATCGACCTGGACGAAGTTCGTCTGGACGAGCTCGAGGTCGACCGGCAGGCCGGCCGACGCCCAGCCCTCGGCGAGCCTGCGGGCGCGCGCATGGTCGTCGGCGAGACGGTCGACGTTGTGGTCGAGCGCGTACAGCCCGGCGGCGGCGACGATTCCCGCCTGGCGCATGGCGCCGCCGAACCGATGCTTCTCCATGCGCGCACGGTGCATCAGCTCGTGCGAGCCCGCGATCAAGGCGCCGAGCGGGCAGCCGAGGCCTTTGGAGAGACAGAGCGTCACCGTGTCGAACCCGCCCGCGATCTCTGCGGCAGGGATGCCCGATGCGACGGCGGCGTTCAGCAGGCGGGCCCCGTCGAGGTGGGTGCGGATGCCGAGCTCGCGCGCGGCGGCGACGACCTGCCGCAGCTCGTCGAGCGGCCAGATCGTGCCGCCTGCGGCGTTGTGCGGGTTCTCGAGTGCCAGCACCGAGGTGCGTGGCGTCCAGAAGTCGCCTTCCGTCCATGCCTGCCGGCGCACCTGCTCGACCGAGAGCTGACCGCGGAAACCGGGCACGGCACGTGTCTGGAGGCCGGCGTGGCGTGCAGCGCCCGCCAGCTCGGAGACCATGATGTGAGCGCGCTCCTCGAGCAGCAGCTCAGTCCCACGTTCGCCCAGGATGACGAGCGCAATCTGGTTGCCCATCGTCGCAGTCGGAAGGTAGACCGCCTCTTCATGGCCGAGCAGCGCGGCCGTGCGCCGTTCGAGCGCGAGCACCGTCGGGTCCTCGCGCTCCTGCTCGTCGCCGACCTCGGCGCGCGCCATTGCGTCGCGCATCGGCTGCGACGGCCTCGTCTGTGTGTCCGACCGGAGGTCGATCATCCGAACGTCAGCCTAACCCGCCGTTCACAACCTCCGGAGACACTCCCGCGCATGATTGCCACCACGCCTGTCGTTCCCGTCGCGATCCAGCAGATCGCGCTCCGCCGCGCCGGCTCGCTCGCCTACGTCCCCACCCGGGCCCCGTTCGGGTACCGCTACCTGTCGTACACCTGGGACGCCGCGTCGAAGCAGTTGACGATCCGCCTGCACGACAAGCACTACGCCGCCTCGAACCCGAGGCGCACGGTGTCGGTGAGCGCATCCTGGTTCACCCGGCCGCTCGCGCAGTGCGGGATCGGCAACGAGAAGAGCTACCAGGTGGACGGCAACCGTGTCTTCAGCGCAGGAGGCACGCTCACGTGGCGCTGCGTGAAAGGCGCGGGCGGGAGGATCGTCAAGATCGCGTCGTCGGGCCAGAACATGCCCACCTCGACGCTCGCGATCGTCGCGTCCTCCGTGCGCCGGGTCTAGGAGACCGGGTTGCGCCGGGTCGGCGAGAGCGCGAGCTCCCCCGGCTACCGTGTCGAGGTGGACCTCGACCGCGTCACCGAACTGCTCGCCGGTGAGCCGGCGTACCGCACCAACCAGGTCTGGGAGTGGGTCGCGCGCGGCGCATCCTCCTACGCCGAGATGACGAACATCTCCGCGGCATCGCGCGCGCTGCTCTCCGAACAGGCTCCCTTCTCGACGCTCGAGCTGGTGCACGAGGCGAAATCGGTCGACGGAACGGTCAAGGCGCTCTTCCACACGCACGAAGGGCATCCGCTCGAGGCCGTCCTGATGCGGTTTCGCGACGGGCGCAGGTCGGTGTGCGTGTCGTCGCAGTCGGGCTGCCCGCTCACCTGCACCTTCTGCGCCACCGGCCAGATGCAGTTCCGCCGCAACCTGACCGCCTGGGAGATCCTCGACCAGGCGCTGCACTTCCGCCGCCTCGAGCCGATCGACCACGTCGTCTTCATGGGGATGGGCGAGCCGATGCTGAACTTCGACGCAGTGCTCTCCGCCGCCCGGCGCCTGCCCGACGTGGGTGTCACACCGCGTCACACGACGATCTCGACCGTCGGCTGGCTGCCCGGGCTGACGCGCTTCATCGACGAGGTCGACGAGCCGATTCGCCTCGCGCTCAGCCTGCACGCGCCCACCGACGCGTTGCGCAGCGAGATCATGCCGGTGAACGATCGCTATCCCCTCGAGGACGTCCTGGCCGAATGTCGCCGCTACTACGACCTGCGCGGCCGGCGCGTCTTCGTCGAGTACGTGATGCTCGGAGGCGTGAACGACAGCAGGGAACACGCTCGCGAGCTCGCGGCGCTGCTCGACCGCAAGATCTTCAAGGTCAACCTGATCCCGTACAACCCGACGGGCATGTACGACGGCTCGTCGCGCGAGGCGATCGCCGACTTCAAGGACTCGTTGCACGCAGCCGGGTTCTCGCCGACCGTGCGTCTGACTCGCGGGCGCGACATCGCCGCTGCGTGCGGTCAGCTCGCCGCGACGGCGTAAGAGGCGTTTACAGAGCCTGCTCGCCGCCGACGAGCGCGCGCAGGCTCTCGTGCTCCTCGCGGCAGGCGGGGCAGCCTTCGAGATGCGGGCGGAGGCCCGGGTACACCGCTTCCGTGTCGCCACCGGCGAGCTCGAGCTCGACGTAGCCGTCGAGCTGATCGAAGCACTCGTCGCAGCCGACCTCCGACTCGAGCGGGCCGAGCAGACGGCCAAGCGACTGCTTGAGATCAGGCCGGCGCATCAGCGTCCGTCCTCGAACCATGTGCTTGCGTCAAAACCCTGCTCCTCGAGGTAGGTGCGGAGCGCGCGCCGGGCGTCGTGCAGCGACTTGTAGAGCGCGCCGCGCGTCGACTCCAGCCGCTCCGCGAGCACGTCGATCGGAACGCCGTTCAGCGCAAGTGCAACGAGCACATGCCGCTGGTGCGGCGTCAACCGCGTGATCCCGTCCTGCACCGCGCCCAGCAGTTCCTGCTGGAATACCTCCTGCGCCGGGCCGGGACCGCCGGTCTCGAAGAGGCTCCACGATTCGGGCTCGATCGGCACCTCTCGACCCTGCCAGGCGCGCTTCCGCAGCTTCACCGCAGCCTCGAGCAACGCGAACTTGTAGACCCAGGTCGTGAAACGGCTCGCGCCGCGGAAATCCTCGAGCTTGGCAAGCACGCTGACGAGGGCGTCGTTCGCGGCCTCGAGCGCGATGTCGTCGAGCTCGTTGCCTCGCAGATGCGGCAGGGTCGGGCGGCGGCGTGCAACCTCGAATCGCGCGGCTCGAAGCAGCAGCAGATGCAGGCGCGCGACCGCCGCGTCGTGCGTGGCGCCGACGCTGCGCAGCTCGCGCAGCCACGTCCGCGACTCATTGTCGAGTGGCTCCGACACCGGCTGCGCAGGCACGAGCGAGAGATTGGCGTGTGATTTCACGGCCGCGAACACGACCGTACCAGCACCACGGGTCTTCTTGAGCTGCGCGACCGCCATCCCTTCATCTGTGTCCGCCCAGTCCGGCTTCTTACGTCGGCGTAAGGACCGCATCCACGTCGACACAGACACCGTCGAACAATTCGACGAGAGGACAACGAATGACACGTTCACTGACGCTGAGCACACCGCGTCTTGCACTTGCCGCCGCGGCAACGATCGCAGCGGCAGTCGCCCTGACCTTCGCCATGACGCACAGCGCAAGCGCCAGCCCGTCGACGACAGGTGCACAGCCGGCAGTCACTGCGAAGGCGGTCGCCTTCCAGGCTGCGATGAACAAGCTCTGGGAAGACCACATCACCTGGACGCGCATGGTGATCGTCGACTTCGCCAGCGGATCGCCCTCCCTCAAGGCGTCGGAGGTCCGGCTGCTGAAGAACCAGGCCGACATCGGCAACGCGATCAAGCCGTACTACGGAGTCGCCGCCGGCAACAAGCTGACGAGCCTGCTCCGCGCGCACATCCTGGGCGCCGTCCCGATCCTCGTGGACGTCAAGGCCGGCGACAAGGCCAAGCTGACCAAGGATCTGAAGGCCTGGTACGCGAACGGGCACCAGATCGCAGCGCTCCTGTCCTCGGCGAACCCGACCAACTGGTCGCTGCCGATGATGGACACGATGATGAAGAACCACCTCGACCTGACGGCCGACGAGGCCGTCTCGCGGATCCAGGGCAAGTGGGCGGCTGACATCGCTGCCTACGACAAGGTGCACGTCGAGATCCTCGACATGTCGAACATGCTCGCAACCGGGATCATCGCCCAGTTCCCGAGCCGCTTCTAAGTCCGGCAGCAACGGGGTGCGCCGGCGCGGGTCGGCGCACCCCATCCGAAGGCGCACCGCTACCTTGTCCGGCCGTGACCAAGGCGCTTCAGCAACGGAACGACCTGCGTAACGTCGCGATCGTCGCGCACGTCGACCACGGCAAGACAACCCTCGTCGACGCGATGCTCTGGCAGTCGGGCTCATTCCGGGAGAACCAGGACGTCGCCGAACGGGTGATGGACTCCGGCGACCTCGAGCGCGAGAAGGGCATCACGATCCTCGCGAAGAACACGTCCGTCCAGCGCGGCGACGTGAAGATCAACATCATCGACACGCCCGGTCACGCCGACTTCGGCGGCGAGGTGGAGCGCGGGCTGACGATGGTCGACGGCATCCTGCTGCTCGTCGACGCGTCCGAAGGCCCGCTGCCCCAGACGCGCTTCGTGCTGCGCAAGGCGCTCGAACGACACCTGCCCGTCGTGGTCGTGATCAACAAGATCGACCGGCCCGATGCCCGTGTCGAGGAGGTCGTCGACGAGGTCTACGAGCTCTTTCTCGACCTCGACGCAACCGAGAAGCAGATCGAGTTCCCGATCGTCTACACGATCGCCCGCGACGGTCGTGCGGGCCTCGCGCCCGATGCGCTTGCGGACGACCTCGAGCCGCTCTTCGAGACGCTGCTCGCGACGCTCCCGCCACCGTCGTTCGACCCGGATCATCCCCTGCAGGCGCTCGTCACCAACCTCGACGCGTCGCCGTACGTCGGGCGCCTTGCGCTGCTCCGCGTGCGCCACGGCACGCTGCGCAAGGGCCAGCAGATCGCATGGTGCCGCGCAAACGGCGAGATCGAGAAGGCGCGCGTGACCGAGCTCCTGATCACCGAGGCGCTCGATCGCGTGTCCGCCGACGAGGCAGGCCCTGGCCAGATCGTCGCGCTCGCCGGCCTGCCCGACGTGACGATCGGCGAGACGATCGCCGACCCGGACGACCCGCGCCCGCTGCCCGTAACCGCCGTCGACGAGCCGAGCCTGTCGATCACGATCGGCATCAACACCTCACCGCTCGCCGGCACCGAAGGCGACAAGCTGACCGCGAGCCAGGTCAAGCAGCGACTCGACGCCGAACTGGTCGGCAACGTCTCGCTCCGTGTGCTCCCGACAGCACGCCCGGACAGCTGGGAGGTGCAGGGACGCGG
>Ga0206353_10295462_pt1 | contig 11383 bp, 10 predicted proteins | sample DielMetaTC5am4_FD_146436 | JGI IMG/M metagenome (GOLD analysis project Ga0206353, IMG submission 146436) | Corn rhizosphere microbial communities from Kellogg Biological Station, Michigan, USA - Diel MetaT C5am-4 (Metagenome Metatranscriptome)... | ecosystem: Host-associated > Plants > Roots >...
AGCGACACGGCTCGAAGAGCTTCGCCTCGCTGCGCTCGAGGAGCAGATCGACGCCGAGATCGAGCTGAGCCGTCACCTGGAGGCGAGTCCCCGGCTCGAGGCGCTGATCGCCGAGCACCCCTACCGGGAGCGGCTCCGTGCGCAGCTCATGCTGGCGCTGTACCGAGCGGGTCGCCAGGCAGATGCGCTCGAGGCGTTCCGCCTCGCGCGTCACGCGCTCGTCACCGAACTGGGAATCGAGCCGAGTGCTGCGCTGCTGAAGCTCGAGCACCAGATCCTGAACCACGATCGCCGGCTCGCTGCCCCCGAGGCATTCGCACGCGCGCACGACGGGGCGGACGCGCCCACCACGGACGGCATCGTGACCTTTCTTTTTGCCGACGCTCCCGCCGACCGCGCGCTTGTGCAAACCGTCGCCGCGCAGTACTCCGGCGTCGAGGTCACCTCGGATGCCGGTTCTCTCCTCGTCGCCTTCGCGAGGGCGCGCGATGCCGCTGCGGCGGCCGTCGCCGCTCAGCGCATGACGGCATGCGGCATCAGCGTCGGTCTCCACTCCGCAGAGGCGATCGTCACGCGCGACGGATATGCGGGACCCGGCCCGCGGGGCGCGGCGACGGTCTGCAGCGGTGCTCATGCCGGGCAGATCCTCCTTTCGCGCACGGCGCGCGACCTGCTCCGCGAGACGCCGCTCGAGGAGGTCGGCGTGCGCGACCTGGGCCATCACCGACTCCAGGACCTCGCGCCGCCGTGGCGGCTGTTCCAGCTCGTCGCGCCCGGCGTGCCGCGCGAGTTCCCACCCCCACGGAGCCTCGAGACGCACGCGACGAACCTGCCGTCCCAGCCGACGCCGCTCATCGGCCGCGACCGCGAGCTCCGCGAGCTCGGCGACCTGCTCCGCCGCGCGGAGATGCGGCTCGTCACCCTGACCGGCGCCGCCGGAATCGGCAAGACGAGGCTCGCCGTCCAGGCTGCGGCGAAGCTACTGGATGCGTTCGCCGACGGTGTCTTCTTCGTCGAGCTCGCACCGCTCGCGGATCCCGAGCTCGTGCTTCCGACGCTTGCCGAGGTGCTCGGCATTCGCGAGGCGACGGGCCGGGACCGGGCGGAGCAGCTGAGGCGCCGCCTCTCCGGGCGCCGTTCGCTGCTCGTGCTGGACAACTTCGAGCACCTGCTCGACGCCTCTCCGGCCCTCGCCGACGTGGTGACTTCGATCTCCCCGTCGACGGTGCTCGTAACGAGCCGTATTCCCCTCGGCATCGACGTCGAGCATGTCTACGGCGTTCCGCCCCTCGCCACTCCGGCCGTCGGGAAACGCGATCACTCGCACGATCGCCTAATGCAGGTCGACTCGGTCGCCCTTTTCGCCTCGCGCGCCCAGGCCGTCCGGCCCGACTTCACCGTCACCGCCGAGAACGCCGGAGCGGTCGCTCGCATCTGTCGCTCGCTCGACGGCTTGCCGCTCGCGATCGAGCTCGCCGCCGCGCGCGTCGGGGTGCTTCCGCCGGCGGCATTGCTCAGGCGACTCGACCGGCGCCTGACGCTGCTCAGGCGCAGCGCAGACGACGTGCCCGAGCGCCATCGCACGCTGCGGGCGGCAATCGGTTGGAGCTACGACCTGCTCCGGCCGGAGCAGCAGGCTCTCTTCCGGCGACTCGCGGTCTTCGCAGGAGGATGCACGCTCGAGGCGGCGGAGGCGATCTGCGGCGAAGGGCTCGACGTCGTGGACGGACTCGCGTCGCTCGTCGATGCCAACCTCGTCCGCCAGGAGGGAGCTGACGACGAGCCGCGCTTCGCATTTCCGGAGACGACGCGCGAGTACGCGGCGGAGCATCTGGACGAGTCCGGCGAGGGTGCCGAGGTACGACGCCGGCACGCGGCGTATTACCTCGGCGTTGCCGAGCAGTCCGAGCCGCATCTGCGCGAGAGCCCCGGCGAGTGGCTCGAACGGCTCGAGCGGGAGCACGACAACCTGCGCACCGCGCTCGACCGCCTCGAAGCGGCGGACGAGCCCGAGTTGCTGCTGCGTCTTGGGGGGGCGTTGTGGCGCTTCTGGTACCTGAAGGCGCATCTCGCGGAAGGCCGCCGCCGGCTCGAGACAGCGCTCGCGCTCGGCACGGGCGCGACGGCGGCACGCGCCAAGGCCCTAATCGGGCTCACGGTGCTGACCGGCAACACGGGCAATTTCCCCCGGGCGAGGAAGACCGCCGAGGAGGCGATCGCTCTGAACGCGGCGCTGGGCGACGACTGGGGCGCAGCGTATGCCACGCACATGCTCGGGGCAGCGCTCCTCGAAGAGGGAGAGCTCGCCGAAGCAGAGCTCCTGTTCGAGCAGAGCACCGACGCCTTCCGGCGACTCGGTGACCAGCACTCGGCGTTCCTCGTCACGCGCAATCTCGCGCGGCTCCTCGACCGGCGAGGCGAGCGCGAGCGCGAGCGCGCGCTCCATGAGGACACCCTGCGTCTCGCGCAAGAGACGCACAATCCGCGCATCGAGGCGAGCACGCTTGGCGCCCTGGCAATAATCGCCGCACGCGACGGTCGCTCGGGCGATGCGATGGCGATGCTGAGACGGAGCCTGCGGATCCATCGCGACCTCGGCGACCTCCTGGACAGCGCCGTCGACCTCTGCCGATGCGCGTTCGTCCTCGCGTGCAACGGCCGGACGGAAACAGCCGCGCGCCTCCTCTCCAGCTTCGACGACCTCCGCGACGACATCGGCGCGCGCGGTGCCTGGGTCGCGACGATGAACGAGGAGACCCTGACGATCGTGCGGAAAGATCTCGACGAGGCCGCGCTCGAGGATGCTCGCGAGCGCGCGCACGAGATGACGCTCGACGACGCGCTCGCCCTCGCGATCTCGGCCCTTCCCGAGGGAGACGTGACTACCCTGAGTAGCGCGAAGACCGGCAAGCCCTGAGGCATCGGTAGGCGGGTTTTGACGGCTCTGCGCGGGGAGACGCTCGACGGGTGAGCGGTCGAGCAGGTCTACCTGTCCCCTCGCAACGGCGCGCTCGCGACGACGCGCGTGTCGCAAGCGCGCGTGACAGCACGGCCACCGGCGCGCTGGTGACGGTCTGGAGCGTCTGGCTGGTCGTGATGATGGGCGCCAATCTGGCGACGCCCCTCTACGTCGTCTATGCGGCCCGTTTCGGATTCTCGAGCTTCGTGCTCACGGCGATCTTCGCCGCGTACGCGTTCATGCTCGTCCCGACGCTCGTCTTCTTCGGGCGCCTCTCGGACCGCTTCGGACGACGGCCGGTGATCCTCACGGGCCTCGTCGTGGCAGCGATCGGCCTTGCCGTGTTCGCGGCGGCGCAGGGGACGGCGTGGCTCTTCGGCGCCCGGATGCTGCAGGGCCTCGCGGTCGGGTTGATCAGCGGGCCGGCGACTGCGGCGCTCGTGGAGCTCGACCCGCGTCGCGAGGAGCAACGGCCGGCGCTCCTCGCGGGCCTCGCACAGGCGGGCGGCAGCGGTGCCGGGCCGGCACTCGCGGGCGTACTGGCTCAGTGGGCGCCGGCTCCGAGGCAGCTCCCGTTCCTCGTCGTCCTCGGCGCGACGGCGATCGCTGCGGTTGTCATCCTGAAGCTGCCCGAGCCCGCCGACGAGCGAAGCGAGCGATGGCGGATCCAGTGGCCGCGGGTGCCTGCGGACGTCCGTTCCTCCTTCGCGCGCGTGAGCGTGACGGCCGCGCTGGGCTGGGGCGCACTCGCACTCTGCCTGTCGATCGTTTCGAAGTACTCGAGCGATCTTCTTCACACCGACGATCTCGCCTTGCTCGGCGCGGTGGCTGCACTGGCGCTCGCCGCGTCGTGCGCGACCCAGATCCTCTCCCAGCGGCTCCGCCTGCCCGTTCGAGGAACACAGGCGGCCGGGCTCACGCTCCTCGCCCTCGGCCTCGTCGTGCTCGTCATCGCCTCGCCGCTTCATTCGCTCGTGGTCCTGCTCGTCGGTTCTGTCGTGATCGGCACCGGCCACGGGTTCAGCTTCCTGAGCGCGCAGGACGAGCTGAACACGATCGCCCCGCCCGAGCGCCGCGGCGAGGTCACCTCGGCGTTCATCGGCTGCATCTACTTCGTCGTCGCGACGTCGGTGATCGCGAGCGGCGTCCTCGACCGGTGGTTCGCGCTCGCGACCGCGGTCGGCGCCGTCGCGCTCGCACTGGCGCTGGCCGCGACTGCGACAACGATCTGGCAGATCCGCGCCGCCCGCGGCTCAGGCGGCGGCTCGCGTCAGAAGCGGTAGCGCAGAAAGAGATGCCGGTCGGCGCGCCGCACGGAGACGAGGCGCGGTGCGAGGTGCGCCTGCGGCAGCAGCTCGACGCCCTCGACGAGCCCGAGCCTCGACCCGGCTCCGAGCCGTCCGGCGAGCACCGGTGAGAGCGTCAGAAAGAGCTCGTCGACGAGGCCGTCGGCGAGCAGCGAGCCGAAGAGCGTCGGGCCGGCCTCCGAGAGCACGCGCGCATGCCCACGCGCGCGCAGCGCCGCGAGTGCGGCGCGCAGGTCGACCCAGTCGCCGTCGTTCACCGGGACGACATCCGGCAGCGCGCCGCGCAGCTCCTCCGCTCCTTTCTCCGTCGTCAGCACGACCGCGTCCTGCAGGACGGGATGCGTGACGTCGAGCGACGCACCGCTCGAGACGACCGCGACGGTAGGCCGCTCCGCCATCCCCCACGACGCGCGCAGCGCGGCGAAGCCCTCCGCCGCCGCGGGATACGCGCGCTCCGGCCGCCAGGAGCCCTTCGGGGAGGAGAGCATCGTCCCCGAGCCGATCAGCACCGCGTCGGCGCAGGCGCGGAGGAGCCCCATCACGAACTTGTCCGCCTCGCTCTCCCCGGCGACGAGCGCGTTCGAACGTGCGAGTGCCGGGATCGCGACGATTCCGTCGAGCGTCTCGACGAAGTTCGCGTACAGGAGCGGCTGCGCGAAGCCGAGGCCACCGCCGTACAGCCTCCGCAGCAGCTCCGGAAGCCGCTCCTCCGGAAGACCCGCCTCCTCCCAGAGGAGGTCGATCACCTGCGGCGGCTGCGGGCCTCCGCGAGGAACTCGCCGCGCAGGCCGGCATCCTCGTCGTACCGCCCGCGGAAGAAGGTCGTCACCGTGTGCGAGCCCTCCTCCTCGACGCCGCGCATCTGCGTGCAGAGGTGCGCCGCGTCGAGATGCACCGCGACGCCCTGCGGCGACACGAGCTCGACGAGCGCGTCCGCAATCTGCTCGCCGACCCGCTCTTGCACCGTGAACCGGCGCGCATACAGCCTGACGAGCCGCGTCAGCTTGGAGATGCCGAGAATCTCGCCGCCGGCGAGGTACGCGACGTGCGCGACACCGTGGAACGGCAGCGCGTGATGCTCGCAGAGCGCGAAGAACGAGATCGGCCCCTCGATGATCTGCTGGTGCTGTCCCTCGACGCCTTCCGGCCGTTCGGAGGGAAAGGCCGTGCGCAGCTTCCGGTCGCCGTCGTAGCCGGCCGTCGCGTCGAACATCGCCTGCAGGAACCGGCGCGGCGTGTCCTTCGTCCCCGGGGTGTCGAGCTCCATGCCGAAGGCGGAGAAGATCTCGGCGACATAGCTCTCGTAGCGGGCCCAGTCGTCGGACGACAGATCGCGCTCCCAGCGGGACCGGAGCTCAACGATGCTCAAGCGAAACCTCCTGCTTCGGATGGACGGAGAGAAGTGTGACGATCGCGACAGCTTCGGCCGCCAGCACCCAGACGAACGCAAGCGGGTGGCCGAGGGCCGTCACGAGTCCGAACGCGGCGAGCTGCGTCGACATTCCGCAGTTGGCGAGCGCCGTCACCTGCCACGGCTGGATCGAGCCTTCGGCCAGCAGCCTGTCGGCGAGCCGGTCCTGCCAGCCGTAGAGGACGCCGTAGAGTCGGCCGAGCAGCGATGAATCCCAGCCCGCGGCGGCGCCCCGCGAGAGCCGCTCGAGGTTGAAGTTCGTGCTCAGGATCAGCGTCAGGAGCACGAATCCCGGCAGCGCCCACGGCGATCCGAGCGCCGCGAAGAGCGCCGCGTTCACGAGCAGGTCGCACTCGGAGTCGAGGTAGCGGCCGAACGCGGAGGTGCGTCCGGTCAGCCGTGCGAGCTGCCCGTCGGCGTTGTCAAGCACTGTCTTCAGCTGCACGAGCAGGGCCGCGGCGACGAGGTGCCCGCGCCCCAGCTCGACTGCGGCCCCGATTCCCGTGCCGGCGGCGAGCAGCACGACCGCCGGCGGGGGCACGCGCAGTGGTGCGAGCGCGAGGACCACGATGTGCGCGAGCGGACGGAAGCCGTACGCGCACAGCACCTCTGTTCCCCGCCTCGGCTTCTGGGAGGCCCGGAACGAGCTCAGGCGAGCGCCCCTTCGCCGACCGGCTCGCCCGCCCTGATCAGCTCGCGCGCCGCATCGACCTTGTCCCAAACGTTCCAGAGGAGAAAGCCGCGCGGGCGGCCGTCATCGTCGACGTAGGCGACAGTGCCCTTGCGGTTCGGCTCCTGCCACGTCTCGACCGTCGCGAGCCGCGCGTCGACCTCGCCGACCGCCTCGTAGCCGAGGTCGAACATGTCGGAATAGAAGAACGGGATGTGGTCGTACGCCTGCCCGGCACCGGCCATGTTCGCACCGACGACCTTGCCGTGGGTGTTCGCGTGATCCTCGTGCTCGACGCGGAAGCGCTTGCCGAGCACGGGGCTCGGGAAGCTCGCCACGTCACCGGCCGCAAAGACGTCGGCGCGACCGCCGACGCGGCCGTACTCGTCGACGACGATCCCGTTCTCGACCGGCAGCCCCGCCGCCTCGGCCAGCTCCACGTTCGGGACGATGCCGAGCCCGGCGACCACGATGTCCGCGTCGAGCTCCTTCGGCGAACCGACCATCCCACCTGCGTCCACCTCGACGCCTTTCTCGCGGTAGTACCCGGTGACGAACTCGCCGAGCCCGCGCGGCAAGAGGCGGAAGCCGATCGTCGGCTCCGGGAACGTCATCGAGACGGTTGCGCCGTTGCCGACGAGCGCGGCGGCGATCTCGGAGCCGATGAAGCCGCCGCCGATCACGGCGACACGCGTCCCCTCGCCCACGCTTCCGTGCAGCGAGTGGAAGTCGTCGAGCGTGCGGAAGTAGACGACGTCGCCGTCGTCGCCGCCGAGCCGGCGCGGCGTACCGCCCGTCGCGAGGAGCAGCTTCTCCCACGCATACTCCTCGCCGGCGTCGTCGGTCGCACGCCGCGCGTCGAGGTCGAGCGAGACGATCCGCCGCCCGAGGCGCAGCTCGGCGCCGGGAACCTCCTCGGTCTTCTTCCAGATCTTCTCCTCCGCTCCACCGCTCCACAAGCCCTTCGAGAGCGGCGGCCGCTTGTACGGCGGATGCTGCTCGGAGCCGACGAGCACGATGCCGCCGTCGGCGTCGTGCTCGCGAATGCCCTTCGCGGCGGCATCGGCGGTCATCCCGCCGCCGATGATGAGATAGCGGGTCGTAATCATTTGTCCTCGCTCTCGTTCGTGTCCTGACGTAATACTTCCTTACCTGATGGCATCGACGCCAGATTGGCCGGAGGTGGACGGCGCGCTCGAGCGGACGTTCGAGCTGCCGAGCTTCGCGGAAGCGATCGCCTTCGTGAACCGTCTCGCCGAGCTCGCAGACGCAGAGAACCACCATCCCGACATGGCGATCAGCTACAGGAAGGTGACCGTCCGCTGGACGACGCATTCCGAAGGCGGCGTGACCGATCGGGACCGGGAGCTCGCGGCGCGGACCTCGCACCTGGCCCCCTGAGACGATCTCGTGCGGAGGCCGTGACGTGGAGCGGGCGAGACCCCGCTCCACGTCAGGCGGCAGCCGGGAGGGACGGCGCGGCCCTCCCTGCAGCCCCCTCCGCTCAGGTCGCGACCGCGACCGGTGCGACCGCAGGCGCCTGAACGCTCACGCCGTCCGGCCTGACCGTCATGTAGATGCCCGCGGCCGCCGCCCAGAGGAGAAAGAGCAGCCCGGCGAAGAAGCCGATCGGGGTCAGCTGAAGGATGCCGAGGGGGAGCGCCGTCCACGAAAGGGAGCGCGGGAGCGCCCTGCCGGCGATGCCCGCGGCGGCGAGCGCGAGCAGCATCACCGCGAGGCCGCCCTCGCCGGTCGTCAGGCCACCGCCCGATCCGTTGACGTGCCACGCCTGAAGCGCCGCCGGGGCGATGACCGACTTGCCGCCGATGAAGCCGAGGGTCGAGTAGACGCCTGCGCTCGAAAGCTGGTCGGCGAAGTCCACAGCGGCGCCGACGAGGATCGCGCCTGCGACGAGAGGGCTTGCGTTCCGGCGCACGCGCGCCCAGACGGCGACCGCGAAGAAGGCGAAGAAGAACGCGGCCCAGTGCAGGAGCAGACCGCCCCTCGCGATCCCGGCATGGTGAGCAGCGTAGTAGGGAGCGAGCTTCGCGATCGGCGTGTCCGAGTCGGGAAAGTCTCCGATCGACCCGTTGCCGGCGATGCTGAGAACGGCGAAAGCGACACCTGCGAGCGGGAGAAACCGGACCAGCTTTGTGTTCATGTGGAGTACCTCCTTGGGGCTTCGACAGTCGCCCGGACGCTAGGCGGCGGCGGTCTCGTCGTCGTCGGCCCGCGTGCCGATCTTCGCGTCATCCGCCCGATTGATCTCCGAGGCGACGTCGATCAGCCGCCCGGCTGATGACAGGCCGGCGCTTCGGCTCTAACGTGGCATGCGTGCGCGCCCGGCTCCTCACCGCTTTCGACTACCGGCCGAACCTGGTGGTGGTCGATCGGGCGCTGGCGTCGCTCCTGGCGGTCGACGCCGTGTTGGAGGCGCTCGTCGGCAGCGACAGCGGGCACCGTGTCGCACTCCTGCTCGGCGGGACGGCCATCGCGTTGCCGATCGCAGTCCGCCGCCGCTACCCGACGCTCGTCGGCGCGGGTGTGCCCGTGCTCGGCGCGTTCGTGCACGCGCTCTGGGACGGGCAGGCCATCGCCTACCCGCTGGCCGAGTTCTGCGCCCTGTACGCGCTCGCCGCCTGGACGCCGACCCGGCGCTTTCTCTACGGCAGCGCCGCCTTCGTCGCGGCGACACTCGTGCCCGTCCATAGAGGCGATTTCAAGGGCGGCCTCGGCTTCGCAAGCGTTGCGCTCGTGGCGATGCTGCTCGTCCGCCGCATCCTCGGCGACCGTGAGCGGCGCGCCACGCTCGCCGAGCGGGAGCGCGACGTCGCAACACGCGAGGCCGTGGTGGAGGAGCGGGCGCGGATCGCGCGCGAGCTCCACGACGCGATCGCACACCACGTCTCTCTCATGGTCGTCCAGGCCGGAGCCGAGCGACGCATCCTCGACGGGCGAGATGGAACCACGCACGAGGTGCTGCAAACGATCGAGCAAACCGGACGGGGCGCCCTCACCGAGATGCGCCGCCTCGTCGGCATGCTGCGCAACTCCGACGGCGACCCGCTGGCCCCCCAGCCCTCACTTGCGGAGCTTCCCCGCCTCGCCGCGCAGGTGTCCGAGGCCGGACTGCCGGTCGAGCTCGAGATCGAGGGAGAGCGGCGCGAGTTGCCGCTCGGCATCGAGCTCTCCGCCTACCGGATCGTCCAGGAGGCGCTCACGAATGCGCTCAAGCACGCCGGCGACGCACGCGCGCTGGTCCGGGTTCGCTACACGCCCGACCAGCTCGAGCTCGAAGTCGTCGACAACGGCCGGGACCCGGTGGCACAGGTGGCGGGCGGCGGGCACGGCCTCGTCGGGATGCGGGAGCGCGTTGCGCTCTACGGCGGCCGCTTCGACGCCGGACGTCGCGGCGACCACGGCTTCACCGTCCGCGTCGTGCTCCCGATCCGATGACAAGCGTCCTCATCTGCGACGACCAGGCACTCCTCCGCGTCGGCCTACGCAAGATTCTCGAGGCCGAGCCGGAGCTCTCGGTCGTCGGCGAGGCTGCCGACGGCGAGGAAGGCGTCGCCGCCGCGCGCAGCCTGCGGCCCGACGTCGTGCTGATGGACATCCGCATGCCCGTCCTGGACGGAATCGAGGCGACCCGCCGGATCGTGCACGACCGAGCCTCGACGCGCGTACTGATCCTGACCACATTCGGCCTCGACGAATACGTCTACGACGCCCTCCGCGCCGGCGCCTCCGGGTTCATGCTGAAGGATGCCCCGCCGGAGGAGATTGCCGCGGCCGTCCGCATCGTCGCCACCGGGGACGCGCTCCTCGCGCCGGCCGTCACCCGCGCAGTGATCGACGAGTTCGCGCGCCGTGCCCCGGCGGCGGCGCCGAAGCAGCCACCGGCGCTCACCGAGCTCACGCCGCGCGAGCGAGAGGTGCTCCAACTGCTTGCCCGCGGGCGCTCCAACGCCGAGATCTGCGAGGAGCTGGTCGTCAGCGAAGCGACCGCCAAGACCCACGTCGCCCGGATTCTGCAGAAGCTCGACCTGCGCGACCGCGTCCAGGCCGTCATCTATGCCTACGAATCCGGCCTCGTCTCACCGGGCGCACAGGCCCCCACCTGATCTGAGCGTGCGAGCTTCTAAAAGCGGTCGAGGCTGCCCGCCCGGCGGGCGGAGCGCTCGAAGTAGCGAAGCATCGCGACGCCGACGGCGAAGTACACGATCCCGATCAGCGCTTCCCTCCCGACCGTCGGCAGCACGTCGCCGAGCGTGGCTCCGGCGGCGAGCGCTCTCGCGGCGTGAATGCCGTGGGTCAGCGGGATGTAGTCGGCGAGCGTTTGCAGACCACTCGGGAGACGGGCGAGCGGGACGTTGGCACCGGTGACGAGGAGGAACGCGCCGGACAGCGTGTCGGCGAACATGCTGATCGAGCGGGTGCGGAAGGCGAGTGAGCCGATGCACAGGCCGAGGCCGGCGCAGGCAAAGCAGGAGGCGAGGAGCGCGACCGCGATTCCGGCGAGGCGGCCGGCCGCGATGTGAAGCTGGATCATCGCGGCAGCAAACGCGTAGGAGACTGCGGCGACGACGAACCCGTTCACGATCGCCGGCAGCGCGCGTCCGAGGAACAACGCAAGCCGGCTGGCGGGCGAGGCGAGCAGCATCGGAAGCGTCTGGTAGCGGCGCTCGCCTCCGATCGACTGTCCCATCCCGAACATGCCGGCGACGGCCGCCGCGACGAAGGCGTTACCGACGAGGAAGAAGGTGTCGTTCGCGGCGTTGGCGGCGCGGCCGAGATAGACGAAGTACATCGTCTGGAAGACCGGGTAGGCGACTAGGATCGAGACGAACGCCCACGGGTTGAGCCAGTTGAACAGCGCCCGGTAGCTGGTCAGGCCTCCGGCGAAGAAGACGCGGAGGCTGTTCACGCGAGCTTGAGCGTCGCGCGGTCGCGGGCCAGGTGCTCGAAGAACGCGAGGCACGGGATCGCGATCAGGATGTAGACGGCGCTCAGGCCGAAGCACACGCCGATGTCGG
>Ga0206353_10762955_pt1 | contig 11360 bp, 13 predicted proteins | sample DielMetaTC5am4_FD_146436 | JGI IMG/M metagenome (GOLD analysis project Ga0206353, IMG submission 146436) | Corn rhizosphere microbial communities from Kellogg Biological Station, Michigan, USA - Diel MetaT C5am-4 (Metagenome Metatranscriptome)... | ecosystem: Host-associated > Plants > Roots >...
GATCGACGAGGGCAAGCCGCTGGCGCTAGCCCGGGTCGTCGAGCATCCCGATCCGGCATGGCTGGGACGCAAGATGATCATCCGCCCCGGCGGCACCAGCGGGTCGCTGGGCAGCGCGCGCGCCGACGACGCTATCCGTGACGACGCGCTCGGCCTGCTCGCCCACGGACAGAACGCCACCTTGACCTACGGCCCCGACGGCGAGCGGCGCGGCGAGGGCATGCGGGTGTTCATCTGGGCCTTCGCGCCCAAGCCGCGGATGCTCGTCTTCGGCGCGATCGACTTCGCCTCCGCGGTCGCCCGGATCGGTCACTTCCTCGGCTACCACGTGACGGTCTGCGACGCGCGCCCGATCTTCGCCACCGCCACCCGGTTCCCCGATGCGGACGAGGTCGTCGTCGACTGGCCGCACCGCTACCTCAAGGCCGAGGCCGAGGCCGGTCGCATCGATGGCCGGGCCGTGATCGCGGTCCTCACGCACGACCCGAAGTTCGACGTACCGCTGCTCGAGGTGGCGCTGCGGCTGCCGAAGGTCGGCTACGTCGGCGCGATGGGTTCGCGCAAGACCCACGACGACCGCATGGACCGGCTCAAGGAAGCCGGCCTGACCGACGGCGAGATCGCCCGGCTCTCCAGCCCGATCGGCCTCGATCTGGGTGCGCGCACGCCGGAGGAGACGGCCATCTCGATCGCGGCCGAGATCATCGCCCGCAGCTGGGAGGGCTCGGGCTCACGGCTGAGCACGATGAGCGGCCGCATCCACGGCGGTGCTCCCGAGGACCTGTAGGCAGGTTCGGCCGGCCCTTCCGCCAGGTGTGAGCTGCCTCACTAGGTGTTAGGTTGAAGGGCATGGCTCGCGGTGACCTGCAGGCTCGTAGGATCGCGACGATGCGCGCCTGGTCGACCTTCATCGAGGCCGGCGACGCCGCCGGCGAACTGGTGCGCCCGGAGATCCTGCGCAGCTGGAACCGCTCCTGCGTGATCAGCCCCTCGGTCACCAGCGCGCCGCTGGCCGACGAGACCGAGACCGCCGCCTATTGGCACGACTCGCCGCTGCAGATCGCGGTCGAGCGCGTCGGCGACGAGCTGCGTCGTACGGCGGAGGACGGCGACCTGGTGATCGCGGTCACCGACCCCGACACCCGCGTCCTGTGGACCTACGGCGGTCGCGTCATGCGGCGCAAGGCCGAGACCGTGAACTTCGTTCCCGGCGGCAGGTGGGACGACGAGTCCGTGGGCACCAATGCCCTGGACCTGGCCAACCGCGACAACCAGCCCGCCATGGTCTTCGGCGCCGAGCACTACGCGCAGGCGGTGCACAACTGGGTCTGCTGGGCGGCCCCCGTGCACGACGCGCACGGCAACCGGCTGGGCGTGGTCGACCTCTCCACGACGTGGGATCGCACCCACCCGATCGGTCTCGCGACAGCGCGAGTGATGGCGCGCCTGATCGAGACCGCGCTGCCGCCGACCCCGGGCCCGGCCCGGGCCGACGAGGTCAGCGCACCGGGACTGGTGATGACCCTGCTGGGCACCGCCGAGGCCTGGCTCGACGGCCAGCGGATGCTGCTGAACCGGCGCCAGACCGAGATCCTCGCCCTGCTGGCACTGCACCCCGAGGGCTTGTCGCTGGATCGCCTGCACGCCGCGGTCTACGGGGAGGAGCCGGTCACGCTCTCGACCCTGAAGGCGGAGGTCTCCCACCTGCGCCATGCCCTGGGTGGACAGCTCTCCTCGCGCCCCTACCGCCTCCTGATGCCGATCTCGACCGATGTAGAGCACGTGCTGGCCATGTTGCGGCAGGGGCGGGTGGCCGCGGCCGTGGAGGTGTACGGCGGCGACCTGCTGCCGGGCACCAACAGCCCCGCGCTCAGTGAGCTGGCCGAGTACGTCGCCGTGGCGGTCCGCGAGGCACTGCTGGCCACACCGGAGCCCGAGGCGGTGCTGCGCTACGCCGACCTGGCCCCCTACGACACCGAGGTCGTGGAGCGTTGCCTGACCACGATCGGGCAGCATCCGGCCGTTCCGCTGCTCAAGGCCCGGCTGGCCTCCTCGAGCTGACCACGCGCCGGCACCAGCTCTGGTCCGGCGCCAACCTTCGGGCAACCAGCTTCTCCTAGCGTGAGCGCTATCACAGCGACCTGAGGAGAGCTATGACCCGGATCAGCCTGACCGTCGACGGAATGAACGTCAGCGATGACGTCGAACCGCGGATGCTGCTGGTGCAGTACCTGCGGGAGAAGCTCGGCAAGACCGGCACGGTCGTCGGTTGCGACACCAGCAACTGCGGTGCCTGCACGGTGCACCTCAACGGGGAGTCGGTGAAGTCCTGCAATGTGCTCGCGGTCCAGGCCGACGGAGCCGAGGTGAGGACCATCGAGGGGCTTGCCGAAGACGGCCGGCTGCACCCGGTGCAGGAGGCCTTCCGGGAGTGTCACGGCCTGCAGTGCGGCTACTGCACGCCGGGCATGATCATGCAGAGCATCGACCTGCTCCGGGACAACCCGAACCCCAGCGAGGAGGAGATCCGCCAGGGGCTGGAGGGGAACCTGTGCCGGTGCACGGGCTACCACAACATCGTCCGCGCCGTACAGCACGCCAGCGGCCAGCTGACCGGTGCCGAAGGAGGCTCGAAGTGACCGTCACCGAGAACGCCGCCGACAAGGAGATCGGCCGCGACCGACGCCGCAAGGAGGACGCCCGGCTGATCACCGGCCGCACCCGCTGGACCGACAACATCACCCTCCCGGGCATGCTGCACCTGGCCATGGTGCGCAGCCCCTTCGCGCACGCGAACATCACCAGCATCGACACCGCTGCGGCCAAGCAGGCCGTCGGCGTGGTCGCCGTCTACAGCGGCGCCGACCTCGCCGACTTCCAGGGCGCCTGCATCAACGCGTGGGCCGTCACCACCGACCAGGTGACTCCGCCCCACCTGCCGATGGCTTCGGGCCGGGTCGCGTTCGCCGGCGAGGTCGTCGCTGTCGTGGTCGCCCGCTCCGCGGCCGAGGCGCACGACGCGGTCGAGCTCGTCGAGGTGGAGTACGACGAGCTCCCGGCCGCGCTCGACCTCAAGGAGGCCGCCGAGAACAAGGTCCTCGCACACCCCGATCTGGGTACGAACGTGACCGCGGTCTGGGTCTTCGACTCGGCCGAGGCCGGCACCGGCAGCGATGTCGACGCGGCCATCGAGACGGCTCGCGCCGACGGCATCCTCATCGAGCGCGAGTATCGCGAGCAGCGGCTGATCCCCTCGTTCATGGAGCCGCGCTCCGTGGTGGTCGACCCCACCGGCGAGCAGATCACCGTCTGGTCGGCCACCCAGGTGCCGCACATCCTGCGGTTCGCGATCGCCGCGACCACCGGCGTACCAGAGTCGAAGGTCCGTGTGATCGCCCCCGACGTGGGCGGCGGCTTCGGCGGCAAGCTGCAGCAGACCCCGGAGGAGATGCTGACCTTCGCGGTCGCCCGGCGCCTCGGCAAGCCGGTCAAGTACACCGAGACCCGCTCGGAGTCGCTGATGGTCGGTCACCACGGGCGCGACCAATGGCAGCGGCTGACCCTATCCGCCACCAAGGAGGGCCGGGTCACCGGCCTGAAGGTCGACCTGCTGGCCAATATGGGCGCCTACGTCGCCATCGTCGGCGGCGGCATCCCGGTCCTGGGCGCGTTCATGTACAACGCGATCTACAAGTTCCCGGCGTACCGGTTCACCACGCGCAACATCCTGACGAACCTGCCCTGGACCGATGCGTACCGCGGCGCGGGCCGCCCCGAGGCCACCTTCGCCATCGAGCGGCTGATGGACGAGCTGGCCAACGAGGTCGGCGTGGACCCGCTGGAGATCCGCGAGCTCAACTGGATCAAGCACGAGGAGTTCCCGTTCACCACCGTCGCCGGTCTTGAATACGACTCCGGCAACTACGAGGCCGCGACCGCCAAGGCCAAGGACCTCTTCGGGTACGACGAGTTGCGCGCCGAGCAGAAGCGTCGTCGCGAGTCCAACGACCCGGTCCAGCTCGGCATCGGCGTGAGCACCTTCACCGAGATGTGCGGGCTGGCCCCGAGCCGATTGCTCGGACAGCTGAACTACGGCGCCGGCGGTTGGGAGAACGCCAGCATCCGGATGCTGGCCACCGGCAAGGTCGAGGTCATCACCGGAACTTCCGCCCACGGGCAGGGCCACGAGACGGCATTCAGTCAGATCGTCGCCGATCGTCTAGGGGTGCCCTTCGAGGATGTCGAGGTCCTCCACGGCGACACCCAGATCTCACCGCGCGGCCTGGACACCTACGGATCCCGGTCGCTGGTCGTCGGCGGCGAGGCGCTGGTCAGGGCCGCCGACAAGGTGATCGAGAAGGCCAAGCCGATCGCCGCTCACCTCCTCGAAGCCAGCGTCGACGACCTGGAGTTCACCGACGGCCGCTTCGGCGTCCGCGGCACCGATCAGGGGATGGCCCTCACCGAGATCGCCACGGCCGTCTTCACCGCCCACGATCTGCCCGATGGGGTGGAGTCGAGCATCGACGCGGAGGCGACGTACGACCCGGTCAACTTCAGCTATCCCCACGGCACCCACCTGTGCGCGGCCGAGGTCGACACCGAGACCGGCCGGGTGAGCCTGCTCAAGTACGCCTGTGTCGACGACGTCGGCGTGATCATCAACCCGCTGATCGTCAGCGGACAGGTCCACGGCGGTCTGGTCCAAGGCATCGCGCAGGCGCTGTGGGAGGAGGCGGTGTACGACGACGCCGGCACGCTCGTGTCGGGCACCTTCACCGACTACCTGCTGCCCACCGCTGCCGACACGATCAGCTTCGACGTCGGCCACACGACGTCGCCGTCGACGACGAACAGCCTGGGAACCAAAGGCGTCGGCGAGGCCGGCACCATCGCCTCCACGCCGGCCGTGGTCAACGCCATCGTCGATGCCCTCCGACCGTGGGGCGTCCACGACATCCAGATGCCCTGCACCCCGGCACGGGTGTGGTCCGCGATCCAGAACGGAGCAGCGAAGTGATCCCCGCACAGTTCGACTACGTGGCGCCCGCCAGCGTCGAGGAGGCGCTGGCAGCACTGACCGCCCATGAAGACGCGAAGATCCTGGCCGGAGGGCAGTCCCTGCTCCCGGTGCTCCGGATGCGTCTTAACGCCCCCGAGCTCGTCATCGACCTTGGTCGCATCGACTCGCTGCGCGGGATCAGCGAGGACGGCGACGCCCTGGTGATCGGGGCGATGACACGCCACTGCGACGTCGCCTCCAGCGCGCTGGTCGAGCAGCACGCGCCACTGCTGCATGTCGCTGTCCAGCATCTCGCCGACCCGCAGGTGCGCCACCGTGGCACCTTCGGCGGCGCGCTGGCCCACGCCGATCCGGCGGGGGACATGGGCGCTCCGGCGCTCGCGCTCGGGGCCGAGTTCGTCATCCAGGGACCTTCCGGCACCCGCACGGTGCCGGCGGACGACTTCTTCGTGGATCTCTTCGAGACCGCGATCGGTGAAGACGAGCTGCTGGTCGCCGTACGCATCCCGAAGCACACCGGTTGGGGCGCGCACTACGAGAAGTTCGTCCGGGTGGCCCACCAGTGGCCGATCTGCGCGGTCGCCGCCACCGCCAAGGTCGACGGCGGTGTGGTGCAGCAGGTGCGTGTCGGCCTGACCAATATGGGCAATACGCCGCTGCGCGCCCGTGCGGTGGAGGACGCCCTGACGGGTCAGCAAGCCACTGCGGACGCGGTCCGCGCGGCCGCCGAGCACGCGGCCGAGGGCGCCAACCCGCCATCCGACCTCAACGGCGACGCGGACTACCGCCGGCACCTGGTCACAGTGCTGACCCGTCGCGCGCTGCTGGCTGCCGTGGGAGGCTGACCGGTGTGGAACTGACTCACCGATTCACTGTCCCCGGCTCCGTCGAGGAGACCTGGGCGCGCTTTCAGGACATCGGCTCACTGGCCGAGTGCTTCCCGGGCGCCCAGGTGACCTCGGTCGAGGCCGACACCTTCGACGGCACCGTCAAGGTGAAGCTCGGACCGATCGCGCTCGTGTACGCCGGCTCTGGCAGCTTCGTGGCCAAGGACGAGGCGGCGCACACCTTCCTGGTGGAGGCCAAGGGCCGCGACAAACGCGGCAACGGCACCGCCGGTGCCAATGTCACCGTCGACATGGAGGCCGAGGGAGACGGCACCTCGGTCGAGGTGAAGACCGACCTGGCCATCACCGGGAAGCCGGCCCAGTTCGGTCGCGGCGTGATGCAGGACGTCTCGGACAAGCTGCTTGGCCAGTTCGTGACCTGTCTGGAGCAGAAGATCGCCGCCGAGCACGACGGCGGCGCGGCGCCTGAGGAGGCCCCCGCACAGGAGCAGCCGGCCGCCGCGGCACCGCGTCATGCGGCGCCGCAACAGCCGGTGTCCTCCGGCCCCAGCGATTCGGCTGCCGAAGACGACGCGATCGATCTTGGCGAGGCGGTCCTTCCGGTGCTGATCAAGCACTACGGCAAGTACGCCGTGGGCGGGTTGGTCGTCGTACTGCTGCTGTGGCTGCTGGGTCGACGTCTGGGGCGCTAGAACCCGGCGAGGTCGATGACCGTCACGGTCTCCCCGGCGGCGACCTGGCGGGCCTCCTCGTCGATGACGATCAGGCAGTCGGCGCCGGCCAGTCCGCCGAGCAGGTGGGAGCCGGCGCCGCCGACCTGCTCGACGGATCCGTCGTCGACCCGCCGTCCGCGCAGGAACTGACGCCGGCCCGCTGGCGAGGTGAGCGGGTGACGCAGGACCGCGGAGCTCGCGGCCACGGTCTCGGGCGTGCGGCCCATCAGCCGCCGCAGGGCGGGCAGGACGAACTGGTGGAAGCTCACGAACGAGGACACCGGGTTGCCGGGCATGGCGATCAGCAGCGTGCGGTCGCTGACCCTGCCGAAGCCCTGGGGCTTGCCCGGCTGCATGGCGACCCGGCCGAACCACAGTCCGCGGGGGGCCAGCGTCTCCTTGACGATGTCGTAGTCGCCCATCGAGATGCCGCCGGAGGTGATCACGATGTCGGCGTCGTCCAGACCCTCGATGAGGGCGAGGAAGTCCTGTGGAGCGTCGCTGAAGTGGCCGGTGTAGGTCACGACCGCGCCGGCGCGCTCGGCGCAGGTGGCCAGCAGCGTCGAGTTGGAGTCGTAGAGCCCGTTCGGGCCCAGCGCCTCGCCCGGCTTGCGCAGTTCGGTGCCCGTCGACACCACGGCGACCCTCGGCCGCGGATGCACCAGCGCCTCGGCGCGTCCCACCGCGGCGAGGAGGGAGACCTGGCGCGGACCGAGCACGGTCCGGGCGGCGAGCACCTGCGTTCCTGCCACGACGTCCTCCCCCACGCGACGCACATGCTGCCCCACAGCCGGCGCCTGGGTGATCGAGACGGTCGTGGTACCCCGGTCGGTCCATTCGTATGGCACCACGGCATCGGCGCCCGGCGGCATCGCGGCACCGGTCATGATCTTGGCGGCGGTGCCGGGGCGTACCTCGTCCGGTACGACCCCGCCGGCCGCGCTCTCGCCGGCAACGGAGAGCCGGACCGGATTGTCGGCGCCGGCGGATCCGACGTCGGCGGCCCGGACCGCGTAGCCGTCCATCGAGGAGTTGTCGAAGGAGGGCAGCGAGATCTGGCTGGTCACATCCTCGGTGAGGACCAGCCCCAGGCAGTCGCGCAGGACCGTACGTGCGGGAGCCGCCGGCGATACCGCCGCGAGCACCCGCGCGCGATACTCGTCGACAGAGAGCAGACGCGGATCATCCGACATGCTCTGACCCTAGACCTGGGCACGAGGTGCCAGCAGCATCGGCTCGAGAGGAAGAATCCATGGTGACGGTCCGCTACTGGGCATCGGCGCGGCAGGCCGCGGGCGTGGTCGAGGAGAGCATCGAGGCGGGAACTCTCGCCGAGCTGCGCGCGACACTCGCCGACCGCCCCGAGCTCGGCCGGGTCTGCGCCGCATGCTCCTATCTGGTCGATGGCTCCCAGGCCGATGCCGACGCGACGCTGCCCGAGAACGCCGTCGTGGACGTGCTCCCGCCCTTCGCCGGCGGCTGAGCCGAGAGGGCTCAGGAATCGCTCCACCGAGCCAGGTCGGCGGGTACGTCGAGATCCGCGGGATCGATCTCCACCGGGATCTCGTCGACGAGTTCGCGGTGACTGCCGACGTACCGGCGGGCTCCCTCGTCGGGCTGGGCCAGCTCGAGCGCCTCACGCCACATGGCCGCGGACATCACCGTCGGGTGGGTACGACGTCCAGCGGCGATGCCGAGAGCGATACGCCCGGGGCGCCACCGATCGACCACGCGCGCGATCGCGGTGCCGGTCATGCCGGGCATGTCCACGAGGATCACCGCCACCGCAGCGTCCGGATCGGTCACCGCGCGCAGGCCGGCCTCGAGCGAGGAGCGTTGTCCGCGGGCCGGATCGGGATTGACCACCGTCGTCGCGTCGCAGCTGACCCCGGCTTGGACCACGGCGATGATCGGCTCGCATCCCGCTTCCCGGAGAGCCGTGATCGCATGGTCGATGAGCCGAGTCCCGTCGACCACGATCTCGGCCTTGGGACGCCCCATCCGGCGGCCCAGCCCGGCGGCCAGCACGATCCCGGCCACCGCTCCGCTCGGGTCAGGCATCGGGACTCACTCTGGAGTGCCCACCCATTCCTGGGTTCCGTCGGTGAAGGTCTGGTGCTTCCAGATCGGCACCTGAGCCTTGAGGGTGTCGATCAGCTCGCGAGCCGCGTCGAAGGCGGCGGCACGATGGGGCGCGCTCGCGGCCACGACGACGGCCACGTCGCCGATCTTGAGGTCGCCCACGCGGTGCACCGCGGCCACCTTCGCCGTGTGCCGCTCGGCCACCGCGACGCACACATCGGTCAGCCGGTCGATGGCCGTCGGATGCGCCGAGTACTCCAGCGCTTCGACGTGCTTGCCGCCGTCCTCGTCGCGTACCACGCCGACGAAGGCGCTGATGCCGCCGTTGGCGTCGTCCTCGACGGCGGCGAGTACCTGCGCGACGTCCAGCTCACTGTCGCGAATGGCCACCAGCCGAACCAGACCGTCCATGCCGCTCATGCTAGTAGCTGGTGCGGGTGTGTCGCTCAGCCGACGTGGATGTGCGGACGCCGGGTGCGGTTGGGTTCGGCGCGCCGCAGCACCTCGCGCGTGGTCGGAGCCACCTCACCGGCGCCGAAGAGCAGGAAGCGCAGGAAGTTCGAGGCCGGGTACCCCTCGGTCCACTCGAAGTAGATGTGCGGTCGCAGGCCGGTCTTGTCGCGCATGGGCAGCAGCAGGGCGGCGATCCCATTGGGCACGGAGGGGGACTCCCATCGTGAGCACCCGGTAGTGGTCGTGCATCACCTGGCCGCGGACGTCGAGGGTCGACTCGAAGTCCGACGGGTCGGTGACCCTGACCTCCACGAAGATGATGTCGCGGGCGTCGGGCAGGTCGTTGTCGGCCACGATCTGCTCGATCTTGGTGCGGTACTCGGCCTCGTCCCGGGCGTGCGGCTGGTTGGCGATCAACCGGATGCTGCGCCGGGCACATCGCGCAAGAAGAGCTCCGCGGTGGCGTCGAGGCCGACATCGATGGTGCGCAGCTCGAAGGCCCGCAGCAATCGGGACGCGATCGACAGGCCGGTGATCGCGCCGATGAAGCAGGCGCCGATCTTCACACCGTCGGGCCGTTCGACGATGTTGTCGAAGGTCGTGTAGACGAAGATCGCGGAGATCACGCCGAACAGGACGGTGAGCCGTCGCTGACCCGACTTGTGCGCGGCGATGGCCACGGCGACCGCGGCGGAGGTGATCAACACGAGTACGCCGGTCGCGTAGGCGCCGCCTTGGGCGTTGACATTGGCGTCGAAGATCCACGTGATCAAGAAAGCGATCGCGGTCAGCATCAGCACCAGTGGCCGTACCGCCCGGGTCCACTGGGGGGCGATGCCGCAGCGGGGCAGAAGCGCGGGATCAGGTTGAGCAGGCCGGCCATCGCGGAGGCACCGGCGAACCAGAGGATCGCGACCGTCGAGGCGTCGTACCCGGTGCCGAAGGTGCCGCCGAGATATTCGTGCGCCAGATAGGCGAGCGCCCGACCCGAGGCCTTGCCGCCGTTCTGGAACTGGCTGGGCGGGATCAGCCAGGTGGTGACCAGGCTGCCGGTGATCAGGTAGCCGCTCATGATCAGCGCCGCGGTGGTGAGTAGCTTGCGGGTGTTGCGGATCCGCTGCGCAGGTCTCTTCGGGTCGTGGTCATCCGCGCCGGTGATCAGCGGCATCACCGCGACGCCGGTCTCGAATCCCGACAGACCCGGGGCCAGCTTCGGGAAGACCAGCAGTGCGACTGCGACGATGGCCAGCGGATTGCCGTGCTGCGCGGTCATCGCCGAGGTCCAGTGGCTGACCACGGCGGGATGAGCGAGGACATGCCCGAAGGCGACCACCACGACCACCGGGTTGAGCACGAGATAGACGGAGCGACTCCGGTGCCGAATCCCCGCGGCGTCGGTGGGGACGGGCTTCCGCGTACGCCCGGCAGGTGCCGGCTGACCGCTCGAGGACACCGCTACCCTCGACGGCGTGAGCAGGAGTTTCGTCGTACTCACCGGCGCCGGCATCTCGGCCGAGTCTGGCCTGAAGACCTTCCGCGACTCCGACGGGTTGTGGGAGGGGCATCGGGCCGAGGACGTGGCGACGCCGGAGGGCTTCGAGGCGGACCCGGAGATGGTGCTGCGCTTCTACGACGAGCGCCGCGCGCAGCTCGCGACCGTCGAGCCGAACGCGGCCCATCGCGCCCTCGCGGAGCTGGAGCAGACGATCGGCGACGACTTCCTGCTGGTCACCCAGAACATCGACGATCTCCACGAGCGGGCCGGGTCCCGGCGGGTGCTGCACATGCACGGGCGTCTGGACATGGCTCGGTGCACCGAGTGCGGCGCCACCAGTCACTGGACCGGGACCCTCGTGGACGAGCCGCCTTGCCCGCATTGCTCGCTGCGTGCGCTGCGCCCCGACGTGGTGTGGTTCGGCGAGATCCCCTACGGGCTCGATGAGATCGACATGAGCCTGCGGCGTTGCGACACCTTCGTATCCATCGGCACGTCGGGGAATGTCTACCCGGCAGCGGGTTTCGCGGCATTCGCCCGCGCGGTCGGAGCGCACACGGTCGAGCTCAATCTCGAACCCAGTCTCGGCGCCGACTCCTTCCTCGAGCACCACCATGGGCCTGCCACCGCGGTCGTCCCGGAGTGGGTAGGGCGGCGGCTGGCAGGGTCTTAGTCGAGCCTTTCCTTCGTTGCTTCCTGTCCCAGGACTAGGGAGGATCGGAGAGGTGAGTTTCGAAGTGTCTGCC
>Ga0206353_10165396_pt1 | contig 11331 bp, 6 predicted proteins | sample DielMetaTC5am4_FD_146436 | JGI IMG/M metagenome (GOLD analysis project Ga0206353, IMG submission 146436) | Corn rhizosphere microbial communities from Kellogg Biological Station, Michigan, USA - Diel MetaT C5am-4 (Metagenome Metatranscriptome)... | ecosystem: Host-associated > Plants > Roots >...
AGCGGTGCGCTCACGCCTCCCGGCGCGGGGTGTTCGTTCCGCTGCGGCTCATGCGAGTTCGGGCAGCCTCTGGCTGTCCAGTTCCGGCAGCGCCAGCAGCACCGGCAGGTCGACGCGGGTCATCGGCCGCAGGTGGACGTCGCTGTCGACGATGCGGGCGCCCCGGGTGACCACTGGGCTCGAGCCGACGAACAGGGGCCGCCGATTCCACGGCTCCACCTCGTCGACGTCGCGCAGCGCCACCGCGGCGGCTCGGATGAACCAGGTGCCGTCCGGGACTCCGGGCAGCTCGTAAGCTCCCGAGGAGTCGAGGATGTCGCACGCGGTCGGCAGTCCCTCGACCACGGGGCCGAGGAAAGCGCCCACGTAGACGCGCACCGGCACGTCTGTCTCGGGCATGTCGATCATCCCGCGCACCGTGCTGCAGTGGTGCGGCGCGTCGGAGAGCGTGAACGGCGGCAACGCCGCCATTCCGGCCTGCGACGAGGAGCGGTAGCGCGCGGGTGAGAAACACACACTGCGGGTGAATCTGCTGGTGAAAGTTCCCAGACTGTTATAACCGACCTTATATGCGATGTCGGTGACACTGTACGAGGTCTTCAGCAGCAGCTGTTTCGCCCGGTACAAGCGGATCGCCGCCAGGAACCTGCCCGGAGACGTCCCGGTCACCGATCTGAATACCCGTGAGAAGTAGAACTTGCTGAAGGTTGCGGTCTCGGCCAGCTCTGTTAGTGTCAGCGGCTCACTGTAGCGATTCCACATCGTGGATATCGAGTGCTCTACCGCGACATGCGAGAAATCCATTCGCTCCTCCCCGTACGAAGGTAAAATGGCGTTGTGCATGACCTTTCGGTGAACGTGCGGCCCGCGCCGCGGGCCGGGCTGTGCCCGCGCCTCCCGTTGGCGCGCGCCAGTGCGCACCGAGCCCGTCTTGCCGATAACCCCGAATCGCCGGCGCGCGACGCTGTCGCCAGCGCCCCTCCCAAGGCTTACCCGTATCGGAAACGGGCGACGGCCCGTTTCCGGCACAGCCGCCTGGCGGCAAACCGGAAAACCCACTCCTCGACATCGACCGTGCGTCGGCTGCAGCTGCGGACCCGGTCGACAACGGAGAGCGAGAAATCAGCACGCGGTACTCTCGGAACTCTGGCGAACAAGGCCTGAACAACAGACGGAACCCCGTGGATCGTGGAGCGGGGCGTTCCGGATTTACCTGAAAGCCCGCAACGGGTACCGGACCGACCGGTCGGAACCCGAGCGCCGCACTCAAGCGTTATCTTATCAGACTTCGATCGGGGATGTAACCGTGCGCTTCCAAACCCTTATTGTTTCGGGTTTGTCAGGCCTGATATGCGGCAAATCGGATTTCCTGACCGCATCGGCCGCGGCGGCGCCGGCGGGAGCGCTGCCGGGGCGGCTTCCCGCCACTGTCCCGCGAGCCGGGAAAAGTGATGAAACCTCACTTCAGGGCCATTAGGTGACTGCATCGCGAGGTTTTGTTGAGAGTGGAACCAATGGCCGGAAACAAAACGTTCCCCGGTGTTTCCGCCGGGGAACGCGGGTACGAATATCAAGGTGCATATGATGTATATACGGTGACCATCCCGGCGCGAGCGAGCGCCGAATATGTGCACTGACGAATCGTTGCTGATGGGCCGGATCTCAGCGGTATGCCGCGTCGACACCGACCAGTTCCTCAGTGGGCTGCGCCGGGGGGTGGAACGGGCCCCAGGTGAACGCGGGCAGCCACGGCCGCGCGGGAGCGCTCCAGGACAGCTCGGCGATCTGCTGGTGGGAGCGGCGCCCGGCCAGCGAGCGGTAGAGGTCGAGCGGGTGCGCGCGCAGTGTGGCGGCCGCCGGCCCGCGGCCGGCCGTCCACTGCGCGCCCTCCGTCTCGATGCGCACCGGCGGGGCGCCGTGTCCCTGCACCGAGTACGAGAAGCCGCCGAGCAGCACGCCCATCGAGATGGGCAGGGCCGGATGGTCGAGGGGCATCTGCTCGCCGACGACCCGGCGCAGGTCGAGCTCGTGGGTGAAGGTGTCCATCACGAAGAGCGCGTTGGTCCCGGGCCTGTCGGCGGCGATCCGCGCCTCCGCCTCGGGACCGGTCCGCGCCCACTCCTCGAGCAGTTCGGCGGTCGTCAGTTCCTCGATCGGGCGGGACGGCCACGCGTCGCGCGACGAGCGGCAGTGCCGCACGACGTGCGCGAGCAGGTCGCGCACCGTCCACTCCGGGCAGGCGGGCACGGTCTGGTCCCACAACTGCGGGTGCGCCTCGATCAGCCGGGTGATGTGCTCGCGGCTGGTGCGGAACGCCAGCTCTTCCGGCACCTGCTCCCACGTCACCTCGGACTGTCCGGCCTGTTTGCCGTGAACCATCTGGGCGCTCCTCGTCGCACGCGCGATGCGATATATCAGATCATCTATATAAGGCCTTGCGTATAGCACGCGACAGCATGGCCGCCCCGTCATGCTCGCACAGCAACAAGCTTGCTGTACGACATGACCCGCCGTCTTCTCTCATTATGCGGTGATCGCCGGGTCGACCAGACCGGCCACCTCCTCGGCGCAGCCCCAGGACAGGGTGACCCCGGAGCCGCCGTGGCCGTAGTTGTAGATGACGCCGTCCTCGGCGCTGTACTCCACGCACACGTTGGCCCGCCGGAACGGCCGCAGCCCGCTGCGCACCGGCTCGTCCGGATCGATCTCGCCGTCGGCGAGCGCGGGCATGAAGGCGAGGCAGCGCTCGTACATCTCGCGCACCGGCGGGTAGTCGAGGCCGAGGCCGGTCTCCCACTCGTCCGGCTCGGTCAACCCGCCGAGCACCAGCATGTCGTCGCCGCGCGGCACGATGAAGACCATGTCCTGGCGTCCGGTCTCCGGGCTCTGCGAGATGCAGTGCGCCTCGGTCACCTTCGGGAAGCGGGTGCCGTCGTTCTTCACCCGCACCAGCGCGCCGCGCAGCGGGTACATCTCCGACTCGGCCAGTTCGGCGGTGCCCAGCCCCGCGCAGCAGACCAGCACGTCGGCGTCGTACTCGTCCAGCAGCGCCTCGCGCTGCTCGCGCAGCGGCCCGGCGATGCGGCGCTGCTCGACGGCGATGCGCAGCCGGCGCGTCTCGGAGAGCAGCCAGCGCATGTAAGCGTCCGTATCCACCATCGGCGCGAGGTGGCGGTAGCCGTCGACCACGCCGTACTGCGGGTTGATCTCGGCCAGGTCCGCGGCCTCGAGCCGGTCGAACCCGGGGATGTTCTCCTTGATCTCGTTCATCTTCTCCAGGTTCACCGGGTCGCTCTCCAGCGGGTACCTGAAGTAGAAGTTCACCGTCCGCAGGTAGACGCCGGGGACGGTGCGCTCCGACATCGAGCGGAAGCGCTTGAACGAGACCATGCACCATTCCTTGGAGCGCTCCAGCGACACCTGGTCGCTGTGGTAGCCGCACACTGCGGGCGGCCACTCCCACAGCGCGCCGGCGACCACGGAGACGATGTCCGGCGCGAACTTCTCCGCGAGCACCGTCACGCGCATGCCGCGTTCGCGCAGTTCCAGGGCCGTGGTCAGGCCGGAGACTCCGGCGCCGATGATCAGGGCGTGCGGAGTGAAACCCCGCTGCCGTGTTCGGCTCACGTTCCTCACCCTTTCGGTGATGATGCGCAGCTTAATATTAAGCTGTTAATCTGACGGTCGGGTGGAGGCCGACCGGTACGGACGGGGCCGCCGACGCGCTCGTCGACGGCCCCGTCCGCAAGTAGCGAACCCGCGTCAGGGCACGCGGGCGGCGCGCGCGGCCCAGCTTCCGACGCGGCGCGCCGCGAGGAAGGCGGACCAGGAGAGCAGGCCGAGCAGGTCCCGGTCGCCAGGGTGGCCGACCCGGTAGGCCCGCACGTCGGCCTCGGTGATCTGGTAGGGCGAGATCGCGGCGAGCAGGGCGATCCGCGCGGCCGGCCGGTCCGCCTCGGGCAGCGCGGCCAGCGGCTCGTTCACCCAGCTCGTGCTCACTCCCGGCGGTCCGCCGAGCCAGCCGTCGACGGTGCGCTCGACCACGTCGAGCACCGCCGGCGAGGCGGCGCGCCGCGCCGCCTCGTTCGAGACCGAGTCCAGCATGGTGAACGCGGCCGCGATCGGCGGTGACGGCGCGGCCCACGCCAAGTCCGGCGGCAGCGCGGCGGCGGCCGGCAGTCCGGGCGAGGCGCCGGGGTCGTTCTCGGCGTTGATCTTCTTCGACATGATCCGGCCGACCACCCGCCGGGCGATGCGCCTCGCCCGGTCGTCGCCGAACAGGAAGGTGCCGGTCAGCAGGACATTGATCATCCGGTTGAGGTAGTGGAACTCCACCAGCACGCCGAGGATCTCCGGCGCCCAGGAGTCGGGGAACGGCGCGGCGCGCGGCGCCGTCCCCGCGGCCGAGGCGAGTTCCGCCCACTGGCACAGCTCGGCGAACTCGCCGCCGAACTGCCCGGTGGGCAGCCCGGCGAGCACCGCCGTCGCGGTGGTCCCGGCTCCGCCGCCGTACAGCATGATCGAATGCGCGTCCACGCAGTACGGGCACTCGTTGAGCCGGGACACCGTGGCGGCGACGGACTCCTTGTACCTGCGCGGCACGCTGCCGGCCAGCAGCGGCTCGCGGAAGGTGGCCCACGACGCGGTCAGGATCTCGGTGTCCGGGGAGAACATGACCACGGCTTCGGGCAGCAGGCCCATCTCGCGCTTCGCCTGCCGGTACACCTCGGCCGTGCGGCCGGAGGCGTACCGGTTCTTGACGACGTCTACGTGCTTGTAGAGGTCACGCACCGAGGCCCCGGCTCTCGCCGACGCCGGTCTCCAACCGGTGGAAACCGCCCCGGTAGAACAGCAGGACGTCTCCGTCCGCGCCGTGCCCGAGGTCCAGCACCTCGCCGAGGAAGATCGAGTGGTCTCCCCCGTCGTAGACGGCGGCGAGGCGGCACTCCAGCCAGGCGTGGGCGTCCTGCAGGATCGGGGCGCCGGTGTGCTTGCCCGGGGTGGAGCCGATCACCTCGAACTCCGCCTCTCCGCGCGGCCGGCGGTGGTTGGCGAAGTGCCTGGCCACCTCCTCCTGGTGCGCGGAGAGCACGGAGACCGCGAAGGACTCGCAGTCGAGGATCGCCTTGTGCATGGCGGCCTCGCGCAGCACGCACACCAGGACCAGTGCCGGGCTGAGCGAAACCGAGGTGAAGGAGTTGGCGGTCATGCCGCGCGGCGGCTCCTGCCCGGCGGTGACCACGGTGATCCCGGTGGCGAACTTGCCGAACACGCCGCGCAGCTCGGCACGGTCGTGCGCGACCTGCGCCAGGTTCTCGGCCAGCGGCCGGTAACCGGTGAACGGCGTCTGATCGGTCGTGGTCATCCGCGCTATCCCCCGGTCCTGACTCCGACCAGCTGCTGGTTCTGCTGGCTCGGCGAGGGCGCCGCCACCTGGTACGGCGCCAGCGCGGCGCGCAGGGCTTCGGGCACCCGGGACGGCTTGGTGTCGTTGTTCGGCCCGCGCATGCAGGCGACCCGCTGCCGGCCGCGCGCGACCAGCTCGTCGAAGCCGTTGCTGATCCGCACGTAGTCGAACGCGAAGCCGATCTGCGTCTGCGTCAGGTCCTCCAGGCGCATCCGGATCGACAGCTCGTCGAACGCGGTGATCTCGGCGGTGAACTCGCACTCCACCTTGAGGGTGAACAGCTTCAGGTCGTCGCGGATGTCGTCGAGCACCGAGACGGCCTTCTCGCGCAGGAACATCTCCCGGCAGCGGCCCTGCCAGCGCACGTAGTTGACGTAGTAGACGTTGCCGACCAGGTTGGTCTCTTCGAAGCCGACCAGGTGCCGGTATTCGTAGTAGGGGGCTTCCACGGTCATTCGCCGCCTTCCGCGAGCATCGCGAACACGACCGGCTCGGCGATCGCCTCGACGGACGTGGGGAACGTGGCGATCCGGGCCTCGCCGGAGCGCAGCACGACCCACCGGGCCAGGCCCAGCCCGGCGCCGTGCGCGGTCAGCTGGGTCTCCGCGGTCAGCTGGGTGCGCGCGTAGCCGTTCTTGCGCAGGCACTCGACCGCGCCCCAGACCCGGGTCGCCGAGACGGACAGGTCCTCGCCGCACTCCTTGGCCACCAGCCGGGCCAGTGCGAACCCGTCCTCGCCGAGCAGGCCGGACCAGTCCTCGTCGGACCGGGCCTCGGCGCGCTCGACGTCGCAGCCGACCGGGCTCTGGCCGGCGATCAGGAGCGTGACGCCGGCGCCGTGCGAGGCGGAGATGTGCATGCCGCCGTCGACTTCCGGCTTGCCGTCGGCGCGGTAACGCACCGCCGTGCCGGCGCCGAGCGCCATGGTCGCCGCCTTCGCGGTCTGCTTGCGCCGCGCCTCGGTGCCCTCGGCCGGCTTGTCCCCGTCGGGGTGCACGACCACGCGCACCGACGAGGGCAGTACGGCTTCGGCGCGCCGCTCCAGGTACGGGCCGAGCAGCGCCGGCTTCCAGGGTCCGGCGCCGTCCAGCTTGCGCACCGCGTGCAGGCGCAGGCCTTCCCAGCGCTCGACAAGGTTGCCGTCCTCGTCGCGAACGTCGAGGTCGTACAGGTAGGTGTCGCCGTCGCGCGAGCGCTCGTCGGCGTGCAGGTACACCCGCTCCAGGTGGCGTACCGCGGTCGGGTCGGCCAGGTACAGCCGCTCGACACCGCCCGGCAGCAGCGTGGCATCGGGGACGTTGCACTGGATCGAGTGCATCATCGCGTCACGGGTACCGGGGTCGCCGAGCACGAGGTCCGCGGGCAGGAACCCGGCGAACCACGGCGCGGTCGGCTGGTTCTCGATCAGCGCGACACAGTGCTTGGCGGCCAGTTCCCGGTAGGCGTGCAGCCGCTGGAACCGGGCGCCCTGGAAGAGCACCGGGCCGTAGAGGTCGCGGTCCGGGAACAGCAGGACCCACGGGGTCTCCTTGGCGACCGGCTTCGGCTCGCCGGCCGGCAGCGCCGTGCCATAGCGCAGGGTGGCGCGGAAGTGGTCGGCCTGGAAGCCGGTGTCCGCGCTGCGGATGACCGCCTGGACGGTGTTCGCGTCCTTGGCGAGCACCGCGATCCGCACCGTGGTCGTGCCGGAGACCGGGACCACGATCGGCCGCAGGAACTCGACGTTCTCCAGCACCGGCGCTTCCTGGCGGCCGGTCAGGGCGGCCGCGGTCTGCGTCATGGCCTCCATGCCGAGCACCGCCGGGAACAGCAGGTCGCCGTCGAGCAGGTGGTCGGCCAGGTAGAGGTCGCCGTCCGCGGACAGGTCCGCCTCGACGACCAGCTCGACGCCCGGGTAGTGCACCTGCGTGCGGTCGATGAAGCGCAGCAGCGGCAGTTCCTGCTGCTCCTGCGCGATCGTCGGCAGCCCGGAGGCGCGGCCCATGACCACGAGCGCGGTCGGCGCCTGCGGGTTCGCCAGCACCTGCTTGAGCAGCGCGATGCCCTCTTCGGTCGGGATCGGGTCGATGCCCTCGCGCATCAGCGACTCGAGGACGCCGAGCTTCTCCCCCATCCCGGAGCCGGACCACACCGACCACTCGAGCGCGAGGCAGCGGCAGTCGGGGTAGTCCTCCTGGACCCGGCGGGTCAGGTCGGTGAGCCAGTCGTTGGCGGTGGCGTAGTCCGCCTCGCCGCGCAGGCCGGCCCGGCCGATGATGCTGCCGAAGGTGACCAGCAGCTTGAGATTGGCCGGGTCGGTGGCGGCGAGCACCGCCTCCAGCCCGGCGATCTTCGGGGCGAGGGTGCGCTTGAACGAGGACTCGTCCAGGTTCGCAAGCCCCTGCGGCTGGTTGCGGCCCGCGCCGTGCAGCACGGCGGTGACCGCGCCGAGCGTGCGGACGACTTCGCTCACGGCGGCCTTGACCTCGCCGGCCGACGTGACGTCGGCCCGCACGTAGTGGTAGGCCACGCCCGCCGCCGCCATGCGCTCCAGGTTCGCCGCCAGTTCGGCGTCGTCCTCGGGGGCCGACCGGCCCATCAGGCCGACCGCCGCGCCGGTGTCGCGCGCCAGCGCGAGGGCGCACTCCGCGGTGATGCCCTTGCCGCCGCCGGTGACCAGCAGCACGTCGCCCTTGCCGAGCGGGATCTGCGGCTCGGCCACCGGCTCCAGGGGCCGCAGGATCGGCACCCGGCGCACGCCGGCCGCGTCGTACTGCACCTCGGCGAAGGTGCCGGTCGCCGCCACGTCCTTGACGATCGCCGCGACGGCTTCCTGCGCCTGGGCCGCCGGCATGTCCTGCGGCAGCGGCAGGGTGATGATGCTGGTCGCGATGTTCGGGTTCTCCAGGTGCAGCGTCTTGGCCAGTGCGGCCGCGCCGCGCCGATCGCCGACCGCGACGAAGCGGGCCGGCGCCTTCAGCGAGATCGCGGCGCGGGCCGCGGCCAGCATCAGGGCCGCGTGCTGCTCGTCGCAGTCGCGCGGCAGGCACAGCAGCACGCCGTCGCCGAGCTTGGCCTTGCGCAGCGCGTCGTGCAGCGCGGTGGCCAGCGGGTGCTGGTCCGAGGCGAACAACTGCCAGTCGCCGTAGGACGCGGCCGCCGAAGCCGCGCCCGCCGCGGCCTGGACCAGGTCGATGGAGAAGGCGCGTACCCACGGCGCGACGCCCTGCACGGCGGTGCGGATGTCCTCGTCCGCTCCGTGCGAGGTGTCGGCCAGCTCGTCGAGCATGGCGGCGAGCTCGGCGATCGTGGAGGTGGCGAAGGTGGAGGTGGCGATCGGCGCGGTCAGCCCGATCTCCTTGGAGGCCTGGTTCATGATCTGGCCGACCGTGATCGAGCTCAGGTGCAGCTCGTCCAGCGGGTTGGCGTTCGGGTTGACCGCGGAGACGGGCAGCTCGGCCCGCTCGGCGGCCAGCCGCAGCAGCACCTCGAGGCTGCTCTCGCCGGTGTTCCTGACCGCCGATTCGGCCTGCTCGGCCGGCTGCGCGACCGAGACCGGCAGCGCCGCCATCTGCAGCGCGAAGTCGTCCTCGGGGGCGGCTTCCGCCGGGCTGGTGAAGAACTTGAACTGCTTGTCCAGCGGCAGCGGCCGGTTGAACCGCTCCTTGAACAGCGCCTCGTGCCGGACCGGCGCGCCGAGCGTGTAAGCCGCGGCGACCGCGTTCAGCAGCCCGGACAGCGACGTGCTGTCGGTGTCGAGCGAGATCGCCGGGATGGCCGGGGCGATTTCGCTCGCCAGGCCGCGCAGCACGCGCCCGGGGCCGACTTCCAGCAGCAGGTCGATGCCGGAGGCCAGCTTCGAGACGGCGTCGGTGAACCGGACCGGGTCGAGGATCTGGCGGGTCAGCAGGCTCGCCACGTCGGTGTCGGCCGCCAGCTCGTCGGCGGTGACCGTCGAGACGACGCGCCGCTGCACCGGGGCGAAGGACTCGGCCGCGAGCTGCGCGCCGAACTCCTTCGACGCGGTGGCGACGAGCGCCGAGTGGAAGGCGTGCGAGACGTTGATCCGCATCGCGTGCAGATTCTGCCGCGCCGCGAGGGCGCAGACCCGCTCGACCGCGGCGACCGGGCCGGAGACCACGGTCTGGCGCGGGCTGTTGTACCCGGCGATCACCACCGGCTCGCCGGCCAGCAGCGGCTCGACGGCCTCGGGCGCGGCGGCGATGCTCGCCATCGTCCCCTCGCCGTCGCTGGCCTCTGACATGACGCGGCCGCGCGCGGTGGCCATCCGCAGCAGGGTGCCCTCGTCCATCGCGCCGGCCCAGTGCAGCGCGGTCAGCTCGCCGAGGCTGTGCCCGGCCGCCGCGACCGCCTCGATGCCGAGCGCGGACAGCACCCGCAGCCCGGCGACCGCCGAGGTCACGATGCGCGGCTGCGCGATCGCGGTGGCGACCAGGTCGCCCTCGGTGGGCAGCGCCATGCTCTGATACAGCTCGTCCACCTGCGCGAACCGGCGCCGCAGCGCGCCGCCGTCGCCGCGCTTGCCCGCGCCCTGGCCCGGGAACAGGAAGCCGATGCGCGCGCTGGCCGTGGCGCTGCCGAGGTAGATCCCGTCGGCGGCGTCGAGCACCGAGCGCGCCCCGCCGTCGAGCAGGGTGAGCAGTTTGCCGAACTTGCGCTCGGCGTCCTCGGGCGCGCCGGCGACCACGGCGGCCCGGATCGGCCGGCCGTCCAGCTCGCCCTGCAGCGTGGCTGCCAGGTCGCCGACCTCGGCGTAGGACAGCTTGGCGCTCATCGAGGCGAGCTGGGCGACCTTGCCGCGCAGCTCGACCATGTCGGAGGCGTCGATCAGCAGCAGTTCGCTGTCCTGGCGCGAGCGCTCCAGCGCCTGCACGGAGTGCGGCACCTTGACCCGGCGCGCGCCGTCGGCGTGCTCGACGACGACGTGCGCGTTGATCCCGCCGAATCCCATGGAGGAGACCCCGGCGCGGACCGGCGCGTCCTTCGGCCACAGCATCGCCTTGTCCGGCACCCGCAGCGCCGGGCGCTCTACGTCGAGCACCGGGTGCGTGTCGTAGTGGCCGGTGGCCGGCGGGATGACCTGGTGGCGCACCGCGAGGATCGCCTTGAGCAGGCCGCCGATGCCGGCCGCCGCCTTGGTGTGGCCGATGTTGCCCTTCAGGGTGCTGATGGCGACCGGCTCGCCGTCCGGGTTCGCGTCCTTGACCGCGCCGGAGATCGCCTTCAGCTCGGTCTCGTCGCCGACCGCGGTGCCGGTGCCGTGGCCCTCGAAGTACTTGACCGTCTCGACGCCGAAGCCGGCGGCGGCGTAGGCGCGCTCGATGGCCGCCCGGTGGCCGCTGGCCTCGGGCCGGGTCATGCCGCCCTTGCCGTCGGAGGAGTAACCCCAGCCGGCGATGGTCGCGTAGCGGAACAGGCCCTGCGCGACGGCGTCCTCTTCGCGCATGAGCACGATCATCGAGCAGCCCTCGCCCGGCCAGAAGCCGTTGGAGTTCTTGTCGTAGACCCGCATCTCGCTCTTGGTGAGCGCGTCGGTCTTGGCGAAGCCGATCAGCTCGAAGGGGTCGATGCTCAGGTCGACGCCGCCGGCGATGCCCACGTCGAGCTGGCCGGTGCTCAGCGCGTTGCAGATGGTGGCGACCGCCAGCAGCGACGAGGAGCACGCGCCGTCGACGGTGTAGCCGCCGCCGCGGAAATCGTAGTGGTTGCAGATGCGGCCCGCGATGGTGTTGGCCAGGCCGCCGGCCAGCGTGTCCTCGTTGATGCCGGGGAACGGCGCCTTGTAGCGCTGCTCGAGCCGGCCGAGGAACTCGGAGAGCTCCGCGTCGCTCCAGCCCTGCTCGCGCAGCGCCGCGCCGACGGTGCGGCGCACGTAGGGCCACCGCAGCCGCATGACGTTCGCCCGGCTGAACTCGCCGTTGAGG
>Ga0206353_11760290_pt1 | contig 11326 bp, 7 predicted proteins | sample DielMetaTC5am4_FD_146436 | JGI IMG/M metagenome (GOLD analysis project Ga0206353, IMG submission 146436) | Corn rhizosphere microbial communities from Kellogg Biological Station, Michigan, USA - Diel MetaT C5am-4 (Metagenome Metatranscriptome)... | ecosystem: Host-associated > Plants > Roots >...
CAACCCCAGATCCGCCCGCGCCAAGCTGATGGGCAAGATCAGCCGCGACGGGAAGCCGTTCGCCTGGGGCCCGGGCGTCGCGCCGGCGAACCTCGCCCACAAGGACGGCGAGATGGAATGCTACGCCTGCCACACCTCGTGGACGCCGTCCTGCGGCGGCTGCCACCTGCCGATCGAGGCCAACTGGAAGACCAACAGCCACAAGTACGAGGGCGAGGAGACGCGGAACTACGCCACCTACAACCCGCAGGTCGCGCGCGACGACATGTTCCAGCTCGGCCGCCACATGACCACCAAGGGCAACGAGATCGCGCCGGTCCGATCCTCCTCGGCCCTCGTCCTCTCCTCGACCAATCTCAACCGCGAGCGGATCTACGTCCAGCAGCCGCCCATCTCGGCGGCCGGCTTCTCGTCCCAGGCTTTCGCCCCCCACTTTCCGCACACGGTCCGAACATCCGAGACCAAAACCTGCAGCGATTGCCATCTCTCCGAGGGGAACGACAACAATGCGATCATGGCGCAGCTTTTGCTCCTAGGCACCAACTTCACGAACTTCGTCGGCCTCGACGCCTGGACCGGCCTCGACGGGGCTTTCCAGGCGACCCGGGTGACCGAGTGGGACGAGCCGCAGGCGGTGATCGGCTCCTACCTCCAGCGCTACGCCTATCCCGATTACTGGCGCCTCCACGTCGAGCGGAACAAGCGCGAGCTGATCGACTGGACGCGGTCGGGCGAGCATTTCGGAAGCGTCGTCCAGGCCACCGGCGGGCCGGTCGGCTGCCTCCAGAATCGCGGCGAGTATATGTACGTCGCGGAAGGCCAGGGCGGCTTCCGGGTCTACGACGTCGCCAGCATCGGCAACAAGGGCGTCTCGGAGAAGATCACCACCGCGCCCTTCTCGCCGCTCGGCCAGAAGATCCACGTCCCCAGCCGCAATGCCACCTGCGTCGCGCTGCCGACCAACCAGCCGATCAATCCCTTGCGCAACACGCCCGAGCTGCGCTCCGCGAACCAGGAGCAGGCGTTCGATCCGATCTACCGCTACGCCGTGATCACCGACAGCGAGGAAGGGCTGATCCTGGTCGACGTCACCACGCTGGCCGACGGCGACCCGCGCAACAATTTCCTCCGCCGGGCGGTGACGTGGAACGAGGGCGGCGTCCTCAACGGCGCGCGCCACGTCACGCTCGCGGGCCATTATGCCTACGTGACGGCGGCGGCCGGGCTGGTCGTCGTCGACCTCTCCGACCCGCTCCACCCGCGCGCGACGGCCACCCTGCCGCTTCGCGACGCGCGCGCCTCGGCGCTGCAATTCCGCTATCTCTGGGTCACCGACGCCGAAGGGCTGAAGCTGTTCGACGTCACCCACCTGGACCGCCCGGTCCCGGTCCCCGCCGCCACTGTCCCGCTCGCCGATGCCAGAAAGGTCTACGTCGCCCGCACCTACGCCTACGTGGCCGGCAAGGCGGACGGCCTCGTCATCGTCAACGTCACCAACCCGGAGCGGCCGGTAATCTACCGCAAGGAGACTTTCGGCGGGCGGATGAACGACGTCGAAGACGTCGTCGTCGCCTCGACCAACGCCTCGCTCTTCGCCTACGTCGCCGACGGCCGAAACGGGCTCAAAGTGCTCCAGCTCACCTCGCCCGACAGCCAGCCCAAGTTCTACGGCTTCTCGCCGGCGCCGGTCCCCGAGCTGATCGCCTGGGCGAAGACCCCCCACGCCGCGCTCGCCCTGGCCAAGGGCCTAGACCGCGACCGGGCGGTCGACGAGACGGGCGGCCAGATCGCCGTCTTCGCCCGGATCGGTTCCCGCCCCTTCACCCGCGCCGAGATGGAGCGCCTGTTCCTCAACCCGCGCGGTTTCCCGTGGAAGGTGAGGGACAGCGGCACGATGGACGACTGGATGCGGTGAGGCTGGAACATGACGAGTCATCCCGGCGAAAGCCGGGACCCATGAACACCTGAGAACGAGCTTCAGGCTCCGTGTTCATAGGTTCCGGCTTTCGCCGGAATGACTGCACCTCCCTACCCTTCCCGCTCCCTCGCGAGCATGCGCACCAAAGGCTGGAGCTCGGGGCCGTAGGAGGCGATGACCTCGTGTCCGCCGGCGGTGTCGAAGTGGGAGACGAGGCCGGCGCCGGTCCACAGGTGAAGTCCGAACCAGGGTGGATCGGCGACGATCATCGCCCGGCCGTCGGGACGCTCGGGGTCGATCGGCAGCAGGTCGAGCGCGACTTGCGGCGCGGTGGACGGACAGACGGCGAGCGCGGTGCCCGCCCATTGGGTCATCACCGGGCGGTGGAGATGGCCGGCGATCAGGGCGACGACGTTTTCGGCCTCGGCCACCACCTCCCAGAGCCGCATGATCCAGGGCGCGTCGCCATTCTCGCTCATCCAGCTGAGGCCGCTTTCGATCGGCGGATGGTGGAGGGCGATGAGGGTCGGCCGTTCCGGTTCCTCCTCGAGCCGGGCGCGAAGCCAGGCGGCCCGGGTCTCGCAGAAAGCCCCGCCGTGCCGCCCCTCCTCCAGCGTATCGAGGACGAGGATTCGGATCGGCCCTTCCTCGATCGCATATTGGACGAAGCCGTCGGCGGTCTCGACCTCGGGAAACCAGCGGAGGAAATTGTCGCGGCTGTCGTGGTTGCCGAGCGCGAAGCGCACCGGAAAGGGCAGGTCGACGAGCGCGTCGCGCAGGCGGCCGTAGGAGAAGTCGTCGGAACCGTCCTCGACGAGGTCGCCCGTGGCGAGCAGCAGGTCCGGGCGCGGCGCCATCCCGACCAGCGCCTCCAGCACGGCGTCGAGCCGGCGCCGGTTGGGCTCGCCCGGATCGTCGCGGTCGAAGCCGAGATGGATGTCGGTGATCTGCGCGATCAGCATCAGCCGCCCCCTTCGAGCCGAGCCACGCTCTGACGTCTCTCGGCGCCGATGCGCTGCCGGATGATCATCGCCGGCGCCCCCTCGTCCCGGTGGTAATCGTGGCACATCGCGCAGGTCGACGCCACCGGCTTCCTCGTGCGCTCGCCGCCGTGGCAGGTGCGGCAGGTACGAAGGTCGGGCAGAAGCAGGTCGGCGGCGGCGTTGGAGCGCGAGGCGGCATGGCAGCCCGCGCAGCTCTGGCTGGCGTGCGAGCGATGGTCGAACCAGCCGTGCTGGATGTAGCGGGCCGGGAAGGCGACGGGCGCGATCCGGTAGGCCAGCGACCCCGACGGCGGCGCCCGGACCGTGTGGCAATCGTAGCAGGCGCCGCCCGGCGAGAAGACGGCGCGGATCGCGGCGTCGGCGCCGGGCGCTCCGGCGAAGCGGAAGTAGCGGGTCTCGCCGCGTTCCCCGGCGGCGGTGCCGGGCAGGCGGCGCGCAAAGGGCGAGAGGATCGCCGGCCTCGGCAGGGTTCGGCCGCCGTAGAGGGCGCGAAGGTCGGCGATCACCTGCGCCGGATCGCCGTGACGCAGGGTGCGGAGGGTGCCGCCGACGCGGTCGAACGAGAGGTCGTGGCACATCGCGCAATTGCGTTCCATCTCGACCGGGCGGAAGCGGACTCCGTCGGGATTGAGCGTGTGGCAGTCCGCGCATTCCAGCGCCGCGCCCATGCCGAGCGTCCGAGCCATCTGCGCGACTCCGCCGACGCCGGAGAGGTGAAGCGCGTGCGGGAATTTGAGGCCGCTCTGCTCGCGCGGATGGGCGCCGATCGGCAGGCGCTGGAGGATCGGCCGGTCGCCCGCCCAGCCGGTGATCACCGCCGGTCGGAAATCGGGATGCGCCTTGCCGAAATCGCCGGCATTGCCGATCGGCGTATCGGGGAGCTTCGCCGTCAGATCGGCGTGGCAGTCGCTGCAGAAATGCTGCGGAGTCGGCGCCATCGCCTGCTGGCCCTGATGCTCGGTGTGGCAGTCGATGCAGCGCCCCGGCGGCAGGTCGAAGGCCTGCTTGACGCGAAGCTGAAGCCGTCCCCAGGCGGTGAGGTCGGGCCGGGCGCGCGCGAGTCGGAACGGGTCGGCGTGGCCGTGAACGTCGCGGTGGCAGGCGATGCAGGCATTGTCGCGCACCGATTCGAACGGCTTGACGTGGCAGGCGCTGCAATCGTGCTGGAGCGCGGCGTGCGCGCGCGACAAATGGCCGCTCGACCAGATCTCGTCGGCCTGGAATCGGGCGAAGGTCTCGGTGCGATGCTGGCGATCGTAATAGGCCTTGATCGGCCAGCCGATGCAGACGGCGAGCACGACGAGGAAGAGCAGCCAGGCCATCCCCCGCTTGCCCGGCATCACCGGCGCCAGCGAAAAGAGCCGCTCGCCCGCCTTGTCGAGCTTCACCGCGCCGTCGGTGATCCGCTCGACGTTGAGCGCGACGTCGGCGGCGGCCGGCGGCGTGGGCATGAAGCGAAGCGCGTGGCTGGCGAGCAGGATGTCGGCGCCGGTCGCGACGTCCGTTTCGCCCGACGCCACCTTGCGGCCGTTGAGCTCGACGGTGAGGCCGCGCTCGCAGGCGACGGCGAGGCGCGGTCCGCGCCGCTCGACCGTGGCGTGGCGAAGCGCGACGGCGAGGTCGGTCAAGTGGATGTCGCACTCGGGATCGCGGCCGATGGTGAGGCGGTCCGCCTCGATCCGCGACGAACGGACGATCTCGCGCCCTTCGGCGCTGTGCGAGACGGTTCGGACGACGAACGGCACCGCCCGCCTACCAGTAGAAGAAGACGCTGAGGATGTGCGCGGCGAGCGCGGCGATCAAGGCGAAGGTCAAGGGCACGTGGACGTAGAGCCAGACCTCGAGCAGCGCCCGAAGCCGCAGATACTGGCGGATCCGGGCGAGCGCGGCGGACTTGCGCTCGAGCAAAGCGACGACGCTCTCCAGCGCCTCGGCTTCCTCGCCGGTGGCGAGCGCCAGCCGGCGTCGCAGGCCGGCGAGGGCGCCGTCGGTGCGGCAGCCGCGCGGGCTGGCCGATAGGCGGCGGAACAGGCCGGCGCGGAACGGGTCGTCGGCGAGCGCCCGGAGCACGACGGCCGTGTCGGCGTCGGCGAGCGGCTGGGCGGCGGTCTGGAGTTGGCGGTCGAGCTTGACGACGGCGTCGATCATCTGCGGCCGGGTCATCTCGGAGCGGCTGTTGCTGAGCGCTTCGGGGAGGGTCGCATAGGCGACGACTCCCCAGAGGCCCGACAGGATGACGAGCAGCATCAGCGCATAAGCGAGCGTGTGGACGTTCCAGCCGAAGTCGAAGCCGGTGTGGAGAGTCGCGACGACGATCAGCGACAGGCCAAGATAGACATGAGCGCTGGTCCAGCCCTTCAGCGACCATCGCCCGCGGGTCATCGCCCGCTTCCTCACCCCGAGCATCGTCAGCCAAAGGATGAGCAGGGTGGCGATCGTGCCGAGCGTGTAGCCGTAAGCGGTGCCGCCGCTCGGACGCGGCTGCTGGTCGATCAAAGCGTAAGCGAGCAGGCAGACGAGGCACAGGGCGATCGCGACCTTCAGCCAGCGAAAGCCCTTGTGGCGCAGGAACCCCTCGTGGCGCGCATCCTCGCCGAGCGTGGTGCGGGGAATGCCGCGCGTGGCCATGGTCAGGCCCGGCTCACTTAGTCATCCCGGGCTTGATCCGGGATCCATGAACCGAAGTGTGGGCGAGCCTGGCACTTCCGCGTTCATGGGTCCCGGCTTTCGCCGGGATGACTGGGAAGGCGCTCGTCACCCCTCCTCCTCCAGCCGCGCCACGGTGAGGAACTCCTCGGGCGCGACGCGGATAGCGGCGCCGGTCGGGCAGGCGCGAACGCAGGCGGGGCCGCCCTCGATTCCCGAGCACATGTCGCATTTGACCGCCTGCTTGGGAGTCTCGGGCGAGACCCTCTTGTCGATCCACTTCTTCGGCGGCTCGCCGGGCCCCGGCCCGAGCCCGGCGAGCAGCCAGGCGAGCAGCGGCGGCTTCCTCGGCGGCACCTTTTCCATCCGAATGACGCCGTAGGGGCAGTTCCTCTGGCAATTGCCGCAGCCGATGCAGCTGTCGTCGATGAACACCTCGCCGTCCGGGCCGCGGTGGATGGCGTTGGGCGGGCAGTCGGCCATGCAGTGCGGATGCTCGCAATGGCGGCACGAGGTCGGGACGTGGAGGTGGGCGTAGGTCTTGCCCGCCTCGCGGTTGAGCCTCGACAGGCCCTCGTGGCTGTCGGCGCAGGCACGCTCGCAATTGTCGCAGCCGACGCAGAGTTTCTCGTCGATCAGCAGGACGTCGGTCGCCTCACCGATGCCGTTCTCGACCAGGAAGGAAGCGACCGACGAATAGAGGTCGACGACTCCGCCGAAGCTGTCCTTCTTCGCCTCGACGAACTCGTTCAGCGCCTGGCGCGCCGCCATGTCCTGCTTCGCCTTGGCGAAGAGGGCCGGCTCGCGGGCGAGAAGCCGGGCGAAGGCGTCGCCGTCGATCCGGATCACCTCGGACTTGATCGCGGCCCGGACGGTGGCGGTTCGGCGGCCGCCCTCGATCAGCGCCATCTCGCCGACATAGGAGCCGGCCGGCAGGTAGGAGAGGAAGACCGGCTTGCCGCCGATAGTCTTCTCGACCACCATCGAGCCGAGGCGGATGACGAAGATGTCCTTCCCCTCCTCCCCTTCGGTGATGATCGCCTCGCCGGCCCTGACCGGCTTCACCTCGGCCGTCGCCAGCACTTCGGTCAGATCGTCGGAGGTCAGGCCGGAGCCGAACATCTGAAGAAGCTGCCGCTCGATCGAGATCCGGGTGACCGCGCGCTTCGCCGCCGGAACCGCCGCCATCAGCTTCAGAGCGGCGATTCGCGGCACCTCGACCAGGATCGAATCCTCGGCGGCGACGATCGTTGCGCCGCGGCGGCGGCCCGAGATCAGCCCGACCTCGCCGAAGATCGAGCCGGCCCCGATCGGCACGGTGATCGAGGGATCGGCGGCGCTGATCCGAACCGCGACCGAGCCGCCGGCGATGGCGAACAGCGACGCGCCGGGATCGTTGCGCTCGAACACGGTCTCGCCGGCGCGATAGAAGCGCGCGTCGCTGTCGAGCATGAACTCGCGCATCTGAAGCGGCGAGAGCTCGCTCAGGATGGCGACGTTGGAGCGGAGGAATTCGAGCCAGTCGGCGACGCTCCGGCGTCCCGGAAGGTCGGCGAACTTCTCCTCGAGGATCGGCTCGTCGGCGGGCTTCAGGTCGCGATTGCCGTTGATCAGCTCGACGACGTCATAGCCCTGGTTCATGCAATGCTTGATCAGCGGATAGCCGGCCAGGGCGCCGATCACGTAGAGGCCCGGCTTGGTCGTCTCGAAGCTCGGGCTGAGCTGCGGATAGGCCTCGCGGTCGGCGCTGGTGAACTCGATCCCGCAGCCCTCGACGAAGCCGCGCGGCGCCGCCGAGCCCATCCGGGCGATGATCCGGTCGCATCGGATCCGGCGCTCGCCGTCGCGGGTGTCGAGGGTCATCCAGCCCGGCTCGACCTTGGCAGGCGTGGTCTCGGTCAGCACCTCGATCCGGCCCGAGTCGCGCGCCTCCGTCAGCAATTTGACGTTCGCCCCCTTGGCCCTGGCGAAATCGGGGCCCCGGTTGAGGATTGCGACGACATTGCCCTGCTCGGGGTCGGCGGCGAGGCCGAGCGCGTTCTCGATCCCCGCGTCGCCCGAGCCGACGACGACGATATGCTCGTCGACATATTCGCCCGGATCGTCGAGCTGGTACTGGATGTGGGGCAGGTCGGCTCCGTCGCAGCGCAGGCGGTTGGGATTGCCCTGGGTGCCGATGGCAAGGACGACGTTCTCCGCCTCGACGGTTCGGCCGTCGGCGAGCGCAAGCGTGAACGCCCCCTTCTCGCCGGTGATCGCCTTCACCTCGGCGCCGAGCAGCACGTTGATCCTGGCGCCTCCCGCCCGTTCGTCCCAGGCGGCGAGCACCGCCTCGCGCTTGCCCGCCTCGAACGGCAGGTCCGAGCGAAGCACGAGCTGGCTCGGGGTCGCCATGACGTGCTTGCCTTTCTGGTATTTGTAGATCGTGTCGGAGAGGTGGTCCGCCTTCTCGAGCAGGACGTGCGGAATGCCGAGGGCGGCGGCGCGCGCGGCGGCGCTGAGCCCGGCGGGGCCCGAGCCGACGATGGCGATTCGGTACGAAGCCGACACCTGTTTCCCCGCGAGCGGCGCGCCGATGCGCCGGGCCTTGACGTTGAACAAATTGCGGCAACAATCGCAACCCCATGGGGGCAGCCACACAAAGCGGATCGAAACGGCCGTCGGCGGCCACGCTCATCCTGATCGGCGCGGCTCTCATCGCGCTCGTCTCGGCGGGAATCGCCCTGACCCGGTCGGGTCGCGGGCCGGCACCGGACAATCCGGCGGCGAAGGACTGGCGGGTGGTCGGCTGGGCCTATGCGCAGAGCGGCGACGCCAGGGCCTCCGCCGACGCCTACCGCAAGGCGACCGTGCTGGAGCCGGAACGGGCGGAGAATTGGTCGTCGCTCGGCGAGGCGCTTCAGACGGCGAGCCCGACCGTCGTGCCGGAGGCCGCCGCCGCCTTCCACAAGGCGATCGAGCTCGATCCCGCCGATCCCCGCGCCCGCTATTTCCTCGCCGTCCAGAAGGATCTTGGAGGCGATCACAAGGGCGCGGTCGAGGACTGGCTCGCCTTGCTCAAGGACACGCCGCCCGGCGCGCCCTGGGAGGCGGACCTGAGGCGGACCGTCGAGCAGAGCGCGGCCAGGAACCATATCGACCTTGCCGGACGCATGCCCGCGCCGGGAGCGGGCGGGCTCGCCGCGGCGGGCATACCCGGACCGACGCCGGAGCAGATCGCCTCCGCCTCCTCGATCCCGCCGGGGCAGCAGGACGCGATGGTCAAGGCGATGGTGCAGAGGCTCGAGGACCGGCTGAAGGCCAACCCCAGGGATGCCGACGGCTGGATCCGGCTGATGCGCTCGAAGGCGGTGCTGAACGACCCGGCCGGAGCGAGGGCGGCGCTCAATTCCGGCCTCGCCGCCTTCCAGGGCGATTCTGCAACGCAGGCGCGCCTCAACAGCGCCGCCGCCGAGCTGGGCGTCGGTGGCGGCTGAGCGCCCGAAAGGGCCGCGGATCGTCTCGATCGTCGGGACCCGGCCCGAGGCGATCAAGATGGCGCCCGTCGTCCGAGCCCTCGCCGCGCGGCCGAGGCTGCGCCAGGGCGTCGTTCTGACCAGCCAGCATGGCGGGCTGAGGCCGGCTTTCGAAGGCCTCGGCGCCGACCTCTTCGAACTGCCCTGCGACCCGCGCGGGCACAGCGCGCCCAAGCTTCGCGAGGCGCTTCACCGCCACCTGTGCGGCCATTTCCAGAGCGATCCGGCCGACCTCGTCCTCGTCCAGGGGGACACGGCGAGCGCCTTCGCCGGAGCGCTGGCGGCGAGGGATTGCGGAATCCCGATCGGCCATGTCGAGGCGGGCCTTCGCTCCGGCGACGTCCAGCACCCCTGGCCCGAGGAGGGCAATCGGATCGCCATCGACGCCCTCTCCGACCTCCTCTTCGCGCCGACCGAGCGCGCCGCCGCCAACCTTCGCTCCGACTGGCGGGCGACCGGGGAGATCCACGTCACCGGCAATACCGGGATCGACGCCCTGCTCCACGTCCAGGGCCGGATCGGCGAGGTCCCGAGATCGCACACTATCCTCGTCACCTGCCACCGACGGGAGAATCAGGGCGCCGCCTTCGCCCCGATCGCCGGCGCCCTGAAGCGGATCGTCCGCGAGCGGGCGGTGGAGATCGTCTTCCCCCTCCACCTCAACCGCCACGTCCGCCGCGAGGCCGAGGCCGCACTGAAAGACGAGCCGCGCATCCGCCTCGTCGAGCCGGCCGATCACGAGACGATGGTGCGGCTGATGCTCGGCTCCCTCCTCATCCTCACCGACAGCGGCGGGCTGCAGGAGGAAGGGCCGGCGCTCGGCCGCCCGGTCCTGGTCATGCGCGGGACCACCGAGCGGCCGGAGGCGCTGGAGACCGGCAATGTCGAACTGGTCGGAAGCGATCCGGAGCGGATCTTCGCCGCGGTCCGGGACCTGCTCGCCGACCCGGACAAGCTTGCGCTCATGTCGCGCCCCGCTTTCCCGTTCGGCGACGGGAATGCGGCACCGCGTATCGTCGCCGCCTGCGAGGAGTGGCTCGCGCGGCGTCGGACGAGGGCGGCGTAGGGGGGTCGAGATCAGCCCTCCTTCTTAGTCATCCCGGCGAAAGCCGGGACCCATGAACACGGTCTTGGAGCGTTCACGAGGGCCGGCTAGCCTCTTCCTCCACCTGCGGTGTTCATGGGCCCCGGCTTTCGCCGGGGTGACTATCTCTCCCTACCCCCCGCCCGCTTGAGCCGGTCGACGAGTCGCTCGCGCGCGGCGAGCACCTCGGACTGGCGCTCGATCAGCACGTCGCGGGCGAGGAAATGGCCGGTGATCCTGAGGCCGTCGAAGATGTCGTCCCAGCCCGCCGGCCCGCCTCCGGCGAGGAACGGCGGGAGCCGGAACAGGCGGTCGGCATAGGCGCCCGCGCCGCCTCGGCTGACCGCCCGGCCGCTCTTCGGGCTGACGAAGGCAAGGTCGTCGGTTGAGCCGGTCGCGGCGCATTCGGCGAGGTCGAGGCCGAAGCCCAGCTCGGCGAGCAGGAGCAGCTCGTAGCGCACCAGGGCCGCCGCCCAGCCCCGCGCCGCCGGCGCCGCCTCGAGCGCCGCCAACAGGCCGTCCAGCGCCTCGAACAGCCGCGGGTAGGGCTGGCCTTCGGGCAGAGCGGTGGCGGTGAGCGCCGTCGCCCAGTCGATCGCCGCGGCGGCGAGAGGCTCGGCGAGCAGCGGCGCCCGGCTGTCGATCAGCTCGACGGCGAGCTGGGCGAGCTGCTCGTCGGTCCGCGCCCGATAGTCGGCGCGGACGACGTTGCCCGGCACCAGCACCGGCCGGAGCCGCCGCGACCGCCCGCCCCGGACATAGCCCGGCTGGAGCCCGTCGGCCGGGGTCAGCGCCCGGACGATCGCGCCATGCTCCCCGTGCGGCCGGACGGCGCAGACGATCGCTCGGGTCTCGATCCGCATGGGTCAGCCCGAGCAGACGCGGAGTCGCGTTTCCTCAGGCCGTGGTGGCTGAATGTGTCGGAGCGAAAGGCTCGCCACTAACGGGTTTTCACAGTTGGTGCCTTGGCAGGCGCAGATGCCCCTTCCGATTTTAGAGATGCAGCAGACGGGATTTCGATGATAATTGGCTGAGCTGAGCCCGGCTGTCCTGTCGCAGCAGCCGGAGGCTGCACGCGCGCAGCACGGGTCTCCAACCAGCCCATGGCTGCAATTAATAATGCTACGACGGCGACGAACAGCCCCGACGCCAAGAATAC
>Ga0206353_10443538_pt1 | contig 11322 bp, 16 predicted proteins | sample DielMetaTC5am4_FD_146436 | JGI IMG/M metagenome (GOLD analysis project Ga0206353, IMG submission 146436) | Corn rhizosphere microbial communities from Kellogg Biological Station, Michigan, USA - Diel MetaT C5am-4 (Metagenome Metatranscriptome)... | ecosystem: Host-associated > Plants > Roots >...
CTCGATCATCGTTCAGGCGATGGTGATGGCCAGCTACGACGACCTGAAGCTGCAGTTCGGGATGGACGCCTGGTGGCTGGCCATCGTGCGGATCGCGGTCATCTTCGCGGACTGGTGGATGGTCTACCAGATCGCCCTTCTCGTGCGTCGGAGGTACCGGTGAGCGCGGAGCTGAAGCGTGCGATCCGCGCGGCTGGCGTGCTGTTCGCCGCGGGCTGCCTGGTCCTGCTGACCCTCGTGCTGCTGACCGGGTGCACTCATCCGCCGGCGCACGGCGTCGTCGTCGACCGGCACTACTCGGCGGGCTACTACTACAGCTCGACGAGCTGCAACACGGTCGGCAAGCAGACCATCTGCACGCCGATCACCCTCTACTCGCCGCCGAGCTGGGAGCTCGACGTGTGGGAGAACCCGAGCGACAAGAGCCGGCCGCACGACTGGGCGAGCGTCGACGAGGGCGTCTACAACAGCTGCTACGTGGGCATGACCTACGACGAAGGAAGGAAGTGCACCAATGGTTGAGATCAGTCCAGAGACCCGTCGCAAGAACGCCAAGGCCCAGGCCCTGAACGCGATCAGCGCTCTCGGCTGGGAGATCTACGAGCGCGGGACTGAAGGCCTTGGCGGTCGTGACCGCGCGGCGGAGCTGGAGACCCTCGTGCACGAGTTCGTCGACGAGTTCCCCGGCGAGAAGTTGACCCAGCAGATCGAGGGCGAGCGCGAGGAGAACCGCCAGCTGCGCAACCGCATCCGCGTTCTCGAGGCGCAGGTTCAGACGCTGGAGGGCACGGTCAAGGAGCAGCGACGCAAGCGTGCCTTCGACATCGTGCAGGCCACGACCGCCGCGCTGCAGGAGGTCTGGAACCGTGTCGACCAGAACGCCGGCGTGATCCACATCCCCGCGGTGCTCAGCATCGTGGAGAGCGTGGCGGTGAACGTCCGCGCCGGCCTCAGCTACCGCCGGCTCTCCGACCACCGCATCGTGGCGCCCGAGCCCGTCGAGGTCTGGTACCCGCAGAAGCTGACCGGCAAGGCGGAGGACCTGATCATCGCCATCGTCCCCAACGAGGAGCTCACCAACGAGCGGATCTGGGACTGGCTGGTCGAGGACGTGATGACCCGGCTCAAGCCACATGGCCGCGTGCAGATCGAGCTCGCCATCTCTCAGCGCCGCCACCCGATCAACCCGGTGCCGATCACCAACGACACCAAGTGGCGTACGGCGCCGGGCAACCGCCAGCAGCTCCGCCACCCGCACGAGCACGAGAACTGGCAGGTCGACGCTCACGAGAACGGCTGGTACTGCCGGGCCTGCGGCCAGCAGGTCGAGCCCTACGTGGACTCCGCGGGATCCAACGTCGAGCCCGCTGACCCTACCCCGCGGGATCCAACTTCGAGCCAGCTCACCCAGGAGCAGCTCGACAACGCGAAGGCGAAGGGCATCTCCCAGGGCCTCGGTCTGGAGGTCCTGACGACCGGGACGATCGATGACGACCTGGTGTGGCAGCTGATCGCCGGGATGGCCGGCCTCGAGAGGTTGCAGCAGCGCGCCCTGCTCAGCGGCCTCGAGAAGGCGGGCGTGATTGAGACCCGGCCGCCCCAGCGACCGAAGCCAAAGGAGAGGGTCGTGCGCCTCGGGAAGAACGGCTCGCTGCCGCCGGGGAACTACCGCATCCAGCTGACGATCCCGGGCGATACGCACCCGGACGACATCCTGATCCAGGGCCCGAAGAGCCTCGTGGACCCAACCGCTCCGCGGGGTGCGCGGGCGTACTTCAAGGTCCTCGGAGTGTCTCCTGACCACCGGATTGAGGCCCTCGAAGACGACCTGCCGGAGGCCGTGGCGGACCACCAGAACGAGCGCCCGAAGCGGGACGACGACCCGGCCGAATGACCCGCGACACGCCGTGCGAGCGCCTCTACGTAGTACGCTCTGACCCAGATCGACCCGCAGACCGCCCACATCCCGCTCCACGACTGGGAAGAAGACCCACCTGACGGGGACGGGCTCAAAAACGTACTACGGGGTGAGGCCCATCTTGCCCTCGTGAGAACGGCCAGATTTCAGAAATTCGTGAACGAAAGGACGCAAGAAATGAGCTTCACCGCCAGCCAGTTGCCGACCCTCTACGAGGCCCTCGGACTGTCCACCGACCGCCTCGGCGTCGTGATGCTGAGCTTCGAGGGCTCGGAGTCCCTGGTCGACCCGTCGATGGGCCTCAAGGCCGAGCACCTCTACGAGTCGCCCGTCGCCGACCGGAAGTACCTGCGCGGTGAGCCGCACGTCGGCGTCAGCCATTCCACGCTGCTGTACGGCCTGCTGCCGGGCGTCCGGCCCGAGCACGTCCAGGAGGTCATGCAGGGCTGGCAGCCGCCGATCGCGGTGACCAGCTCCGCCATCGAGATCTTCCGGCCGAGCTTCCCGCCGGGCGACCCGGACCACGACGCGTACGGCTGCCTGGTGGCGCTGCTCGACCCGAGCCCGGAGATGCTGGACGCGCACCAGCGGCTGAGCCTGCTGCCGCACATCGACACCCACCCGGAGTACAAGCCGCACGTCACGCTGGCGTACGTCAAGGCGGAGCACGCGGACCAGTGGCAGTGGGTGCTCGAGGCGCGCAAGCAGGTGTTCGCGGTGGACACCACGGCCGACGCGCGCGGGCTGATGGGCGCGCTGTACGACCTGGACGGCGTGAAGGCGGAGGCGAGTCTCTGATGGCGCTCACCAGCAACGACACGATGCTCATTGCCAACGCGCTGAAGATCGCGGACCAGCAGGCGGTCCAGCAGTGGCGCAACGCCCAGATCGAGGTCCGCGACCGTGACAACGACATCTACACGCTCGGCCCGTTCGACGAGGTGAAGCTGCTGCCGAGCGGCGTCGTGATCACGCTGGCCGGCTCGAAGATCAGCGCGATGGCTCCGGGCTACTGGCTCAGCGTTACACCGAGGGAGGACCGGCGATGAGCGAGATCACGATCACCATCGGCGACGACGAGATCTACGAGCCGAAGGGCGTGCTCGAGGACCTGGACGAGAAGTGCCCGGACCCGTACTGCGGCCACCGGCTGACGAATCACGTCGTCGGCGTGGGCTGCCAGGTGGCCTGGAGCTACGACATCGAGGGCGGGCTGGCGCTGGGCCAGGGCTGCGAGTGTCTGCTCAGCCACGCGAACCTCTCGACCACCGAGCGCGAGCACTGGCAGCTCGCGATCAAGCACTACGCGCCGCCGCAGGGCATCCCGGCGAGCGCCGCACTGGAGCACGGAGGACGGGCATGAGCACGACGCGGATCGTCTACCGCCTCGACGAGCTGAAGGGCGGCGCGGGACCGGGCAACCGCGGCGACAACTTCGCCATCTTCCGCAGCTACGACCGGGAGAAGCCGATGCCGCGCACCGGACGCGGTGAGCTGAAGTTCTACACCTCGGACTGGATCAACCGCGGGCGCCCGACCGAGATCGTGATCGACCTGCCCGACGAGCCGAAGGAGAGCTGAGATGAACCGAGAGCAGAAGGCCGAGTGGATCGAGAGCCAGTTCGGCGTCGCGTTCGTGCTGCGGCCGGACCCGGTGGACGGGACGCCGGAGTCGACGTTGACCGAGCAGGAGGTCGTGAAGATCGTCGACGCACTGACCGACAAGCTGATCAAGACGATCGACATCCTGGGCCGGCTGGACGAGGAGAAGGCACGAGCGGCGATCCAGTCTGCGGCCCAGCTGATCCCCGCGACCCTGCTCGCCAGCGCGACCAAGGTGAACGAGGTGCTGCGAGCGCGGATGTACTGGGAGTCCCTGCCGCAGGGCCAGAAGCTCAGCCAGGCCCAGCGCGAGGAGCTGAGCCGGGCGGCGACGCGGTGGCTGGACCTCGAGAACACGCTCACGCCGGACGAGTACACCGTCTACATCCAGCGCTGGCAGATGCTGCACACCGCGGGCGTCGTCAGCGAGTCGGACGTCAGACGCGACCTGGGCTTCCGCGCGGACCCGGTGGTGGAGGTGCACCTCGAGGCGAACCGGACCGGCAAGCTGAGTGAGCACGGCAAGCGGCTGCAGGCCTACCTCGAGAACCACCAGAAGCCGGGCGAGAGCATCCGCGACACCGAGCGCCGGCTGATGAGCGACCCGGACAGCGAGTACCGCAAGCTGGCGGCCGAGAGCTACCGCGAGGCGACCCATACGCCGGACCCCTCGATGGACGACGCAGCGCGGGACCGAGCGGTCAGCGGCTGGGCCTCGATGGGCAGGGCGGCGCAGGAGGGCCTCGAGACCGGGCCTGCGAAGGGCGCGCAGGTTGGCATCCCGTCGATGAGCGAGACGATCCGGCAGGCGGTCAGCCAGAGCGAGGCCGAGAAGCTTGCGCGCATCCGCAACCGGATGGGCGACCGCTGATGGCGACCGAGGAGCGGGCCAGCGAGCCGCTGTTCGTCGCGGAGTGCGGCTGCCGCGCGTATGAGGTCGGTGACGCCTTCGTGTTCGAGCCGTGCACGCAGGCCCGCTGCGAGGTCCGGGAGTTCGTGATCGCGGAGACCAAGCGCCAGGGCAAGCCGCTCAGCTTCATGGAAGACGTGCCGGGGCTGTGAGCGAGCAGGACGGCTTCGAGGGACAGTGCCCGGCCGTGAACGACGACGGCGAGCGCTGCGCGTACACCGAGCACCCGCGAGCGCCGGAGTATCACTCGTGGGTCCGGCTGGTGCGAAGTACCACAGAACACTAGCCATGAGAAATCTTCACGACTACGATCGGCTCCATCAGGCAGCCCGAAACCGCCTGTGACCCCGAAGAGCGCACCACCGATCGAGGAGCACCCGATGGCCGACACCCGCAGCACCCCCATGCCCACCCCGCACCGCGACACCTACCAGCCGCCGCTGTGGCGGATCAACCTCGTCGGAGGTGGCAGCAAGGACGTCCACGCGTTCGGTCTGCACCCGAGCGGTCTGGTGGACATCTTCGATGACGAGATGGGCAGCGGCGCACAGCCGGTCTGCCACATCGGGCCGACGGCCTGGCTGACCATCGAGCCGATCGCGCAGCATCACAAGGCGGCCAAGCCCGCGATCGACGCCGGGACGCTGCTGCAGGACACCGTGCCGATGCACCGCCAGCCGCAGCCCGAGGACAGTGGCAGCGACCTGCCGGCCCGGCTGCCGGAGTACCTGGCGCCCAGCTCCACCGAGGCGCACGAGGGAGAGCCGGACGGGGAGTACAGCCACTCGCCGGTGACCGGCCCGATCCCCACGATCCAGGCCGCACCCGCGCTACGATGAGCGGCGTGATCATCCCCGATGACCTGCCGCCGCTGCCGGGCAACGTCGAGCTCGACCCGAGCTTCGACTGGAAGGACGGCAACGACGAGGCCAGCGCGTTCTGGCCGGAGAAGCGGCACGCCACCTGCATGAACTGCGGAGCGCGAATGTACAAGGTGCGGCTCACCAACGAGCGCGGCACGTACGACGAGTTCCGGCACGACGGCACCGGCAGCGTCTGGTGCAACCCACCTGTCCCGATCACCCGCACCAGCTGACCGAGAGGCCTCCGATGACCGACCCGACCACCCAGCCCGCCGACGACCAGATCGACGCCGCCCTCGGCCGCCACGTCCTGTATGTGGGAGCGTACGAGGAGGGCCACGATGAGGAGCGCCCGGCCGCGCCAGCGCAGCCCACCGACAAGCTGGACGACGAGGGCGACAGCGCCTTGACCGCGCCGGCCAGCAGCACGCACTACGTCGTGGACCGGATCGTGCACTGGCGGCTGGTGATGGAGGCGGACGAGGCGGTGAACCTCGAGGTCAACATCGGCCAGCCCACGCACAACACCGAGCAGCCGTTCGCGTTCAGCTACACCGCGACCCGGTACCGGATGGCCGGCGTGCCCGCGGGCTTCGTCAACAGCGAGTGGGTGAAGGCGGAGCTGGCCCGCCGGGACGAGGAGCAGGATGCCGGCGAGCAGCAGAGCACGGCCACCGTCGCGAACGCCACGGGCCTCGTCACCACCACCTCGACGACGGGCGCCTGACGCGTGCGCGCGATCATCGGCAGCTACCGCGGCACCAGCTACGTGCAGCGGGCGATCGAGAGTCTCAGCGAGAACGCGCGCGGGATCACTGAGCTGATCGTGGTGGACGACTCCGGGCAGTCGACCTGGAGCGAGCAGATGCGCTGGCTGAAGCTGACCCAGCCGGGCCTGGACGGGCCGATCGTGCCGACGGTGATCGAGACGCACAAGCAGGGCTACAACCGGGCGATGCAGGCGGTGCTCCGGCTCGCGCCGAGCTATCAGCCGTTCCTGTTTTGGGAGGAGGACTTCACCCTCGAGGTGGAGACCGACTTCGCCCAGCTCGGCCTGCTGCTGAGCAACAACCCGGACCTCGCCCAGATCGCGCTCCTGCGCGGTCCGCACTTCCCGATCGAGCACGAGCACGGCGGACTACTCCCCGCCCTCGAGGCCCGGCTCGGTGCGGACCGCGTAGGCCTGCGCACGGAGCACCGCTCGATCGAGCTCGCCACGGCGACGCTGAGCGAGGACCTGCACATCCAGCGCGGCACCTTCACCTGCAACCCGTCGGTGTGGGCGCCGATCGTCAAGCAGCTGGGCTGGCCGCGCGGCAGCTGGTCCGAGGACAAGATGCGGGACCGGCTGCTGCACCGCGGCTACGAGTTCGCCTTCGTGCCCGGAGAGCGCGTCGTGCACGACGGGGTGCGCAGTGGCTTCGGCTACTAGGCGAGAGCGGCGCGAGTTCCGCCGTCGCGCCTGGCGAATCGGCACGCCCACCCACGGCTTCTTCGGTAGCCTTGCCTACCGGTTCCTCGTGGCGCACGGTTACCTCGCCAGCCCGTCGATCGGCGTCTTGCCGGGCAGCCGCCTGGCGGCGCTCCGCGCTGAGCGAGCGCGTGCCGTGCGTCACGAGCTGGAGGTCGACGTCTGGCAGTCGCGTCGCGGTGACCGGCGTCCAGCGTTCGATCCGAACATCTTCGACAGCGACACGTTCGAGTGGCCCGACGTAGACCTCACGCAGCCGTAGAATCCCCTCATCGTGGCAACGACGTCACACCACCTGGGGAGGCGATCATCATGGGCGTGTGGGACGGCAACGGCTACCACCCGGCGGAGAACGAGTACTACGAGCCGCGGCGCTACCGTGACGCCGAGCTCGAGGACGACATGAACGACCCGAGCGCCGGCGGGCTGATCACCTACTTCGACCCGTACCCGGGACGGCATGCGAACCTGGCGTGGAGCGTGACCGAGGAGCACAGCCGGCACCTGCGCGGGCAGCACTACGACCGGCGACGCAACGAGTGGACTGACGCCGAGCCGGAGCCCGCGCTGGCCAAGGGCGGCTGGGGAGCGCCGAGCCCGCACAAGCCGAAGCCGCGTCCGCGTATCCTGGTCCTCGTGATGAGCCTCTTCCGTCGGCAGCCCCGCCTGCCGTGAACGATGCCCCGCCGGCGCCACAGCCGCACGACGAGGACCTCGAGAAGACCTGGACGCGCACGCTCGCGCGCAACCCGCGCCCGACGCCGCTGGACCCGGCACTGGAGCAGACGCAGCGCTGGACGCCACCGCCGCTGCTGCCGGTCGCTCGGCACCGCGAGGACGGCTACTGGTGCGCCATGAAGCACACTCCGGTGAAGACGCCCAAGGACGACGATCCTCCCGTACACTGGCACCGCACCCAGCCGTAGTACGCATTGCCGCTGGCCCACCGGGGAGGATCACCACCATGACGCTCAGCCTGCCGCTCGTCCGAGTCGGGATCCCGTGGCGGCCGACGCCGGACCGGGTGCCCGCGTTCGAGAAGACGAAGAGCTGGTACGAGCGGCACGGGCTGACCGTGTTCGCCAGCGACGAGAAGCGGCCGCAGCTGCACTTCAACATCGCCGCGGCGCGCAACCACCTCGTGAAGACCGTGATCCCCCGCAGCGACGTCTACATCCTCAGCGACGCCGACACGATCCCGGAGTGGGGCGCACTGAAGGAGGCTGTGCTCGCCGTCGCGCACGGCTCGCCGTTCGTGCACCTGCCCTACCACCTGTACCGGCACGAGAGCGGCGGTGTCGTCGACGGCGCGTGCAGCGGCATCCTCGTGTTCAGCTACGAGGCGTGGGCGTTCCTCGGCGGGCAGGACGAGCAGTTCCGCGGCTGGGGCTTCGAGGACTCCAGCTTCCGGCTGGCGCACGAGACGCTGCTCGGGCCGATGGTTCGGCACAAGGGCGTGGCGACGGCGGCCGGCCACGTCCCGGCGAAGCGCGATCGCACCAATGTGAACCGGCGGCGCTGGACCTACTACGCCGCGGCGCTCGGCGACACCGAGCAGATGCGCCGCCTGGTCGGCGAGCCGTGGCCGGTGCCGCCGCATCCCTTCCGCCAGCCCGCGGAGCCGATCGACGTGGACGCCGAGATCACGAAGGCCTTCGATCGGCCGCTGGACCTCCCGGCCTTCGAGGGCCCGAGCCTGGCGACCGAGGTCAGTGCGATGGCGACCGAGGTCGGCCTGTCGGTGCTGACGCCGCCGAGCGTGCGGGAGCGGACCCAGACGATCATCTCGCCCGAGCTCTACCAGCACGTCCCGCAGCTGAACCCGGAGACGCAGAAGCCGCTGGTGAAGTTCAGCCTCGACGAGAGCGCGCTGCGCGAGGGCCTACCGCCGGAGACGCTGAAGGCGATGGACGAGGGCCAGAAGGCGATCGACGCGTTCGTGCGGTCCGTCGCGGTGGCCACCGACGGGATGAGCGACGAGCAGGCGCAGGCCTACCTCGACGCGGCCCTCGAGCGGCAGTTCGGGACCAACCCGCTGCAGCCTCCGATCGAATAGCTGGCTGGGCCGCTACGATGCGGCCATGACCACGACGCTGCTCATCACCGCGGACGACTTCACCGCGACCGGCCTGACGCCGCGCGCCAACGCGACCTTCCGCTTTCAGCTGGTGAACCTGGCCTACGACGGCAGCACCGCGTCGCTGGTCTCGACGGCGGCCTGGCAGGTGCGCACGGACGCCGACGGCCTCGCGGAGACGCAGCTGCCGGACGCGGTGGCCGGACAGGGCGTGGAGATCTGGAGCAACGTCGAGGGCTGGGTCGGTCACGCGGTCGTGGCGAACTACCCGGTCGACGACAGCGGCGTGCCGGCGCTCACCCTGCAGGAGCTGCTCGCCGACTACCGGGTGGACCCGGCCAGCCTCGAGTCGGGCAGCCTGCCGCCGGACGCCTGGTGGGGCAGCCTGGTCGCCTACGCGAAGAGCGTGAACGGCCACACGCCGGATGCGGAGGGGAACATCACCCTGCCCGGCGGCACCGGCACTGGCAGCGTGAACAGCGTCAACGAGGAGCTGCCGGACGAGAACGGGAACGTCACGCTTGACCTCAGCCTCTCGGCACTAGGCGCGGCACCCGCGGCTCCGACCGGGCAGGCCTACGTCACGAACACCGAGCTGGCCACCGACCTCGAGGACTTCGTGCACGTCAGCGAGCTCGAGCCGTACGCGCTGAAGACCGACATCCCCGCGCCACCCGACCTGAGCGGCTACGTCGACGACGCTGAGCTGGCGACCACCCTCGAGAGCTACATCACGCAGGCGATGCTGACCTCGACGCTCGGCGCCTACTCCACGACCGAGGAGGCGCAGGCGGCGCTGGACAGCGTGCTGACGAACTACGCCACGATCGCGCACGTCAACAGCCAGATCGACGGCATCACGCCGGCCTCGATCGGTGCGCAGCCAGCGGGCAGCTACGCGCTCGCGGCGGACCTCGACAACACCTTCCAGATCGCCACGGCCGCCGTCCCGAGCTCGACGAAGGGCCAGCCGAACGGCGTGGCGTCGCTGGACGGCAACGGCCAGATCTCGGCCGCACAGATCCCGTCGATCGCCATCGTCGAGTTCCTCGGCCACGTCAGCTCGCAGGCGGCGATGCTGGCGCTCAGCGGACAGCGCGGCGACTTCGCGATCCGGGACGACCTCGGGACGGTGTGGACGATCACCGGCACGAACCCGACGCAGCTGGCGAGCTGGACGCAAATGGCCTACCCGGCGAGCCCGGTGGGCAGCGTGGCCGGCCGGACCGGCGCGGTGACGCTGACGGCGGATGACCTGACCGACGCGACGGCGACCGGCAAGGCTCTCGTCCGCGCGGTGGACGGACCGGCCGCGCGCAACGCCATCGGCGCGGGCACCTCGAATGTGGTGGTCGGCACCGGTTCGGGCCAGGCGGCGGACGGCGCGGCCACGGCGAGCGCGCTCAGCGGCAAGGAGCCGACGGTGGCGGCGGGCTCCTCGAGCCAGTACTACCGCGGGGACAAGAGCTGGGCGACGCTGAACGCCGCGGCGATCCAGGACGCGACGACCGTCGGCAAGGCGGTGCTCACCGCGGCCAGCCAGGATGCCGCGCGGCAGGCGACCGGTGTGTTCCTTCTGAGCTCGACTGACCCGCTGCCGACGCCGGGCTCCGGCCCGGTCATCGCGATCCGAGCCCGCGCATGACGCTCCCCAGCTACGTCGGCGGCGCGACCGACCTCAAGGGGTCGTCCACGACGATCACATACACGCTGGACTTCAGCACGATTGCAGTCGCTGACGGCGACGTGGTGCTGTTCCTCACCTGTGCGGACGCGAGCAACGAGACCTGGGATATCGCCAGCTACACCACCGAGACCTGGACACTGCTCGCCGGCCCGTTCGCGCTCGGCTCGCGTGGGGCTGTGATCTACGGCCGGGTCTGGCACACCGGTGACGCGAAGGTGATCAACTACCGCAAGAGCGTGGCCGCCTCGGACGGGCCCACCGCGGTCGTCTTCCGCGGCGTGGACTGGGCGAACCGGATCGTCGGCACCGGGAAGGCACGCAGCGCGGCGCCGGCCGACACCAGCCTGCAGACCACCGCACTGTCGCTGACGACCGCGAAGGCCGACACGAAGGTGCTCGCGATCGCCTTCGAGGCCACCAGCGCCGCGGAGTCCGGTGCGTTCCTGACTGGGCCGACCGTGCCGTCCGGCTGGACGCAGGACTACTACCGGCCGCAGGACACGGTAATCAACACCATCGAGGTCGCGCACAAGGACATGCCGACCGCCGGCGCCTCCGGCAACGCGACGTTCACCTACCAGAACACGCAGGCCAGCAACGGCTACGGCATCCAGCTGGCGCTGCCCGGATTTACCGCCGGGTCGACGCCGCCGACCGCAGACTTCACGAGCGCCGCGGACGACCTCACCGTGCAGTTCACCGACGCGTCGACGGCCGGCACGAACCCGATCACGAGCCGGAGCTGGGACTTCGGTGACGGCAGCACCTCGACCGCGACCAGCCCGAAGCACTTC
>Ga0206353_11782370_pt1 | contig 11269 bp, 15 predicted proteins | sample DielMetaTC5am4_FD_146436 | JGI IMG/M metagenome (GOLD analysis project Ga0206353, IMG submission 146436) | Corn rhizosphere microbial communities from Kellogg Biological Station, Michigan, USA - Diel MetaT C5am-4 (Metagenome Metatranscriptome)... | ecosystem: Host-associated > Plants > Roots >...
CTTCGCCGGCCTGCGCCGAGTCAGCTAGGCACCAGCGCGCCCGGCGGCCGAGGTCGGCCGGCACCTAGACTCGCTCTGTGTCCGCACCTTCCGCCGAGCCCATGATCGCGCCGAGCATCCTGTCGGCGGACTTCGCCAACCTGCAGGCCGCCGCCGCCTCGGTGCCAAGCGCGGACTGGCTCCATGTCGACGTGATGGACAACCACTTCGTGCCGAACCTGACCCTGGGCGCGCCGATGTTCGAGTCCCTGCGTCGCCACACCGACCTGCCTCTAGATGCCCACCTGATGATCGAGGACCCCGACCGCTGGGCGCCGGCGTACGTCGAGGCGGGTGCGGGCAGCGTCACCTTCCATGTCGAGGCCGCGGCCGCACCGGTCCGCCTGGCCCGGGAGATTCGCGCGAAGGGGGCACGCGCGTCGATGGCGCTCAAGCCCGCGACGCCGGTCGAGCCCTACGAGGACCTGCTCCCCGAACTCGACATGCTGCTGATCATGACCGTGGAGCCGGGCTTCGGTGGCCAGAAGTTCCTCGACCTGTGCCTGCCGAAGATCCGCCGCGCCCGTGAGCTGATCGACCGCCAGGGTCTCGAACTGTGGCTCCAGGTCGACGGCGGCGTCTCTCCCGAGACGATCGAGCGCTGTGCCGAGGCCGGCGCGGATACCTTCGTGGCCGGCTCCGCCGTCTACTCCGCCGACGACCCCGACGCCATGGTCAGGGCCCTGCGCGACCGAGCCGTCAATTCTTGAACCCAGAAATGCGCCGAGGCGTCAATTGTTAACGCCAGAATCGCGCCGAGGCGTCACTTGCAGACATGTTCAAGTGACGCCTCACTGCATTTCTGGTGTTATGGATTGACGCCTCGGCGGCTTTTGAGGTTGATGGATTGACGCCTCACGTGAGGACGACCACACGGGACCGGTGTCCCAGGGTTGAGGACCGTGTGGCAGGCTGAGGCCAACGAGTGAAAGCTCGCGTGCTCTGGGGGCGGTGGAAGTCCGCACCGGCGGTGACTGCGCCGAGGCTCCTTGGGTGAGTTCGCTCACCGGATGGCGGCGGCCAGAAGTCCGCGACCCGACCACAGCCCGTGGCCGGTTGACCAGGTGAGATTCCTGGACCGACGGTCAAAGTCCGGATGGAAAGAAGCACGCAACTCCAGCCAGCAGACACCGAGGTGTTGGCCGGAGCGGTCGCCCCGGATCACGTGCGCGAAGGACGTGAGGACCGGAAGAGCGACAGGTGGACAGTCAGTACGCCGCAGCGGCAACGCCCGTCGAGCGTGAGGCGATGGCGCGCGCCCTGGAGCTGGCGGCGACGCCGGGCCTGCCCCTCGGTCCTAATCCGCGCGTCGGCTGTGTGCTGCTCGACCCCGACGGCAGCGTCGTCGCCGAGGGATACCACCGCGGCGCCGGGACCGCGCACGCCGAGGTGGACGCGCTCGCCGGCGCAGCCGATCGTGCCCGGGGCACGACGGCCGTGGTCACTCTGGAGCCGTGCAGCCACACCGGCCGTACCGGTCCATGCGCGCAGGCGCTGATCACAGCCGGCGTCCGCCGGGTCGTGTTCGCGATGCCCGACCCCAACCCCGTCGCCGCCGGAGGCGCCGCGAGGCTGGCGGCAGCAGGCGTCGAGGTCGTCTGCGGCGTGGAGGCACGGGCCGCCCGTGACCTCAACAGGGCATGGGTCTTCGGTCTACGACACCGCCGTCCGCTGGTCACCTGGAAGTACGCCGCCACCCTCGACGGCCGCAGTGCCGCCGCCGACGGCACCAGCCGCTGGATCACCTCGCGCGCGGCCAGGCTGGACACGCACCGGCTGCGTGGCGAGTGCGACGCGATTCTCGTCGGCTCCGGTACGGTCGCGATCGACGACCCCGAGCTGACCGTGCGTGACAGCGACGACCAGCCGGTGTCGTACCAGCCGCTGCGCGTGGTGATGGGGGAGCGCAAGCTCGCCCCGACGTACCGGATCTTCAACGACGCCGCACCCAGCCTGCACCTGCGCACCCGCGACCCTGAGGCGGTGCTGGCCGAGCTCTTCGACCGCGGCCGGCGGCATGTGTTCACCGAGGGCGGACCGACCTTGGCGGCGGCGCTGCTGCGCGCCGGTCTCGTCGACGAGATCGTCGGCTACGTCGCCCCGACCCTGCTCGGCGAGGGCCGCACCATGGTGGGTGATCTGGGGATCGCCACGATCGCGGACGCGCTGGCCTTCGAGCTCGCCGAGGCTGTTGTCGTCGGCGAGGGCGCGGACGCGAACCTCCGCCTGCGGATGATCCCCCGACACCGCCACGACTCGGACAGGGAGGACTGACATGTTCACCGGAATCGTCGAGGAGCTCGGCACCATCGAGGCGATGGAACGCCAGGGCGACGCGATGCGACTCACCGTCCGCGGGCCGCTGGTCACCGCCGACGCCGACCTGGGCGACTCGATCGCCGTCAACGGGTGCTGCCTCACGGTGGCCACGCGCGCGGGCGAGTCCTTCACCGCGGACGTCATGGAGGAGACCCTGCGCAAGACCTCGCTAGGTGCGCTGCAGCCGGGCAGCCAGGTCAACCTGGAGCGGGCGGTCACCCCAGCTACACGACTGGGCGGCCACATCGTCCAAGGACACGTCGACGGCACCGGGCGGGTGCGGCGTCGTACGCCGAGCGAGCACTGGGAGATCGTCGAGGTCGAGATCCCCGACGGTCTGTCCCGCTATCTGGTCCCGAAGGGCTCGATCACGGTCGACGGGATCTCGCTGACCGTGATCGACGTGGGGTCCGAGAGCTTCACGGTCAGCCTGATCCCGGAGACCCTGGCGCGGACCACCCTTGGTTTCAAGCAACCCGGCGACCCGGTCAACCTCGAGGTCGACGTGATCGCCAAGTACGTCGAGAAGCTGGTGGCGCGATGAGCCACGGACAGGAGCAGTCATGAAGCACGAGCGGACCGATGCGGTCCGGATGGACCGGGTCGAGGACGCCGTCGCGGACATCGCCGCGGGCAAGGCGGTCGTGGTCGCCGACGACGAGGACCGGGAGAACGAGGGCGACATCATCTTCGCCGCCTCCAAGGCGACGCCGGAGCTGATGGCCTTCACCATCCGGCACTCCAGTGGCGTGATCTGCGTGCCGATGCCCGCCGACATGCTCGACCGGCTCCAGATCCCGCTGATGACACCGCACAACCGCGACCGGCTGCGGACGGCGTACACCATCTCGGTCGACGCCCGCGACGGCGTCACCACCGGCATCTCCGCCGCGGACCGCGCCCACACCGCCCGGGTGCTCGCCGACTCCGCGACCGAGTCGTGGGAGTTGACCCGGCCCGGGCACGTGTTCCCGCTGCGCTACCGCGAGGGCGGCGTGCTGGTACGCCGCGGCCACACGGAGGCCGCGGTGGACCTGGCCCGCCTTGCCGGACTGACCCCCGCCGGCGTGCTCGTGGAGGTCGTCAACGACGACGGCACCATGAAGCGAGGACCGCAGCTGCGCGCCTTCGCCGACGAGCACGGCCTGAAGATGATCTCCATCGAGCAGCTCGTGGAGTACCGCCGCCGCGTCGAGAGCCATGTCGAGAGGGTGGCGGTCACCCGGCTGCCCACCGAGTACGGCGACTTCACCGCGATCGGCTACCGGATCACCATCGACGGCAGTGAGCATGTGGCGCTGGTCTACGGCGACATCGACGCGGTCGCGGACGAGAGCCTCGGCCCGGTACTGACCCGCGTGCACAGCGAGTGCCTGACCGGCGACGTCTTCGGCTCCGAGCGCTGCGACTGCGGCGCCCAACTGCATGAGGCGATGGCCACGATCGCCGGTGCCGGCCGGGGCGTGGTCATCTACCTGCGCGGGCACGAGGGCCGCGGCATCGGGCTGCTGGCCAAGCTGCAGGCCTACGAGCTCCAGGACGGGGGCCGGGACACCGTCGACGCGAATCTCGACCTCGGCCTTCCTGCGGACGCCCGCCACTACGGCGCCGCCACGCAGATCCTGCGCGACCTCAAGGTGGGCTCCGTACGCTTGATGACGAACAATCCCGACAAGACCACGAGCCTGGAGAGCTATGGCGTCCCGGTGGCCGAGCGGGTCCCGTTGACGACGCGGCCCAATGGGCACAATCTGGCCTATCTGATGACCAAGCGCGACCGGATGGGCCACGACATCCCCGACCTGACGATCGTGGACGGAGACGATTGATGAGCGGTGAGGGTGCTCCCGGGAAGGGGCCCGTGGACTGCCACGACCTGCGGGTCGCGGTGGTGGCCGCCAGCTGGCACGAAAAGGTGGTGGAGGGTCTGATCGCGGGTGCGCAGCGCGCCCTTGCCGACTACAAGGTGGAGGCGCCGGTCGTGGTCCGAGTGCCGGGCTCCTTCGAGCTACCCGTGGCCGCCCAGGCGCTCGCGCAGCGCGGCTTCGACGCCGTGGTGACGCTGGGCGTGATCATCCGCGGTGGTACGCCGCACTTCGAGTACGTCTCGTCCGCGGCCACCGACGGGCTCACCCGGGTCGCGCTGGACACCGGCATCGCGATCGGCTTCGGCCTGCTCACCTGTGACAACGAGCAGCAGGCGCTCGACCGGGCCGGTCTGCCGGGCAGCGTGGAGGACAAGGGCTACGAGGCGGCCAGCGCAGCCCTTCTCACCGCACAGACCTTGAAGAAGGTCCGCCGCCGCGACCACCTAAGCTAGTGCCCCGTGAAGACGTTCGAGCAGCTATGGGCCGAGCTCAACGAGCTGGCCGCTACTCGGCCGGAGGGATCTGGCACCGTGAGGGCGCTCGACGCCGGCGTCCATGCGATCGGCAAGAAGCTGGTCGAGGAGGCGGCCGAGTCCTGGATGGCCGCCGAGCATGAGGGCCAGGCACGCACAGCCGAAGAGGTCAGCCAACTGCTCTACCACGCGCAGGTGCTGATGCTCGCGACCGGCCTGACCCTCGACGACGTCTATACCCACCTCTAGGACCCCCTCATGTCATCGCTCCCACCATCCGTACGACCCTCCTTGCGCATCGCGATCCCCAACAAGGGCGCGCTCTCGGCAGCGGCGACCGACATGCTGCGCGAAGCCGGCTACCGGCAACGCTCCGACTCCAAGGAGCTGACGCTGTACGACGAGGCCAACGACGTCGAGTTCTTCTATCTGCGCCCGCGCGACATCGCCCTGTACGTCGGCGAGGGCACGCTCGACGTCGGCATCACCGGCCGCGACCTGCTGCTCGACTCGGGAGCCAAGGCCGACGAGGTGATGCCTCTGGGCTTCGGTCACTCGTCCTTCCGGTTCGCCGGGCGCCCGGGTGTCGCCGCCACGGTTGCCGACCTCGAGGGCAAGCGGATCGCGACGTCGTACGTCGGCATCGTCAACGGTCATCTGGAGCGGCACCGGGTGCAGGCCAGCGTGATCCGGCTCGACGGTGCCGTGGAGACCAGCATCCAGCTCGGTGTCGCCGACGTGATCGCCGATGTCGTCGAGACCGGAAGCACCTTGCGACAGGCGGGTCTGGAGGTCTTCGGCGAGACCGTGCTCGAGTCCGAGGCGGTGCTGATCAGACGCTCGGATCGCCCCGCCGTCGGCGAGTTCGAGGTCTTCAAGCGGCGCCTCGAAGGCGTTCTGGTGGCGCGCAGCTACGTGATGATGGACTACGACATGCCCGCCAACCGGGTCGATGAGGCGGTTGCGCTCACCCCCGGTCTGGAGAGCCCCACGGTCTCGCCGCTTCATCGCGAGGGCTGGGTGGCGGTGCGGTCGATGGTCCCACGCGTCGGCGCGCAGCGCCTGATGGATGATCTCTACGGGATCGGCGCCCGCGCGATCCTGCTCACCGACATCCACGCGTGCCGGCTGTGAGCGGGACACCGACGCTGCCGCACACCTGGCGCCCGCTGGGGGTGCGCATCGCCGGGACGGTCTCCGGCGTCATGCTGGTGGTTCTCGTCGCCGCCGCCTGGATCGCCTTCGGCCCGCAGATCCGCGCCAAGTTCACCGGGCTGCAGCTGATCACGCTGGCCTTCCTCGGCTCGATAGCGCTGGGGGTGTGGTTCGCGCTGATGCGCTGCCGCGTCAGCGCGACCGCCACCGGCGTGACGGTGGTCAACGGCTATCGCCGCCGCACTTTCGAGTGGGCCGAGATCGTCTCGGTGTCGCTGCGGCGGGGCGCCCCGTGGGCGACCGCGGACCTCAGCGACGGGCAGACAGTGTCGCTGATCGCCATTCAGGGCAGCGACGGCCGGCGCGCGATCACGGCCGTACGCGAATTGCGCGAACTCATCGAGGCGAACTCGATGCCACCCAAGGGCTGATAGGCCGATCGGCCTACGTACCGAGGACCAGGTCGGCCCGTTCCCGGGTGTGCTCGCGGGCGAACAGGCGCGCCTCGTCGCGGCGCCAGGCCGTGGCGTGTCGGCGCATCATCTCGCCGTCGCGGGCCTCCCATCGGGCATCGCATACGCCGGGATCGGCCTCGACCCAGACCAGCACCGTCGCCCACGCCGCGAGCTCGCGGTTCCCCGCGCCGACTCCTTCGAGGACCAGGCCGCGGTCCGGGGGCAGGCCGACGCGTTCGGCGTACTCCCCGATGTGCCAGTCGTAGCGTGGGTAGGAGGCCGCCCGGCCCGCGGCGAGGTCCTCGAGCACGGCACGTGCGAGCGGCTCGAACCTGTCGAGCCCGCCCCAGCCCGGGTAGAGGTCGTCGAGGTGTACGAGGCTCAGGCCCCGAGCCGTGGCCACCGCATCGGCGAACGTGGTCTTGCCCGCCCCCGCAGGTCCGTCGACGCACACCAGCGGGAGATCGCCCAGCGTCGGGGCTCGCTCGTCGACCAGCGCCAGCACCTGTTCGAGTGGGGCAGCGGGGTTCACCAGGCGTGACCGAGGCCGCGGTACGACGAGACCGTGTCGATGATGTCGTCGCCTCGCAACAGGTGCACCTGGTTGGTGTGCTCGGCGAGCTCGCCGGCCTTCGCGTGTCGAAACCAGACCAGATCGCCCATGCGCAGCGAAGCCGCGCCCGGTCCGACGAGCGGCGTCTGGACCTCGCCGGCACCCTCCAGGCCGGTCAGCCGCAGGCCACCGGGGGCCCAGGGGGCGGGCGCCCGGTCCTTGCCGCTGGGGCCGCTGGCGATGAAGCCGCCGCCGGCGACGGTCGCGACGCCGGTCCCTGGCCGGCGCACAACGCGGACGCCGAAATAGGCCGCCGGGCGCGGCCGGAAGCTCTGGTAGTGGTCGAAGAGCGTCGGCACCAGCAGCCCGGAACCCGCCGCGACCTCGGTGACGACGGGATCCGCCACCGTGGACTCGATCGAACCCGACCCGCCGCCGTTCCAAAAGCGCAGTGGCGCCACCTCGGCGAGCGCGTTGGCGATCAGTGCGCGCCTGTGGGCCAGCTGGTTGATCGAGGCCCGCTTCAGGCGCCGTACCACGAAGGACTTCGCTCGCTGGCCGGGCACTTCGTCGGGTACGCCGGCCACCTGGCCCTCGTAGGTCATCACCCCGTCGAGGACCATGCCGCGCGCGAGGACCTCGCGTGCCAGGTCGAGGATGTCGCGGGCGTCGAAGAGCGGTGAGCGCTTGGGCCCGACGTGGGTCGTGCGCCAGCGCAGTCCGGCGTCGACGTCGATCGCGATCCGCAGCGGTGCGGTGGGCGCGCCGGCGACCGTGCGCGCGGTGTCGATGAGGTCGAGATGGGCCACGCAGTCGATCATCAGGGTGATCCGTGCCTGCGCTTGGGCATCGGTGCTCAGGTCGCGCATGGCCACGCTGTCCACCGTGGGATAGGCGAGGACCGCATCGTCGGTGATGCCCTCGCGCACCAGCCACAGCGCCTCGCGAAGGTTGTAGGACAAGATGCCGTCGACGCCGGGGGAGTCCAGTGCCCGCCGGATCAGCGCGGGGATCCGCACGGACTTGGAGGCCAGGCGGATCGGCGTACCGCCGGCTCGGCGGAGCATGTCGGCGAGATTGGCGTCGAAGGCATCCAGATCGACGACGACCAGGGGTGCCGCCGGGTCCTCGAGTCTCCCAACCGCCCGGCTCAGGCGCTGCGCGAGCCGGTCGTGGGATGGCCTCACGAGATGCCGTGCTTCCGCAGGATCGCCTCGATGTCGTCGAGCTCGGGGTCACTGCCGGACTTGAGCTGTTTCCCCGAGGCCTTGGTGGAGGACCTGCCCGCGACGGGCTTCCTCTCACCGTGCCTGCCCAGGAGCGCGCCGACTCCGAAGAGGACCACGGAGACGCCGGCCAGCACGATGCCGAGCCAGACGGTGGGGGAGAAGACCAGCCGTGCGGCCCAGTTGCCGATGTCGCCGAGGATCTCGGTGAGCAGGCGCAGCGTGCCGGTCAGCCAGGCCGCGACCGGGAGCAGCGTCCATGCGGCCCCCCGCACCCCGGCGGCGAGGCCGCGGCGCTGCAGCCGCTGCCAGGAGAGCAGCGCGATCAACACGCTGAGGGTGCACGCGAGCGCACCCCAGAGCGCTCCGTCGTACGTCATGATGTCTAGCCTACGGTCCATGGACCAGCATGGCGGTCGCGGGCACGACGAAGGCGGCAAGCACATTCCCGACCCCGGCTTCGCCGGCGATGCCGGCAGCGCCGAGGAGCGGACGCAGGCCGCTCTGGCGGGCTATCGCCCCGGGGAACCGGGCAGTCACCAGGCGGTGCTCACCGCACTGCAGCACGCCCGGTTGCTGGTGCCGGTGGTGGCGATCCTCGGCGAGGTCGAGCACGGCCAGGAGGGCCATGCCCAGGAGAAGACCAGCGACATGGCCACCGTGATGATCACCGGTGCGGACGGCAGGCAGGGCCTGCTGGCGTTCACGTCGATGCAGTCCCTGGTGGCGTGGCGAACAGACGGTCGTCCGGTGCCGGTCACGATGCGTCATGCGGCCGCCGCTGCGCTGTCGGAGGGCGCGGCGGCCCTGATCATCGATCTCGCGGGCCCGGTGCCGTACGTCATCGAGCACGACGACCTGGTCAGCCTCTCCGCCGGCCACACCTTCGGGCGGCTCGCCGACGGCCGCTGGGCCTGGGTGGAGACCCCTGGTGACGCCGGGGGCGAGGGCACCTAGAATCTCCCGGTTCGCTCATCACGGCACAGGGGGACACGCGCCATGACCAACGACCCGAGTTCGGCCCTGCCCGAGACCCAGATCCCGGACCCTGCTCCGACCACGAGATCGCGCAAGGGACGCTGGATCGCGCTGGTCGCCGTCGTACTGGTGCTCGTCCTGGGCGCCGGTGCCTGGGCGGCGATGCGGCTGCTCGGCGGCGGCGGCCCGCTGCCGAGCGCGGCGATGCCGGCCAACACTCTCGCCGAGGTCTCGCTGGATCTGGACCCGGCTGCCGGGCAGAAGGTCAGCGCGTTGCGGACCCTGCGCAAGTTCCCCGACCTGCGCAAACAGCTCGAACTCGACTCGACCGAGGACCTGCGGCGTCAGATCTTCATCGAGATCGCCGGCAAGAAGTGCGTGCGCGACTACGCCAAGCAGGTCCAGCCGTGGCTCGGATCGCGCACAGCGATCGGCGTACTCATGCTGCGCGGCGAGCCGACACCCGAGGTGGCCCTCCAGATCACCGACCGCGACAGGGCCCGTGCCGGCCTGGGCCGGATCCTGAAGTGCGCCGACACCGACGACGTCGGCTTCGCGGTCGGTGAGCACTATGCGATCTTGAGCACCAGCGACGCCGATGCACGCGCGATCGTGGCGGCCGCGGCGAAGAAGTCCCTTGCCGATGACCCGGCCTACCAGCGCTGGATCGAGGCCGCTGGCGGTCGGGGCGTGGTCAACGGCTACATCGCGGCCCAGGCGCCCAAGCAGTTCCTGAAGATGATCCCCGACGGCCTTCCCATCGAGCAGACCGCCCAGGTCAACGAGATGCTCAAGGGGTTCCAGGGCGCCGGGTTGTCGGTGCGCTTCGAGAGCGACGGCCTCGAAGCGGACCTGGTGCGCGGTGCGAGAGGACCGGCGGCGACGCAGACGATCGGCGCCGACGTCGCAAGGCTCCCCGACGACTCCGCGGTCGCACTCGGGTTCGCGGTGCCCGAGGCCGCGCTCAGGTCACTGACAGGTGGCTTCCTGAGCGGCTTCGCCGACGCAGCCGGGCCGGGCAGCACCCGGCGCTTCGAGCAGATGACCGGTCTGGACCTCGACAGGGACCTGCGCACGCTGGTGGGGCACGGAATTGTCGGCGTCATCGGCGGTACGCCGCCGGCGAACCTGGAGTCGGACGACGTACCCCCTGACCTGTAGGCCGCGATCGTCTCGACGGGCGATGCCGCGAAGATCGACGCCGTCGTGCGCAAGGTCCTGGCGGCCTTCCACGTGAAGCTCTCCGACATCGGCGTCTCCTCGGCCAAGGACGACCGCCACGTCGTGATCGGCCGGGAACCGAGCTTCAACCGGAGCCTGCTCGAGGACGGCAGGCTCGGCGACCAGAAGGACTTCCGGGCCGTCGTCGCGCACCCGCAGCAGGCGCAGGCGATCTTCTTCGCGCGTCTCAACAACGCGTGGCGCAAGGCGATCGTCGCCACGATCCCGAGCAGCGACGGCTCCGACCTCGAGGGCGACCTGGAGCCGCTGCGCGCCTTCGGCGTGAGCGGGTGGAGCGAGGCCACGGGCAAGGACGTCATCGTGCACCTGCGGTCACGACTGCTGCTGCACTGACTGCTCCGGACGCCCCGGTGCCGTCAGCGGGCGATGTCGGCGAAGGCCGCCCCCAACAGGTCTGCTAGTCCGCGATCCCCGAAGGCCACCTGGGCGCCGCGCTGGCCCGCGGAGACGTACATCGCCGCCAGGGCGCGGGCGCTGGAGACGATGACCGTCGGCAGTGATCGGCGCTGGCCGACGGGAGAGATGCCGCCCACGACGTAGCCGCTGCTGCGCTCGGCCACCGCCGGGTCGGCCATCGCCGCCCGCTTGGCACCGCACGCGGCCGCGAGGGCCTTCAGGTCGAGGTGGCTCGCGACGGGAACGACGCCCACGGTGAGGTGGCCGTCCACCTCGGCGATGAGCGTCTTGAAGACGTGGTGCGGGTCCTGCCCCAGTGCGGCTGCCACCTCGATCCCGTAGCCGTCGTGATGACCCTTGTGGGCGCCCGTGTGGTGGGGTATCGCGGTCGTGTCGTAGGTGCGGATCCGGTAGCAGATCCCGGCCCGGTCGAGGGCGACGGTGGCAGGAGTCCCAACCTTGTCGACCCCGCCGGCACGCGCCTTCCTCGTCATCGATCGGGTGGCCGGGTCAGTTGGGCGACCAGTGGGTGCGGGCGAGCTCGGTCGCGGGCAGCGAGGGCAGC
>Ga0206353_11192568_pt1 | contig 11196 bp, 10 predicted proteins | sample DielMetaTC5am4_FD_146436 | JGI IMG/M metagenome (GOLD analysis project Ga0206353, IMG submission 146436) | Corn rhizosphere microbial communities from Kellogg Biological Station, Michigan, USA - Diel MetaT C5am-4 (Metagenome Metatranscriptome)... | ecosystem: Host-associated > Plants > Roots >...
ATCGAGTCCTCCTGGAGAGTGGGACGGTCGAGTCCCCACATCTTCGCCAATGCATCGACACCTGATCACCATCCTCGCGGCGCTCGCGGCCGCCGCCATCACCGCCGGAGTGGTGATCGCGTCGCGACACCGCGATCCCGCGAGCTCCCGAAGCCCCGGCAGCTACGCGATCGGCCTCTGGGGAGACCTGCCCTACAGCGAGCGCCAGCGTACCGTCGGCGTGCCCAAGCTGATCGCCGACATGAACCGCCAGCACCTGGCCTTCAGCGTCCACGACGGCGACATCAAGTCGGGGATCGCTCCCTGCGTGGACAGCGTGTACACCCGCTTCAAGGCGCTGGTCGACACGCTGGACGCGCCCGCGATGTTCACGCCCGGCGACAACGACTGGACCGACTGCGACCGCCTCCTGGTCAACTCGAAGGAGCGCCTGAACTTCGAGCGCAGGCAATTCTTCTCGACCCCCTACTCGTTCGGGCGGCACAAGCTCAAACAGGAGGTGCAGGAGAAGCCGTACGTGGAGAACCGGCGCTGGACGGTCGGCCGCGTGACCTACGCGACCTTCAACGTGCAGGGCTCGTGCAACAACCTCTGCGACGTCGCCCCGGACCGGAGCGAGTACGCCGCCCGCAACAAGGCCGACATCCGCTGGCTGCACGAGACGTTCAGCGAGGCGAAGTCAAAGCGCTCGGCCGCGGTGATGGTCGTGTTCCAGGCGGACCCGGACTGGGAAGCACGCGATCCGAAGACGCTGAAGGAGGCCGACGGCCGGCCGGACGGCTTCCACGGCTTCCTGTCCGCGCTGCGCGACGAGACGATCGCGTTCCGCCGGCCGGTCGTGGCGGTGCACGGCGACTCGCACTACTTCCGGATCGACAAGCCGCTCGAGAACTCCGCCGGACAGCGGCTCGAGAACTTCACGCGCGTGGAGACCTTCGGCGAGGACGACGTGAACTGGCTGAAGGTGACGGTGGATCCGTCGAGTCGCGAGGTGTTCTCGTATGAGCCGCAGATCGTCCCGGCCAACCGCACGGCGGTGCCCTCGCCCTAGGGGGTTAGACTGGACCGGTCTGTCCTGCCCCCGGCCCTGGACTCGGTTTTGGCGCTCGTCGTGAGAGGCGGCCCGGAAAGCTCGTCCGACGTTTTCGCCCAGCGCCCGCTGTCGCGCAACGGCCGAGAGCTTGGAGGTCCGGGCTGGCAGGGGTTGTTCAGCGACGCGTTCCGCCGCTCGCGCAACCCGATGATGCTGGCGGACGACCAGCGCAAACAGGTGGACGTGAACGCCGCCTACGCCCGGCTCCTCCAGCGCCGGCCCAGCGAGCTGATCGGGCGGCACCTGTGGGACTTCGTGCAGGGTGGCCCGCTCGTGACCCCGGAGGAGTGGCAGACGCTGATGCTCCAGCACGAGTTCGTGGGCGAGGCGCGGATGAACCTGCCGGACGGCGAATGCGTCGACGTTCAGTGGGCCGGCCATCCCGAGCTCGTCACCGGCAGGAGGCTGGTCCTGTTCGTCGCGCTCACGACGCATCGGGCCGGTCGCCATTTCCGCCGTCAGGCGGAGGAGCCGCAGAACGACATTCCGCTGTCTGACCGCGAGGCCGAGATCATCCGCCTGATCGCGCTCGGCGAGAGCGGGCCCGAGATCGCCGACCAGCTTCACATCACGCACAACACGGTCCGCACGCATGTGCGAAACGCGATGACGAAGACCGGCGCGCGCTCGCGGGCGCACCTCGTGGCCAAGGCGATGGGTGCCGGGCTCACGCTCGACTGAGACAGCGCGAACACTTGCTGCGCGCGCCGGGCGGTAATCTGGCGCGGCGCATGTTTGGCTCGAGGAGGGTGATGCTGGCGACGGTTGGGGCCGTCGCGGCGCTGGCAGTGGTTCCGGCCGCCCACGCGGCGGCGCCGGTGTACAACCTGGCCGGCCGCTGCTTCACGCTGCAGGCGGCGGACGGCAAGTTCGTGGCGGTCGCGAGCCCGAGCGCTTACGCCGAAGCCACGGCGGGCGCAGCGTCCTTCTACTTCAAGGCCACGGCGCTCGGTAGCTACCTGCTGTACGACCAGTCGGGCGGGATGCTCGCGCCGCAGAACGCTCGCGTGACCGTGGCGGGACCCAGCGCCGAGTGGAAGCCCGCACACGTCGGCGGCCGGCGTTACTCCCTTGGCGGGACGACCTTCACGCTGGCGCCCTCGAGCGCCTGCACGCCCTTCCCCGAGGCCGAACTCGACGCGACCGGCAGCGCCCGCAGGAACGTGAACCGCAACGGCACGGTGTTCGGCTTCGTGGAGTCGCACCTGCACATCACCGCCGACATGCGCGCGGGCGGGCGCGTGATCTCCGGCGAGGCGTTCGACCGCTTCGGCATCCCGGCCGCGCTCGGCAAGGACGCGAGCGAGCACGGGCCGGACGGCAGCGCTGACGTGACCGGCAACCTGCTGCGCACCGGCCTTCCGTTCGGCACCCATGACACGCAGGGCTGGCCGAACTTCACCGGTTGGCCGGTGAACGACACCCAGACCCATCAGCAGACCTATTACGTGTGGCTCGAGCGCGCGTTCAAGGCCGGGCTCAAGCTCGTTGTGGCGCAGACGGTGGACGACGAGCCGATCTGCCGCATCGAACCGGTCAAGAACCCAGGCGGCTGCGACGAGACGCGCTCGATCAGACGCCAGATCGCGCGGCTGCGCGCGCTGCAGAACTACGTGGATGCGCAGGCCGGCGGGCCAGGGCGCGGCTGGTTCCGGCTCGTCACGAGCCCAGCGCAGGCGCGGCGCGTGATCGCGCGCGGCAAGCTCGCGGTGGTGATCGGGATCGAGTCGTCCGACCTGTTCGGCTGCAGCGAGCGGCGCGGCCGCGCGCAGTGCTCGAAGCGCGACATCAACCGCGGCCTGCGGGCCTACAAGCGGCTCGGCGTGCGCGGCATGTTCGTGGCGCACTGGGTCAACAACGCGCTGGCGGGCTCCGCGCTGGAGGGCGGCACCAAGGGCCTCTTCATCAACGTGTTCAACGCGTTCCAGACCGGCAGCTACTTCAAGACCGCGCGCTGCCCCGGCCGCGGCCAGGGCGAGCAGGTCGGCACGCTCAGCCCGGTCGAGCTGAGCGTGCTGTCGAACTTCTTCCCCGCCACCAAGCAGCTCGCGTCGAAGGGCTTCCCCAAGTACCCGAAGGGCAAGCGGTGCAACGCGCGCGGGCTCACCGCGCTCGGGCGCTACGCGGTGCGGCGCATGATGGCCGAGCACATGCTGATCGAGGTCGATCACATGAGCGAGCGGGCCCGCGACACCGTGCTCGCGATCGCCGCGCGCAACCACTACCCGCTCGTGTCGAGCCACAACGGCACCGGCGGCGAGTGGACCTCGGCCGAGCTACGCAAGCTGCACGCGCTCGGCGGCTACGCGTCGGTCACGCCGGACCAGGCGCCGCGGCTGGCGTCCAAGCTCCTGCGGATGTCGCGCTTCGGCTTCTACGGCGTGGGGATCGGGTCGGACACGGGCGGCTTCGCGTCGCTCCCGGCCGCCCGCAGCGACGCCGCGCAGCATCCGCTGCGCTACCCGTTCAAGTCATTCGACGGTGGCGTGACGTTCACGCGCGAGCGCACGGGCACGCGCACGTTCGACCTGAACACGGACGGCGTCGCCCACTACGGACTGTTCGCCGACCTGGTGGCGGACATGCAGCAGAACGGCGGCAGGCGCGCGCTCGCGCCGCTGTTCCGCTCCGCCGAGGCGTACCTGCGCACGTGGCAGCGCGCCGTTCGGCACCGCTGACTAGCCGCGGTGCAGCTCGGTTAGGCGCTCCGCCTCGTCGCGGACCTCGCGTGCGGTCGCTCGGTCCAGCTTCTCGAAGGGCCTCGTTTGCACGCGGCCGCCCTCGAACTGCCACGTGCCGGCGGCCACGCCATCCACCAGGAACATGCGGTCGCCCTGCGGGTAGTCGCTGTTGCCGAGCGCCGGGCGGTGGCGCTCGTCGAATATGCCGGTGCGGCGGATCGCCGGCAGCAGCAGGGTCGCGTCCCACTGCGGGAGGAAGCGCACCGGCGCCGGAGTGTCGGGGTCCGGCAGCGGCATGCGCGGCAGGTCCACCAGCTCCTTGTCGTGCTCGTCGCGGAAGTGGCGCAGGTCGATCCGGGCGAGCGATGCGATCACATCGGCGCGCGCCAGGCCCGTGAAGCTCGCCACCTCGGCGGGCGGCATCGGGCCGAAGCCGCGGAGTGCCGAGAGCACCAGGTGGTCCACGGCGCTGTCGCGATCCCAGCGCTCGTCCGGCTCGCCCAGCCAGTCGCCGGCGGCCAGGTAGAGATTGGCCGAGCGCTTGCTCCAGGTGCCCGACGGCGGCACGCGCACGTTGTCGATCCAGAGCGGCGCGTTGCGGCCAAGCTCGTCGCCGAGCTGATCGCGGATCGCCGATGTGAGCATGGGCTCACCGCCCATCAGCTTGCGGAGCCTGCCAGCCGCGGCCGCGAGCTTGGGCGCTCCGCCGGCCGGCTTGCGGTTGCGCAGCACCCAGTCGCGCCGGGCATCGCGCAGGGCTACTGCGAACGGCCACCAGTCGCCCGCCGACACGAGGTGGATCGTGATCCGCATGAGCGTTCCCTGCACGACGGTGCGGCGCTCGAGCGCGCGGTCGAGCTGTTCGCGCTCGAAGCCCTCCATGCGCGTCCACAGCCCGATGTACATCGAGGGCGCGTACTGCGCCTGGATGCCGCCGATGCGCTCGAGGGTCTTGGGAAGGCCGGCGCGCCCCCGCTCGAGCAGGAGCTGGCGGGCGAGCAATGCGCGGTTCAGCTCGCGTTTGGTCAGAACGCGTGGCATCCGCCGGACCCAGCCGATCAGACCAGCGCGACCGGCTCGATCCGCCGCGAGGTGACGAGTTCCGCGAGCACGTACGGATCCTCGGCGGCGAAGCGCTCCACCTCGGCCTCGTCCTCCACGTCGAAGATCAGCGCGGCTCCGTGCGGCGGCTTGCCGATCGCGCCGGCGAGCAGCAGCTTGCCGTCGTCGCGCCAGGCGTTGATGCGGGCGAGGTGCGCTTCGCGGTGCGGCGCGCGCTTGTCGACGATGCCCTCGACGTACTCGTAGAACAGGACGAATCCCATGGCGCGGGCAGGCTACACCCAACCGACCCTTCAGTAGGGTCGATGCGTGCGACGTTGGCTGCGGGAGCACCCGTTCGCGGCATCCGTTCTCGCGACCATCATCGCGGCGGCAGGCGTGCTCGTGATCGCGTATGTCACGGGCGCGGACTCGGTCGGCCGGGCATTCGAGGCGGTGCACCCGCAGTGGCTCGCGCTGATCTTGCTGGGCGAGCTGCTGACCTATCCGGCGTACACGATCGCCTACCGCTCGATCGCGCAGGTGCACGGGCACTCGGCGCTCGAGCTGCCGGTGGTGGGGCGCGTGGTTGCCGCCGGGTTCGGCCCCTTCGCGCTCACCGGCGGCTTCGGCATCGACAAGCGGGCGCTCGAGGCTCTGCACGAGGACGCTCGCAGTGCGCGAGTGCGCGTGCTTGGCCTGGGCGTGCTCGAGTGGGCGCTGCTCGCGCCCACGGTGTGCGTCATCTCGATCGTCTTCCTGATCCAGGGCGCGGACATCCTCCCCTCGCTGCTGTGGCCCTGGGCGCTGGCGGTGCCCATCGGCCTCGGCTTCGGCCTGTGGGCCAGCGCGCCCGGCAGGCGCGAGCGGCTCTCGCACATCCGCGGCAGGCGACGCGCCTGGCTGGCCGACCTGCTGGACGGGGTGGGAGTGCTGCACACGCTGATCTCCCACCCACGGCAGTACGCCGGCGCGTGGATCGGCACCGCGTTCTACTGGGCCGCCGACATCACCGCCTTCTACGGCGCCCTGCGCACCTTCGGCATCGAGATGGGCGCGGGGAAGGTGATCCTCGCGTACGCGACGGGCTACGCCGCCACCCGCCGCTCCCTCCCGTTCGGCGGCGCCGGCCTCACCGAGGTGCTTATGACCTACTCGCTCTACTGGGTGCGCCAGCCGCTCGCGCCGGCGCTTGCTGCGGTGGTCGCGTACCGTGCCTTCAACTTCCTGCTCGCCGCACTTCCCGCCCTGATCGCGCACCGTCACCTGCGGGAGCTGCTCTCGACCGAAAGGAGCTCGGATGGACCGCAAACCCGTTCCGGAGGCCAAGCTGGTGGACACGGAGGTGGGCAAGAAACCTGAGGGCGACGGCTGGTTCGTGGTGAACGTGAGCGACGCCGCGGCGATGGGCTTCGCGGATGACCAGTACGGCTTCGTCTTCGAGGGGCAGCTTGGGAACTTCCCGCACTTCGGCATCAACATCCGCGTGCTCGGGCCGGGCAGGCCGGCCGCGATGTACCACGCCGAGCCCGATCAGGAGGCCTTCCTCGTGCTCCAGGGCGAGGCGACGCTGATCGTGGAGGACGAGGAGCGCGCGCTCAAGCAGTGGGACTTCGTCCACATGCCACCCAACACAGCGCACGTGATCGTGGGCGCGGGCGAGGGACCGTGCGTCGTGCTGATGGTGGGCGCGCGCACGCGGGACGGGGACCTCGTGTTCCCGCACAGCGACACCGCGGCCAAGTACGGCGTGAGTGTGGACGAGGACACGAGCGACCGCCAGGTGGCCTACGCCAACTGGCAGCGACCGGAGGCCCGGCGCTTCCCCTGGCCGCCCGCGGGCTAGCGGTAGATCGACAGCTCGCCGTCGGTGGCGTGGTCGTTCGAGTTGCCGCTCGGCAGGTACACGCGGCCGCCCGCGACGATCGGGCTGTTCCAGTGGCCGGACGGCGCGGGCAGGTTGCGGACCAGCTTGCCGCTCGTTCTGTAGACGTTGAGCCCGCCACCGCTCGGGTCGTACACCCACAGCAGGCCGCCGGCGATCACCGGGCTCGTGCCTGCATTGCCGTTGCTCCAGACCTCGTGCAGCTTGCCCCCGCTCAACCGGTAGGCGGCCGTGCCGTTGTTGGTGGCCACGAACGCCTCGGTCAGTCCCTTGCGGTGCAGCACGGCTGGCGCGGTGAACACCTGCGTGTCCCCCACCACGCCGATGCTCTGCACCTCGCCGCCCACGCGCCTGCCCGCCGCGCCGGTCACCCCGAACAGGCTCGACCTGAGGCTCAGCAGGTGGAGCTGGGCGTCCTTGCCGCCCTGAAGCAGGAAGCTCGCGCGCCTGCCGCCGCCCGGCGCGGGCAGGAGAGCTGGGCTCGTGGAGCCCAGATCCACGTCACCGGCCTCGAGCTGCCTCTGGTTGGCGGGCGTCCAGTGGCGCAGGAAGCGCCCCACGCCGCGCGAGAGCTCGAGCACGGTGTCGCCCCAGTTGGTGCTGCCGTTCCACGGGCCGTTGCTGGAGGTGGCGTAGACCCTGTGCGTGACAGGGTCGACCACCGCGCCGGCACGCCCCCAGATCGCGGACTCCTGCGCGGAACACGTCGAAGGGTTGATGATCGCGCGGCGGTTGGAGCAGAGCGAGTTGAACACGTGCGTCACGCGGCCGCTGCGGCGGTCGATGGCCACGATCTTGCCCTGGTACGGCGGAGCGTCGCCGATGTAGCCGCCGGTGGTGACGAGCACCCAGCGGCCGTCGAGGTTGAGCGAGGACGCGATCTTCTCGTGCTGCGGGTTCACGGTCATACGCGCCGGCCAGTGACCTGACCGGACCTGCGAACCATTCGACACGCGCAGCTTGTGGATCAGCCCGTCGGGCGACGCTGCATACACGTAGCGGTCGCTCGGGTCGGCCACCGGCGTGGCGGTGGTGATCTGCGGCGAGCCGGCCACGCTCGAGTACGAGGAGGGCGTGAAGGTCCAGAGGATCGCGCCCGAGCTTGCGTCCATGCCCAGCGTCTTGCCGTAGGTGGTCGTCATCACGAGCAGCTCGCGGCGCGTGCCCTTCACGCTCGCGCGCGCGATGTAGATCGGTGAGCTGTCCACCGTGCCGGGCAGCCTGATCCGCTGCTCGCTGAGGCCCGCCACCTTGGCGGCGCTGATCCCGTGCGGCGAGTGGTTCGACTTGCTCATGTCGTAGCCGAAGCGCGTCCAGTCCCCCGAGTGCGCACTCGCTTTGGCGTGCGGAGCCGAGGCGGGAGGAGGTGTCGTGGCACTCGAGTCGGAGCTGCCGCCGCCGCAGCCCACCAGGAGCGCAAGGGCAAGCACTGCCGACCAGAGAAGGGGTCGAAGGGACGGCATGCGCGTAGGAGCTTAGTACGGGTAGCCGTACGCCCTAAGGCATTTACCCCCGAATGTAAGGAGCAAGAGCGCGCACTTGCCCGATGTGGAGCCAGGGGTCTTAGCCGCAGCATGGAGGCATACCCCGACCCGCCCAAGGAGCCGCGCAATGATCTCCACCTCCCCACTGAGCACCGCCCTCTCCAAGGAACATTCCGCAGACCTGCGACGCGCCGCGATGGCGGCTCGCGCGGTTCGCTCGAAGCGCGCGACTCCGCGCCTCCGGCTCATCGCAATCGCGGTCGCGGCCGTGGGGATCGCGCTGTTCGCGAGCGCCCCGGCCTGGGCGGGCGCGGCGGCCCAGACGGTGTACGCAAGCCCGACCGGCGTGAGCCTCGGTACCTGCGTCGACCCGTCTCAGCCCTGCCTGCTCCAGACCGCGATCGACCATGCCATAGCGGGCGGCGAGGTGGTGTTGGAGCCCGGCACCTACACGAGCACGCAGTCGCCGATCACGGTCACCAAGCCGCTCGACATCCACGGCGAGTACGACCAGCCGGCGCCCACGATCGTGAACGACCACAGCACGTGCGCAACGAGCGATGCCAACTGCGCCGGCCAGGCCACGATCAGGCTCGGTGGCACGAGCGGCACCCTCCGTCACGTGCGCGTGCTCGCGACCGGCAACCCTGGAGCCGGCCCCGACGCGATTGAGGCCTACAACCCCCAGGACTCGGACCGCGAGACGATCGAGGACGCCTACGTGGAGAGCGTGGACGGGGTGGCCCTCTTCACCCAGGGCGACGTGCTCGTGCGCGACACCGTCGCCTGGACGCCCTCATCCATCTGGGCTGCCATCGAGGCCGCCGCTCCCGCGGTGACCGCCCCGCATGCGCAGGTGCAGCTCGAGAACGTGACCGCAATCGGCGGACCGAACGCCCGTGGCGTGTGGGTCTACGCGAACTGCATCGTCGACGGCTGCGGCGTGGACCTCTACAGCGAGAACAGCATCATGCGCGGCGGCACGGGTGACGTCTACCCGTCGGGAGCTTTCAACGGCGGGTTCTCGGTGCGCGTCTCGCACTCGAACTACGACGCGACGAACGTGTACATCCAGGACACGGGCGGGCAGCAGACGGCCCAGCCCCAGTTCGTCGACGCCGCCAACGGCGATTTCCACGAGCTCGAGACCTCGCCCACCCGCGACGCCGGCATCGCGAGCTCCGATCTCGGCCCGGTGTCACTCGGCGGCAGTTCCCGCACCTTCGGCTCCGCGCCCGACATCGGCGCCTACGAGTGGACGCCCGCGCCGCCCGTCCAGCAGCAGCCGCAGGGCCCGCAGGGCGGCAGCCAGCCGACCGGACCCTCGACCACGAGCACCGCGCTCACGTTCCACGGCGTGCGCCTGGCGCGCGGCACCCTGCGTGCCCACCACGGCAAGGTGCGGGTCCGCGTGAGCTGCCCGAAGCAGGCGGCCCGCTACTGCAAGGGCACGCTGACCCTCCGCGCGAGCCACGCACGGTTCACGCTCAGGCCAGGCCAGTCCAAGCACGTGTCCGTGTCCCTGGCGCGCAAGCTGCGCAAGCTGCGCCGCTTCAACGCCACCGTGATGGCCACGGCGCGCGACGCCCACGGCCAGTCCTTCTCCACCCGCGCCAAGGTGCGCATCAAGAGCCGCTAAGGCACCAAGGAGCCAGCGAAATGATCTCCCTCTCCCCCCTCAAGACCACCCTGTCACTCGCCGCGGCGATCGCGCTGTTCGCCAGCGCCCCGGCATTGGCGGACATGATCTACGCAAGTCCCACCGGTACGAACGTCGGCGCCTGCACCCAGTCCTCGAACCCGTGCCCGCTCCAGACCGCCATCAGCCAGGCCAGCTCGGGCAGCGAGCTCGTGCTCGAGCCAGGCACCTACGTGAGCCACCAGGCGCCGATCCAGGTGGGGACGCAGCTCGACATCCACGGCGAGGACGGCCAGCCCGCGCCGACGATCGTGAACGACCACAGCTCCTGCGCGGCCAATGACATCGTCTGCCTGGGCCAGAACACGATCACGATCGGGGCGACCGGCAGCCTCCGCCACCTCCGTGTCATCGAGACAGGCGGTAAGGGCAGCAGCCCCTTTGCGATCCAGAGCTACGCCGGCGGCGAGACGATCGAGGACGTGTACGCGGAGAGCGCCAACGGCGTCGCCATCAACGCAGCCGCCAGCGCGGTGATCCGCGACACGGTCGCCTGGGCGCCCTCGTCCCAGTGGGCCGCCATCGCGGCGTGGGCCCCGGCACAGGTGCGGCTCGAGAACGTGACCGCCGTGGGCGGGCCGAACGCGTATGGCCTGTGGCTCTACGAGGACTGCCTCAGCGGCTGCGGGACCGGCCTGTTCGTGCAGAGTCAGAACACCATCCTGCGCGGCGGCGCGGGCGACATCGCCAACCCGGGCCAGTTCGCCGTCGCGTGGTCGGTTACCGCGTCGCACTCGAACTACGACGTCCCGGCCAGCGACAACATCACCTCGTCGAACACGGATGCGAACCAGAGCGCCGCGCCGCAGTTCGTGGACGCCGCCAACGGCGACTTCCGTGAGCTGGAGAGCTCGCCCACGCGCGACGCCGGCGTCGCGAGCACGGACCTCGGCCCGGTGTCGCTCGGCGGCGGTGCGCGCACCGTCGGCTCCGCGCCCGACATCGGCGCCTACGAGTGGACGCCCGCCCCGGCGGCTCCGCTGCAGCCCCAGGGCCCGCGGGGCGGCAACCCGCCCACCGGGCCGTCGACCACGAGCACTGCGCTCGTGTTCCACGGCGTGCGCCTGGCGGGAGGCGCCCTACGCGCCCGCCACGGCAAGGTGCGCGTGCGGGTGAGCTGTCCGGCGCAGGCCGCGGGCTACTGCCTCCGCGAGCTGCACTTCATCCTCAACGACGAGGATCCGCATCCTCTGCCTCCGTCAATCCGTTCGCCGCGACAGGTCGCGCGCCGCCTGGCGTCACCGTGGCCGCCCACTCAACGATGCGGCGTCCGATGTCTTGGACGGTGAGCCCGACGGACGCGCGAACGCCCG
>Ga0206353_11349753_pt1 | contig 11178 bp, 7 predicted proteins | sample DielMetaTC5am4_FD_146436 | JGI IMG/M metagenome (GOLD analysis project Ga0206353, IMG submission 146436) | Corn rhizosphere microbial communities from Kellogg Biological Station, Michigan, USA - Diel MetaT C5am-4 (Metagenome Metatranscriptome)... | ecosystem: Host-associated > Plants > Roots >...
CCGGAGCGTCGGAGCCGGCATCCCTGTTCCTGCGCCACCGTCGGTGGCCGATCCAGCGGGTCGTCGGCATCGTTGCCCCTCACGCGGTGCCCCTCACGCGGTGCCCCTCACGCGGTGCCCCTCACGCGGTGCCCCATTGTTGCCCCACGACCGGGCGGGGTACCGGCGGTCGCGGCACCATGAGCGTGGCGCAGTCATCCGGCCATCGAGCACGGTCGTTCCAGTGGGCCGCGACCGCGGGGCGCGCCACTCGCCTCGCCGCGAGAGGAGTCGAAGGCGACATGCTCAGTCCGCGGGAGTCGGCCACGAGGGAGCGCATCGCGCTCGACGGCATGTGGCGATTCGCCCTCGACCCCGACCGGCGGGGGCGAACGGAGCGCTGGTGGGCGGCGCCGCTGCCCGGCCTCGCCGACATGCCGGTGCCCGCGAGTTTCAACGCGGTGCTGCCGGAACGCGAGGCGCACGACCACATCGGCGACGTCTGGTACCAGCGGGTGGTCCGGGTGCCGCGCGGCTGGGACGGCGAGCGGATCGTGCTGCGCTTCGACGCGGCCACCCACCGGGCCGTCGTCTGGGTCGGCGACACCCAGGTGGCCGAGCACGAGGGCGGCTACACGCCGTTCGAGGCCGACGTGACCGCGCACGTCCGCGCGGGCGAGGAGGTGCGGGTCACCGCTGTCGTCAACACCGAGCTGCGCTGGGACTCCATCCCGCCCGGGTTCGTCCAGGAGCTCGAGGACGGCCGGTTGCTGCAGCAGTACTTCCACGACTTCTTCAACTTCGCGGGGCTGAACCGCTCGGTGTGGCTGTACGCCACCCCGCGCACGCACGTCAGCGACGTCACGGTGACGACGGCGGAGCTCGACGGGGACGCCGGCGTGGTCGACTACCGGGTCGCGGTGGCCGGAGACGACCAGCACACCGTGCGCGTCGTCGTCCGCGACGCCGACGGCGCCGAGGTGGCCCGGGCCGACGGTGCCGAGGGCCGCGTGCGCATCGACGGCGTCCAGCCGTGGCGGCCGGGCGCCGGCTACCTCTACACGCTGGAGGTCGCCGTCCTGGACACCGCCGGCGAGCCGGTCGACGGCTACCCGCAGCCGTTCGGGGTGCGCACCGTCGCCGTCGACGGGATCCGCTTCCTCATCAACGGCGAGCCGTTCCACTTCACCGGCTTCGGCAAGCACGAGGACTTCCCGGTGCACGGGCGCGGCTTCGACCCGGCGGTGATGGTCCACGACTTCGAGTTGCTGCGGTGGACCGGCGCGAACTCCTTCCGCACCTCGCACTACCCCTACGACGAGGCCTACCTGGACTACGCCGACCGGCACGGCATCGTCGTCATCGACGAAACCGCGGCCGTCGGCCTCAACCTGGACACCGGTGCGGGGATCCTCAACGCGGCCGGGCCGATGGAGACCTACAGCGACGTCACGATCAGCGACCGCACCCGCGAGACCCACCGGCAGGCCATCCGCGAACTCCTCGCCCGCGACAAGAACCATCCCTGCGTGGTCGTCTGGAGCATCGCCAACGAGCCCGACACGCTCCCCGAGGCATCGCGGGCGTACTTCGAGCCGTTGGTCGCCGAGACGAGGCGGCTCGATCCGACCCGGCCGATCGCCTGCGTGAACTTCATGACGGCGACGCCCGATCGAGATCAGGTCCAGGACCTCTTCGACGTCCTGCTGACCAACCGCTACTACGGCTGGTACGCGCAGACGGGCGATCTCGTCGCGGCCGAACGGATGCTCGAGTCCGAGCTGCGCGAGTGGGCGCGACGCGGCAAGCCGATCGTCGTGGCGGAGTACGGCGCCGACACCCAGCCGGGGCTGCACAGCATGACCGCCGAGCCGTGGAGCGAGGAGTTCCAGGTCGAGCTGCTGGCGATGTACCACCGCGTGTTCGACCGGGTCGACGCGGTGGTGGGCGAGCACATCTGGAACTTCGCCGACTTCGCCACCCGCCCGGGCATCATGCGCGTCGACGGCAACAAGAAGGGCGTCTTCACGCGGGAGCGGCGGCCCAAGGCGAGCGCTCACCTGGTGCGCCGGCGGTGGCGGGGCGGCCCGGAGTGACCCGCGTCGAGCAGCTCACCGACGTCGTCGCCTACCACGGGGAAGGGCCGGTCTGGTCACCGCGCTGGGGCGGGCTGCGCTGGGTCGACATGCTCGCCGGCGACGTGCTGCACCTGCGCGCCGACGGCACCGTCGAGCGCACGCACGTCGGCGAGGTCGCCGCGGCGGTGCGGCCCCGCCGCGGCGGCGGGGCCGTCCTCGGCATCGAGCGCGGCTTCGCCCTCGAGGCGCCCGACGGCGCCGTCCGGCCGCTGGACGAGGTCTGGCGCGACCCGTCGATCCGGATGAACGAGGGCGGCTGCGATCCCGACGGGCGCTTCTACTGTGGCTCGATGGCCTACGACCAGCGGCCGGGCGCGGCGTCGGTGTACCGGTTCGACCCGGACCTGACGGTGCACGTCGTCCTCGAGGGCGTGACGGTCTCCAACGGGCTCGACTGGAGCCCGGACGGTGCCCTGGCCTACTACAACGACACGGCGACCCACTCGATCGCCGTCTTCGACTACGACCGCGCCGCCGGGCCGACCGACCGGCGGGTGTTCGTGGAGATGGAACACCGCCCCGACGGGCTCACCGTGGACAGCGAGGGGGGCGTCTGGACGGCGCTCTCCGACGGCGGGGCGGTCCGCCGCTACGACCCCGACGGGCAGCTCAGCGAGGTCATCGAGCTGCCCGCGCGCAAGGTCACGGCCTGCACGTTCGGCGGCGAGCGCCTCGACGAGCTGTTCATCACCACCTCGCGCGAGGGCCTGGAGCCGGGCGAGGACCCGCTCGCCGGCGCGCTGTTCCGGGCCACGCCCGGGGTGACCGGCGTCGCCGTCCGCGAGTTCGCCGGCTGACGGGGGCGCCGGCGTGATCGAGCGGCTCGTCCTCTTCGGGGCGACCGGCGATCTGGCCGGCCGGTTCCTGCTGCCCGCCCTCGCCGCGCTGCGCGCCGACGGCCGGCTGCCCGAGGGGTTCACGGTGACCGGCGCCGCCGGCAGGGACTGGGACAACGAGCGGTTCCGGCGATTCGCCGGCGAGCAGCTGGCCGAGTACGCCGCCGAGGTGCCGGCCGCCGAGCGCGCCGCGTTGGTCGGTGCGCTGCGCTACCGCCGGGCGGACGTCACCGACCCGGACGCGCTGTGGGAGCTGATCGGCGACGTCACCCCGCACAGGAGCGCGCCGATCGCGGTGTACCTGGCGCTGCCCCCCGGCCTGTTCCCGCCCGCGTTGACGTCGCTGGCGGAGATCGGCCTCCCGCCGGGCAGCCGGGTCGCCGTCGAGAAGCCGTTCGGCGCCGACCTGGCCGACGCCCGGCTGCTGAACGGGCTGCTCGACCGGGCCTGCGGCGGGGCCGCCGAGCAGCTGGTCTTCCGGGTCGACCACGTGCTCGGCATGGCGACGGTGCAGAACCTGCTGGGGATGCGCCTGGCCAACCCGTGGCTGGACGCCTGCTGGAACTCCGACCACGTCGAGCAGGTCGACGTCCTCTGGGAGGAGACGCTGGCGCAGGAGGGCAGGGCCGGGTACGACCGGTCCGGCGCGGTCAAGGACGTCGTCCAGAACCACATGCTGCAGGTGCTGGCCATGGTCGCGATGGAGCCGGCCGCCATCGACGACGAACACGACCTGCGGGACGCCAAGTTCGCCGCCCTGCGGTCGGTGCGCGAGCTGCGCCCGGACGAGGTGGCCACGCGCACCCGCCGGGCGCGCTACACCGCGGGCCGGCTGGCCGACACCGGCGGTGCCGACGGCGGCGAGGTCCCCGACTACGCCGAGGAAGAAGGCGTCGACCCCGGCCGCGGCACCGAGACCTACGCCGACCTCTTCCTCGAGATCGACACGCCGCGGTGGGTGGGCACCCGGTTCCGGCTGCGCACCGGCAAGGCGCTCGCCGAGCGGCGCAAGGGCGTGGTGGTCCGGTTCCGCGCCGGCCGGTCGGGGCAGGCCTCGTCAACGCCGGGCGGCCCGCCGGCGAGCGAGCTGTGGATCGGGCTGGACGGGCCGGACGACATCCGCCTGCGGCTGATCGGGTGGTCGGCCGGCGCTCCGGAGCCCGGCTGGGTGGCGCTGGCTCTCGCCGGTGAGCCGCCCGAGGCGACGCTGCCTCCCTACGCCCGGGTGCTGCTGGACTTCCTCAGCGGCGGCAGCACGCTGTCGGTCCGCGGCGACATGGCGGAGGAGGCGTGGCGCGTGGTCACGCCGGTGCTCGCCGCCTGGGCCGGTGGCAGCCCGCCGCTGCTGGAGTACCCGGCCGGCTCCGCCGGTCTGCCTCCGCCAGGAGACGATCCCTGAGGGGAGACGACTCTGTTGCGGAACGTCGGCGCGGGCCACCATCCTGAGCCGATGCCCACCCCTGCCGTAGCGGACCGGCCCTGGACGGACACCTCGTCGGCCCCGGCGGAGCGGGCGCGGGCGCTCGTCGGCGCCATGACGCTGGAGCAGAAGATCGCGCAGCTGCACGGCGCGATGCAGACCATCGACATCTACCAGCTCACGCCCGAGCACGCGTCGGCCGAGGACATGGAGCAGCTCGCCGCCCAGATCCGGGTCGAACGGCACGTCGCAGGGATCGAGGAGCTGGGCATCCCGCGGTTCCGCATCACCAACGGACCCGTGGGCGTCGGGATGGGCGACGGCACGCCGAGCCCGCCGGCCACCGCGCTGCCGATGACGATCGGGCTGGCTGCCGGCTTCGACCCCGCCCTGGCCCGCGAGTACGGCGACCTCATCGGCAGCGAGACGGCCACGCTCGGGCAGCACGTGCTCGAGGGCCCCGGCGTGTGCCTGCACCGCACGCCCATCTCCGGGCGCAACTTCGAGTACTTCTCCGAGGATCCCTACCTCAGCGGCGTCATGGGCGTCGAGGTGGCGAGGGCGATCCAGGAGCACGGCGTCATCGCCATGGCCAAGCACTACGTCTGCAACGACCAGGAGTACGAGCGGTTCCGGGCCAACGTCGAGGTGGACGAGGCGACGCTGCGCGAGCTCTACCTGCTGCCGTTCGAGATGCTGGTCAAGGATGCCGACGTCGCCGCGATCATGAGCGCCTACAACCGGGTCCGCGGCACGTACGCCACCGAGCACCGGTACCTCCTGCACGCGGTGCTGCGGGAGGAGTGGGGCTTCCAGGGCTACGTGCAGTCGGACTTCTGGTCCTGCCGCTCGGCGGCCCCGGCGATCAACGCCGGCCTGGACCACGAGATGCCCGACGCCAAGTGGCTGGGCGCGGACAACGTCATGTCGGCCCTGCACGACACGAGCCTGGAGATCGAGACGGTGGACCGGGCCCTGGTCCGCCGCTACACGCAGATGTTCCGGTTCGGCCAGTTCGAGCGGCCGTACGCGCCCGGCGAGATCGACGCCGCAGCGCACGGCGCGATCGCGCGGCGGATCGGCGCGCAGATGGCGGTGCTGCTCAAGAACGACGGCGGGGTGCTGCCGCTGGATCCGGGGGTGGGCAGCGTCGTCGTCATCGGCCAGGCCACGTACGTGGACGAGGCGACGCTCGGCGGCGGCGGCAGTTCCAGGGTCGACCCGCTCTACACCGTGCCGCCGATGGACGGCCTGCGGGACACCCTGCAGGCCCTCGGCTCCGCCGCGACGTTGCGCAGCGTGACCGTCGCCGACGACCTGGCCAACCTGGCGGAGGCCAAGGCCGCGGCGGCGGAGGCCGACGTGGTGGTGATCATGGCCGGGCTGGTGGCCACCGAGGGTGCCGACCAGCGGGACGCCGAGCTGCCGAACGAGCAGAGCCGGATGATCGCCGAGGTGGCTCCGGTCAATGCTCGCACCGTCGTCGTCCTCAAGGACGGCAACCCCGTGCTCATGCCGTGGATCGGCGCCGTCCCCGCGGTGCTGGAGGCCTGGAACCAGGGCACCGAGGACGGCCACGTCGTCGCCGATCTGCTGTTCGGCGTGGTCAATCCGTCGGGGAAGCTGCCCACCACCTACCCGCGGTCGTGGGCGGACACCCCGTTCGGCGGGCACCCGGAGCGCTATCCCGGCGTCGTCGAGGACGCCGGCTACCCGGTGCTCCGCTACACCGAAGGCCGGCAGATGGGCTACCGGTGGTACCAGTCGCAGGGCATCGCGCCGCTGTTCCCGTTCGGGTACGGGCTGTCGTACACGACGTTCGCACTGTCCGACCTCGCGGTCGGCCCGAGCCGGACCGACGGCACGGCCCCGCTGACGGTGGAGCTCACCGTGACCAACACCGGCGCCGTCGCCGGCGCCGAGGTGGTCCAGGTCTACCTCGGCTTCCCGGCGGTGGTGCGACAGCCGCCGAAGCGCCTGGTCGGCTTCCGGAAGGTGTTCCTGGAGCCGCGCGCCTCCGAGCGGATCAGCGTGAGCCTCGACCCGGCGGCCACGCACCACCCGCTGTCGGTGTGGGACGACGGTGCGCGCGACTTCGTCGTCGTCCCGGGGGAGCACACCGTCTTCGTGGGCGCCTCGAGCGAGGACACCCCGCTCACCGCGACGGTGACGATCGGCTGACCGAGGGGGCACCCGCGATGTCGAGCACCTCCACCGAGGAGAGCACCACCGAGAGGCTGCCGCTGCGCCGGGTGGTCGGCTACGCACTGGGCGACGTCGCGAACAACGTCGCGTTCCTGATGACGTCGCTGTTCCTCATGGCGTACATGACCGACATCGCCGGCGTCCCCGCCGCGGTCGCGGGCACGATCTACGGCGTCACCAAGGTCTGGGCCGGCGTCACCGACCTCCTCGCCGGCAACACCGTCGGGCGCAGGCAGACGAGGTGGGGGCGGCTGCGCCCGTGGCTGCTGTGGGCCAGCCCGTTCCTGGTCATCTCCCTCGTCCTGCTGTTCAGCACGCCGGCCGGCCTGAACCCGACGGCGACCATCGTGTGGATCCTGCTGTTCGACGCCGCGTTCCAGCTGGCCTACTCCTTCGTCAACATCCCGTACGGGTCGCTGTCGGCCGCGATGACGGAGGACGGGACCGACCGCTCGCGGCTCTCCGGCGCCCGGTCCATCGCCGCCTCGGTCACCGGTGTCGTGCTCTCCGTCGTGCTTTCCCCGCAGTTCGAGGACACGACGGCAGACGGCATCCGGCTGGCGTTCACGATCGCGACGATCATCCTGGCGGTCGTCGCGCTGGTCCTGTACTTGCTGTGTTTCAGGAGCACCCGGGAGGTCGTGCCGGCCGGCACGGGGATGCTCAACCTGAGGACGACGCTGCAGACGGTCCGGCAGAACAAGCCGCTGCTCGTGCTGTGCCTCGGTGCGCTGTTCCTGCTCGGCGGCTCGTTCGCATTGAACGCGGTGATGCTGTACTACGCCCGCGACGTGCTGGGCAGTGCCGCTGCCTTCACCTGGCTGTTCCTCTCCCAGACGATCGGGACGATCGCGGCCGCCTCGCTGATCCCGGCGATCACCGATCAGTTCGGCAAGCGCAGGGGCTACGTCGGGATGGCCGGCATCGCCGTCGTCGGGTTGGTGATCGTCGCGCTCACCCCCACGGGCAATCTGCTCGTGGCGGTGGTCGCCTTCCTCGTCTACGGCTTCGGCTTCGGCGGCACGAACGCGCTGATGTTCTCGATGCAGGCCGACACGGTCGACTACGGTGAGTGGCGGACCGGAACCCGGGCCGAGGGTGGCAGCTACTCCATCCTGTCGTTCGTCCGCAAGGTCGGCCAGGGCGTCGGCGGCTTCCTCGGTGGGGCGATCATCGGCACCTTCGGGTACGCCGCGGGGGAGGCGGTCCAGTCCGCGGAGGCGATCCAGGGCATCAAGGTCGCCGCCGGTTGGGCTCCCGCGGGGCTGGCCCTCATCGCCGCGGTCGTGCTCTGGTTCTATCCGCTCACCAACGTCGAGCACCGCCGGATCGTCGGGGAGTTGAACGGCCGCCGCGCCCGGCAGGCGTTGGGCGGGCCGAGCGGTGCGGGCCCCGTGACCGACGGCTTCGTCGCGGGCGGGCCGGTCGTCACCATCAACGAGCAGTACGGCGCCGGCGCGGCCTACATCGCCGAACGGGTCGCCGATCGCCTGGGTGTCCCGTACATCGGGACGCGCTTCAGCTCCGAGATCCTCGAGCAGGCCGATACCGTCCAGCCGCACGCGGCCTCGGCCGCGGCCTCCGGCTCCTCGGCCGCGGCCTTCGGCGTCGGCGGGATGACGGGCTTCCTGCGGTCCTTCTCTCGGACGACGTATGGGGTGGACGCGGGGGTCTCGGCGGATGCGCAGGCCAACAGCCGGCTGATCGAGCGGAACATCGCCGACGTCGTCGACGCCGTCCGGGACGCCGGCGGCGTGGTCGTCGGTCGTGACGCCACGGTCATCCTCGCCGAGATGCAGGGGGCGGTGCACGTCCGTCTGGAGGCCCCCCTCCGGACGCGCGTCGGCCGAGCGGCCGAGATGTACGGCATCAGCCCCGAGCTCGCCGCTGCGCGCCAGGCACGCGAGGACCGCATGCGCACCCTGATGTCGGACCGGCTCATGCACTGGGACCCCACGGACGAGCGCCGCTACGACCTGGTCATCGACACCGGTGAGGTCTCGCTCGACGGCGCCGTCGACTCGATCGTCGCCGCCAGCGAAGCCAAGCGGGCCACCTGACCCAGGGCGCGCGCCGTCAGCCTCCTGGCCGCCGTGCACGCCAGGGCCGGCGGGACCGGGGTGCCTTCGGTGGGTCGGCCAGCTCCAGTTCCGGGACGACGGCCTGCAGCGCCTGGTGTGCCTGGGCGGGCTCGACCCCGGCGAAGACCATGACGTCCAGGGCGACCATCCGCACCGAGGCCATGGCGGCCGCCCCCGCGGCCGCCGACTGCTCTTGCTCCATCGCCCGACGAGCCAGCTGGAGAGCCTGCTCGGCGGCGCGCTGCCGGGTGGGCCGGTCGCCGGGCTGTTCGGCCAGGCGGGTCGTGGCCTCGGCCAGCTGCTGCACGGCGGGCGCCAGCGTCCGGCGCTGGTCTTCCGTGCTGGACATCGCCGTGCGGGTGAGCATCACGCAGCTGCCGGCGAGCAGGTCCAGGTGCTCCGCGGCCTCCCGCTCGCGCACCACGGGGGCCCGCTGCGAGCGCCAGGTCACCGAGTGCCGCACGATGCGGCCGCTCGCCATGCGCATGGTGGCCAGGTCGGAGAGCCGGTCGCGCAGCCCGCGCAGCTCCGTCAGCCCCTGCTCGGCGAGCGCCCGGTCGTTCTCCTGAATGGCCCGCGCGGTCAGCCGCAACCCGTCACCGACGACGGAGAGCACGCCGGTCTCGGCCCGGCGCAGCAGCCGGATCGGGTCGGGCTGGAACACCAGCTGGCTGAACGCGAGCGCCACGAACGCGCCGATCAGCGCCTCGACCAGCCGGTTCACGCCCTCGCCCGGGTCCCCGAACGCCGTGACGAGGATGGCGCTGACCGCCGCCTGGGCGATGACGATCCGCGCGCCGTCGAGCAGCTGCGCGATCACCATGGAGACGAACGTGGCGACGGCCAGCGTCCAGACGCCGCCACCGGCCAGCGCGATGGCCAGCTCACCGACGACGATGCCGATGAACACCCCCACCAGGAGCCGGACGGCGTTCGATCCGCGCCTCCCCAGCGTCGCGTTGAGCCCGACGACCGCGGCGATCGGCGCGAAGAAGGGGCTGCTGCGGTGCAGCGCGTACACCGCGATCGTCCACGCGATCGCCGCCGCCGCGGTCTGCTGCAGGACCGGCCACAGCTCCTCCGCCGTCCGGCGCAGCGCCGACCGACCGGGGAGTACCGGCCACTGGTTCGCTCTGCCGCCGCGCATCCGCCCGCCCCACGTCCGCCTGCTCCCCGGCGGCCCGTCGGCGGCATACCCGGTCTCGGGCGGGGTAGCCGCCGGATGCCGGAAGGGCAGCGGACGGCGGCCGCGCGCGAACTGCTGTTGCCCGACGCCGAGATCATCGATCTGGACGTTGCCTGCCGGAGCGGCCTATCCCCACTCCGACCAGGCCCTTCAGGAAGTGCCCCCGGCAGGATTCGAACCTGCGCACCCGCCTCCGGAGAGCCTTCCCGGGCTGCATGACTGATGTTGGTCGGCAACGAACGTGCAGGTCAACCGGCCTATTGGCCAATGGCTGATGACGGCTGGTGTGGGCTGTTTTCGGCTCTCTTGTGTACCCGGTGTGTACCGCGGAGGCGGCGAATCGGTCGCCGTGGCCCCCGGCGGCAGCCTGCGGGCCGAGCCTGCGTGCCAGCCGCCGGCCTCCCCGGCGGACGGGCGTCGCACGCGGTGATCGGCTGCTCCCCGCCGCCGGCAGTGTGCCGGCTGGCTTGGTCGCCGGAAGGGCGCTTCGCGTCGCTTCGCGATGGCCTTCGGCCACCCTTCCCGCGACCGGCGCCAGCCGGGAGATGGCGGGCTATGGGGAGCTGCCAGGAGTACGGGATGCCATTCCCGCGTCCGAAGGCAACTCCGGTCCGTCGGCCTCGCTCTGGCCGGCCACACGCGCCCGCGACAGGCGGCCGGCCGAGCCCGGTGTGCGGCGGGACGTCGGTGCGCACATCGTGTCCGCCTTGGAAGGGCTGCCCGAAGGCGGCCTTCCTGACCCGTCCCGGAGATCCGCACACCGCAGCGACGAGTACGGCGACGAGTACTTCCCTCCGCCGGGGCGATCAGCGCCCGGCTGTTCCCGTCGAGCGGGCGGTGCACGGTTCCGGGCGTCGAGCCTGGTGCGGACGAGCGCGGCGTCCGGGGTGCCCGCTGCCGGTCAGCTCGACCTTCCCCGAGCGGCGAGGAGGGCGGAGGCGACCAGCCGGTCGTACTCGTCGAGCGGGAGGTCGAGCGCGTGGCGGACGCGCAGCCGCGCCGCCATCAGCCCGGCGGCGTCCTCTGCGGCGTCGAGGTCGTCGCCGTCCTCCACGTCGTTCACCGCGCGCTGCAGGCCCATGGTGAGCCAGCGGTGCGCGGCGCGGAGGTCGCCCGTCGACTCGTAGTTCTCGCCGATGAGCAGGTAGACGTCGCCGTCGATCGGTCGCTCCCGGCGCAGCTCGTCGGCCAGGTCGCGGGCGGCGGCGAGGTCACCGACCCTCAGCAGGGCTCCGTGCAGGTAGCAGCGGACGTCGGGCGGCACGTACTGTCCGGTCTCGACAGCGCGGCGGAAGCAGACCACCGCTTCGCGGAGGTCGCCGGCCGCGGTCAG
>Ga0206353_10929808_pt1 | contig 11176 bp, 10 predicted proteins | sample DielMetaTC5am4_FD_146436 | JGI IMG/M metagenome (GOLD analysis project Ga0206353, IMG submission 146436) | Corn rhizosphere microbial communities from Kellogg Biological Station, Michigan, USA - Diel MetaT C5am-4 (Metagenome Metatranscriptome)... | ecosystem: Host-associated > Plants > Roots >...
CTTGAACCCGTCCAGGTCGAGCGCGATCACCGCGAAGCGCCGCTGCTGGCGTGTGTGCCGCGCGATTTCGTAGCGGAGGCGCTCGCCGAACGCGCGGCGGTTTGCGGCGCCGGTGAGCGGATCGCGCATCGCGGTGGCGCGCAGCGCACGTCGCTCGCGCGCGAAGCTCTCCTCGAGCAGGCGCACAACCGCCACGCTGCCACCCACCACCACGAGGATCAGCAGCAGCGGCGGGCTGCCGCCGCGCGCGGCCGCGATCGCCAGGATCGTGACCACCGATGCGGGCAGGACCGCGCCCGCGTGATTGGGCGCCCAGGAGGCGAGGAGCAGGGCGAAGGGGAGCGACAGCCAGAAGCCCTCGCCACCCGTCACCAGCACGAGCAACGTGGAGCAAAGACAGACCGCCACCCCGCGCATGAACGGGTGACCAAGCGCCACGAACGCCAGTGTTGCGCGCTGGTCGGACGACTCCGGCTCAGTAATAAGCGAGCACGCGCGGCCAGATCTGGTCGAGCGAGCCCTTCAGGGTGCAGCGGACGATCGCGTTCCCGCGCTCCTCGTTGTCCACCGGCATCTGGACGCGGGCCACCACGCGCTGGTCGGGTCCGCAGAACGCGGGATGGGGGCCGAAGCCCACCACGGTCGCATTCCGGCCGGCCACGTCGGGCCGCCAGTAGCGCATCGTCACGTGACCGCTCGCAACGGGCGGCAGCCTGTGGCCGAGCACCTCGAGCGCGCCGGCCTCGCCATAGTTGCCCGTCAGGATCACGTCCGCGCCCTGCGAGGACTGCCCCGTCGTGCGAGCGAACTGGTGCCAGCCGAGCTCGTCCTGGAAGTCCGTGCGGGCGTCGATGACGCCGATGCTGTCGGCGGTCTTCACGGGCAGCACCGGCAGCCCGAAAGGCAGGAGCAGGATGAGCAGCAGAGCGAACGCGATGCCCACCCGGCGCAGGCGCCTGGTGGTGACCCAGCGGTCGAGCGGCAGCGAGCCCGCGGCCAGGGCGAACAGGCTCACCGGCAGCGCGTAATACGACTTGCCGCCCAGCACGAAGTACGCGACCACCACGCCGATCACCGTCCAGCCGAACGGGCGCAGCCGCTCGTCTCGCAACAGCATCCTGATTCCCGCGTAGGCCACGGGCAGCGACAGCGGCCCGGTGAGCAGCAGCACGTTGGCGATGTACACAGGGCGCGACTCGTCGCTGGCGCTGGACGGCGGATCGATGAAGAAGTGCACGCTGGCCCAGCCGTGGTCGAGCTGCCAGAGCAGGTTGGGAATCATGAGCAGGGAGGCGATCGCGGCGGCGATGGCCACGCCCCGCGGCTCGAGCGCGTCACGCCGGAAGATCAGGAACGTGACCGCGAGCAGGATCACCACCATGGCCAGCGTGTACTTGGTCTCGAGTCCGACCCCGATCGCCACGCCCAGCAGCGGCCAGCTGCCGCGTCCAAGCGCGATCTGCACGGCAAGCAGGAGGACGACCATCGTGGTGAGCTGGTCGAACGACACCGGCTGGAACAGCCCGTTCGCGGCCACCAGGATGGGGGAGAACGCGACCAGGATCGCCGCCAGCACCTGCGCGCGCCGGCCGCCGCCGAGCTCGCTCGAGATCAGCGCGGCCACCACGACCACCGCGGCGCCCGCCAGGATCGCGAACACGCGGAGGCCGTAGAGCGAGTCGCCCCACAGCAACCGGCTGAGCGCGGCGAACAGCGCGGTGACCGGCGGGAAGTCCACGTAGCCGCCTTGAAGGTGGTGGCCGGCGACCGCGTAGTACAGCTCGTCGCGGTGCCAGCCGTAGCGCCCGGCGAACGCGAGGTTGAGTGCGCTCTTGGCGAGTGCCACCGCCAGCACCGGCCGGAGCGCGAACCCCCTCACGGTGCTGCCGGTACCTGCGCAGGCATGGGCACGTCGAGGCCCGGGGTGGCACGCTCGAGCGCCTGCCAGCCCATGTCGTGCCGGCGCTCCTCCTCTTCCGCCTTCGCCCCGCCGCGCAGGCCGAACAACCGCTTGGCATAGAGCAGGTAGATCACCACCGCGATGTTGATCAGGAGCGTGATGATCTTCAGCGGCGAGAAGCGGCGCGTGAGCTCGTAGATCTCGAGCGGCAGGAGCAGGGTCGTGGCGATGAAGGTGAGGTACTCGGCCCAGCGCTTCTGGTACCAGAGCCCGACGGCCTCGGCGCCCTCGAGCAGCGCGTACGCGGCCACCACGATCCCGATCTTCGTGAGCGTGCCCGAGTCGATCGAGAACAGGTGGTGCAGGTCGTAGACGATGCCGTGATGCGTGCCGGGAGCGGGCCGGCCGAGTCCGCTCTGGAGGTCCGCGAGCGCCTTGAACACGGGCTCTCGCAGGCGTGCCGAGTTGGCGGCGAACAGCAGGATCACGACGGACAGCGCCGCCAGCAGCACGAAGTGGAACGCGCGGTCCACCGCAATCAGGCGCAGCACGATCTTGTCGCGCAGCGGCTTGCCGCGAAGCGGCAGTTCGATCTCGTTGCGCGAGGGCGGGTTCCGGCGGGCGGGCTCAGCCGGCGGGTCGAGCGGCAGCCAGCTGTCGCAGCGCAGGCAGCGGTACCAGCGGGTTCCTGCCGGCGGCCCATCCCGCGCGATCAGCGCGTCCTCCGGCCGCAGCTCGGCGGCGTCCATCCCGATCAGCTCATGACCGGCGAGACCGCAGACGATCAGTTCGTAGTGAAGCTTTGGCCGGAAGCGCTTCGGCTTCTCAACTCCAGGGAGGGAGGCGCGAGCTATTCATCAACTTTATCCCGCTCGGGCGCTTCGTAGTACTCCGCTTCCTCGTCCTGCGGCGGCGGTGGTTCGCTGGTGCTCGTGCTGCCCGTGGCAGGGTGCTCGTGGTCCGGGCCGCGCGGGTCCTCGCGCTTCTCATAAGGGTCGGGCCACTCCGTGTCGTCCGGGTTGTCCGCCGGGTTGTTGAGCGCGTGATGCGGCTCCTCGTCCCGCGAGCGGTCGCCCGGATCCGGATCGTCTGTGCGGGGATCTTCTCGCTCTGTCATGGCCGCCGGATACCCGGAGCGGACGGGCGAAACTCGCCTCTCTTAGGATCTGACCCAGATGTTGGAAGCTCGCTCGCACGCCGATCCCGGCGCCGCCGAGGCCCAGCGAGCCGGGGCGGAGGTGGTGGTGGACAACGTCTCGAAGAGCTACGACAGCCGCGTCGTGGCCGTGCGAGAGGCGAGCCTGCGGCTCGAGCCCGGCGAGTTCGCGTCGCTTACCGGACCATCTGGCTGCGGCAAGTCGACGCTGCTCAACCTGGTCGGCAGCCTGCTGCGACCCGACTCCGGCTCCATCACGGTCGACGGCATCGCCGTCCACGACCTGCGCAGGCCGTCCGACTACCGGCGCACCACCGTGGGCTTCGTGTTCCAGCTCCACCACCTGCTGCCGATGCTGAGCGCCGGCGGCAACGTGGAAGTGCCGCTTATCGGCTCGGGCCTGGGCCGCCGCGAGCGGCGAGAGCGGGCCCGCGAGCTCCTGGGCGAGGTGGGGCTGGCGGAGCGGGTGGACCACCTGCCGTCCCAGCTCTCCGGCGGCGAGCGCCAGCGTGTTGCTGTGGCGCGCGCGCTGGCGAATCGCCCACGACTTCTGCTGGCCGACGAGCCCACCGGCGCCCTCGACTCCGACTCAAGCAAGCGTGTGCTCGACCTGCTGGCTTCGCTCAGCGACCGCTACGGAATGACGATGCTGGTGGTGAGCTACGACCCCGAGGTGGGCCGCCACGCCGACCGCACGCTGCGCATGGCGGACGGCCGGATCCTGGGCGACTAGGCCCCAAGCGGGGGCCCCATCGATGCTTGGGAAGTTCCCCATGACATACATGGGAAAGGCCCCAAGCGTGGTTCGCGGCGCCCCGGCTAGGCCCGCGCCAGTGACTCCGCCGGCATCAGCCGCGTGACCCGCCACGCGGGGTAGAGCCCGCCCAGCACACCGATCGCCACGCCCACAAGGCAACCGCGGCCGAGTCCCCAGGCCGTGATGTGCGGCGTGACGAACGCCTGCGCCGACAGCGCCTTCACCGCCACGGAGCTCAACGCGAGCCCGAGCGCCAAGCCAAAGCCCGCGCCGAGCATGCTCACGCCCACGCCCTCGCCGAGGATCAGTCCCGCCACGCGCGAACGGCTCCAGCCGACCGCGGACAGCAGCGCCAGCTCCCGCTCGCGCTCAAGGACCGCCATCACCATCGTGTTCGTCACGGCGATGCCGCCGAGCGCGAGCGCCAGCACCACGATCACGAGCACCGCCTTGCTCACCAGCAGGCTGTTGGCATCCGCCCGCGCGGCCGCGCCCGGGTCGCTGATGACCACGGTGCCGGGGAACAGCCCCTCGAGCCGCTTGGTGATCGGCCCGGCCTTGGTCCCGCGGTCAAGTGCCACCGCGATCGTGGTGGCTCCGGCTGGATGCCCGGCAAGGCGCTGCGCGGCGGCCAGCGGGATCACCACGCCCGAGTCCTGGAACGTCGTGCCCGAGTGGAACACCCCGGTCACGACGAACGGTCGCTTCTTCACCAGCAGCTTGGCGCCCGGCTCGACGTGCGCCTGCTTGGCGAACTGGTCACCGACCATCGCCTGTCCCGGCGCGAGCGACTTGCGCCCGCGCACCACCACCAGCCGCTCGGCGTCGAAGCCGTTTGGGTCGAGCCCGAAGGCGATCGCCCCGCCGTGACCGGGGATCGCCTCGGTGAGGAGCTGCACCGGCGTGGCGCGCGCCACGCCCGGCTGGGCCTCGAGCCGGGGCACCATCGTTGTGGGCAGCACGGAAGCCGTCGGGTCGGAGATGCCCTTCTGGAATATTCCGAGGTCTGCCTTGCCGAGGTGGATGAAGCCCGCCGCCGTCTGCTTCAGCCCGTCGCCCAGCGAGATCAGCGCCACCACGGCGGCCACGCCCACGCCGATGCCCATCGCCGTCAGGAGCGTCCGGGCAAGGCGCCGTCGCAGGCTTGCGACCACAAGTCCGGTCATCGCCCCCGATCCTACGGCGTGTATAAGACCGGGCAGTGAGCGAGCCGCCTCCCAACTTCGGCAACTACCAGTTCGAGATCTACATGCCGGGCCTGATCGGCGAGCTGCCCGCGCATCCGACGAGCTACGACCTGCTCGAGGAGGCCGCGCGCGAGGTGCTCAGCCTGGAGGCGTTCGGCTACGTGGCGGGCGGCGCCGGCGAGGAGCTGACCATGCGCGCCAACCGCCAGGGCTTCGAGCGCTGGCGCATCGTGCCGCGCATGCTGATCGAGGCCACGCAGCGCGACCTGCGCACCACCGTGCTCGGCACCCACATGCCCGCGCCGCTGATGCTCGCGCCTGTGGGCGTGATGTCGATCGTGAACGACGAGGCCGAGAAGGCCGTGGCCCGCGCCGCGCGCGAGCTGGGGATCCCGATGATCCTGAGCAACGCCGCCTCGACCACGATGGAGGACATCGCGATCGAGCTGGGGGACACGCCGCGCTGGTTCCAGCTCTACTGGCCGACCAACAACGACGTCGCGGCGAGCCTGGTAGCACGCGCCAAGGACGCCGGCTACAGCGCGATCGTCCTGACCGTCGACACGCGCATCCTCGCGTGGCGCCCGCGCGACCTCGCGCGCGCGTATCTGCCGTTCCTCAAGGGCGAGGGCGTGGCCAACTACTTCCACGACCCGGCTTTCCGCGAGGGCCTCGAGACCAGCCCCGAGGAGGATCCGCAGGCGGCGATCGGGCTGTGGGCGTCCATGTTCTCCAACCCGGGGCTCACCTGGGACGACCTCGCCTTCCTCCAGGACCACACCGACCTCCCGATCCTGCTGAAGGGCGTGCTGCACCCCGACGACGCCCGCCGCGCAGTCGATGCGGGCATCGACGGGCTGATCGTGTCGAACCATGGCGGCCGCCAGGTGGACGGCGCCATTGGCGCCATCGAGGCGCTGCCCGAGATCGTCGACGCCGTGCCCGAGGCCTACCCGGTGCTCTTCGACAGCGGCATCCGCACCGGCGCGGACATCTTGAAAGCCATCGCGCTCGGCGCCAGCGCGGTGCTGCTCGGCCGCCCCTACGTGTGGGGTCTCGGCCTGGGCGGCGAGGCGGGCGTGCGGCAGGTGCTCCGCAGCCTGCTCGCGGACTTCGACCTCACGCTGGCTCTGAGCGGCTACACCAAGCCGTCAGAGCTGGGGCACGACGCTCTCAGGCGCGCCGACACGCTCTAGGTCGAGCGACGGCGTCGTCACGCTCGGCCCGCCGATCCCGATGAGCTCGTCGATCAGGCCCAGCACGCTGTGGTGGGTGCTCACGCTCGAGCGCGACGCGCGCGCGGCGGCTCGCCCGACCGAGCCCAGCGTCCAGCCGGCCATCAGCAGCGACAGGCGGGACGGCTGCCGCGCCCCCGGGATCGAGCTCGCGAACCACAGCAGGCAGCGCCTGGCCCGCTCGCGCCGCACCCGGCGGCCCGACGTTGTGCCGACGATCTTTGCCGCGTACTCGTAAAGGTCCTGGCGCCGGTCATCCGGCAGGCCGTCGTTGTACGCGCGCAGGAACGCGCCGATCACGGGGCAGACCGACTGCGGGTGATCGCTGAAGGGTTCGGCGGCCAGCATCGACGCGAGCTCAAGGACGCAGGCTCCCTGGTCAGGTGATTGGTGACGGCCGCGGGCCAGGCGGACGGTCTGATAGCTCGTAGGCGACATGGCTGCTCCTCCGTGCGGTAGGGGAATCCCCTCTCGGTGGGTGGATTCCCCTTTTCGGCCGTTTGGAATCTCACGATTCACAACCCGCGAGCCGCCGAAATGTCCCGCTGCTGACCACCTCGGCACCCAGCTCGCGAACCCTTCGCGAGAGATCGCGGTCCGAGGTGGCCACGCGGAGGCCGCTTGGGTCGGGGTCGGACTCGACCAGTCGCACGATGTCGTCGTCCGCCGCGTTCGGCCCGCGGCGCGTGGCGAACTCCACGCGTACGCCGTCGACGTCTACCTCGAACGGGCGACCGTCGAAGACCACCGTGACCTCGCGGCCGCCGGCCCACTCCGAAAGCCTCTCGGCGAGCGACCTCATGGCGCCCTGCCGGTCCCGCCACCAGCCGTCCGGCTTGGACCCGATCACGTTCATCCCGTCGACGATCCAGCGCTCGTCGGTCTCCATGCCCCGGAGTATCCTTACTTACGGAACATAAGCCCCTTTAGGGAGTGAAGCCTTGGAGACATTGATACTCGTGCCGCTGGAAGACACCGTCGTCTTCCCGCACATGAACCTGACGTTGGCCGTGGACGTCGGCGACGCCGATCGCGTGCTGCTCGTCCCCCGGCATGAGAACGACTTTGCGAGCGTCGGCACCGTTGCTGAGGTGTCCGACCGAGTGCGGCTGCCAGGCGGCGGCCGCGCCGTGACGCTGAACGGCCTGTACCGAGCCGTGATCGGAGCCGCCCAGAGCGGCCCGGACGGCCAGCTGCGCGTGGAGGCGGACCCGAAGCCTGACGCGACTCCGGTGGACGGCCGCACCCGCGAGCTCGAGCGCGAATACCGCGCCGTGGTCGAGGAGATCCTCGACCTGCGCGGCGACGATGGGCGCATCGCGTCCTTCCTGCGCGCGATCGCGGAGCCGGGCGCGCTGGCGGACAGCGCCGGCTACTCGCCCGAGATCCCGTTCGAGCAGAAGGTCGAGCTGCTCGAGACAATCGACGTGACCGAGCGCCTGGAGCTGGCCGTATCGCTCCAGCGCGAGCGGCTGGCCGAGTTGCAGGTGCGCGCACGCATCCGCGACGACGTCCAGTCCGGCGCCGAGAAGCAGCAGCGTGAGTACTTCCTGCGTAAGCAGATGGAGTCAATCCGCAAGGAGCTCGGCGACGACGACGGCTCGATCATCGACGAGTACCGCACGAAGATCGAGGAAGCCGGCATGCCCGAGGCCGTGCGCGAGCAGGCCGACCGCGAGCTCGACCGCCTGGAGCGGATGGGCGAGCAGTCGGGCGAGGCCTCGATGATCCGGACCTACCTGGACTGGCTCATCGCCGTGCCGTGGAGCGGGCGCTCGGAGGAGCGCCTCGACCCCGTGTACGCGCGTGAGGTGCTCGACTCAGACCACGCCGGCCTCGAGGACGTGAAGGACCGGATCACGGAGTACCTGGCCGTGCGCAAGCTGCGCAAGGAGCGCGGCGTGCCCGAGGACAAGCGCTCCGGCGCGATCCTCACGCTGATCGGACCGCCCGGCACCGGCAAGACATCGGTGGGCGAGTCGATCGCGCGCGCGACCGACCGCAAGTTCGTCCGCATGTCGCTCGGCGGCGTGCGCGACGAGGCGGAGATCCGCGGCCACCGGCGCACGTACATCGGCGCGCTGCCGGGCCGGCTCGTCCGTGCCCTGCGCGACGCCGGGACGATGAACCCGGTGATCATGCTCGACGAGATCGACAAGGTCGGCGCCGACTGGCGCGGCGACCCTTCGGCCGCCCTGCTCGAGGTGCTCGACCCCGCGCAGAACCACTCGTTCCGCGACCACTACCTGGACGTGGAGCTGGATCTGTCGCAGGTGCTGTTCATCGCCACGGCCAACGTGGCCGAGACGATCCCCGGCCCGCTGCTCGACCGCATGGAGGTGATCCGCTTCGACGGCTACACCACCGCGGAGAAGGTGGCGATCGCGCGCGGGTACCTGTGGCCGCGGCAGCTGGAGCGCAACGGCCTGCGTGAGGACGAGGTGACGGTCGAGGACGAGGTCCTGCAGACGATCGTGACCGACTACACGCGCGAGGCCGGCGTGCGCCAGCTCGAGCGCGAGATCGGCACGGTCCTGCGTAAGGTCGCCACCCGCATAGCGAGCGGCACCGCCGAGGCACCCGTGACGGTGGACCTCGACGTGGTTCGCGACGCCCTCGGGCGCCAGAAGGTGTTCCACGAGGCGGCCGAGCGCACGGCGCTGCCCGGCGTGGCCACCGGACTGTCGGTGACCAACACCGGCGGCGAGGTGCTGTTCGTCGAGGCCAGCGCGATGCCAGGCCGCGAGGCCGGGCTGACCCTCACAGGCCAGCTGGGCGACGTGATGAAGGAGTCGGCCCAGATCGCGCTGACCTGGGTTCGTGCCCACTCGGACGAGCTGGGCATCGACCCCGAGCAGCTCGAGGAGCAGCGCTTCCACGTGCACGTGCCGGCGGGCGCGATCCCCAAGGACGGCCCGAGCGCGGGCGTGACGATGGTCACCGCACTGTCGTCGCTCCTGAGCGGGCGGCCGGTGCGCCACACCGTCGGCATGACCGGCGAGGTGACGCTCCAGGGACGCGTGCTGCCGATCGGCGGCCTCAAGCAGAAGGTGCTGGCCGCCCACGCGGCGGGACTCACCGACGTGATCCTGCCGGAGCGCAACCGCGCGGACCTCGACGACGTTCCCGAGGACGTGCGGCAGCAGCTCAAGTTCCACCCGGTGATGACGGTTGACGAGGTGCTCGAGCTGGCGCTCGAGCCCAACCCGGCACCGAGTCTCTCCTAGGCACACGTGGCGCCTCGGCCGCATTGGCGGCCGGGGCGCCCGTTCCCTACCTGAGGCGGAGCGTCTTCGACGCGCTGGTCTTGTGACCGAGGGCGTCGGTGGCGACGATCGTGAGCTTGGCCTTGAGGTGCTTGTGGTGCTTGGAGAGCGCCTTCAGCTTGCGCTTGCCCGTGCGGCTTGGCTTGACTGTGAGCGTCTTCCTGCCGGCCGCGGGCAGCGTGGCCTTGGCGCTGCCGAGCTTGACCGTCTTTGCGGTGAGCGCCTTGGAGCTGGCCGTGAGGCTGGCGAGCAGTGAACAGTCCTCGCTGCAGCTCACGGTGATCTTGAAGCCCTTCGACGCCTTCTTCAGACGCAGCTTGGGGATCGAGATCGTCACGCGCGGCCCCGCGGTGTCGGGCAGCACCGTGAGCTTGCCCACGGCCTGACGCGTCTCGCCGCCCGCGAGCGTCGCGCTGAAGGGCACGTCGTAGGTGCCGGGCGCGGCCTTGAGCGGCACCTTCACCGCCACGTTCTGGACCGTGGAGCTGTTCGAAGGCGGGTTGAAGGTGGGGTTGACGGGCGTGGCGGTCGCGCCGCTCAGTCCGGTGATCGACGAGGCGAGCGTGAAGACCGCGGCCGGGTTGGTGGCGCCCACGTAGTTCATGGTGAACGGCACGTTGACCGTGCTGTTGCGGCTGGCGCTGGCGCTGCCGGGGGCCACCGCGAGGTCGCGCGGGAAGAGGACGGTGTCGGCGGGGAGCTGGGTGGCGGAGGGCGCGACGCTCGGCGAAGCGACGCACGACGTCCCGTCCAGCGGCGTGCTCATTCCCGTGGGTTCGATGTTGCCTGCGGTAGTGAGCGCGCTGAAGTCAGCGCCGCAGTTGACATCGCGGGTGGCCGGGTGGCTGTCCGTGCTACGCCCACCGGTGACCGTCAAGTACGTGAATGGCAAGTTCGATGGGACGCCGTTCTGCGCCGGCGGCCGCGTGAAGTGCGTGTCGAACGTGTAATCGGCATTGTTGGTGATCGAGGTCAGGTTCTGTGAGATGTAGCCCACCCAGTGCTCGCCGCTTTGCGGCGGCGCCAGCGCGGTGAGCCCCTGAACGTAACTCGGACTCGCGTCCATGACGAGCTGGGGGGTGCCCGCCGTCGACCTGATCTGGGTGGGCGCGCCGTAGCCGTCCGGAATCCGGTAAGCGAGCAGGAACTGGCCTGCACTGTTGCCCGAAATGTTGAAGTACTCCCCGCTCACATTGCCCACGGGGCAGGGATCGGTTGTCATCGTGCCGCTGACACACGTTTCCGTATGCACCACAACGTCCCCGATCACCTTCTCCTGGGACGGGGTGTCGCTGACGATCACGAAGCAGCCGCTCAGCACGAACGCCAAGAGGGCCGCCGTGGTCAGGGCCAGTAGACCACGCTTGAGATTCATGTCGGTCGAACGTAACACGGTTTCGCCGATTCGGCCCGTGGGTAGTCCACGCGGACGGGAGATGGCGTTCTGCTGCACATAACTCAGGCCGCCGCGGCCGCGATCACGGAGATCACCGACTCCTCGCCTGGGAGCGCGGGCGTGAGGATCACGACCGTGCCGCAGGCGTCCACCAACGGCAGCGGCCCGACCACGATCTTCGATTTCTATCCCGCCGATGGCCCTGAGGACGAGGACGAGGTGGTGGAGGAGCAGGGCGTGCAGGTCTTCCTCGAGCCGGACGTCGCGCCCTTCATGGAC
>Ga0206353_11447746_pt1 | contig 11145 bp, 10 predicted proteins | sample DielMetaTC5am4_FD_146436 | JGI IMG/M metagenome (GOLD analysis project Ga0206353, IMG submission 146436) | Corn rhizosphere microbial communities from Kellogg Biological Station, Michigan, USA - Diel MetaT C5am-4 (Metagenome Metatranscriptome)... | ecosystem: Host-associated > Plants > Roots >...
CCCCTCCCCCGCTCATGGTCATCCCTGGAGGCGCGAGCGCGGGCATTACTGCAACCCAAGTTTTGGAGACATGCACATGAGCGAACAGCTTACGCTGTCGGCCGAGACGCGCGATCGGGCGGGCAAGGGAGCCTCCCGGGCGATGCGTCGCGAAGGCCGAGTCCCGGCCGTCGTCTACGGCAACAAGGAAGCCCCGCTTCCCATCCACGTCGAGGAGAAGGCGCTGATGAGAGCCCTCTCGACCGGCCATTTCATGAACTCGGTCGTGATGATCGACGTCGGCGGCGGCACCACCCGCACGCTTCCCAAGGACGTCCAGTTCCACCCGGTCACCGACCGGCCCCTGCATGTCGATTTCCTGCGCATCTCCGAGCACGCCAAGGTGACGGTCGCGGTTCCGATCCGGTTCGTCGGCGAGGAGCAGTCGCGCGGCCTGAAGCGCGGCGGAGTGCTGAACGCCGTCCGCCACGACCTCGAGCTCACTTGCGACGCGGCCGAGATCCCCGACGAGGTCGAGATCAGCCTCGCCGGCCTCGACATCGGCGATTCGCTGCACATCTCGGCGGTCACCCTGCCCAAGGGCACCGAGAGCGCGATCAGCGACCGCGACTTCACCATCGCCACCATCGTCCCGCCGTCGGGCCTCAAGATGGAGGCGGAGGACGCCGCCGCCGCCGAGGCGGGCGAGCCGGCGCCCGAAACGGCCGAGGTTCCGCTGGTCGGCGAAGAGTCGGACGGCGAGGCCGAAGCCGAGTAAGGCGGCCATGGGCCTCCTCCGCTGGTTCGCGGACCTGTTCGGCGCCGGGCGCGTCGAGGTCCTCGGCCAGACGGGGGAGGCCGCCACTCACTGGGATTTCGAGCCCGTGCAGATCTGGGTCGGCCTCGGCAATCCGGGCGCGCGCTACGCGATGCACCGGCACAATGTCGGCTTCATGGCCGTCGACGCCATCGCCGCGACCCACGCTTTCGAGCCGCCGAAGAAGGCCTTCCAGGGCTGGGCCCAGCAGGGCCGGATCGGCTCGACCCGGATCCTGCTCCTCAAGCCCGCCGTGTTCATGAACGACAGCGGCCGCTCGGTCCGCTCGGCGATGGACTTCTTCAAGCGCGACGTCGGCGACGTCACCGTGTTCCACGACGAGCTCGATCTCGCCCCGTTCAAGGTCAAGGTGAAGGTCGGCGGCGGCACCGCCGGCCATAACGGGCTCCGCTCGACCGAGGCCCATATCGGCAACGCCTTCCGCCGGGTGAGGATCGGCATCGGCCACCCCGGCCACAAGGACCGGGTCACGGGCCACGTCCTCGGCAATTACGCCAAGGCCGAGACCGACCGCCTCGCCGACACATTGGGCGCCATCGCCGCCGAGGCCGAATGGCTCGCCCAAGGCGACGACGCGAGGTTCATGAACGAGGTGGCGCTGAGGCTTCAGGATTGAGGCGATCGAGCTTCGAAAGTTCCGAAGTTCCGTGGAAAATAAAAATCCCTTCGATCAATCCGGCGCCAGTGATCGGTTTTTTCGATCAACGGCGCGGCGTCGAGGGGTCGCCCCGCATCCGAGTCGCTCCAGTCTTCTCTACGATGTGAAAGAGCCCGCGGCCGTGCCGCCACGTGTGGAACATAGCATAAACAGCTCCCGGGCGCGAGACGTTCGGGTCCCGAGTGCTACTGCCGGCCGGCTGCTTTCGAGCCATGCCGATGCCGGGCCGCTGCGGTGCCGCTGCCGGGCGGTTGCGCGGCGGGTGCCGGATGGGTTCCGAGCGCTTCCAGCCCGGGATTTTTCACGCGGAGGCGCGGAGGCGCAAAGAGGCCGAGCGACGTTCGTCGCGAAGCGACCTTCCGACGCGGCCAGATGGGGACTCGGCCGATGCAGGAATTGGCCCGCGGCCGTCCCTCCCGCGGACCCTCCGCGCCTCCGCGCCTCCGCGTGAACCATTCCCTCTCTTATTTTACGGCCGCCGCGACGGCTCGGGCGACGGCGGCGATGATGCGGTCTCGGTCGCTTTCGCTCAGCGGCGAGCCGGTGAGGTAGACCGACACCAGCAGGGGCGCTGCGTGAGGGCGCCAGATGAGGCCGGCGTCGTTCGACGAGCCGTGCATTCCGGTGCCGGTTTTGTGGGCGAGGCGCCAGCCTGAGGGCAGCCCGGCCCTGAGGCGGCGGGGACCTGTCTGGGAGTGGAGGAGCCAGCCCGTAAGGGTCGCCCGCGAGGCGGGACGAAGGAGTCGGCCGAGCAGGATCCGCTCGAAGTCCGCGGCCATCGCGGCGGGGCTGGTCGTGTCCTGGATGTCGGACGGGGCGTCGCTCACCGGCTCCATCCGGTCGATTCGGGTGACCGGGTCGCCGATGGCGCGGGCGAAGGCGGTGAGTCCCGCGGGGCCGCCGACCAGCGGCAGGAGCAGGTTGGCGGCGTCGTTGTCGCTGATCTCGATGATCGCGTGGGCGAGCTCGGCGATGCTGGCGTCGCGGCCGACTCGGCTCTTCACGAAATCCGAGTTGCCGAGGTGGGTCGCCCTGATCGGCAGCCGCCGGTCGAGCTTCAAAATGCCGCGATCCGACCGGGCGAGCAGGTCGGCCGCCAATAGAAATTTGAATGTGCTGCAGAGCGGAAACCGTTCGTCGCCGCGATGCGAGAAGAGCCGGCGCGTGCCGGTATCGAGGACCGCCACGCCGAGGCGGCCGCCGCTCCGCCGCTCCAGCGCCGCTATCTCGCCGGCGAGGCCCTGCCCTCCGAAATTCGCTTGCTGTGCCGCCAGGCCCGGAGCCGCGGCGAGCAGCCCCGCCCCGCCCGCGCCGATCAGGAATTGCCGTCTCTCGATCATCGCCGACCTCCCTTGTCGCGCCGAGACTGAAAGGCTGGCGCGCCCCGCGCAAACGATGTTAAGTCGCCTCTGACATAAGCAAAACTAATGGATGACCGTCATTGCGAGGAGCAGTGCGACGAAGCAATCCAGCAGCCGGAGCCGGAGCAACTGGATTGCTTCCCCCGGCTTTTCGCCGGGGTCGCAATGACGGGGAGACGATGTAGTGATGCGCCCTCACCTCCCGCTCAACGCGCTTCGCGCCTTCGAGGCCTCGGCCCGGCATCTGAGCTTCACCCGCGCCGGCCTCGAGCTGTTCGTCAGCCAGGCGGCGATCAGCCACCAGATCAAGGGGCTCGAGGCGCGGCTCGGCGTCACCCTGTTCCGCCGCCTGCCGCGCGGCCTCGCTCTGACCGACGAAGGCGCGGCTCTGGTGCCGGTGCTCGGCGAAGCGTTCGAGCGGATCTCGGCGACTCTCGAGCGCTTCGCCGACGGCCGATTCCGCGAGGCGATGACGATCGGCGTGGTCGGCACCTTCGCGATCGGCTGGCTGCTGCCGCGCCTCGCCGATTTCGCCCGACTCCACCCGGAGGTCGACCTCCGGCTGCTCACCAACAACAACCGGGTCGACCTCGCCGGCGAGGGCCTCGATTTCGCCATCCGCTTCGGCGCCGGCGCGTGGCACGGTGTCGAGGCGCTGAAGCTGACGGACTCGCCGCTGACGCCGCTCTGCGCCCCGGCGATCGCCTCGCGGCTCGAGAGTCCCGCCGACCTCGCCCGCGAGACCCTGCTCCGCTCCTACCGCGCCGACGAATGGCCGCTCTGGTTCGAGGCCGCGGGCTGCCCGGCGCCGAGGATCAGAGGCCCGGTGTTCGATTCGTCCCCCGTCATGGCCGCCGCCGCCGCGGCGGGCGCCGGCGTCGGCCTGCTCCCGGCCGCGATGTTCGCCCGCGAGCTGGCGACCGAGGCGCTGGCCCGGCCGTTCGGGGCCGAGCTCCACGCCGGCGGCTATTGGCTGACCCGCCTCCACTCCCGCGCCGAGACCGGGGCGATGCGCGCGTTCCGGGAATGGATCGTCGAGACGACGTTACCAATCCTCCCTGTGCGCGAAGCGCATGGGGAGGGGGACCACCCGAAGGGTGGTGGAGGGGCAGTCTGACTTCGTACGGCCCCTCCACCGGACTACGTCCGGTCCCCCTCCCCATCGGCTTCGCCGACAGGGAGGATTAGGTTCAATCCTCCTCGCCGATCGGCATTCCGGGCGGGATCCTGGGGAGGCGGCGCGGGTCGGCGGCGGCCTTGTCGAGCGCCTCGCGGTCGCCGAGCAAACGGGCGAGGCCGCGGCTCCAGTCGGCCTGGACGCCGGTGCCGGGCGCCGCGGCGAGCTGGCGGCCGAGCCGCGCCAGCCGCTCCGACAAAGCCAGCGCCAGGGTCGGCGACAGCGCCGGGTCGCGCTGCACCCGGGCGAGGGCGAGGATCGCGGTGGTCGCGATCCGCCGCTGCACCGCCGCCTGCGAAGGGCCGAGGCCGGCGAAGCCCGTCACCTGGGCGAGCAGCCGGTCGATCACCTCCGCCGCGCCCGGCGAGGCGGGATCGGCCTGGTTCTGGATCTCCAGCCGGTCGAGGCGGGCCGGGGCGAGCAGATCGGCGAGAGTCGCGGCCGCGCCGAGCTCGGTCGCGGCGAGCGGGTCGAAGACCGGACCGCCGGCGGTCGGGAAGATCTCGATCTGCTGCTGGCGGTCGCCCTCGCCCGACCAGCCGGCCGAGAGGCGGGGCAGAAGCGCCGGCGGGACGGTGAGCGCGGCCGGCTTCAGGGTCGCGAGCAGGGCGTCGAGCGCCCGCCGCTGCGCCGCGGCGGGCACCGCCTTCGCCTCCTCGCGACCGCCGCCGCCGATCCCGTAGCCGAAATCCACGCCCCCCAGCATCTTCGCGGCGGCCTCGACCTGGTAGCGGTGAATGAGCCAGATCGGAACGAAGGCGCGGCGAAGGTCGGCGAGCGGCTCGCCCGCCGGAAGCGCCTCGGGGCCGAAGCGCGCGATGGCGGCGGCGCGCACCTGCATCATGCGGTCGAGCTCGGCGACCGGATCGGCGGAATCGTCCCACAGGCTGCCCAGGGGATGGGCGGCCTCCGCGGGCCGAGCGTCGTCGTCGGCGACGAAGCGGAGGCCGGCGGCGAGCGCGGCGGCCAGCCGCGCCTGCGCCTCGGCATTGCTCGCCGCATAATTCCACCCGACGAGGAACTCGTCCCATTTGCCGATTCCGGTGCCGTAGGCGTCGGACAGGTCCGGGGCTCCGCCGGAAAGGCGGATGCGCGGCGCCGGATAGTCCATCACCGAATAGCGGCCCTGCGCGCTTCCGGCGAAATTGTGGGCGAAGCCGAGCGCGTGCCCGACCTCGTGGGCGCCCAGCTGGCGGATCCGGGCCAGCGCGACCTGGACCGGGTCGTTCGGTCCGCCGAGTCCCGTGCCTTCGGCGCCGAGCAAGGCCTGGTAGAGGATCAGATCCTGGCGGACGCGGAGCGAGCCGAGCAGCACCGATCCCTTGATGATCTCGCCGGTGCGCGGATCGCTGATCGCCTGGCCGTAGGACCAGCCGCGGGTGGCCCGGTTGACCCAGTTGACGACGTTGTAGCGAACGTCGAGCGGGTCGGCGCCCTCGGGCAGGATCTCGGCTCGGAAGGCGTCGATATAGCCGGCCGCGTCGAACGCCTTGCTCCACCAGGCGACTCCCTCGCGAAGCGCCGAGCGGATCGGCTCCGGCGCGCTCCGGTCGATGTAGAAGACGATCGGCTTCCTGACCGTCGAGCGGGCGGCGGCGGGGTCGGTCTTCTCGAGCCGGAAGCGGTTGGCGAGCTCGTAGACGATCGGCTGGCCGAGCGGCTGGGCGAAATCGACGACCTGCGTTCCGAACGTCCCGGCGCGCGGATCGAACCGGCGCGGCTCAAAGCCGGGCGGCGGCAGCCGGATCAGCGAATGGCGGACGACGAAGCTCAGATTGCCGTTGACCGGCGCGATGTTGTCGACCTCGGCGGTCGGCTGAGCGGAGGTGAAGGTGAGCCGCCCCTCCATCTCGATATTGTCGGGGAAGACCTTGATGAAATTGACGTCGGCGACGCTGAGCTCGGGGACGAGCTTGAACTCGCCGCCGCCGCCGCGCTTCAAGGCGCCGGCGATGTCCAGATCGTCGCGGGTCAGGAAGGCGGAGATGTCGACGAGCAGGCGCCCGTCCGGCTGCTCGGCGACGTCGCCCATCCACAAGGTCGAATAAGCGAAGCTTCGGCGGACGCCCTCCTGCACGTCCGCGCCGGCCCCTTCGGCGCGAAAGCGCGGATTCTCGATCTCCGCGACCATCTTCCTGCCGACCCGGCGGAAGACGAGCAGCCGCGATTCGCTCGACTGGGCGCGGTCGAGGCCGATCGGCGCGGAGCCGAGGCCGGTCTCGAGCGAGGTCAGATAGATGAAGCGGCCGGAAATCCCTTCCGAATCCGGCGCCGGCAGCGACAGGAACAACCGCCCGCCGTTCTTGTCGACCCGGACCGGAAGCAGGCCCTGAAGCTCCGGCAGATTGGCGGGCACCGCGGCGGGCGGCGGCGGGGTCGGCGCGGCGAAAGCGGGGACGGCGGAAAGGAGGAGGAGTGGCAGCAGCAGCGAGCGGAAAGTCATGCGCGCGAGCCTTAGGCAGCGGTCCCGCCCCTGTCGAGCGGACGCGGCTTGCGCTAGGGCTGGCCCGATGCCCGCCCGTTCCCTCTTCGCGACCCTGTTCTACGAGGCCGATCTCGCCGATCCGGCGCTTCTCGAAGCGCTCGACTCCGCCTGTCGTGCGCTCGCTCGGGAGGATTCGGCGGGGCGGCGCTGGTCGCGCGAACACGGCTATCGCGGCTACACCTCCTACGCCTCGCTCAACGACCTTCCGGTCCGCGACCCGGATGTCGCCGCTTTGGTCCGCCGGCTCGATCGCCACGTCGCGGCCTTCGCGGCGGAATGCGCCTTCGATCTCGGCCGCCGCAGGCTCCGGCTCGACAGCCTCTGGGTCAACGTCCTGAAGCCGGGCGGCACGCATTCGGGCCATATCCATCCGGCGAGCATCGTCTCCGGAACGCTCTACGTCGCGGTGCCGCCCGGCTCCGGCGCGCTCAGGCTCGAGGACCCGCGCCTCCCCATGATGATGGCCGCCCCGACCCGCCGCGACGACGCGCCGGAGGGCCTGCGTCCGTTCGTCTACGCCGAGCCGGCGCCGGGCCGCCTGTTCCTCTGGGAGAGCTGGCTTCGCCACGAGGTGGTCGCCGGCGCGGGGCGAGGCGAGCGGATCAGCATCAGCTTCAACTACCGGTGAGGGCGATGGAACGGGTGCTCGTCATCGGCTCTCCGGGAGCCGGCAAGTCGACCCTGGCGACCGCGATCGCCCGCCGCGCCGGCCTTCCGCTCATCCACCTCGACCGCCATCACTGGCGCTCCGGCTGGGTCGAGGCGGACAAGGCGGAATGGGCGATCGAGGTCGCCGCGCTGATCGCCGGCGAGCGCTGGGTGATGGACGGCAATTACGGCGGCACGCTCGTCGCCCGGCTCGCCCGCGCCGACACCGCGATCTGGCTCGATTACCCGGTCTGGCTCTGCATCTGGCGGGTCTTCCGCCGCGCGATCCAGTATCGCGGCAGGACCCGGCCCGACATGGCCGAGGGCTGCCCCGAGCGGCTCAACCGGGAGTTCCTCGTCTACACCGCCCGCTTCCCCTGGACCGGCCGCAAAAGGATCCTCGCCAAGCTTCCCGCTTTCACCGGCCGGCTCATCCACCTTCGCCGGCCGAGCGAGGCTGCGCGCTTGCTCGAGTCCTTCTGAAAGCGGTCCGGCTGGACGATCCCGCCGTCGCCGCTAAGCTCAGGCGATGCGCAAGCTCCTCCTTTCGCTCGCCCTTCTGCTGGCGGCGCAGGCTCCGGCCTGGGCCGGGCCGATCTACGCCGTCATCTTCGAGATAAACCTGGGAGAGGGCGGCGCGATCGCCTCGATGAAGGTATCGGGGATCACCGCGCACGAGGGAGACCCGCTGCCGAAGTCGATACCGGACGCCTTCGTCGCCGCCGCGCGCGAGCGCCTGTCGCAACTCTATCGCGGCCACTCGCCCGGGCATTTCTTCACCTACGTGCTGTTCGATCCCCAGCAGCCGACCAATGCCAGCATCGATAGCGCGCCGAAGCCCGCCGCCGAAGCGCTCGGCCCGTCCCTAACGATCGAGCGCGGCGAGAGGCTTGCCGTGAAGCTGCCCGATTCGGCCGGCGGCGAGCCGGTCGTCGTCAGCCGCGACCGCGCCCCGCTGGGACCCGCCTCGCAGCTGGAGGACGTGAACTGGCAGAGGTTCGCCATCGACGGGCCCGTCGGCGAGTCGCGCGTGTTCGCGCCGAGGCGCCTCGATTTGCCGAAGGAGCCGAAGGCCGAGCCGGATCTGTTGCGGCTGACGATGAAGCCGGGGCCGAAGGGCAACGACACGTTCCTCATCGTCGAGAACGGCTACCGGCGAATGCTTCGCTATCGGGCGAGGATGAGCCGCGACGGCAAGCCGGCCGAGCCGACCAGCGTGTGCGACGTCGTGCCGGGAATCGTCGCGTTCGAATATTGGTCCTACCCGATCGATCGGCTCGATCTCGGCCGCTTCGAGCTGGTCGACGAACCGGCGGACCGGAAGATCGCCTGCCGCTGAGGACTCCCGGGCGCGGCACTTCCTCCGGCCGCTCGACTGGGATAGACGCCGGCCTCGAAAGGGGGCGGGATGTCCACAGCGATCGCGGCGCCGTGCGACGGCGGGACGGCCGCGAGCCAGCGCGCCCGAAGCTGCCCGCACCGGAGCTGGACCCTCGCCGCCTCGATCCTCGCCTCCAGCCTCGCCTTCGTCGACGGCTCCGTCGTCAATGTCGGTCTCCCGGCGATCGGCAAGGCGCTCGCCGCCGACGCCGCCGGGCTGCAATGGATCGTCAACGCCTATCTGCTTCCGCTGAGCGCCCTGCTGCTGCTCGGCGGCGCGGCGGGCGACCGTTTCGGCCGGCGGCGCCTGTTCATGATCGGCACCGGCCTCTTCGCCCTGGCCTCCTTGCTCTGCGCCGCCGCCCCGACCCTTCCGCTGCTGCTCGCCGGCCGGATGCTTCAGGGGGCGAGCGCGGCGATGCTGATGCCGAACAGCCTCGCCATCCTCGGCGCCGCCTTCGCCGGCGAGGCGCGGGGCCGGGCGATCGGCACCTGGGCGGCCGCGGGCGCCGTCGCCGGCGCGATCGGCCCGCTTCTAGGCGGCTGGCTGATCGCGGCGGTGGGCTGGCGCTCCATCTTCCTGATCAACCTGCCGCTCGCCCTCGCCGCCGTGGCGATCGCCGGGCTCCGGGTCGAGGAGAGCCGCGAAGAGAACAAGCATCCGCTCGACTGGCTCGGAGTCGGAGTCGCGACCGCCGCGCTCGCCGCCATCACCTGGGGCCTCACCCTCCTCTCCGCCCGCGCCGGCGCCGCGGCGACCGGCCTCGCCTTGGCCGCCGCCGGCCTCGCCGCCTTCCTCCTCTTCCTGCTCATCGAGAAACGCCGGGGGGAGCGGGCGATCATGCCGCTCGGCCTGTTCGGAACGGCGAGCTTCACCGGCCTCACCCTTCTCACCTTCTTCCTCTACGCGGCGCTGGGAGGGCTGTTCGTCCTCCTCCCCTTCGTTCTGATGGAGCTCGAAGGCTATTCGCCGATCGAGGCGGGCGCGGCTTTGCTGCCGCTGCCGGCGGCGATCGGCCTCGGCTCGCGCTTCATGGGCGCGCTCGCCGCCCGGACCGGGCCTCGGCTGCCGCTGATCCTCGGACCGCTCGTCGCCGCCGCCGGCTTCGCGCTTTGCGCCCGCGTCGGCCAGGGGAGCTATTGGACGACGACCCTTCCCGCGGTCCTCGTCGTTGCCCTCGGCATGGCCGGCGCCGTCGCGCCGCTGACGACCGCGGTGATGGCCTCGGTCGATTCCAGCCATGTCGGCACCGCCAACGGCTTCAACAGCGCCGTCGCGCGCACCGGCGGCCTGATCGCGACCGCCCTGCTCGGCGCCGTCCTCGCCTCGCGCGGGGCGGCTTTGGCCCAGGCCTTCGCCCTCGCCGCTTTCGCGGCGGCGGGCGCCGCGGCGGTGGCCGGCTTCTCCGCCCTGCTCCTCCTCCGCCCGGCCGAAATGCGGACTCCCCGCGCCTGAAAGCTGGCCTTTTCCGGGGCCAGCCTCTATCGCGCCGCTTTCCTCATCCGACAGGCATTTATGGGTTTCCGCTGCGGCATCGTCGGGCTTCCGAACGTCGGCAAGTCCACCCTCTTCAACGCACTGACCGAGACCGCCGCGGCGCAGGCGGCGAACTATCCTTTCTGCACGATCGAGCCGAACGTCGGCCGGGTCGCGGTTCCCGATCCGCGCCTCGACGCGATCGCGCGCATCGCCAAATCGGCGCAGGAGATCGAGACCCAGCTCGAATTCGTCGACATCGCCGGCCTGGTGCGCGGCGCCTCGAAGGGCGAGGGCCTCGGCAACCAGTTCCTCGGCAACATCCGCGAGGTCGACGCCATCGTCCACGTCCTCAGGTGCTTCGAGGGCGGCGACGTCACCCATGTCGAGGGCCGGATCGATCCGATCGCCGACGCGGAGACCGTCGAGACCGAGCTGATGCTGGCCGATCTCGTGAGCCTCGAGAAGCGCGTGCCCGCCCTCGTCAAGAAGGCCCAGCAGGGCGACAAGGAGGCGAAGGTCCAGGCGTCGGTGCTCGGCCAGGCGCTGGATCTGCTCCGCGATTCGAAGCCGGCCCGGCTCACCCGGCCGAAGGATTCCGAGGAGAAGCTGGCCCTGGACCGCGCCCAATTGCTCACCGCCAAGCCGGTCCTCTACGTCTGCAACGTCGACGAGGCCGACGCCGCGGAAGGCAATGCCTTGAGCGCGAAGGTCTTCGAGAAAGCCGCCGCCGAGGACGCCCGCGCCGTCATCGTCTCCGCCGCGATCGAGGCGGAGATCGTCACCATGGCCCCCGAGGACCGCGGCGAGTTCCTCGCCGACCTGGGCTTGACGGAAACCGGCCTCGCCCGCGTCATCCGCGCCGGCTACGACCTGCTCCACCTCATCACCTTCTTCACCGCCGGCCCCAAGGAGGCGCGGGCCTGGACGGTCGAGAAAGGCGCCCGGGCGCCGCAGGCAGCCGGGGTCATCCATTCCGATTTCGAGCGCGGTTTCATCCGCGCCGAGACCATCGCCTACGAGGATTTCGTGCAGTTCGGAGGCGAGGCCGGCGCCAAGGAAGCCGGCAAGCTGCGCCAGGAGGGCAAGGAATACCTCGTCCAGGATGGCGACGTGATGCTGTTCAAGTTCAACGTCTGAGC
>Ga0206353_10601878_pt1 | contig 11060 bp, 5 predicted proteins | sample DielMetaTC5am4_FD_146436 | JGI IMG/M metagenome (GOLD analysis project Ga0206353, IMG submission 146436) | Corn rhizosphere microbial communities from Kellogg Biological Station, Michigan, USA - Diel MetaT C5am-4 (Metagenome Metatranscriptome)... | ecosystem: Host-associated > Plants > Roots >...
ACGAGCTCGCGCGCCGCCTGGCGCACTGCGGCGCCGCCCTGCTGCAGGCTGCGCGAGCCGCCCGTGCCGCCGCCCTGCGGGACGAGGTCGGTGTCGCCGTGTCGCACGGTGATCCGCTCGACGGGGATGCCGAGCTCCTCGCTGGCCAGCATCGCCCAGACCGTCGAGTGGCCCTGGCCGTGCGGCGAGGTGCCGGTGAGGATCGTCGCCGACCCGTCGGGGTGCACCTCGACCAGCGCGTTCTCCTTGGGCCCACCCGCCTCGGCGCCGCCGCCGGTGATCTCCACGTAGACCGACAGCCCGATGCCGAGCTGGCGGACGTCGCCGCTCTCGCGGCGGCGGGCCTGCTCGGCGCGCAGGTCGCGGTAGGCCGCCGCCTCGAGCACGCGGTCGAGTGCGGCGGCGTAGTCGCCGCTGTCGTAGGTGGCTCCGGCCGACGTCTCGTGCGGCTCGGTGAACGGCGGCAGCAGGTTCACCCGGCGCACCTCGGCCGGGTCCTTGCCGATCTCGGCGGCGAACAGGTCGATCGCCCGCTCGAGCGCCGCCGTCGCCTCCGGCCGGCCGGCGCCGCGATAGGCGCCCACCGGCGTCGTGGTGGTGACCACGCTGGCGAACGACGTCTCCAGGACCGGGATGTCGTAGACGCCCGGCGCCATCAGCAGCGTCAGGTTGGGCAGCATGGCGCCGAACTTGGGGTAGGCGCCGCTGTCCTGCAGCACCTGCAGCCGGTAGGCCCTGATCCGCCCGTCGCGGTCGCCGCCGATGGTCACCTCGTGCACCTGGCCGCGGCCGTGCGGCATCGCGACCATGTTCTCCGAGCGGGTCTCCACCCACCGCACCGGGCGGCCGGCGATCCGGCTGGCCAGCGCCACCACCGCGTGCTCGACGTCCGCCCCGAACTTCGCGCCGAACGCGCCGCCGACGTCGGGGGTGATCAGCCGCAGCCCGTCGTCCTCGAGCCCGAGCATCCGGCGGACGGCGCCCTTGCTGCCCTGCGCGCCCTGGTTGGGCATCCACAGGATCAGCCGGCCGCCCTCCCAGGTGGCCGCCGCGGCACGCACTTCGAGCGGTGCCGCGGCGACCCGCTGGTTGACGATCTCCCGGGAGACGACGACCTCGCAGCCGGCGAACGCCTCGCCCGGCTCGGCCCCACGGGCCGGCCGCTCCCCGCGCGAGGTGACCACGTTGCTGCCGTGCTCCGGGTAGAGCACCACCTCGTCGCGCAGCGCCGCCCACGGGTCGACGACCGCGGGCAGCTGGTCGTAGTCGACGGCGACGAGCTCCGCGGCGTCCTCGCCCTGGTAGCGCTCCTCGGTGAGCACGACGGCGACCGGCTCGCCGACGAAGCGGACCGTGCCGCGGGCCAGCAACGGCTGCGCCATCGCCGCCGGGTAGGCCGGCATCATCGGCCGCTGCTCGGGGACGTCGCCGAGGTCGTCGGCGGTGAGGACGGCGACGACGCCGGGGGCCTCCGTGGCGGCGGCGGTGTCGATCGAGGCGATGCGGGCGTGCGCCACGGGCGAGCGCACGAAGGTGGCGTGCAGCGCGCCGGCGAGCCGGTCGTCGACGAGATCGTCGGTGTAGACCGCACCGCGGGTCAGGAACTGCGGGTCCTCGGTGCGGACCACCCGGGTGCCCAGGATGCTCATGCGGCTCCTCGCGATCGGACGTGACTCTGGTCGCACCCTCTCAGACCACCGATGGGTGCGCCGCCGGGGCCTGTGGTGGAGTGAGGTCGATGAGCGAGGGCCGGGGCCGCAGCCGCGTGGCGACGGTGCTGCTGGTCGCCGCGATCGTGGCCGTGGCGCTCAACCAGCGGCCGGCGATCGTGGCGGTCGGCTCGGTGCTGCGGAAGCTGCAGGACGACACCGGGCTCGGCGACACCCTGGCCGGCGTGCTCACCGCCGTCCCGGTGCTGTGCTTCGGCGCGTTCGCCCCGATCGCACCGCGGGTGGCGCGGCGGATCGGGCTGGAGACCGCGGTCGCGCTCTCCCTCGCGCTGCTGGTCGCCGGGATCGCGCTGCGGCTGCTCACGCCGGTCGGCCTGCTCTACGCCGGCAGCCTGCTCGCAGGCGCCGCGATCGCGCTGGCCAACGTGCTGCTGCCGGCGTTCGTGAAGCGCGAGTTCCGCCGGCCGGGGCCGGTCATGGGTGTGTACTCGTCGTCGCTGAACGTCGGCGCGGCGCTCGGGGCCGCAGTGACCCTCCCCCTCGGGACGGCGCTCGGGCTGGACTGGCGCGGCGCGCTCGGGCTGTGGCTGGTCCTTGCCGCGGTCGCGATCGCGCTGTGGCTGCCGGTCGCCGGCACCGGGCGCGCACACCGCGGTGCCGGGCCGGTGCTCGCCACTGGGTCGTGGTCGCTGCTGCGGCAGCCCCTGGCCCAGCAGGTGACCGGCTACCTCGGGTTGCAGAGCGTGGAGTTCTACTCCTTCGCCGCGTGGCTGCCCACGCTGCTGCACGACAGCGCGCACATGTCGCTGGCCGAAGGGGGCGCGCTGCTGGGGGTCAGCAACGTCACGGGTGCGGTGGCCGCGCTGCTCGCGCCGGCGCAGGCGGGGCGGATGCGCACCCAGCGGCCGCTGGTCGCCGTCGTCGTCCTGGCCTACGGGGTCGGGCTGGCCGGCCTGTTGCTCTGGCCCGGGACGGCGACGCTGCTGTGGGTCGGCGTCTTCGGCGTCGCTCAAGGCGGCGGGTTCGCCCTCGCCCTGACCCTGATCGTGCTGCGCAGCCCCACCCCGCTGGCCTCGGCCCGGCTCGGCGGCGTCGCGCAGTGCCTCGGCTACCTGGTCGCCGCGGCGGGACCGCTGCTGCTCGGCGCGCTGCACGAGGGCAGCGGCGGGTGGGCCTGGCCCCTCGTGCTGCTGCTCGTCCTGCTGGTGCCGATGGCCTGGTGGGGGTGGGGTGCCGCGCGCGACGCCGTCATCGCCACCGAGGACGCGCCGGCCGCCGTCCGCACTGCCTGACCTTTCCCCAGGCAATGGAAGCGTTACCTACGTTCTGCCGCCGAAAACGCAGGTAAAGCTTCCGTTGCCTGGCCTCAGCGGAGGGTGACCGGGAGGTGCTCGAAGCCGCGCAGCGTCTGCAGGTCGCGGCGCTCCGGCCGGCCGGCCACCCGGAGCCTCGGGAAGCGCTCGGTGAGCATCCGGAGCGCGGTCACCGCCTCGAGCCGGGCCAGGCCCGCGCCCAGGCAGTAGTGGATGCCGCCGGAGAAGGCCAGGTGGTCGCGGGCGTTGGCGCGGGTGACGTCGAACCGCGCCGGGTCGTGGAACACCTCGGGGTCGCGGTTGGCCGCTCCCAGCAGGACGGTGATCCGGTGGCCCGCCGGGATCTGCCGGCCGGCGACCTCGACGCCGCCGTTCGACGAGCGGCCGGTGATCTGCACCGGGCTGTCGAAACGCAGCACCTCCTCGACCGCGGCCTCCCACCCCGCCGGGTCGGCGGCGAGCGCCGCCCACTGGCCGCGGTGCGCGTCGAGGGCGACGACGGCGTTGCCGAGCAGGTTCACCGTCGTCTCGAACCCGGCGCCGAGCAGCAGCATCACCGTGGCGTGCAGTTCGCGCTCGGTCAGCGCCTCCTCGTCCGGGAGGGTGACCAGCCTGCTGACCACGTCCTCGCCCGGGTCCCGGCGCAGCCTGTCGAAGTGCTCCCGGAGGAACGCGTGCAGGGCCCGCAACGCCTTCTCCGCCTGCAGGTAACGCCGGAAGGGCAGGCCCGGGTCCAGCGTCGCCGCGGCGGCGGCACCCCAGTCCAGGAAGTCCTCCTTGCGTTCCTTCGGCACGTTGAGCAGCTCCGCGATGACCAGGACCGGAAGCTGCGCGGCCCAGGTCTCGACCAGGTCGACCGGCCCGTCGACGCGCTCGAGATCGTCGAGCAGGGCCGCGGTGGTGCGCTCGATCATCGGCTCGAACGCCGCGATCGCCCGCGGCGTGAATGCCCGGCTCACCAGCCGGCGGTACCGGGTGTGGTCCGGCGGGTCGACGACGAGCATGGACGGCGGCTCGGCCACGCCCGAGGCGTCCATCTCGTCGCCGAACTCCAGCGCCCAGCGGAACAGCCGCGGCAGGGCCGACCGGTCGAATCCGACGCCGAAGCGCTCCGAGCGCAGCACCTCCTGGACGACGGCGTGCGACGTCGACACGTAGCCGAGGCTGCTCGGCACCAGCGGGCCGCGGGCGCGCAGCTGCTCGTAGACGTCGTAGGGCTCGTCGCGGACGGCGGGGTCGCGCAGCAACCGGCCGACCAGGTCGCCCTTGCGCGCGCTGCGCGCCAGGTAGAGCGCCGGGACGCCGTGGCGCACCGACCAGCGGGCCAGCGTCCGGGCGGGCCGCAGTGCGCTCACCCGCGCAGAGGCCGTGGGCCCAGCGGGCGCGGTCGCCGTCCCGCTGCGGTGGTCCGTGGTGGTGTCCACCCGCGCATCCTCCCGCAGCGGGACGCGGTTCAGCTTTCGCCGGTGTCGGGCGCGGAGGAGGGGTCGCCGTCCCAGTCCTTGCCGGCGACGTAGGCGTTCTCCGACGCGCTGTCGGTCTGCTCGGCGACCTTCTGGACCATCTCCTCGTCGGAGAGTCCCTCGGCGGCGGGCTCGGTGCGATTCGGCTCGCTCATCGCGCACTCCTTCGTCGGCTCAGCGGTCCCCCGCACCCTCCCCGGTCCCCGGCGACGGCAAACAACTAAGCGGGGACGGCGTCCAGCACGCGGTCGATCGCCTTGTAGATCCGCTGCTCGGAGACCGGCCTGGGCACGCCGATGCCCTGGGCGAACAGGGCCACCCGGAGGTCCTCGACCATCCAGCGCACCCGCGCCACCGGGTCGTCGGGTGCGCCGGTGGCCGGCACCTGCCGGCGCAGCTGCTCGTACTCGGCGGTGACCGCGGCGACCTGGTCCATCCAGAGCGCGTCGCGGGCCGCGTGGGCGGGCAGCTTCTCCAGCCGGTATGCCATGGCCCGCAGGTAGCGGACGACGTCCGGCAGCCGACGGCGCCCGGCGTCGGCGACGAACCCGCGGTGCAGCAGCCCGGCCATCTGCCGCCGCAGGTCGGTGATCGCCGCGTCGGGCACCCGCCGGCCGGGCGCGGCGCCGATCGCGATGGCCACCTCGCGCGCCTGGGTGAGCACCGCCTCGACCTTGCCGACGGCATCCTGGGTCAGCGGCCGCAATTCGGCGCCGGTCCGCTCCACCAGCGCGGCGAACGCCGCCTCGTCGCGCGGCGGGTGTCCCCCGATCAGCTCGTCGGCCGCGGCGTCCACGCAGTCGTCGACCAGCGCGGGGATCTCGCCGTCCGGGTTGAACTGCAGCGCCAGCCTGGTGGCGGGCGAGAGCGACGTCACCACCTGCCGGGCCGGCGAGCCGGCGACGAGGATCAGCAGCCGTCGGACACCGAGCCGGTGCAGCCGGGCGGCCTCCGCCTCGGTCGGGACGACGCGGACGCCGACGGTCGCGCCCTCGTCGACCAGCGCCGGATACGCCGTCACCAGATGCTCGCCGCGGCGCACCTGCACCGACTCCGGAATCGTCCCCAACGACCAGGTGGTCAGCCCGGTGCGCTCGACGTCGGCGGCCGCGGCCGCGAGGCCGGCCCGGCTCTGCGGCGCCACCTGCGCACGCAGGACGGACAGGTCCTTCCCGGTGGCCAGCGTGCGCCGCTGGTCGTCGAGCACCCGGAAGGTGGCCCGCAAGTGGCCCGGCACCTGGTCGGGTTGCCACGCGTCCGGGGGGACGACGACGCCCGCGGCCCGGCGCAGTTCCCGGTCGAGGGCCGGGAGCAGCGGCTCGCCGGGGTCGATGTTCGGCAGCACCTCGCGGACGCGGTCCGGGATCGGCACCAGGCCCCGGCGGACCTGCTTGGGCAGGGTGCGCAGCAGCGCCGTCACCAGCTCCTCGCGCAGGCCCGGCACGGTGAAGGCCAGCGACTCCCCCGACGTCCGCTCGGCCACGGTGTCGAGCACGCCGAGCGGGACGTCGACGGTCACGCCGTCGGTCTCGCTGCCGGGGTCGAAGGCGTAGGAGAGCGGCAGCGTCAGGCTGTGGGTGAGCACCCCACCCCCTAACTGCACCGCGTCGGGATAGTCCTCGGCCCGCACCTGGCCCGCAGCTGCGGCGTTGGTCAGCATCTCGGGCGTGAAGGTCAGCAGGTCCGGCGTCTGCCTGCGGGCGGTCTTCCACCAGCGGTCGAAGTGCCGGGTGGAGACGACGTCGGCGGGGATCCGCGCGTCGTAGAGCTCGAAGAGCGTCTCGTCGTCGACGGCGATGCCGCGGCGCCGCGCCCGCTCCTCCAGCTCGGCGACCCGCTCGATCGCGCGCTGGTTCTCCACCCAGAAGCGGTGGTGGGTCGTCCACTCGCCGTGCACGAGGGCGTGCCGGATGAACAGCTCCCGGGAGACGACCGGGTCGATGGAGCCGTACTGCACCCGGCGACCCACGACCAGCGGGAGGCCGTAGAGGGTGACCCGCTCGCCCGCGACGACCGAGCCGCGCCTGGCGTCCCACCGCGGCTCCGCGTACTGCCGCTTGACCAGGTGCGCGGCCAGCCGCTCGACGTCCTCGGGGTCGACCCGCGCGACGGTCCGGGCGAACAGCCGGCTGGTCTCGACGAGCTCGGCGGCGACCACCCAGCGCGGCGGCTTCTTCGCCAGCGGCGTGCCGGGCGCGATCACGAAGCGGGTGTTCCGGGTGCCCAGGTACTCGCGGCTGGGGCGCCGTCCTTCCTTCTGTGCAGCCTGCCCACCCCGCCGCCCCGCACCAGGTTCGGCCTGCACGCCGACGTGCGAGAGCAGCCCGGCGAGCAGGGCGTTGGCGATGCCGCGCTCGTCCGGCTCCGCGGCCAGGTCGCCGACCGCCATCCCCAGCCGGCGCGCCGTCCCCCGCAGCTGGCCGTGCAGGTCCTGCCACTCCCGGATGCGCAGGTAGTGCAGGAACTCCCGCTTGACGGTGCGCCGGAACTGGTTGCCGCTCAGTGCGTCCTGCTGCTCGCCGAGGTAGCGCCAGAGGTTGAGCAGCGCCAGGAAGTCCGAGTGCTCGTCGGCGAAGCGGGCATGCGCCTGGTCGGCGGCCTGCTGGTGCTCGGTGGGCCGCTCGCGCGGGTCCTGGATGGTCAGCCCGGCGGCGATGACCAGTACCTCCTCCAGCACGCCGCGGCGATCGGCCTCGACCACCATCCGCGCCAGCCGCGGGTCGAGGGGCAGCGCGGCGAGCGAGCGGCCGACGTCGGTGAGCCGGCTCCCTTCGTCGAGCGCTCCCAGCTCCTCGAGCAGCGCCAGCCCATCGGCGACCGCACGCCGGTCCGGCGGGTCGACGAACGGGAAGTCGGCGACGTCCCCGAGGTCGAGCGCGGCCATCCGCAGCAGCACCGAGGCGAGGTTGGTGCGCAGGATCTCCGGGTCGGTGTACTCCGGGCGGTTCTCGAAGTCGGCCTCCGTGTAGAGCCGGATGGCGATGCCGGGGCCGAGCCGGCCGCAACGCCCCGAGCGCTGGCGGGCCGAGGCCTGGCTGATCGGCTCGATCGGCAGCCGCTGCACCTTCGTGCGGTGGCTGTACCGGGAGATCCGCGCGGTGCCGGGGTCGATGACGTAGCGGATACCGGGCACCGTCAGCGAGGTCTCGGCGACGTTGGTGGCGAGCACGATCCGCCGTCCGGTGTGCGGGGCGAAGACCTTGTGCTGCTCGGCCGCCGACAGCCGCGAGTAGAGCGGCACGATGTCTATCGGGCCACCGAGGCGCCCTCCGACGTGTTCACCCAGCGCCTCCTGGGTGTCGCGGATCTCCCGCTCCCCCGCCAGGAACACCAGGATGTCGCCCGGCCCCTCGGCGACGAGTTCGTCGACGGCGTCGAGGATCGCGCTGACCTGGTCGCGGTCGGGGTCGGCTATGGCATCCCCACCCACCCCGTCGGGGTCGACGACCGGCCGGTAGCGGACCTCCACGGGGTAGGTGCGCCCGCTGACCTCGACGATCGGGGCACCGTCGAAGTGGGCGGCCACCCGCTCGACGTCGATGGTGGCCGAGGTGATGACCAGCTTGAGGTCCGGACGGCGGGGCAGCAGCTGGGCCAGGTAGCCCAGCAGGAAGTCGATGTTGAGGCTCCGCTCGTGCGCCTCGTCGAGGATGATCGTGTCGTACTGGCGCAGCATCCGGTCGCGGGCGATCTCGGCCAGCAGGACGCCGTCGGTCATCAGCTTGACCAGCGTGGTGTCGCCGACGTGGTCGGTGAAGCGCATCTTGAAGCCGACGGCCTCACCCAGCGGGGTGTCGAGTTCCTCCGCGATCCGCTCCGCCACGCTGCGGGCGGCGATCCGCCGCGGCTGGGTGTGCCCGATCCGGCCGCGCACCCCCCGGCCCAGCTCCAGGGCGATCTTGGGCAGCTGGGTGGTCTTGCCCGAGCCGGTCTCCCCCGCCACGACGACGATCTGGTGTTCGCGCAGTGCGGCCGCGATCTCCCCGCGCCGCCGGCTGACGGGGAGCTCGTCGGGATAGGTGACGGCAGGGACGGCGGCGCGGCGGCGGGCGATCCGCTCCTCGGCGGTGGCGACGTCGGCGGCGATCCGGTCCCGCTGCCGCGCCCGGGCCTGCGGATCCCGGGTCTTCCGGGTGCCGTCCAGCCGCCTGCGGAGCCGGTGCTCGTCCTCGAGGGTGAGCCGGGCCAGCCGCGCGCGCAGGGGGTCCCGCGTCTCGCGGGGCTCGGATGAGCTCACGGTCGGGCTCGCGTTCCTCTCGGCAGGACGGGGCAGGGGCCGGTGTCAGCGCAGTGGCAGCCGGATGTCAGTGGGCGCGTCCAGGATCCCATCCGTGGGCCTGCGTCCGGGATCACACTGCATGACCCATGCAAGTGATTGCGTGTACCGTGCAACGGGTTGTAGGTTGCACACGTTCCGCACCTGCGTCTCCGACTGGAGCCCCCGTGACCACCTCCGACACCGCGAACCGGGCCGGCGAGCCGGCCGGCTCGCCGGCCGAGGTCCGCACGCTGTCCGACCTGCTGCCGCGGTTCATGCGGCTGGCCGCCGCGCACAAGACGCAGTGGGCCACCGAGGGCCGCGAGCGGGCCGCGCTCGTGCTGCTGTTCCCGCTCCACCGCGTCGGGCCGGTACGGCAGAGCGCCCTCGCCGACCTCGTCCACGCCGATCCGTCCACCGTGAGCCGGCACGTCGCCTCGCTGGTCGACCAGGGTCTCGTCCGCCGGGTGGCCGACGAGACCGACGGCCGGGCCAGCCGCCTGGTGATCACCGACGAGGGGCACCAGGCCCTGCAGAACCTGTGCCACGAGCGGGAGACGCACCTCACCCGGCTCACCGCCGACTGGGATCCCACCGACCTCGCGACCTTCACGCGGCTCTTCGGCCGCCTCATCGACGACCTGGAGACGGCCCTGAGCGGCGCCGTCCTCCCCTCCTCCACCACCCCTGTCCAGAGAAGGACCCGATGACCCAGACCACCGCGGCCGAGCGCAGAGAGGCCCGAGCGGCCGCTGCCGCGCCCGATGCCAACGGGATGTTCAGCCACCGCCAGATCATCACGATCCTGGCCGGCCTCATGCTCGGCATGTTCCTGGCCGCCCTCGACCAGACCGTCGTCGCCACCGCGATCCCGGTCATCGCCAACGACCTGAAGGGCTTCGACCTCCAGGCGTGGGCGACCACCGCGTTCCTGATCACGTCGACGATCGCCACGCCGCTGTACGGCAAGCTCTCCGACATCTACGGCCGACGGCCGTTCTACCTGTTCTCCATCGCCGTGTTCGTCATCGGCTCGATGCTCTGCGGCCTCTCGCAGTCCATGTACGAGCTGGCCGGCTTCCGCGCGCTGCAGGGCATCGGCGCCGGTGGCCTCATGTCGCTGGCGCTGGCGATCATCGGCGACATCGTGCCCCCGCGCGAGCGGTCGAGGTACCAGGGCTACTTCATGGCCGTCTTCGGCACCTCGAGCGTGCTGGGTCCGGTCATCGGCGGGTTCCTCGCCGGCCAGGGCTCGATCGCGGGCATCAGCGGCTGGCGCTGGATCTTCTACGTCAACGTGCCGCTGGGCATCCTGGCGTTCGTCGTCGTCTCCCGGGTGCTGCACCTGCCGCACACCCGGCACGAGCACCGCATCGACTGGCCGGGATCGCTGGCGCTGATCACCTTCCTGATCCCGCTGCTGATCGTGGCCGAGCAGGGCCGCACCTGGGGCTGGGGCTCGACCCGGTCGCTGCTGTCCTACGCGATCGCCGCGATCGGCTTCGTGCTGTTCATCCTGGCCGAGCGGGCCTATCGCGACGAGGCGCTGCTGCCGCTGCGGATGTTCCGCAACCGCACCTTCAGCATCGCCGGGATCGGCAGCATCGTGCTGGGCGCGGGCATGTTCGGCGGCATCCTGCTCCTGCCGCAGTACCTGCAGATCGTGCACGGCTCGAGCCCGACCGTGTCGGGGCTGCAGATGATCCCGCTCGTGTTCGGCATCATGGTGGGCTCGCTGAGTTCCGGTATCGCGATCTCCAAGACCGGCAAGTACAAGGCCTTCCCGCTGGTCGGGATCGTGCTGATGGTCGTGCTGGGACTCGGCCTGGGCTTCAACTTCCAGCCGATCGTCCTGGCCGTGCAGAACGCGGTCTCCCCCCGCGAGATGGGGGTGGCCACCTCCTCGGTGACCTTCTTCCGCCAGATGGGCGGCACCCTGGGGGCCGCGGCGTTCCTCTCCATCCTGTTCACGACCCTGCCACACAAGATCGAGAGCGCCATCACCGCAGCCGGCGCGCAGGACCCGCAGGTCTTCGCGCAGGCCAAGGCGCTGCAGTCCTCCGGCGCCGACGTGCTGAGCAACACCTCGGCCATCGGCCAGTTCCCGCTGCTGGTGCACCCGTTCCGGACCGGGTTCTCGGACTCGATCGACCTGGTGTTCCTCATCGCGGCCGGGGTCGTCGCGATCGGTTTCCTCGTGCTGGTGTTCCTGCCGCAGCTCGAGCTGCGCAACGTCTCGGGCCTGCAGGCCCTGCAGGAGGGCGCCGGGGAGCTGTCCGGCAACGGGACGGCGACCGGCGAGCCCGTGGCCGAGACGGCGGCGAAGTCCGCCGGGGCCGCGGCGCCGACCTCCACG
>Ga0206353_10174842_pt1 | contig 11056 bp, 1 predicted proteins | sample DielMetaTC5am4_FD_146436 | JGI IMG/M metagenome (GOLD analysis project Ga0206353, IMG submission 146436) | Corn rhizosphere microbial communities from Kellogg Biological Station, Michigan, USA - Diel MetaT C5am-4 (Metagenome Metatranscriptome)... | ecosystem: Host-associated > Plants > Roots >...
GTACAAACGGTTTAAGTTTGTATGGATTGTTCAGTTTAGTTATATAAAATAAAAATTAACCCCACCCTCGGGGTGGATTTAATTTAAGTGATATATAATGTAACGATCAATTTCATGAAGTAGTGTATGCTTTGGATACACCCCTACTTGGGTTACAAGAAATTGTTATTACTTACCAATTGGTATTTTAAATATTGTTTAATGTGTATGTAATAATATATGATATATTTGCCACAATTTGTGATGAATGTAATCAGCACTACCTGATATGTAAAGTAGTATGTTGAATTGTTTTGATTATAAACTCCAAATGATGTATTCATTTGAGGTGAACGTTAGAGTATTGATCTGTGTTTTAGATGTACAGATTTTAAGAAATATTGAACCTTTGAGATATCAATTTTAATTCAATCTATAGACTTGCCCGGTTAGTGTAAACCTATTCGCAGAGGTAGGAGTTTGGTAGAGATCGACGGTAGTGTCATATATCCGAAAAAGGTACAACGTGAAGGTTAATGAATCTAAACGCTCTGTAGACTTTTGTGTATGACATGAAAGGTATCGCCCCATGCAGTGGAAAACCACGGACACCACTGATGCCAATTATAACATAGTCAAACAGTCCCATCGTGGATTGTCGATAACGAATTGGCGCTCTGATGAAAAATTGCTATTGTGAATATAAATATATATATATTATGTCCAACACTCTGAATAGTTGTGCGGAACTAGAGTTTTTAATGCCGCCTATTTGTCCTTATATTAGCTAAAATGACTTCACTACAATTAGAGAATAATTTGAGCGAAAACTGCGAACACTTCTCCTTAGATAAGAAGAAGATAACTTGGCCTGCAGTGCCAATGGAAACTATAAAAGCACTTAATGATGCTTATGAACGAGATGAAGTTGAAGGGTATAAGACCCCAAATCAACCTCGTTACTGGAAATTACGTCATAATGAAAATTATGACATTAAAATACCTGCTGTTCTTGACAAGCGTATATCTGTTTGTAAGAAGATGGAAAATACTGTACACACTGAGACAGGCAGTTTAAATCAAACTTACACTGAAGAGAATGGTCATGGTCGTTTTACGAACTCGTTAACTCAAGTTGCTATTTCGACACGTCCACCCTCTGATACGGCAGATTTAGCCTTGATAGCTCAAGTCCCATTGACAGCAGACATGGATAAGATTAAACAAAGAATTAATGATATCGAGCATGAGTTGCTTAAATTATCAGCTGAAGGCTGTTCTATTTTAGCCTCGTTACGTGATCGTACTATCAATAAAGACGTTGATGTAGCTAATGCTTATCCAAAGACTGAGCTAATCTTACGAAAAGAATTACCAGCTTCTTTTGGCAATCTTTCCGGACCTGCCCTTTTAGAAACTGAAATTTTTCTGCTATTAGACCATTTGAATTTTAGTGTTGCTATTGAAGAGACACAAATGGTAATGCGTATAACCCAATTCCCACAGCAAGAATTTATTAAACGCTATATGAATTGGCGTAGAACAAGGGTTGGGGAACCAACACATCAAAAGAATCAACTTCAAACTGAAAATGTTGAAGTGCCCCACCCATACATTCGAGACAAGAGATTATTGAAAAATCGAAATTACACAATGAATCCACGTTTAGCAGAACGAGCTGTCTCCTATAATAGAGTAGCTCGCTTATCCCTAATTGCCAAATTAAGGGCACTCAAATCAAAGAGAGTGAACGATGACAACGCACGAACTTTTAAAAGTTGCATCGCAAACGAAAGTGATGAGATAAAGGGTTTAAGTGAAACTGCTATTGCTATGTTGGCCAAATTACAAGATCATCCTTCTAATGAACAATCAGAGAAGGAAGATGTTGCTACAACTTTGGCAACGATGCAAAGCGTAACGGAATTCATGGCTCAAGGTTTGGCTGACATGAAAATCAACCTTGGTCAAGACGAGAAAATTATTGCTGTGAATGTTACTACTGAGGCAAAGAAATTCAACGTGAATTTGTCTAATGCCACGGCAGCTCTTGAACGAACTGGAAATACATTTAAAGAAGCGATGTCCGATACAATGAAAGGAGCCATGCAATTGCTTACACAAATGAAAAGTGATGTAGCCTCTGTTGGTCAAAACTTGTCAAAGACAATTTCCGATACATCCTTAGTCCAAAAAGCTATGGTTGCTATTGAGAAAATTTCAAGCTTCATTATTTTTGTATATATTGCATCCAAATCTACTGTAGAACAAGCTGCAGGAGTTATGATTGGATGGTTATTATCCAGTGGCCTGTTTTCTACATGCTATAAGTATTTGTCTGGCCTCTTAACATGGATGCGTGGACTTTTTGCTGAAGAAAAACAAAAAGATGTGGAAATGAATGTTATTGTAGATAATAAAGAATTCGTTGGACACGCTGGGGAGGCCGAGACTGAAGCCGAAGTAACAACTAGTGTTTTCTCTTTGGTTACTAATATAATAGCTGAAGCCATGAATATTGGTTCAGATATTAAAAAAGAAATTAGTACCAAAAATATAAAGAAATTTTCGACTTATGTACATGGTGCCCGCGACTTGGGTATCATGATACGTCTTGTCAAAGATGCTATTGAATACATACGTACTGAATGGCTGGGTTTGCCTCCAAGCGACATTGCCATGGCTGAATTGAAACTCCGTGTTGAATCTTTTGTCAAAGATGTGTGTATTGAATTGCCAAAAGACATGGCGAAAGAAATTATGACCGATCATCTTTATAATCACAAGATTTTGCAACTTGTTAAGGAAGCAAATGCTTTAAAGAGTGAGTTAATTAAGATTGAAAAGGTGCCGATGAGTATTCTTAGCACATTTAATGGTGTCTATATTTCCTTAATGAAGTATCAGGATACAGTAAATGCCAAAACTCATGAAGACTTAGGTCGAAATGAGCCGCTTGGCATTTGGATGTGGGGAAGCCCGGGTCTTGGCAAATCAGTCATTGTTCAACTTCTGATTTATCGTTTGTATGCTTTAAAGTATCCTGAACGAGCTCAAAAATTCAGAGTGAATGATCAAATTTATGTGCGAAGAGCAGAAATGGAATTTTGGAACAACTATTTCGGGCAATATGGTTGTATCTTTGATGATTATTTTATGAACACTGATATTGATGAGACCACAACCCATTGCATCGATTATATTAATGTTAAAAATGATGTTCCATTCCAATTGAACATGGCCGAATTGACCGAGAAGAAAGGAACTTATTTTACTTCTGAAGTCTGTATTTCAACTAATAATATGGAATTGAAAGCATTGACTAATGCTACCAAATTGGCCGATGTTTCTGCTTTCTTCCGTCGTTTTGACTTGAATATTCGGTGTTTTGTTAATCCTGAATTTATTAAAAACCAAAACGGTGCATGGATCATTGACAAGGAAAAGGTTTTGGATACATTTGAACACCAAATTATTCCAACAGAACATTGCCTCTTCCAAGTTAAAGGATATCGTGGATTTCAAAAGATTCACTGGCCAACTGGTGAAACTTTTGATAATTTGGTCGATTTTGAAACTCTCGTCAAAATTTGCTGGAGAAAAATGCAACATTTGCAGAAAGTAAAATTCGGTGAGTTGATTGACAAAATTGCTGAAAAAGGATTGAACTTGGCTGACGGCTATGAAATGCTTAAAGACGAGATGGATTTGGATATGCCGACTGCTTTGAAAGAACAACCAGAAGAAATTGTTGACTATAAATCTATCCAAGATAAAGCAAAAGCTGAGAAGCAAGAAGTTGAGCAATTAACATTGCAAAGTAGGAAGATTGTAGCTCAACGAATAATTGATGGAGTTGATCGTCCTAAAAATCGTAAATCCCATCAACCTTCTTTTAAACCACAAGCATTGTCATTAACTGACTATATGGTTACAAGTAACAATGTGGCTTTTTACAGTGAACTTGAAGTCGATGCAATTATGGAGGTTGTAGCTATGTTCATGAACAAAACTGGCAACTTCCAATTTGCTGGAGCACGTTGTACACTAATTCCTGAGCAATCATTCCAATTAATGACGGCTTACTCAAAGAATTATCCAACTTATGCTTCGATTCCTTTGACTGATGCTCAAACCGTTGATTTACAAACTGGCAGATTGGGAACGATTGCTGTTGGAAAGATATTCGACAAATGGCTTGATACCCAATTAGAATTTTTCCCTGATTCGATGATGAACTTGGTTTTTCCTAATGACCATAGAGCATACATAACATATGCTGTGCCTAGTTCCTGTGGTAAATGGATATACTTGCATCGTGGACCATCGATTGAGCCGCTTATTGAATATTTCTTCAAATTGGTTATTCGTTTTATGGGCGGGCAATCATGCGTGGCAGACATGGAGTCTTTGTATCAGATGATTTATGAATGCCCTCTTGAAGGAATTCTTGAATATTCACCTGACTATGATGATCCTGATTATGTTATGCTAGACTACATGTGTAATGTACATCCAAAAATGGGTGAAGTAGCCACAAATGCTAGCCGAATGGTGCTCAACGTTGTGGGGGATGATATGCTGCCTATTCTCAGACGACAAGTCGAGAGTAATTTCTCTGCCCAAATGTTGAAACGCTTGGCAAAATGGTATATTGGAGCTGAAACCAACCCAGTTGATGAAGCTAAGGATACATACACTGATGTTGAAAAGAGTCAATTGGTGCAACGTGTTGGAATTGAGGATGCAGTTAAATCATTACATAGTAGTGGAAAGTCGGTCACTCCTGATAATTTGATCACTAACGCTATTGAAACTCTACAAATGGGAAGTGATCTGGAATCTAAGTTGTCTAAGTACGAGAATGAGGAGGACAAAGTGATGCATCATGACGTCATTTCAGATGATATCACTGTTGAAGAATTAACAGCTGTTAATTTGAATAAACTGCGTGAACAATTGATCACACCAAAGACTGTGTCTGATATAAAGGAAATCCAGGCACAATTAAAACCTGAACCAACTTATGCCGAATATAAGGATCTTGATGATGATCAGTTTGATTTCACATCTGATGAAGAAGATTGGAAAAAGTTGCAAGAGATGGTTGAAAAAGAAAAATTAACTACTAAGAATGCACATCACAATTGTCGTGTGGCTTCTTACTTGCAATCAATTAACAGATACGGCAAGCAACACCTATGGACACAAGATCGTATAGCCTTTGTAGCTCAAGCTGGAGCAACTCTCCTCAAAAATATTGAGGATCAGAAGGTGCGTCTTGTGAAGGCAACCACAGGTTGGTTTGATTCTATCACAAAGCAGATTGATGAAATCCATGCCAAATATCCGTGGGCTAAGGTCCTTGAAATAACTGGATTGGCCCTTGGAATGTTGGCTGCTGGATATACTATTTTCTCTTACTTCACATCCAAAGGTGAACATAAATTTGGATCACAAACTGCGTTTGGATCAGGTGATGACAAAACTCAAAAGGTCAAGTGGCAACGAGTTCAAAGAAAGCCAATGCAGAAGGGACAACCAATGCGCGGTGATCAGATGTTTGTTGCTAATATGTCCACTGAGGAATTCTATGCCCATTCCAACAAAGATCCAACTGCAACTAAGATTATTGAAGACGTTTTAGTTGACCAAATTGGACATATTTATTGGAGAGAGCGTGACGGAGAAGGATTGAATGGTAAATGTGATATCACTTTTACTCATGGTAGAAGTGGGTTAACTGCCAATCACTTCTTTTCTTTCGCAACGGCTGAGTTTCCAGATATATACTTGACTTGTTCGAAAGGAGAATTCACATTTACTAAAGAACAGTTTGTGTGTACTCAATTGGGAACAGATTTGATTACTATTGAATTTGACAAAATGTTACCATCTTTTAGAGATATTAGACATCATTTTGCCAAAATTACAGATGCTACAATTGATCTGTCTACTGTGGGTTTTGTGCGAAGAAAAGGTGACCATGCTTATACTTTGGTTTCACATGGAAATGTAAACCTTGGTAAGAACATCACCTACAAAATTGATGAAGCCGGAATCAATCGTGAGGTTGTAACTTTGACCAATTATATTAGAGCCGGAATTCCATCAGTTAATGGTGATTGTGGATCGCCACTTGTGATATTCAACACCCATATGGCCCAAAAGATTGGAGGTATCTTGGTAGCTGGTAGTGGAGCAGAAGCTTTGTTCCACTTAGTGAATCCAGATGATTTGTACTCCACTGAATTTGTGGCTCATTTTGGACAACTTGTGTTTCCTGAAGGAACTACTGTTTTGCGAACAGTTCCAACAAGTAAAGCTCCTCGATTGCCTGAAGTATCAAAAGTGATTGAATCTAAGTTGCATGGCAAAACTGGAGTTGCAAGTTCAACAAAACCTGCAAAGCTTAAGCCATTCTATATTGATAAGCCAGACTCAACTCCTATTAGAGTGAGTCCATTACAAAAGGCTTTGGGTAAAATGGAACGCAAACCAATACAAATAAGTGACAAGATGTTGCGAGCCATTGATAAGGCTGCTGATGCAGTTTATAACCACTTGCCTCAAGTCCCAGAAGGCAAGAAAACAAAGCTTAGTCGCTTTGAATCAATTAATGGCAAGCCCACTTGGAGTCACACAGGAAGTATTTGGTTTGACACATCCAATGGATGGCGTGAGGACAAACCTAATCCTCCAGGGAAAAGCACTAAAGAACACCACTTTAGATGCACATGTTGTGGACAAAAACCAAGTTGTGAATGTTTTACACCGAATCGCAAGTGTAAAGGACACATGTCTAGTTATATGCCAACACCAGAAATGGAAAAAGCTATTCAAGATATGAAAGATATCCTTTACAATTGTGTGTTGACTGTTGATGAAAAAGTCAAGCGTATAAACATGGTTTTCCAGGATTGTTTAAAGGATGAGCGTCGGGACAATGAGAAAGTAGACGAAGGTAAAACTCGTCTGTTTTCTGCTGCTATCACGGAGCTATTGATTAATAAACGTGAGCTTTATCAATCATTCGTTGAGATGATGATGAGTGATCCTGCCAATTCTTTTAGTGCAATGGGAATCAATGTACATTCACAACATTGGAAATTGTTGTATGAACGTTTGACTACGTTTTCTAAAGTTTTGGCTGGTGATTATTCCAACTATGATGCTTCAATTCGTGAGGCAATTAATCGAGCAGTTGAAAAAGTAGTTGCGAGATGGCACATGGAAAATGGAGTGTGGGATGAAAAAGATCTCAATGCACATAAGGCACTTTGGGAGTTGACTTACCGAGCCCAACATGTTGCAGGAACAACTATTTACCAAATGGATGAAATTGGTGCCAATCCATCAGGAGACCTTATGACTACAGTATACAACATTATTGCTAATGCAATTATTCACGTTTATTGTGTTATAATGGAAGCCTGGGAACAGCAAATTCCAGGATTGGTGGGTGAATTCCAAGGTGAAGATTACTTCAAACTCTTTATGTTGTCTATCTTTGGTGACGATCATGTCGAAACGACAGATGTTGACTGGTATGATATGCAGAAGAAAGAGAAGTGGATTAAAACTTTAGGAATGACCTATACAACCACTGATAAGAAATCTATTGGAGAATTGCGTTGGCAAAAAATTGAAGATATAACATATCTCAAGCGTCGTTTTGTACCAAAAAATGGATTAGTTCTAGCTCCACTTGAAAGACATGTTATTGAAGATATGCCACAATGGATCAAAAACAATGGAAACGATCCTTTCCAAGCCACAACTGTTAATGCATCTGCTGCTGTTAGAGAAATGTTCCATTATGGTCGCGATGAATTTGATTTCTTTAGACGAAGAATGGAAAAATTATTGCGAGACAATGGTTGCCCTCCATTGCATGAGAAGGATTATGACGAATTGCTACACGATTATTTAGGACTGGGTTTTGTGGGACAAGGTGATATCAGCTACCAAGATAGCTGGAGCATGAATGATTCTACTTTTGTTGCCCAGTCTGGAAATGAAAGAACTACAATTTCATCATTAAAAGGGTTCGTTAAAGCACGACCTGATGTGTTAGATGTCGTTGAAGTTTCACAGTCTTGGGCAATTTGTGGAGAAGATGCATCCCTTGATATGCGCGAAACTGATATCAAGGTTGCCGAGTTTATGGAAGGCCGATCACAAGAAATTGATGATGCAGCTCAAGCTCGACAACTTGGATTGAACCCAAATGATATTGTGTGGAATCGTCAATTGTATTATGCTCAACGTAGAGCTAATGCTATTAAAGAGCAACATAAGATGGGTAATTTTGTTGCGCAACAAAAGGAAATTAGACTCACAGTCGATCAAGCTGAAAGAGTTTTGCCAATAACTGGTCGTAACGAACCACGTGTTTTATTTATGAAAATAAAGAAAACCACTGATGTTGTTAAACCTTTTGTTGGACAAATGGATGCTAACCAACGTGCTCCTGAAGAAGCTGCAACAACTGAATCGGTGGGTATGACAAAATTTGAGGATACAACAATTACTAGTGTCGAACCCACAACTACAGTTCCATTGATTCCTGCAAATCCTTATCCTGACATTGATGTTGGTGGAATTCTTGGGCGTATCCAGCAAATACATCGTTTCAGCTGGACTAGTGCCCAAACCCAACATGTATCAGTCTCAGATTGCCGATTTCCTAAGATGTTGATGGATATACCTATTATATCTCAAACATTGAAACCATATACTTTTATGAGATGTAAATCGGTTTTTATGCGGTGTGAAATTAACACTACTGCTTTTCATCATGGCACTTTGTTAGTTATGTGGTCTCCTTTTGGCCCAATGGATACAATTGCTTCTGATATATTTAGAGGTAGTAGTTTTCCACACGTTATAATAAGCGCTAGTGCTGGTAATGTAGTTGAATTTGAAATTCCATGGATGTTGCCAACATTATATTGGAATATGAAACGTGGTCCAACCACTTCATCAGCCCCAGATTTGTTTGGCCATGTCAAATTTATGGTTTTAACTCCACTTAAAAGCATGAATGCAACTGGAACTGTTTCTGTTGATGTTAATTGTTATGCATATTTTAAGGGAGCAGAAGTCGCTGGACCAAATTATCCAAATTATTCTATGAGTGAATTTAAAGCTCAAATGAATAGAGAGCAGACAACACGTTCGGCGGTTAAAACTCTAGCAGCTATTGCTGAAGCTACTGGTCCAATAGTAGCAACTATCACTGGAGTGCCACAAGCAAGTGGGATTGCAAAACAAATTGTTAAAGCTATAAGTGGAAGTGAATTTAACAATCCTACTACAGTTCAAGGTGTTACTTTCACACAAGATAGACAAGATAGCCTTCAATTTGTCAAAGGATTGAGTAATGCACAAAAACTGAGTGCTGATCCTCAAAACGCCGTTAGTTGTGATCATCGTTATTATGGGGACAAAGAAGATTACAATATATTATCGAATTATTGTATGTTGCCTACTGTTTTCAAGCTGTTTTCATTTACCAATTCTTCTCTAACGAAATCACTTTTAGCGAGTTGGAGGGTTCACCCTTTGGTTTGCCCATCTTCTACTGATAGTGAAACAGGCGATATTGTTGCTACTCCCACTCATCTGGCTAATGCAGCTTGTAATTTTGAATTGTGGAATGGACCTATTCGTTATAGAATCTCATTCGTAACAAGTAAATTTATAACTGCACGTGTCAGAATAGTTTGGACACCTGAAGTCTATTCATCTGATGAAGATACCGCCGGTTCTGGCAGTGTTTATTCAAAAGTTATTGATATAACTGGTGAAACCAATGTAGATATTGAAATACCCTATTTCAATGAGAAAATTTGGAGTCGTGTGTTTCCATCTGGCATATCCATGGGTATGGTTCCGTCAATTGATCATTGTTCAGGGCAAGTGTCCATTTTCCTTGTAAATCCAGTTAAAAACGTTAACTCATCTGCTGATAGCGTTGTTGATTGTGTTATCTGGACTGCAGCTGGACCAGGAATGCGATTTACCAGGATAGCAAATAGAGTACCATACGATGCTATAATTATGGATAGCGATATAGCATCAGATAAATTTCATGCTCAGAGCTCGTATGACACTCGCGCTATGTTCAGAGAGGACTTCGAGACTTTGGCTCCAGCAACCACTTTTATTTATCAAAACTTGGCCAATGGTGATAGTGTTAATTCTTGGAAGGAATTAATTACTAGACCTAATCGTGTTGGATTGACCTATTGGACTCATAACAACTCTGGAAGTGATTACCTTGAACCACACACTGTCGATTGGAAACAGGAGATGCATGATTTTACGACCTATAGTATTTACACTGTGTCCAATGCAGCAGCATGCGATCCACGCATGAATACTGTTTATAGAACATTTAAATTCTATAAAGGTAGTATGCGCTATATTTTTAAGAAAATTTATCAATACAGCAGCACTACTACCAATGGACATGGGTATGAAGGTTGGGACGTTCTTTTTGAAAACTTTAGTCCTGATATGGAGGAAAATGAAACGCTTCCATATTCACAACCAAATCCCCATGCATTGTGGAATCCTGATACTCAACTATACGGTGTGGTCGAAATTCCTTACGAAAATGAGTTCCATGTGCAAAGTTGGGCGTTGGGTGGAATGTACGAACGCTGGCAAAGTGTTAAAATTGCAGCTGGTTGGCGTTACAATGAGGTCAATACTACTGAACATGGTGCATACCACACATGGATTTCACCAGGAGATGACTTTACTTTTGGTTTTCCAATCGCTCCACCCCAGCGCTTGACTTATGGGGATTTGGCACAAAATATCAAAGTCAAGAAATCGCTTGATGCTGCATTTACTAAAAATGCTAAATCAAAAACAACTCCGGAGGGAGAAACTCGAGAATTGAATCGCAGAGTTAAAAACTTAAATCTCAGATCAACTAATGATTTGAGCGGTGGCCAACAGCCGTGAATGGGCAACTTCTTTATAAAATTAAAGTCACTACGATCTGTAGAATTTTTGGTTATAGTTATATACACTAAATAATTGCAAGTTTTTACTTGTTGAC
>Ga0206353_10189764_pt1 | contig 11010 bp, 10 predicted proteins | sample DielMetaTC5am4_FD_146436 | JGI IMG/M metagenome (GOLD analysis project Ga0206353, IMG submission 146436) | Corn rhizosphere microbial communities from Kellogg Biological Station, Michigan, USA - Diel MetaT C5am-4 (Metagenome Metatranscriptome)... | ecosystem: Host-associated > Plants > Roots >...
CCCGGCCCGCCGGGGCGAGTCGAAGATCAGGAGGATTGCGATCGTGCGTTACGTCTATGGCCTCTCAGCCGCCCTGCTGCTCGGCGGCGCCGCCGCCACTCTGACCGTCGGGCCCGTCGGCGCCCAGACCGCTCAGAACGAGCCGGGCGCGATGGCCGCCGCGGCGCCCCGCGCCGGAGCGCCGATGAGCTTCGCCGATCTCGCCGCCCGGCTCCAGCCGGCGGTGGTCAACATCTCGACCAAGCAGTCGATCACGGTCAACCGCCAGCAGCAGCTTCCGCCCGGCCTCGAGGAATTCTTCAAGCAGTTCGGTGCTCCGGTTCCGGACCAGGGCGACGACAGCGGCGGCGGAAGCGGCCCGGTCACCCAGCACGGCGGTTCGCTGGGCTCGGGCTTCCTGGTCTCGCCCGACGGCTATGTCGTCACCAACAACCACGTCATCTCGCCGGCCCGCACCGGCGCCACGGTCGAGAGCATCACCGTCACTCTGGCCGACCGCCGCGAATATGAGGCGAAGCTGATCGGCCGCGACCAGACCTCCGACCTCGCGCTCCTCAAGATCAACGCGACCGGCCTCCCCTACGTCAATTTCGGCGATTCGACCCGAACCCGGGTCGGCGACTGGGTGGTGGCGATCGGCAACCCGTTCGGCCTCGGCGGAACGGTGACCGCCGGAATCGTCTCGGCGCTCCACCGCAACCTCCCCGGCGGCGGGGTCTACGACCGCTACATCCAGACCGACGCCTCGATCAACATGGGCAATTCCGGCGGGCCGATGTTCGATTTGAACGGCAACGTCATCGGCATCAACACCGCCCTCTATTCGCCGACCGGCGGCAATATCGGCATCGGCTTCGCCATCCCCGCCGAGCAGGCCAAGCCGGTGATCGACGCCCTTCGCCGCGGCGCCCGGGTGTCGCGCGGCTATATCGGCGTCAGCCTCCAGGACGTCGACGAGGATATCGCCTCGGCGATGGGCGTGCCCAAGAACCAGGGCGAGCTGATCCGCGGAGTCACCCCGGGCGGACCGGCGGCGCGCGCCGGGATCCAGCAGGGCGACGTCGTCATCGCCGTCAACGGCCAGCCGGTGACCCCCGACCAGACGCTTGCCTACCTCGTCTCGCAGCAGCCGGTCGGCTCGCGGGTCCCGCTGGAGCTGATTCGCGACGGCCAGCGCCGGACCGTCACCGTCGCGGTCGGCGAGCGGCCGAGCGAGGAGGAGCTGGCGAGGCTCAACGGCATCGATACCGACACGCCGGTGACCGGGCCCACGGATTCGGAGCAATCGACCAGCCAGCGCTCGGCGCGCGAAAGCCTCGGCCTCACCGTCCAGACGCTGACCCCGGACATCGCCCGAACCCTCCGCCTCAACGACGTCAACTTGAAGGGCGTGGTCGTCTCGGCGGTCAACCCGAACAGCGACGCCGCCGCCAAGGGCCTCCAGGCCACCGACGTGATCCTGTCGATCAACCAGCGCGCGACCCGGACGCCGGAGGAAGCGGCCGCCGCGGTCGCCGCCGCCCGGGCGGCGGGCCGCAACTCGGTCCTCCTGCTGGTCCGTCGAGGCAACTCGCCGGCCATCTATATCGGCGTCGAACTGAGCCGCCCGGCGGCGCGCTGACCTTCAATCCTCCCCTCGATTTCGAGGGGAGGGGGACCATGCGAGTGAGCCGGTCGCCATGTCCCCCGGACATGGCTGGGCAGTGCGGGGCACTGCCCACCTGCTCACTGGTGGAGGGGCCCTTCATCGCAAGAAGCCCCTCCACCGCACTTCGTGCGGTTCCCCCTCCCCTGCAAATGCAGGGGAGGATTGCCTAACCCTTGCCGCGTGTTTCCCTTTCGCGGATAGGGGCGCCGGGGGTTCGGACGGGAGACAGAATTAATGGCAAGCCGCTCGACCGCTTCTCCGCCCGAGCTGACGGTCCGGGCCGTCCTGCTCGGCGGGCTGATCACCCTCGTCTTCACCGCGGCCAACGTCTATCTCGGCCTCAAGGTCGGCCTGACCTTCGCCACCTCGATCCCCGCCGCCGTCATCTCGATGGCGATCCTCAGCGCGGTGAAAGACTCGTCGATCCTCGAGAACAACATCGTCCAGACCGTCGCCTCGGCGGCGGGGACGCTGGCGGCGATCTGCTTCGTCCTTCCCGGCCTGGTGATGATCGGCTGGTGGCACGGCTTCCCCTATTGGGAGACGGCTTCGATCACCGCTCTCGGCGGCTTCCTCGGCGTGCTCTTCTCGGTCCCGCTGCGCCGGGCGCTGGTGAACGATTCGCCGCTGCCCTATCCCGAAGGCGTCGCCGCCGCCGAGGTGCTTCGGGTCGGCGAGAATGCGCGCGAGGCGGAAAGCCAGAGCGACCGCGGAGTCGAAGCGATCGCCACCGGCTCGATCGTCTCGGCTTTGTTCGCCCTGCTCGCCGCGATGAAGCTGACCGCCGCCGACGCCAACGGCTTCTTCCGGGTCGGCTCGGGCGTGAGCGGCATCAATCCCGGCTTCCAATTCTCGCTGCTCGGGGTCGGCCACCTCGTCGGAATCTCGGTCGGCGCGGCGATGGCGCTCGGCACCTTCATCGCCTGGGGTCTCGCCGTGCCGTTGCTGAGCGCGATGGCGCCGGCCGCGGCGGGCGTAAGCCTCGAGGACTGGGCCGGCGACATCTGGGTCCACCAGGTCCGATTCCTCGGCGCCGGCGTGATCGGAGTGGCGGCGATCTGGACCCTGCTCATCGTCATCGGCCCGATCCTGAAAGGCCTCGCCGGCGCCATGGCCGCGTCCCGCGCCCGCGCGGCGGGGGGTGGCGCCGACCTGCCGCTTCACGAGCGCGACATCCCGATCGGCTGGGTCGGGATCGGCAGCCTCCTCTGCCTCGTCCCGATCGGCGTCCTGCTCTGGACCCAGCTCGGCAATGCCGCCGGCAACAGCACCGCCCTGGTGGTGGCCGGAAGCCTCGTCTTCGTGCTGGTCGCCGGCGCCTTCATCGCCGCGGTGTGCGGCTACATGGCGGGGCTGATCGGAGCGTCCAACAGCCCGGTCTCCGGGATCGGAATCCTCTCGGCGATCGGAGCCTCGCTTCTGCTGGTCGCCGTGCTCGGCCGCCACGGCGATCCGAAGCCGCTGGTCGCCTACGCGCTGATCGTCACCGGCATCGTCTTCGGGGTCGCGACCATCTCCAACGACAACCTCCAGGATCTGAAAACGGGCCAGCTCGTCCACGCGACCCCGTGGCGCCAACAGGTCGCCCTTCTCTTCGGCGTGGTGTTCGGCGCCGCGGTGATCCCGCCGGTGCTGGACCTGCTCAATCAGGGCTACGGCTTCGCGGGGGTCGCGGGGGCAGGCAAGGACGCGCTCGCGGCGCCCCAGGCCGCACTGATCTCGACCCTCGCCTCGGGGGTGCTCGGCGGCAACATGGACTGGACGATGATCGGCTGGGGAGTGGTCCTCGGCATCGGCCTGATCCTGCTCGACGCCGGGCTGGGCAAGGCGAAGCGCCTCCGACTTCCGCCTCTGGCGGTCGGGATCGCCATCTATTTGCCGATGTCGGCGACCCTGATGGTGATAATCGGCTCGGTCGTCGGCTGGCTGTACGACCGCGGCGCGCTCCGGGCGAAGGATCCGGAGCGTTACAAGCGCACCGGAGTCCTGACCGCCACCGGCCTCATCGTCGGCGAGAGCCTGTTCGGGGTGCTGCTCGCCGGAATCGTCGTCGCCGCCGGCAACGGCTCGCCGCTCGCAATGGTCGGCGACTCCTTCCGTCCGGTCGCGGTCTGGGGCGGCGCCCTGCTCTTCGCCCTGATCGCGCTCTGGACCTATCGGAGAAGCGCGAAGCTGTCCGCCTAGGACGCTCGGCGGGAGCGGAGCGCGACAGCGAGCCCGGCCAGAGCGAGCGCTCCGCCGGCGGCGGCGAGCAGGCTCCAGCGATAACCTTCGAACAGGGTCGAGAAGCCCATGGCGATGATCGGCACGATCAGGCTCGAATAGGCCGCCCTGGCCGGGCCGACGGCCCGGATCACCTCGTAATAGAGGACGAAGGCGAGCGAGGAGGCGAGCAAGGCGAGGTAGAAAAGGCCGGCCCAGTAGAGCGGAGAGGAATCGAGCACCGGCGGTCCGGCGAGGGCAAAGGCGAGGGCGGCGTTGGCGATCGCTCCGTAGAGCATCCCCCAGGCGAGGATCGAGGGCGTGGCGTGGCGGCGCAGAGCCTCCGCCGCCTGCATCGTGTTGGCGGCCGAGGCGGCGAGGATCCCGGCCAGAGTGAAGCCGATGCCGATCGCGATGGCGTGCGGCCCGGCCGCGCTGGTGCTCAGCTCCTGGACGAACAGCAAGGCGACCCCGGCCATGGCGACGGCGGAGCCGATCAGGAAGCGGGGGCTCAGCCGGTGGCCGAGGAACAGCCGCGCGAACGCCGAATTGGGCACGAGCAGAAGCGCGAACACCACCGCGACGAGGCCCGACGTGACGAAATGCTCGGCCGCATAGACGCTGTTATAGTTGAGGCAGAATTGGGGGATCCCGAAGGCGAGCGCCCAGGCCTGGCCGCGCCGTCCCAGGCTCAGCGGGAACCCGCGCCACGCGGCCCAGGCGAACAAGGCGGCGGAGGCGATGGCGAAACGGTAGGCGACCGACCATACCGCCGGCACCGGCCCGAACTGGCCGAGGATGACGAACCAGGTCGAGCCCCAGATCAGGGTGGCGATCGCGAAGGAAGCGAGCACCCGCGGCGAGCGGAAGCCCACCCCGCCGGCCGCGGCCTCCGCACGGCCTTCGAAGAGAGGTTCATCGGACATGGCTATGGCCGGGGCGCTAGCGACTTCGCTTCGGGGGCGCTAGATTCTGCACCGTTTCTCCATCTGGTCCGGACCAGCGATGCAAGCCGGACGCCGATAGGCGGCGGGAGAGATGAGGGAGACGATCATGATTGCGACGGCGGGCGAGAATGGCGGTTGGCGTTCGGGCGGGGTACGAGCCGCGCTCTGGTTGTTCCTCGCCGCTCTGCTGAGCGTGCCGGCGATCGCGATGCGTTTCGCCCCCGCCGCCGGCTTCGACTGGAGCCCGATGGATTTCGTGGTGATGGGCGTTCTGCTCGGCGCCGTCGGCCTCGGCGTCGAGCTGGTCGTGCGCGCCTCGTCGAGCCTCGCCTGGCGCGCCGGAGCGGTCGTCGCCGTTCTCACCGCTTTCCTGACGATCTGGGTCAACCTCGCCGTCGGCATGATCGGAAGCGAGGACAATCCCTACAATTTCGTCTTCCTCGCCGTTTTGGCGCTCGCCCTCGCCGGCGCCCTCCTCGCCCGGTTCCGGGCGGCGGGCATGGCCAGGGCAATGCTCGTTGCCGTCCTCGCGCAAGCCGCCGCCGGAGCGGCAGGCCTCCCGCAGGATCCTCGCGGTGGAATCTTCTCGATCGGCTTCGGCCTCCTCTGGCTCCTCGCCGCCGGCCTCTTCGCCCTGGCGTCGCGGCCGTCGGCCTAGCGCCGCCGACGCCGGTTCGCGGCCTCCAGATCGAGGAGCAGGCTCGCGCTGTCGGGGGTCGCGACGTCGGCGATTCGCCAACCGGCGGGGGTTCGGGCGAGGCGGAGGGTGAGGAGCCGGCGATCGTCGCCGAAGCGCACCTCGACCCGGACGGCGACGGCGGAGCGACCCGCCGGCGTCAAGGCGAGGATCGTTGCGCGAAGGCCCGCCGGATCCTGGCAGTCGCAGACCGGGTCGCCGTCGAGGAAGCCGACCTCGTCGCCGGAGAGACGCCGGTCCTCGTTTATCGCGGCCGCGAGCGGCGGAGCGAACACCGAAGCCGGGCGGGCGAGCGGGCTCCAGCGCTCGTTGCGATAGGCGGCGTAGAGGTGCTCGACGAAGGCGCGGGGCGACGCGGCGGCGAGGGCCAGGGCGAGGAGGATCACGCGCCGCGCTCCGAGAGCTCGAGCAAAGCCGTCCACTCCTCGTCGCGGACCGGGGAGACGGAAACGCGGGACTGGCGGATCATTTCGAGCCGGGCGAGGCGCGGGTCCGCCTTCATCGCCTTCAGGGTCACCGCTTTGGCCAGCGGCCGAACCGGCTCGACGCGGACCGAGACCCAATCGGCGTCCTTCGGATCCGGCGCCGCCTCGCGGACGATGCGCATCACCCCGACCGCCGCCTTCTCGTCGCCGCTATGATAGAAAAGCGCCTCGTCGCCCGGCTTCATCGCCTTGAGGTGGAGGCGGGCGGCGGCATTGCGCACCCCGTCCCACTCGGTCCCGCCGTCGCTCAGCAGCTCTTCCCAGCTGTAGCTTCCGGGTTCCGACTTCATCAGCCAACAGGCCATCCACCCCTCCTTCGCGCGGCGAGCGTAGATTTTTCCGCGGCGGCGCGCCACAAGGCTGCGATGCGACCCGCCGCCGTCCTCAGCTTCATCGCCCTTCTCGGCCTCGCCGGCTGCGGCGAGCCGGCGGCTTACGACCGCAACGCCGCCGACGGCAATTCGGCCGCCGCCGACACGGTGACTCCGACGAAGACGGCGGTTCGCGTCGGCGAGCTCGGCCCAAGCTTCGCCGCCTGCAGCGGTGCCGGGACGACCCGGCACGTCGAGCCGGGCGCGTCGCTGGCGGTCCGCTCGGCCCCGTTCGACAATGCGGCGCAGACCGGCGGCATCCCGGCGGGCGGGCGCTTCTTCGTCTGCACCCGCTCGCTCGACGAGAAATGGTTCGGGATCGTCTACGACCAGGGCGGCGGGCTCGACTCGCGCTGCGGGGTCTCCGATCCGGCGCCGGCGCGGCGCGATTATGCCGGGCCCTGCCAGTCCGGCTGGGTGTCGACCCCGTTCGTGAGGCTGGTGGCGGGGGACGAGCCGGGGCCGGCGAATCAGCCGGAGAACGCCTCGGCGGGCAATGGAAGCGGCTGAAAAAGCACATTTCCCGGAAAAGTTCCGGCCCTTCGAATTTTTTTCTTCCATGTATCCCCGGCGACACACGGTTCACCGCTAAACCCGCCGCGGCCGGTTGCGAAACCGCCCTTCGATAGTCATTTGGCCCTCAGCTACTGAGCGAGAGCGGGGGCCCGCGGCGCGAGAAACGCGCCGGCCGGCGGCACGCGAGACGGGGGCGATCGGGGATGCGGTTCTCGCATCCGGGGGATCGGACACCCGCACATAAAAACGGGAACGAATGAACCGGACCTTTCGGGCCGCGGAGATTGCCGCGGCGTGCGTCGGCCTGATGGCCGCGCTCACTATCGCTGCGCCCTCTCTGGCCCAGGACCTCCATCAGACCGCCGCCCCGGCGGCTCTGTCGGCTGACGCTCCGGCCAAGCCCAAAGGCTATCTCGCCGCCATCTACGAAAGGGCGATGGAAGCCCTCACCGGCAAGGGCGAGCCGGCGCCCGCCGCCGCCCCGCTCCCGACCCTCGACGAGCTGGTCGGCACCTACGAGGCCCAGGCGCCCGCCGACCGCGAGCAGGAATGCCTCGCCAACGCCGTCTATTTCGAATCGCGCGGCGAGCCGATCGAGGGCCAGCTCGCCGTCGCCCAGGTGGTGATGAACCGCGCCGCCTCCGGCCGCTACCCGGCCGACCTGTGCGAGGTGATCACCCAGCGGGCGCAATTCTCCTTCATCCGCCACGGCCGCTTCCCCGCCGCCGACAAGGCGTCGGAAGCCTGGCGCAAGGCGGTGGCGATCGCGAAGATCGCCGAGGCGAAGGTGGCGGATTCCGGAATCCCCTCCGATTGCCTCTGGTACCACGCGACCTACGTCTCGCCCGGCTGGGGCAAGCGCCTCAACCGCCAGGCCCAGATCGGCCTCCACATCTTCTACAGCTGACATTCTTGTCCTCCCCCGCATTTGCGGGGGAGGGGGACCAGCCGAAGGCTGGTGGAGGGGCTTCTTGCTGAAGAGGGCCCCTCCACCGCACTTCGTGCGGTCCCCCTCCCCTCGAAATCGAGGGGAGGATCAAGAGGCCATCGTCCTGAACGTGATCGAGTAGCGGAGCCGGTCCATCGGGGCGATGCTGTGCTCCCATTCGTGGCGCGCCGGGCCTCTGAGAAGGTAGGCTGAGCGCGGCTCGGCCCACAAAGCCGTCCGTTCCCATTTCGCGCCGCTCTTGCGGCGGAAGCGGAGGCGGGCGGGGGCGAGCAGCGAGAGGCCGACGACGTCGCCGAACACCGAGCGGTCACGGTGCCAGCCGATGCCCGCGCCGGGGGCGTATTCGACCAGCAAAGCGTGCTCGATCGCGCCCGGCTCCAATCCAGCCCATTCCTCCGCGCGCGCGCGGAAGGGGAGGAGCCAATCCGGAATCGGCTCCGCTTGCTCCAGCCCGCGGCCGTCAAAACGATAATGCCAGCCGAAGGAGACGGTCCGCCTTTTTCCCTCGAAGCCGTGGAACTCGAACGGCCGGAAATCGAGAGCGGCGAGCCGCTCCGCCAGGGCCGCTTCCTCGGCTGGGCCGAGGAAGTCCGGACGATAGGCCAGCCCTTCCGGCAGGCCCGCCTCGCCGCCGAACAGGTCCGCCTGAGCCGCGCTCATCCCCGATTCACGGCTAACACTTCGGCAACCCTTTGTGTGGCATGGCTTTCCTCCCACATTCGCGAGGCTTAGGGGCGCAATGCACGAAATCCGCTCGACGATCCTTTCCGGCGACCAGAAGCCTTCGCTGGTCGCGCACAAGGCCAAGGGCAAGGCGGAGCCGGCCGGCGGCCTCAGCCGAATCGCGATCAAGCGCCAGGAAGCGCGGATCACCAACCAGCGGCTCGAGGACCGCCATCACGGCATCGTCGCCCAGGCGACGATCGTCTTCCGCCGCAAGCGCCGCGAGGTCGGAGTCGTCAACGTCTCCTCGCGCGGCGCCATGCTCGCCTGCGACATCGAGCCGCGCATCGGCGAATCGCTCGACATATTGTTCACTCCGGAAACCAAGACCCGCTGCGCGGTGCGCTGGATCCGCGAGGGCCGCGTCGGGGTCGAGTTCGTCAACGAGACCATCTTCTGGGAAACCGACCCCAAGGGGCCGGTGTTCCACTATGAGTCCCAGGCCGCCGCGGCGGCCGAGCGCCCGAAGGTCGAGCGTGAAGCTCGCCAGCGGCTTCTCCGCTCCGGGATGCTCTACTGGGGCGGGGTCTCGATCCCGGTCAGGCTTCGCAACATCTCGACCGGCGGCGCCCAGCTCGAGGCGGACCGTCCGCTCCAGGCCGGTGCCGAGGTCGAGCTGGATCTCGGCGAGGCCGGATTCCAGGTCGCCGAGGTGCGCTGGTCGAACGACGGCCAGGTCGGACTTCGATTCGCCGCCGAGTTCGACCTCGACAGCCTCGCCCCGGCTCGCGACCCGGTCGCAGAGGTCCCGGTTCCGAACGTTTTGAAGCCCGCTTATCTCGAGACCGAGCTCCAGCCGGATTCGCCCTGGGCGGCCCGCTTCGAGCGCCTCAGCCTCACCCAGCTGAGGCTCGTCGACAAGGATTAGAGTCATCCCGGCGGAAGCCGGGACCCATGAACACGGAAGGCGTTGTGAGGCGGCGGCCGCCTCGCTTTCATTTCCATCGAAGTGTTCATGGGTCCCGGCCTTCGCCGGGATGACTATTCAGGGTCAGGCGCCGCCGGCGACGATCCAGAAGAGGCCCATGCCGACGAACAGCAGGCCGAACACGGCCATGACCAGGTAGATCGGCCCCGGCTTCCTGGACTCGAGCACGCATTCGTCGGGCTTTGCCGGATTGTAGCGCACCGGGGTGAGGCCGCCCGGCGAATAGGGCGCGAGCAGGGCCTCGGCTTTCTTGCGGCTGGCGCTGCGGTAATTGCCGAAGCGAAGGCGGGTGCTCTTCAGGTCCTGGCCGCCGACATTGTAGGAATAAGCGACGACGGGATTGTACCAGGTGGTGGTGCCGCCCTCGCGGTCGGAAGATTCCTCGACGACGATGTCGCAGCTGACGATCGTGCCCGTCGCGGTGGGCCAGGTTTCGGCCGCCTTGGCCTTGCCGACGGCGCGGAAATGCGCCCAGGCGAAAGCGCCGCACCACACCAACCCGATAACGATCAAACCGACGGCAACCCAGTTCATTCCAATCCCTCCATTCAGCGGATCGGCTTATTGAGCATTGCCAAGGGGCGGGAGTAAAGCCCGGCAAACGCTGGAGGATGCCCATGCGCCTTTGCTTCTTCGCCGCCCTCCTCGCGATGCTGACCGGAGCGGCCGCCGCCCAGGCGCCGGATTACGCCGCGCGCCTCCGCGAAGGCGACGCGGTGCTTCGCGATTTCCGCTTCGGCACCGGCGAGCGGCTTCCCGAGATCCGCATCCATTATGCGACGCTCGGCACGCCGCACCGCGACGCCCGGGGCGCGATCGACAATGCGGTGATGGTGCTCCACGGCACCGGCGGCAGCGGCCGCCAGTTCCTCGCGCCGCAATTCGCGAACGAGCTCTACGGCCCCGGCCAGCCGCTCGACATCGCCCGCTATTACGTCATCCTCCCCGACAATCTCGGCCACGGCAAATCGTCCAAGCCGTCGGACGGCCTCCACATGCGCTTCCCGAAATACGATTATGACGACATGGTCGAGGCGCAAAGGCGGATGCTCGAGGAAGGGCTGGGGGTCCACCGCCTGCGGCTCCTCATGGGCACGTCGATGGGCTGCATGCACGGCTTCGTCTGGGCCGAGACCCACCCCGACTTCGCCCGGGCGATCATGCCGATGGCCTGCCTTCCGACCGAGATCGCCGGCCACAACCGCATGTGGCGGGACGCCGCGATTCAGGGGATCGAGGCGGATCCGGCCTGGGCGGGCGGCGAATATCGCTCCGAGCCGCTGCAGGGGCTGCGCACCGCGGTCACCGTGCTTCAGATCGCCGGCTTCGCGCCGCTCTATCTCCAGAAGGCCTATCCGACCCGCGCCGCCGCCGACTCTCATATCGAGGACAGGATCGCGAAGGACATCCCGACCCGCGACGCCAACGACCTCGTCTACCAGCTCGACGCCTCGCGGAACTACAATCCCTGGCCGAAGCTGGAGCGGATCACCGCGTCGGTGACCTGGGTCAACAGCGAGTACGATTTCATCAACCCGCCCGGC
>Ga0206353_11381777_pt1 | contig 11010 bp, 7 predicted proteins | sample DielMetaTC5am4_FD_146436 | JGI IMG/M metagenome (GOLD analysis project Ga0206353, IMG submission 146436) | Corn rhizosphere microbial communities from Kellogg Biological Station, Michigan, USA - Diel MetaT C5am-4 (Metagenome Metatranscriptome)... | ecosystem: Host-associated > Plants > Roots >...
ATGGCGCGGTCGCGCAGCTCGACCTTCGAGCGCGAGGTGAACATGGGGCCGAAGATGACGGGGATGTCGCGCTCGGCCAGAACGTCGGCGATCTTGTGCGCCTCCGTCCCGTGGTTGACCACGAGACGGTAGCCGAACTCGTCCGCCAACCGCAGAGCCGTGGCGATGTCGTCGTGACGGTGCGTGTGCTGATCCCAAGCCAGCTCGCCGTCCAGCACACGCACCAGCGTCTCCTGCGCCAGGTCGCGGTCGAACGGCTTGCCCTCGAGTAGGGCGTCATCGCGCTTCGCCCGGTAGTTCTGCGCGGCCACGAACGCCTCGCGGATGACCATCGCCACACCCAGCCGCGTGCTCGGCGTGACGTTCTTGGCTCCGTACACTCGCTTCGGATTCTCGCCGAGCGCCGACTTGACGCTCACCGCCTCGTGGATCACCTGCTCGTCGATGGTCCGGCGGCCCCAGGTCTTGATCGCCACCTTCTGCCCGCTGATGGGGTTGCCCGACCCCGGCTTGACGACGACCGACGTGACGCCTCCCGAGAGCGCGTCCCGGAATCCCTCGTCGTCGATGTTGATCGCGTCGATCGCCCGGACCGCTGCCGTGTTCGGCGTCGTCATCTCGTTCGTGTCGTCGCCGGCGGGCCCGTTCGCCTCCTCGTGGATACCGACGTGGCCGTGCGCCTCGATGAAGCCGGGGAGCACCCAGCGGCCCGCCGCATCCACCACGGTCACGCCGTCCGGCACCGCGACATCGCTCGCCGGGCCGACCGCTTGGATGACACCGTCCTGGATGAGGACGACGCCGTTCTCGATGGGCTCCTGGGCCACGGGGACGACATAACCGTTGACGATGGCGATGCTGGTGCTGGTCATGGATCGAGCCTACGCGGGAGAGGAAGGCCGCCCGCCGGAGCGGGAGATCTGGGGAATGTCCGCGGCGCCGTCGCGTTGTGGACGACATGAACGTTCTCCTCACCGGCGCGACCGGCTTCATCGGAACCTCCGTCCTGCCCCGGCTCCTCGACGAGGGCCACACCGTCACCGCTCTCGTCCGCGACCAGGAAAAGGCGGACGCCGTCCAGGCCGCGGGCGCCACCCCGCTGGTGGGAGACGCCGGCGACGCAGCGTTCGTCCAGCGCGCCGCAGAGGAGGCGGACGGCGTCATCCACCTGGCGTCCTCCCGGGAGGTGGATGCCGTGCTCGTCCCCGCTGTGCTGGCGGGCCTCGCGGGCTCGGGCAAGCCGTTCGTCCACACCGGCGGCATCTGGACGTACGGCTCCAACGACGACATCACCGAGGACGCGCCGGCCGATCCGCCGGCCATCACGGCCTGGCGTACCAGCGGTGAGCGCGCGGTCCTCGGCGCCAGCGACGTCCGCGGCATCGTGGTGGTTCCGTCCATCGTCTACGGGCACGGCAAGGGACTGCCGAACCTGATCGTGGAAGCGCCTCGCGCCGATGGTGCGATCCCGGCCCTGCGGTTGATCGGCGACGGCTCGCAGCACTGGGCGACCGTGCACGTCGACGATCTCGCGGCGCTGTACGTGCTCGCGCTGGAGCACGGCACGGCCGGGGAGACGTACATCGGCGCCGGCGGGCAGAACCCGACCGTGCGCGAGCTGGGCGAGGTCGCCGCGCAGGCCGCCGATGTGGCCGGCGGCGTGCTGCCCGAGTCGGTGGAGGAGACGCGGTCCCGTCTCGGCGCACTGCTCGCCGATGCGCTGCTGCTCGACCAGCAGTCGCGCGGCATCAAGCCCCGCATCGACCTCGGCTGGGAGCCGAACGGTCCCGCTCTGCTCGAAGAACTGCTCGTCGGCTCGTACGCGCCGGCACGCGTGTAGCAGCCGCACCCCGGAAATATGCATCGTTTTGCCGGGACCGGGTCGTCGCTGGTAATGTTGTTTGTTGGCTTGCGTGTGGATGTGTCCGCACGAAACGCCGCAAGGCGCCCTCTCCGCTGAGCGGCACATCCCTAACTCATCCACAACGAAAGTGACCACTCGTGGCAAACATCAAGTCGCAGATCAAGCGCAACGGCACCAACAAGAAGGCGCAGGAGCGCAACAAGGCCGTCAAGAGCCAGCTCAAGACCGCCATCCGCGCGACCCGTGAGGCCGTCGTCGCCGGCGACAAGGAGAAGGCGACCGCGGCGCTGCGTCTCGCCGCCAAGAAGATCGACAAGGCGGCCAGCAAGGGCGTCATCCACAAGAACCAGGCGGCGAACCGCAAGTCGGCCATCGCCAAGCAGGTCGCCGCGCTCTAAGCAGCGACCGTCCGCGGGCCCTGTCCCGCGCCGCTAGCGAGCCCCCGTTCCGGACCATCGGTCCGAGCGGGGGCTCGCTGCATGTGCGGGCGCGGACGCGCCTGTGCTCAGCCGCGGCCGCGGCCGCAGGCGCCCTCAGTCGCGGCCGCGGGCGCTGATGATGCGGATCATGCGCTCCAGTGCGAAGACGGGGTCTCGGCCGCCGCCCTTGACATTGGCGTCGGTCTCGGCGAGCAGCTCGATGCAGCGGCCGAGGCCGTCCTCGGTCCAGCCCTGGAGGTCACGGCGTGCGCGGTCGACCTGCCAGGGGGCGAGGCCGAACTGCTGGGCCAGCTGGCCGGAGCCGCCGCGAGAGCCGGAGATCTTGGCCATGGTGCGGAGTTTGCTCGCGAATGCGGCCACCATCGGCACCGGATCGGCCCCGGATGCGAGAGCGTGACGCATCGTGACGAGCGCCTCTCCGTGGCGCCCCGCGATGGCAGCGTCGGCCACCTGGAACGCGTTCGTCTCGACCCGCCCGCTGTAGTACTTGTCGACGGTCGCCTCGGTGATCTGCTCGGCCGAGTCGGACAGCAGCTGCTGGCATGCCGCCGCGAGCTCGGCCAGATCGTCGGAGAATGCCGACGTGATCGCGCGGAGCGCGCCCGGTGTGACCTTGCGCCCGGCCGCGGCGAACTCCGCCTGTGCGAAGTCGTACTTCTCCGCGTCCTTCTTCAGTTCGGCGCACACCACCTCGATCCCGCCGCCAGAACCGGCCCGGATCGCGTCGAGCAGCTTCTTGCCGCGCACACCGCCGCCGTGCCGGAGGGTGACGACGGTGCCGTCGGCCGGTTCCTCCAGGTAGCGGAGCATGTCGGCAAGGAACGCGTCGTTGCACTTCTCGACGGCCTCCACGCGGATGAGCCGCGGCTCGTCGAACAGGGAGGGGCTCGCGAGGGTGAGCAGTTCTCCGGGTGCGTAGTCGCCCGCGTGCAGGTCGCTGATCTCGAGGCTGGGATCAGTGGCCTTGAGCGTGTCCCGCAGTGTCCGGATCGCCCGCTCGGCGAGGAACGCTTCCGCTCCGGTGACGAGGACCACGGGTGCCGCGCGCACCTGGTTCCACGGAACCTGCGGGATCGCGCTTGCGGCGGCGCGGGTCTTGGACGCACCGCTTCTGCTGCTGCCTCTGGTCGCCACGTTCCTCCTCGTTCGTATCCAGGATAGAGGCGACCACCGGCAGTGTCCGCGGCCTGCCGTTCGCTCCAGACACTCATGCCCGGCGACCCCGGCGACACGAGCAGCAGCCCCTGCTCGTCGGTGCGGGCCATCGCGGTGCCGCCGTCCCTGAGGATCTGGAGTGCACGCCGGGTCGGATGGCCGTAGCCGTTGTTCACGCCGACGGAAATCAGCCCGAGGCGCGCGCCGAGCGCTCGATAGAACGCCGGGCTCTGGTCCGCCGAGCCGTGGTGTGCGACCTTCACCAGATCGACCGGACGGACCGCGCCGGTGGCGAGCAGTGCGTCCTGCGCCTCCTCTCCGAGGTCGCCGAGGAAGATCGAGCGGATGCCCCTCCCCTCGGCCTCGACCGTGAGGCTGCCCGCGTTGCCGGTGTCCATTCCTGCGGGTGCCTCACCGGGCCCCGGCGGCCAGAGGAGTCGCCAAGTCAGCTCCCCGACACGACCGGAGAGTCCCGCGTGGCCCTGCTCGATCGGAACGCCGACCGAACGAAGGATGCCAAGCGTCCGCTCGTCGGCATCGCGCACCGGGCGTTGGACGATGGCGCGCTGCGCCCGGGACGCGACACCGGCCACTCCCCCGACGTGGTCCGCATCGAAGTGGGTGAGGAGCAGGAAGTCCAGCCGGGTGATGCCGAGGCGGTCGAGGCAGGCGGCCGCCGGCCCGGGCTTCCGCCCGACGTCGATCATGCCGACCGCATCCCCGTCGCGCAGCAGGAGTCCGTCACCCTGACCGACATCGCAGGCCGCAATCTGCCAATCGGCAGGGATCGCGAGGGCGCGGCCAGCGACGCCTCCGCCCAGGGCGCCGACATAGACGACGGCACCTGCGCACAGCGCCACGATCGCCGTCGCCGACACCGCGCGCGGTGCGCCCCTGGCCAGGACGAGCACGGCCACGGCGACGAGGATGCCGGCGCTCAACAGGACGCCGAGCAGACCCGGCGCCCAGGGAAGTGCCACACCAGGGAAGCTGCTGGCGAACGAAGCCACCTGTGCGATCCAGGCCGACGGAATCCACGCGAGCCGGACGATCGCATCGCCGAGGCCCGGCGCCCACGGAAGCACGGCGCAGGCCAGGCACCCAAGCACCGTCGCCAGGGGTGCGGCGGGTTCCGCCAGCAGATTCGCCGGTATCCCGAGGAGAGGGACCGTCGGCGTCAGCAGGATGAGGACCGGCTGGCACGCCAGTTGAGCCGCAGTGGGAACGGCCACGGCCAGCGCGAGCGAGCGTGGCATCCAGCGGGCGAACATCCTGCCGAGCGGACCGGCCAGCACGAGCAGGCCTGCGGTCGTCAGGGCGGAGAGAGCGAAACCGTAGTCCCGGGCGAGCCACGGATCGTGGATCACGAGCACGATCAGTGCGAGGGAGAGGGCCGGCACGCCGTCGGCCGGACGCCCGCGCGCCAGTCCGATGAGGAGCACCGCCGCCATCGCGGCGGCCCGGATGACGCTCGCGCCCGGTCCGACGAGCGCCACGAAGCCCAGCAGGGCAAGCGCGGCGGCGACGACCCGTGCGCGACGGCCGAACCCGATGAGGCGCGCCAGAGCGAAGACCAGAGCGATCACCAGGGCGCTGTTCGCGCCGGACACCGCTGTGAGATGACTGAGCGATGAGGCCTTCATCGCCGCGTCCAACTCCGCAGAGACAGCCGTCTCGTCGCCGATGGCGAGACCGGGCAGGAGCGCTCCGCCATCGCCGGCGGTGGTGGCCGCAGCTGCCGCGAAGTCGCTTCGCACCGCTGCCGCCCACGACAGCCACGGCGGCGGCGCCTCGACAAGCGCGACTGCGTGCCGGCCGCTGGCACGAATCGTGTAGCTCGTCGCTTCTCCTGGCTCGTTCCGCTGCACAGCACCGCTGACCCGGAGGACGGCGCCCAGGGCGTCGCTGCGCGCCTCCTGCTCGCTCCCGCCGAATTGGACGGACACCGGGATCGAAGCCGAGTCCCCGGCCGTGCGGCCGCGGAGCGCCCATTGCGCTTCTCCTCCGAAGCCGGTGCCCCTCCGCTGCGGCGCCCTCTCCACGCGAACGAGCACCTGCGCCTGCTCGGAGTGGTCGGCCGCGACGTCCAGGCCGGCGGAGAGGCGGCCGGGAGCCTGCGCCGCCACGATCGCCGATCCGAGGGCGATGGCTGCCAGTAGCGTGGCGATCAGCGGCAGGAAGGCAGCGAGCCGCCGACGCCGCATCGCGATGGACACGATGCCGAGGCCGGCGAGGGTACCCGCCGCGGCCACCGCGGTGAGAATCGCGACGATGGATGCCAATTGCGGCACGCCGATCAGCACAGCGCACGCGATCCACAGGGCCACCGCAGGGAACGCGAGCCGGAGGTCCGGCATCAGACCACCAGCCGATCCTTGAGGCCGTCGAACAGCTTCTGACCGATACCCGAGACCTTCAACAGGTCGGACGCCTGCGCGAACCGGCCGTTGGCCTGCCGCCAGTCGAGGATGCGTTGCGCAAGCGCGGGGCCGATGCGCGGCAGCGTCTCCAGCTCGGCTGCGCTCGCCGTGTTGAGATTCACGGGTCCAGCGACCGGCGCCGCGCCGGAGACTTCCGCGCCCGTCACCGCGGTGCCGCCCTCGGGCGGCGGCTCTCCCACCCGGCGGACCACCAGCTGCTCTCCGTCGGCCACCGGTCGAGCGAGGTTGATCGCCGCGGGGTCCGCATCGTCCGCCATGCCGCCCGCCGCCGCCACCGCATCCACGACCCGCGCCCCCGGGCCGAGCGAGACGAGACCGGGCGTGCGAACGGCGCCCGTGACGTGCACGAGGACGCTTCCCCGGGGCGAGCCGCTCGGCACCGGAACGCCCGAGGGAGGCGCGGACGGCGAGAACGAACCGCCGAAGCCCGTCGGAACCCCGACCGACGTGCCACGCTGCGCGGTCGCCGAAACGAGAACGGCCACCACGGCGGCGACGATGAGCAGCACCACCGCCGCACCGACACCCACGCGCAGACGCCGGGATGCGCGTCCGTCAGGAGCCGCGTCTGGCGGGTCTACGGCGGGGAGGTCGGCGTGGTGTCGCATCCCTCCACGGTAGGAATCACGGCGATCCGACGGCCGGAAACGAACGAATCAGTGGAGAAGCAGCGAGAGCGCCGGGCTGTGGACGACAACCCGGCGCTCTCGCACGACCTCAGCCGCGCGGTCTCGTCGCGATGTTCACCAGGCGCGGGGCGCGGACGATCACGTTCACGATCTCGCGGTCGCCGACCGACCGGCGCACAGCATCCAATCCGCGGGCGATCCCTTCCAGTTCGTCGGACGAGATCTTCGGCGACACGTCGAGTCGGTCGCGGACCTTGCCGTCGACCTGCACCACTGCCGTGACGGACTCCTCGATCAGCAGGGTCGGGTCGGGCTTCCGCCACTGCGCCAGCGCGACCGACGGCTCGTAGCCGAGCTTGCTCCACATGTCCTCGGCGGTGTACGGCGCGAACAGGTTCAGCGCCATCGTGACCACCTCGGCGGCCTCGCGCACGGCAGCATCCGCGGGACCCACGCCGGTGTCGATCGCCTTGCGGGTCGCGTTGACCAGCTCCATCATGCGGGCAACGACGACATTGAACTTGAACGACTCCACGAGACCCGGCGCATCCGCCAGGAAGCGGTGCGTGACCCGGCGCAGGGCCGGGTCGCCGGTCTTCCACACGATGTCCGGAGCGCTCGTCACGTCGTCCGCGATGCGCCACGCGCGTGCCAGGAACTTCGCGCTGCCCGACGGCGACACGTCCGCCCAGTCGATGTCGTCCTCGGGCGGTCCCGCGAACGCCATCGTCAGGCGGACCGCATCCACGCCGTGCTCGTCCAGTTGCTCCGACAGCTTCACCAGGTTGCCGCGCGACTTGGACATCGCCGACCCGTCCATCAGCACCAGGCCCTGGTTCAGCAGCGCCGTGAACGGCTCCGTGAAGCTGATGTATCCCAGATCGAACAGCACCTTGGTCACGAAGCGCGCATACAGCAGGTGCAGGATGGCGTGCGACACACCGCCCACGTACTGATCGACGGGGGCCCATTTCTCGGCCTCGCGCGGGTCGAAGGCCTGCGTGTCGTCCTGCGGCGAGAGGAAGCGCAGGAAGTACCAGGAGCTGTCGACGAAGGTGTCCATGGTGTCCGTGTCGCGCTTCGCCGGACCGCCGCAGTTCGGGCAGGACACATTGACCCAGTCGGTCGCCGCACCCAGCGGGCTGGTGCCCTTCGGCTGCAGGTCCAGGCCTTCCGCGGGCGGCAGCTCCACGGGCAGCTCCGACTCCGGGACCGGGACCTCGCCGCACTGCTCGCAGTGGATGATCGGGATGGGCGTGCCCCAGTAGCGCTGGCGCGAGATCAGCCAGTCACGCAGGCGGAAGTTCTTCGCCGGCGCCCCCAGCTTCGATGCCTGCAGCGCCTCCGTCACGCGACGAATGGCGTTCGACTTGCTCAGACCGTCGAACGGCCCCGAGTTGATCAGGCGCCCCTCGCCCGTCAGCGCCACACCGGTCTCGGCCGGGCTCTCGAGCGCCGCCTCCTCGGGCAGGATCGGCTCGCCGGTCTCCGGGTCCGTGTGGATCACCGGGATCGCGCCCGTCACGGGTTGCGTGGTGTCCACGACGATCCGGACCGGCAGGTCGAAGGCGCGCGCGAAGTCCAGGTCGCGCTGGTCGTGTGCCGGCACGGCCATGATCGCGCCGTGGCCGTAGTCGCTCAGCACGTAGTCGGCGGCCCAGATCGGGATGCGCTCCCCCGTCAGCGGGTTCACGGCGTGCCGCTCCAGGAAGACGCCCGTCTTCTCGCGCTCGGTGTTGAGCCGGTCCATCTCGGTGGTGCCGCGCACCACATCCAGATAGTCGTCGAAGCGCTTGCGGACCTCGGGACGCGCGCCCTCGATGAGCTCGGCGGCCAGGTCGGAGTCGGGGGCGACCACCATGAACGTCACGCCGTACAGCGTGTCCGGACGGGTCGTGTAGACGGTGACCGGCTCATCCCGGTCCTCGATGCGGAAGGTCACATCCGCGCCGGTGGAACGCCCGATCCAGTTGCGCTGCATCGAGATGACCTTCGAGGGCCAGGCGCCCTCCAGCTGGTTCAGGTCGTCCAGCAGACGGTCGGCGTAGTCGGTGATGCGGAAGTACCACTGCGTCAGCTTCTTCTTGGTGACCAGGTTGTCGCAACGCTCGCAGCGTCCGTTCACGACCTGCTCGTTCGCCAGCACGGTCTGGTCGAACGGGCACCAGTTGACCTGGCTCGCCTTGCGGTACGCCAGGCCCTTCTCGTACAGCTTCAGGAACAGCCACTGGTTCCAGCGGTAGTACGCCGGGTCGCAGGTCTGCAGGACGCGGTCCCAGTCGAAGCTGGGCGCGTAGCGGCGCATGCTGGCCTTCTGCTGCGCGATGTTGTCGTACGTCCAGCCGCGCGGGTCGAGGCCCCGCTTGATCGCAGCGTTCTCGGCGGGCAGGCCGAAGGCATCCCATCCGATCGGATGCAGCACGTTGAAGCCCTGCTGCCGCCAGTAGCGCGCGACGACGTCGCCCAGCGCATACGCCTCGGCGTGGCCCATGTGCAGGTCGCCGGACGGGTACGGGAACATGTCGAGGATGTACTTGCGCGGCCGCTTGTCCGCAGGGTCATCGGTCGCGAAGGGCCGCAGCTCATCCCAGATCGGGAGCCACTTGTCCTGGATGGCGCCGAAGTCGTACTGCTCGCCAGGCGCCTGCTCTACGGTCGCTCGGGTGCTGGTCGACTGGGGGATGCTCGCTGTCGTGCTGCCGGCTGCGTCGTGCTCGTGTGCCACGTGACTCTCAATCTCGGTTGCCTCGCGCCGCGGCTGGGATTTCGGCGGCGCGGAAGAGTGTCGGGCGACGAGACGCCCGGACTCCCAGCGTACTAAACCTCGGCGCGGTCCCGTCCGTTCCCGCCGTAGTTCGCCGGAGCCGCTCAGCCAGTGGGGCCGGCCGTCCCGCCGACGGGTCCGGCCGTCCCGCCGCTGACGCCGGCCGCAGCGAACAGGGCCCGGGCCTTCACCCGCACCTCCTCCAGCTCTTCCGAAGGAACGGAGAGCGCGGTGATCCCGCCGCCCGCGCCGATCGTGGCGACACCGTCGGCGAAATGGATGCTGCGGATCACCATCGCGAGGTCGGCCGTGCCGTCGAGCGCGAGGTACCCGAAGCATCCGGCGAACGCGCCCCGGGGGCCGTTCTCGAGCCGATGCAGGATGCGCATGGCGCTCAGCTTCGGCGCTCCGGTCATCGACCCGGCCGGGAAGCACGCGGCCACCGCATCCATCGCCGTGAGTCCCGCCCGGAGCCGTCCTTCGACGGTGGACACCAGCTGGTGCACCTGCGCGTAGCTCTCGACCGCGAGCAGGTGGGTCACCTCGACGGATCCCACCTCGCAGACCCGCCCCAGGTCGTTGCGCATGAGATCGACGATCATGACGTTCTCCGCGCGCTCCTTCTCGCTGGCCTCGAGTTCGGCGCGGAGCTCGAGATCGGCGGCGACCGTCGTGCCACGCGGCCGCGTGCCCTTGATCGGCCGCGTGCGAACCCGTCCCTCCGCGTCCGTCCGGAGGAACTCCTCGGGCGACGAGCTCACCAGCGACTCCCCCGCGATGCGGAGGAACCCGCCGTACGGTGCCGGACTCGCCCGGCGCAGGCGCAGGTGCACGGCGAGCGGTTCGGCAACGGTGTAAGCGGTGGCCTGGTTGGTGAGACAGAGCTGGTACGCGTCGCCGGCGCGGATGGCGGTCCGGCAGGCGTCGATGGCGGCGAGGTAGGCGGTGTCGTCGTGTCGCCAGCGGGCCGTCGCTCCGGGGACGGGGTGGGCTGACTCGTAGAGGCGCGCCGAGTCGCGGGTGGCGGGGCTGGCGAGGGTGCGGACGACCTCGTCCGACCAGGCGCGGCCGTCCGCATCGTCGGGGGCCACGATGACGACGGACCGGGCGGCGTGATCGAAAGCGAGGAGACGGTCCACCAGGAGGAACGCGGCATCGACGGGCGGCTTCGTCTCAGGGGACGCGGCGACCGGTGCTCCGGCCGCCGCGGCGCCGGCTTCGTAGCCGAACCGGCCCCACCATCCGACGGGATGGCCGGATGGTTCGGGATGGTGCCGCGCCGTCAGATCGTCGCGCAACGCATCCAGAATGTTGCCGGGCGAGGTCACTCCCCCGATCGTCGCCGTTCCGTCGGCGACGGAGGACGTCGCGGAGACGGTCCCCGTCCCGATGAAGGACCGGCCGTCCACCGCCTCCGGCCCGCTGTCCAGCCATGCGGCATCCACGTCGGAGGCGCCGAACAGCGTGACGAACGCGTCCGCCGGGTCGACCCAGGTGTCGAGGGGCTGCACGCGGAGCGGGAGGACCACCGGGCTAGCCTAGGCGAATGGACGCGCGCAGCACCGAACCGGTCAGCACCCTCGCCGACTGGGCCGGTGGCGAGTTACGCGTCCGCGATGACTGCGAGCTCGTCGAGACGGAGCTGTTGGCGGCGGACTCGTTCCTCGTGCGGGACGGACGTGTGCTCGCGCTCGGCCTCCATCGGGGGCGGTTCCTG
>Ga0206353_10386564_pt1 | contig 11005 bp, 7 predicted proteins | sample DielMetaTC5am4_FD_146436 | JGI IMG/M metagenome (GOLD analysis project Ga0206353, IMG submission 146436) | Corn rhizosphere microbial communities from Kellogg Biological Station, Michigan, USA - Diel MetaT C5am-4 (Metagenome Metatranscriptome)... | ecosystem: Host-associated > Plants > Roots >...
CGAACCGGCTGCGGCCGGATCGACCGTCGCCGACGCCGTCCCGTTCCACGGCGCGCACCAGGCCGGCATCACCACCCCGCAGCAGGACCGGCTGCACTTCGTCGCCTTCGACGTGATCACCCACGATCGGGCGGCCCTGGCCGGGTTGCTCCGGGACTGGACGGCGGCGGCGCGGCGGATGACGGCGGGCCGCGCGGCCGGCCCCGGCGGCGCCGTCCCCTCGGATGCCTACCTCCCGCCGGACGACACCGGCGAGGCCCTGGGCCTGCCGCCGTCCGGGCTCACCCTGACCGTGGGCTTCGGGCCGACGCTGTTCACCGCCTCCGATGGCGCCGACCGGTTCGGCCTCGCCGCCCGCCGTCCGGAGGCCCTGGCCGAACTGCCCGCGTTCGCCGGCGACGAGCTGCGGCCGGAGATCAGCGGCGGCGACCTGTGCGTGCAGGCCTGCGCCAACGACCCGCAGTTCGCGGTGCACGCCGTCCGCAACCTGGCGCGGATCGGGCAGGGCCTGGTCAGCGTCCGGTGGTCGCAGCTCGGCTTCGGCCGGACGTCGTCGACCTCTACCGGGCAGGCCACGCCGCGCAACCTGTTCGGGCTGAAGGACGGCACGGACAACCTCAAGGGCGAGAACTCCGCCGCGCTGGGCCGGTTCGTGTGGGTGGCGGACGGCGACGGGCCGGACTGGCTGGCCGGCGGCTCCTACCTGGTGACCCGGCGGATCCGCATGGAGATCGAGACCTGGGACCGCCAGCCGCTGCGCGAGCAGGAACTCACCATCGGCCGGGCCAAGGGCACCGGCGCCCCGCTCGGCGAGCACGGCGAGTTCGACCCGGTCGACTTCCGGTCGGGGAGCATCCCCCGGGACTCGCACGTGTTCCTGGCGCATCCGCAGCACTCGCGGACCGCGCTGCTGCGCCGGGGCTACAGCTTCGTCGACGGCTCGGACGGCCTGGGCAGGCTCGACGCGGGGCTGTTCTTCATGGCCTACCAGCGCGATCCGCGGACCGGCTTCGTGCAGGTGCAGCGCAACCTCGCGACGGACAAGCTCAACGAGTACATCAAGCACACGTCGTCGGCGCTCTTCGCCTGCCCGCCGGGCGTCGGCGGCGCCGCCGACTGGTGGGGCCGGACCCTGTTCTCCTGAGGACGTCGGATCGCGCCGTGCCGCCGTCCTCACCCTCTGCCATCGACGCGCCGCACGGCGCTCACCGAGCGTCGCCGAGGCGTTGCACAACTCCCCCACGGCGGCCTGACCACGGGCTTAATGTTTCCCGCGCGGCCGCGTGCCGCGCCGGGCACTGAGCAGGAGGCGCCATGGCGGAGCGGCCGGGCCGGTCCGTCCCCGGGTCGCCGCGCGCCCGCGAGGGGCACCGATGTGTAGCCGGTGCCGGATCGGGTCACCTCAGAGGCGGGCAGGCCGCGGTCGCGGTGCCGCCGGGCCGCAGTGGAGCCGCCCACCCCAACCCGGCTCGGACAGGCGAGGAGTGACCCGCAGTGGTCGAACCAGGGTGTCGGTGCCTGGGGGATCGCTACGAACTCTCCCAGCTGATCGCCGCCGGCGGCATGGGCCAGGTCTGGCGCGGCCGGGACGTGCTGCTCGGCCGGCCGGTCGCGGTCAAGGTGCTGCGCAGCGAGTACACCGGTGATTCGACCTTCCTCGCCCGCTTCCGGGCGGAGGCACAGCACGCCGCCTCGCTGAGCCACCCGAACATCGCCGCCGTCTTCGACTACGGCGAGGCGGAGGCCCAGGACGGCTCTGGCGAGTCGCTGGCCTACCTGGTCATGGAGCTGGTGGAGGGCGAGCCGCTCTCCTCGGTGCTGCGTCGGGAGGGCCCGCTCGACGTGCCCACCACCCTCGGGCTGCTCCAGCAGACGGCGTTCGCGCTCGCCGAGGCGCATCGCGTCGGCATGGTGCACCGCGACGTCAAGCCGGGGAACATCCTCGTCCGTACCGACGGCAGCGTGAAGATCACCGACTTCGGCATCGCCTGGTCGGCCGGCAGCGTGCCGCTGACCCGCACCGGCCAGGTGATCGGCACCCCGCAGTACCTCTCGCCGGAGCAGGCGCAGGGGCAGCAGGCCTCGCCGGCCAGCGACGTCTACGCGCTGGGCCTGGTCGGCTACGAGTGCCTCACCGGCCGCAGCGCGTTCGCCGGCGACAACCCGGTGACGATCGCCCTCAAGCAGCTGCGCGAGCAACCCGAGCCACTGCCTGCGCAGCTGCCGCCGGGCGTGCGCACCCTGATCACCCGGGCGCTGGCCAAGGACCCCGCCCAGCGGCTCCCGGACGGCGCGGCGTTCGTCTCCGCCGTCGAGGACGCGCTGGCCGGGCGTGACCTGCCCGAGGCACCGCCGACCGTTGCCGTCTTCGTCCCCCCGGCGGCCGCCGTCGCTGCCCCCGCGACCGGCCCGGTGCGGATGCCACCACCGCCGCGCCGTCCGCTCGGCCGGCGGATCGCACTGGTGCTGGTCCCGCTGCTGACCCTGCTCACCGGCGCCGCCGTGGCCGCGGTGATCGTGCACGGGCTCGGTGCCGACCCTGGATCGCCCGCGGTGGCGGCCCAGACCCAGAACGGCGACGGGTTCGTGCTGGTCGCCGACGACTACCTGGGCCGCCCGGTGGACGACGTGGCGATCCAGCTCTCCGCGCTCGGCCTGAGCGTGCACCGCCGCGCGGACCGGAACTCCGACGCACCGGCCGGCAGCGTCACCGCCGTCAACCCGGTGGGCGTCCGGCTGCACGTGGGTGACGTCGTGACCGTCAGGTACGCGGTGGGCAGCGGCGAGCCGGCCGGTGGCAGCTCCGCCGAGCAGCGCCAGCAGGCCGCGCGCGGCTCGCTCGTCGCCGACACCTCGCCGACCCCCGGCACGGAGGTGGCCGGCGGGACCGGCGTCGGCCCGACGACGACGACGTCCACGCCGACGTCCACGCCGACGTCGACGTCGGCGCCCGCTGTGTCGTCCAGTGTCGCGGCGACGACGCCCACCACCTCGTCCGACCCCCAGTCGTCGTCGTCGTCATCCTCCGATCCCGGTTCGACGTCGTCCTCCCCTACGGACTCGACCACCTCGTCGTCCGATTCCGCAGCGACTCCCTGATCGGGTGATCCCTCCGGATGTGCGCTGCGTGTTCCGGTGCGAGGCTGCATCCGGCACACCAGAGGGGAGAACGGCAGGTGGAACCGGGGCGGCGCACGCTCGCCGACCGCTACGAGCTACAGGCCCTCATCGCCACCGGCGGGATGGGACAGGTGTGGCGCGCCCACGACGCGCTGCTCGGCCGGCCGGTCGCGGTCAAGGTGCTGCGCAGCGAGTACACCGGCGACCCGACGTTCGTGGCGCGCTTCCGCGCCGAGGCGCAGCACGCCGCCCTGCTGGCCCACCGCAACATCGCGACCGTGCACGACTACGGCGAGGTGCCGGCCGAGGACGGCGGTGAGCACCTGGCCTACCTGGTGATGGAACTGGTCGAGGGCGAGCCGCTCTCCACGGTGCTCGCGCGCGACTGCCGCCTCGACACGGCGGTCACCCTCGACCTGGTGCACCAGACCGCGGCCGCGCTGGCCGCCGCACACGCCGCGGGCGTGGTGCACCGGGACGTCAAGCCCGGCAACGTGCTCGTGGGCGACGACGGGATCGTGAAGATCACCGACTTCGGGATCGCGTGGTCGGCGTCCGACGTGCCGCTGACCCAGACCGGGCAGGTCGTCGGGACGGCGCACTACCTCTCCCCGGAGCAGGCGGCAGGCGGGAAGGCAAGCCCGGCCAGCGACGTCTACGCGCTCGGCATGATCGCCTACGAGTGTCTGGCCGGCCGACGGGCGTTCGAGGGCGGGAACGCGATCCAGATCGCGCTCCGGCAGATCAACGATGTCCCCGACCCGCTGCCGGCCGACGTCCCGGACGCGGTCCGCTCGCTGATCGGGCGGGCGCTGCTCAAGGATCCGGCGCAGCGCTTCCCGGACGGCGCCGCGTTTCGCGACGCGGTCGCCGACGTGCTCGCGGGGCGGGAGGTTCCCGCGCCGCCGCCACCGATGCTGCCGATCGATCCGCCGACCACTCCCTTCGCCGCCTCGGGCGTGGCCGGCTCCCGCTCGCCTCGGCGGTGGCGGCGTGCCCTCGTGCCCGCGGCCGCTCTGCTGGCCGGTGCGGTGATCGGCGTCGGGGCGCTGCAGTTCCTCGGCGGGACGGGCACTCCGGTACCTGCCGCGTCGGGGTCGGCCGGCGGCGGGGTGGCTGCCGGTAGGACGGCGACGGTGCACCTGCTCGCCGCGGACTACGTCGGCCGGCCCTTCCGCGAGGTGGAGGCCGACCTGGCGGGCCTGGGCCTCCGGGTCGTGCTCGACCCCGTCGAGACCACCGGCACGCGCCCCGGCCTGGTGACTGCGCTCGACCCGGTCGGCACGCTGCACACCGGCGCTTCCGTCACGGTCACCTACGCCGTGGCGCCGGCGTCGTCCCCCGGCACCGACGGGGCGCCCGCCCCGGTGACCGTGGTCCCGGCCGGCTCCCTGAGCGGTACGGCGGCGCAGCCGACCCATGGCTCCGGACCCGGGCCCAGCGGCGGCTCAGGCGGCGGGGGGCATGGCAGTGGACATGGTGGCGGGCCAGGGGGCAAGCCGGGCCCGGGGCACGGCCACCACGGGGGCCACGACAAGTAGGGACGACGATCCGCGTCCCCTGCGGCGTGGTTTATCGCGCCTGACCGCGCTCCGCGCGTCCCGACATCCAGAGCGCGCCGATCAGGCAACCCAGCGCGGCGGTGAGCACGAAGCCGCGATCGGTGTCGGCGACCGGCAGGACGACGAGCAGCCAGAACACGGCCAGACCGGCCGACCCGGCCACCGCGAGGGGGCGGCCCCACGGGCGGTTCCCGGCCAGTCGCGCGGCGACGCCCGCCAGGCCGGCCACCACGGCGACCGAGGCGAACGCGGACCACAGCGGCGTGTGCGACCAGATGCTGGCCGCACCGCCGTGCATCAGCAGACCGATCTCCAGGACGGCGGCGGCCACGACGCCGAGCAGCAGGGCCGCCGCGCGCAGGCCCGTCCCGGACCGCGGCGCCCGCGGCTCGTCGGAGAGGTCGACCACGAACTCCCGGGTCCCGCCGGGGACGGCGGGCGCCTCGGCGGTGGGCGGTGCGGCCGGGGGCCCCGGCACGTAGTCCACGGGCCCGGTGGCCTGCGCCGTGGCGTTGGCCGTGCCAGCGGTGGCGCCCGACGGGGCCGCGAGCGGGATCTCCCGGGTCGACGGACCACCAGGCGGCGGGGGCAGGGGCGGCTGGGTCGGGTTCACGGCTGCTCCTCGGCGTTCGACTGCCCCAGCCACGGTAGCCGCGCCGAAGGCCCGGGCCGGGGAGGTGGCGGGCGCGCCGGGCCGCGCGTTCCGCACGCGACGATGCCCGAGCCGCCCGGTCGCCCTAGGGTCGGGCACGTGGCTGTCCGCGCCGGCATCGTCGTCACCGGGACCGAGGTGCTCACCGGCCGGGTCGCCGACCGCAACGGGCCCTGGCTGGCCGAGCAGCTGCGCGAGCGGGGCGTCGACGTCAGCCACGTCGTGGTGGTCGGCGACCGGCCCGACGACCTGACCGCGGCCCTCACCTTCCTGGCCGGCACCGGCATCCGGCTGCTGATCACCTCCGGCGGGCTCGGCCCGACCGCCGACGACCTGACCGCCCAGGTGGTCGGCGACTTCCAGGGGCGCCCCCTGAAGGTCGACCCCGACCTGGAGCAGCGGATCACCGGGATCGTCGACCGGCTGATCGCCCGCCGCGGCTGGCGCACCGACGCGGAGTCGACCGCGGCCGGCGTACGCAAGGAGGCGCTGGTGCCCGAGGGCGCCGCGGTCCTCGAGCCGGTGGGCACCGCCGCCGGCCTCGTCGTCCCCCCTGCCGACGGACGCGAGGGGCCGACGATCCTGGTCCTGCCGGGGCCGCCCTCCGAGCTGCAGGGCATGTGGCCCGCGGCGCTCGCCGCCGAGGCGACCCAGCGGGCGCTGGGCGAACCGGGCCAGCTCCGCCAGGAGACCCTCCGGCTCTGGGGCACGCTGGAGTCCCAGCTCGCGGCCACGCTGAGAGACCACGACGCCGAGCTCGCCGGGCTGGAGATCACCACCTGCCTCCGGGACGGCGAACTCGAGATCGTGAGCCGCTACGCCCCCGACGCCCAGCCCGCCTACGACCGGCTGGCCGCGGTGGTCGCGCAGACCTATCCCGCAACGCTGTACAGCACCGGCCCGACCGTCGACGACGTCGTCGCCGCGGCCCTCGACGAGCGCGGCTGGACCGTCGCCACCGCCGAGTCGTGCACGGGCGGCCTGCTCGCCGCGCGGCTGACCGCGCGCCCGGGGTCGTCGGCCCGGGTGCTGGGCGGGGTCGCGGCCTACGCGAACTCGGCGAAGCAGAACCTGCTCGGCGTCCCCGCGGAACTGATCGAGGCGCACGGCGCGGTGAGCCCCGAGGTGGCCGCCGCGCTCGCCGACGGCGCCCGCGACCGCTTCGGCGCCGACGTCGGCATCGGCATCACCGGCATCGCCGGCCCCGGCGGCGGCTCGGCGGACAAGCCGGTGGGCACCGTGCACCTCTGCGCCGCAGGCCCCGGGGGGCGACAGGCCCGGTCGGTCCAGCTGCCGGGATCCCGGACGGCGGTGCGGGAACGGTCCGTCACGGTGGCACTGCACCTGCTGCGCCGCCTGCTGCGAGGAGGGCCCGAGGTCTGATGGCGACGAGAGAGCTGGAGGTCACCGGGGCCCGCGACCCGGCCGCGGTGTGGGAGCGCTACGCCGTCCCCGGGAGCTGGCCGGAGTGGCTGCCGCAGATCGAGCGCGTGGAGCTCTCCACCCCGCGGCTGACCGCGGGTGCGGCCGGCAAGCTGCACGCCCCGATGGGCGTCTCGATCCCGTTCACCGTCGACTCGGTCGACGAGGACGGCCGGACCTTCGCCTGGACGATCCGGTTCGGCCTGTTCAAGCTCCGTCTGGAGAACTGGGTGAACGGCGGTCCGGACGGCGGCGCGGTGGCCGGGATGCGGGTGCACGGTCCCGGACCGCTGGTGTCCGGGTACGCGGGCCAGGCGAAGGCGGCGCTCGAGCGGCTGGTCGGCTGACCTCCGCTAGCGTCGTTGCATGAGCGCGACGCACGAGGTCACCAACCAGGCACCCCCGTTGGCCGGGCACGACCCGATCGCCGGCGACACCGCCCTCGCCGAGGCCTGCGAACGGCACGCGGACGCCGCGACCCTCGCCGACCTGGCCGACCTCGGCCGGCTGGCCGGCAGCGAGCAGGCGCAGGAGTGGGGTCGGCTGGCCAACGAGAACCCGCCGACGCTGCGCACCCACGACCGGTTCGGCCACCGGGTCGACGAGGTGGAGTTCCACCCGGCCTGGCACGAACTCATGCGGACGGCGGTAGCGCACGGCCTGGCCGGCGCGCCGTGGCGGGATGAGGGCCCGCACGCGCACGTCCGCCGCGCCACCGGCTACCTCGGCTGGACCCAGGTCGAGATGGGCCACGCCTGCCCGACCACCATGACCTACGCCGTCGTCCCGGCGCTACGCGGCAATCCCGACCTCGCCGGGGTCTACGAGCCCGGACTGACCAGCCGCAGCTACCAGTTCGGCCTGGCCGAGCCGTCGACCAAGGCCGGCCTGATCGCCGGCATGGGCATGACGGAGAAGCAGGGCGGCTCCGACGTGCGGGCCAACAGCACCCGGGCGGTCGCCAGCGGCGACGGCAGCTACTCGCTGACCGGCCACAAGTGGTTCACCTCCGCGCCGATGAGCGACCTGTTCCTCGTGCTGGCCCAGCTCGAGGAGGGCGTCTCGTGCTTCGCCGTCCCGCGGGTGCTGCCCGACGGCAGCCGCAACGTCTTCCGGCTGCAGCGGCTGAAGGACAAGCTCGGCGACCGCTCGAACGCCTCCAGCGAGGTCGAGTTCGAGGGGACGACGGGCTGGCTGGTGGGCGAGCCCGGCCGCGGCGTCCCCACCATCATCGAGATGGTCAACATGACTCGGCTGGACTGCGTGCTCGGCTCGGCCGCGACCATCCGGGCGGCGCTCACCCAGGCGATCCACCACGCCGACCACCGCCGGGCGTTCGGCGCGCTGCTCGCCGACCAGCCCCTGATGCGCAACGTGCTCGCCGACCTGGCGGTCGAGAGCGAGGCCGCGACCGCCCTGGCCATCCGGCTCGCCGCCGCCGTCGACGACGGGGAGCAGGCGTTCCTGCGGCTGGCCGGCGCCGCCGCGAAGTTCTTCGTCTGCAAGCGCACGCCGACCGCCGTCGCGGAGGCCCTGGAGGTGCTCGGCGGCAACGGCTACGTCGAGGAGTCCGGCCTGCCGCGGCTCTACCGGCAGGCGCCGCTGAACTCGATCTGGGAGGGCTCGGGCAACGTCATCGCCCTCGACGTGCTGCGCGCGATGGGCCGGACGTCGGAGTCGGTTGCCGCCGTGGGCGCCGAACTGGAGCTCGCCTCGGGCATCGACAGCCGCTACGACGACGCGGTGAAGCGGCTGCACGCCGAGCTCGGCGACCCTGAGCAGCTGCCGATGCGCGCCCGCCGGATCGCCGGTCTGCTGGCGCTGTGCCTGCAGGGCTCGCTGCTGCTGCGGTACGCCCCTCCGGCGGTCGCAGATGTGTTCTGCGCCACTCGGCTGGGCGGGGACTGGGGCGCTGTCCTGGGAACTCTCCCGACGGGTGCCGCGACGACCGAGATCATTCCGCGGGCTCGGATCGCGACTGTCTGAGCGACCGTTCGGACCACTACTCTCGACGGGGTCGGCAGCGAGCTCTCAGGTGGACCGCAGGGTCCCGTGAGCCGTTGCTGCCGAGAGGCGGCGCGAGCCGCAGGGGGACAGGAGATCGGGCAGCGTGCTGGGTGAACAACGTGGGTCGGCGGCGACGCTCGACGACCCGCTGGCCGCCGTGCCGGACGCCGTCTGTCACCTCGACCGGCACTGGAGATTCACCTACCTCAACGCCACCGTCGCGACGCTCGCCCAGCAGCGGGTGCAGGAGCTGCTCGGCCGGCCGCTGCTCGACTGCTTCCCGCGGCTGCGCGGCACGCTGCTCGAGGAGCGCATCGGCCAGGTGCTCACCGACGGCCGGCCGCGCACCTTCGCCTTCCACGACCCGGGCCGCGACCACTGGTACGAGGTGCGCGTGTTCCCCGACGCCAACGGTGCCGCCGTCGTCATCCGGAAGGGCGAGGAGATCACCGAGGGCGTCGAGCAGCCCGGCCTGCAGTCGTGGCAGATCCGCCACGACGAGCTGACCGGCCTGCCCAACCGCACCGAGATGCTCGCGCTCATCGGGCGGGCGCTGGCCGAGGCGCCGGCGGGTGGCCTCGGCACCGCCGTCCTGTACCTCGACATCGACGGCTTCAAGACGGTCAACGATTCGCTCGGCCACGAGGTCGGCGACGCGCTGCTGCGCGAGGTCGCCGGCCGGCTGGTCGAGAACGTCCGGCCCGGGGACGCCGTCGGCCGGCTGGGTGGCGACCAGTTCGTCGTCCTCGCCCGGGGCTGCGACTCGGCCGAGGCGGCCGCGCTCGCGTTCCGGCTGCAGACCACCTTCGCGTTGCCCTTCCCCGGGGAGGGGCTCTCGGTGCCGCTGACGGCGAGCATCGGCGTCGCCGTCGGCGCGGCGGGGGAGTGCGACCCGCACGGCCTCCTCGGTGACGCCGGCTCCGCCATGTACGCCGCCAAGGCCGCCGGCCGCGAGCGGGTGCACCTGTTCTCTCCGGCCCTGCGCGAGGCCGCCCGCTGGCGCCTCGAGGTGGCCACCCGGCTCCGGCACGGCGCGGTCGACCAGCTCGTCGTGCACTACCAGCCGGTCGTGCGGCTGGACACCGGCGTGGTCGAGGGGGTCGAGGCGCTGATCCGCTGGCAGCACCCGGAGCGGGGGCTGCTCATGCCCGACACGTTCCTGGCGGTCGCCGAGGAGACCGGCCAGCTGATTCCGATCACCCGGTGGCTGCTGCGCGAGACGACCCGGCGGGCCGCGCAGTGGCGGGGGCTGGGCCTGCCGCTGCGGGTCGCGGTGAACATCAGCGCGCGGCACTTCTCGACCGAGACGCTGGTCCGCGACGTCCGGGTGGCGCTGCGCGAGTCGGGGCTGCCGCCGGACCAGCTCCTCCTCGAGCTGACCGAGACCAGCGTCGCCGAGGACCCCACCCGCGCCGAGGACCAGCTGGCGGTGCTCCGCGGCCTGGGCGTCACGGTGGCGATCGACGACTTCGGCACCGGCTGGTCGTCGCTGGCCCAGCTGCTCGCCCTCCCCATCGGTACGCTGAAGATCGACCGCTCCCTGGTCACCGCGTCGGAACGGGCGGCCACCGCCGACTCGGGGGCGGTGCTCTCCGCGATCGTGGCGCTCACCCGCACGCTCGGCATCAGCTCGGTCGCCGAGGGCGTCGAGACCGCCGAGCACCTGCGCCTGGTCCGCGAGGCCGGCTGCGACCTGGCCCAGGGGTGGCTGCTCGCCCAGCCGATGCCGGCCGACCAGCTGCTCGCCTGGGTGCAGCGGCTGCAGTCCGTCGGCGGGGACCTGAGCACCCTGCTCGTGCGCGGGCCTGCCGCCTGAGGATGGACGGCGGGTTCCCGCGGCGCCGGGTACGCCGGGCCACCTCCCCGGGAGGGCAGACTGCACCCGTGCCCGACATCCTCGACGCCGGCCCGCCCGCCCCGCCCGCGGCCGCCGGCCAGGTCGCCGTAGCCGCCGGCCAGGTCGCCGAGGCGGAGGACGGCCGGCCGGTGCTGGACCTGCTCATCTGGGATGCGCCGAACATCGACATGACCCTCTCCACGGTCATCGGCGCCCGGCCCACCGCGGAGACCCGGCCGCGCTTCGACGCGATCGCCGCCTGGTTCGTCGAGGGCGCCGACTCCGATCCGGTCGGCGCCGCACGGGGTGCCGCCGAGGTCGAGGCGTGCGTGTTCGCGAACATCCCGCCGGTCGTGGGCTCGCTGCAGCGGTGGGTGGAGGCGCTGCGCGGCTTCGGCTACGCCG
>Ga0206353_11591462_pt1 | contig 10995 bp, 10 predicted proteins | sample DielMetaTC5am4_FD_146436 | JGI IMG/M metagenome (GOLD analysis project Ga0206353, IMG submission 146436) | Corn rhizosphere microbial communities from Kellogg Biological Station, Michigan, USA - Diel MetaT C5am-4 (Metagenome Metatranscriptome)... | ecosystem: Host-associated > Plants > Roots >...
CAATGCATACGACATCGCCGTCCTCGACCGGGACATTCCCGGCCCGACGGGCGACGAGATCGCCCGAGGCATCGTCGCGTCCGGCAGCGGCATGCCGATCCTCATGCTCACCGCTGCCGACCGTCTCGACGACAAGGCCACCGGGTTCGAGCTCGGCGCGGACGACTACCTCACGAAGCCGTTCGAGCTCCGGGAGCTCGTGCTCCGCCTCCGGGCGCTCGACCGCAGGCGCGCCCACGCGAGGCCGCCCGTGCGCGAGATCGCGGGTCTGCGGCTCGACCCGTTCCGGCGCGAGGTGTACCGCGAGGGCCGTTACGTCGCGCTGACCAGGAAGCAGTTCGCGGTGCTCGAGGTTCTCGTCGCCGCGGAAGGCGGCGTGGTCAGCGCGGAGGAGCTCCTGGCGCGCGCCTGGGACGACAATGCGGATCCCTTCACCAACGCCGTGCGCATCACGGTCTCGGGACTGCGCAAACGTCTCGGCGAGCCCTGGCTGATCGCCACCGTGGCCGGCGTCGGATACCGGATCGAGGACGGAGACCATGGCTAGAGCCCCCGGCCCGAGCGTTCGCCTCAAGCTCACCCTCAGCTATGCCGGCTTCCTCATGCTCGCGGGTGCCGTGCTGCTCGTCGCCGGCTACTTCTCCCTCTCGCGCGGCGTGCATCCCGGCGTGCTCTTCATGGTGCGCAGCCACGCCGACCTCCTGCGCGATTTCGCCCCGATCGCGGCCGTCGTGATGGCGTTCCTGCTGGTCTTCGGCCTGCTGGGCGGGTGGCTGCTCGCCGGCCGGATGCTCGCTCCGCTGACCCGCATCACCGACGCCACGCGCATCGCCGCGAACGGATCGCTCTCCCACCGGATCGAGCTGGAAGGACGTCAGGACGAGTTCCGCGAGCTCGCCGACAGCTTCGACGCGATGCTCGCGCGACTCGAGGCACACGTCGAGGAGCAGCAGCGATTCGCAGCGAACGCATCCCACGAGTTGCGCACCCCGCTGGCGATCACGCAGACGCTCCTCGACGTTGCCCGCAACGATCCCGACCGCGACAACGGCGAGCTCGTCGAACGCCTCCATACCGTCAACACCAGGGCGATCGACCTCACGGAGGCGCTGCTCCTGCTCAGCCGCGCCGACCGGCGGTCCTTCACCCGGGAACGGGTCGACCTGTCACTGCTCGCGGAAGAAGCCGCCGAGACGCTCCTCCCGCTCGCAGAGGAACGTGGCCTCACCATCGAGACGTCGGGCGACGTGACGGCCACCGTCGGCTCACACGCGCTCCTGCTGCAGATGAGCACGAACCTCCTGCACAACGCGATCGTTCACAATCTCCCCGAACAGGGCGGCGTGTGGGTCACGACCAGCGCGCACGCGGAGCGGGCGATGCTCACCGTCGAGAACACCGGCGAGACGGTCACCGCACACGCAGCCGCCACTCTCGCCGAGCCGTTCCTTCGCGGCACCAGACGCATCCGCGCCGACCACGCAGGTGTCGGCCTCGGCCTGGCGATCGTCAAGAGCATCGCCCAGGCACACGACGGAACCCTCACGCTCACCCCGCGGGCGGCCGGCGGGCTTTGTGTCACTGTGCAACTACCCGCCGCGCCGCCAACCGGGATCGCCGTCTGAGGATCGTCTCTACGGTGCGGCGGCGACCGGCTGCAGGTGCGAGACGAGCTCGCCGGCGGCGAAGGCGTGGACTGCGAACGCCGGCCCGTGCTCGTAGGCGATCGGCCGGCGTTCGAACGACAGCGTGAGCTGGCCGCCCGCCCACGTGCTCGGCACGGTGCAGACGGGGACTCCCGCAAGCTCGCCGACGATCGCGTGGTGGAAGTGGCCCGCGACGATGCGCAGCACCTGCGGCGCGGCCCGCACGATCTCGCCGAGCGCACCGGTGCTCGAGGGGGCGAGACCGAGGTGGTCCCAGGCGGGCACGAGCGTCCGGAGCGGCGGGTGATGCATCGCGACGATCGCCGGCTGCTCCGGAACGGCGGCCAGCTCGGACTCCAGCCACGACAGGTCGTCGGCCGTCAGCGCACCTCGGAACTCGCCGTGCACCGTCGAGTCGAGCACGAGCAGCCGGAGCGGCCCCAGGTCGGCGCCGTAGCGCACGCGCCCCGAAGGCGCGGAGAGCTCGAAGCATTCGCAGAGTGCGGCGACGTCGTCGCAGTTGCCGTTCACGACGAAGGTCGGAGCGTCGATCTCCGCGAGCGCGTCGGCGAGCCTCCGGTACTCGGGCTCTCCGCCGGACTCGACCAGATCGCCGGTCACGACGACGGCATCCGGTTGGTCGGCCAGGTCACGGATCGCCGCGACGGCCGTGCGCAGCGATACGTACGGCGCCTCGTCGTTCGCGTCGAGATGCGGGTCGCTCACCTGGACGAGAAGAAAGAGGTCGTCGCGACGCGCACCGGTCTCCACAGCGTCAACCTACTCGGCCGGCGCGGCACCTGTGGCCGGGCGCAGCCCACGGAACCGGCATCATCCGTCGATGGCCCCGCCCGGACCGTCACCGCCGCAAACCGACGTCGTCGTCTCCGCGGACGGCACGCCCATCACCTATCGCAGCGTCGGCCATGGACCTGCGGTGCTCCTCGTCCCGGGCGCGCTCGCGCTCGCGGCCGACTTCGACGCACTCGCACGGGAGCTCGCCGACCGCTTCACCGTGCACACGATCGAGCGCAGAGGCCGCGGCCAGAGCGGCCCGCAGGGAGACGACTACAGCATCGAACGCGAATGCGATGACGTGGCAGCGCTGCAGGCGGCCACCGGTGCCGCCCTCCTCTTCGGACACAGCTTCGGAGGCCTCGTCGCACTGGAAGCGGCGCGCACGAGCAGGGCGTTCGAGAAGATCGCCGTCTACGAGCCCGGCGTGTCGATCGACGGTTCGGTCGACACGAGCTGGGCGCCCGCCTGCCAGGCGCAACTCGACCGAGGGCGCGACCTGGCCGCCTTCATCACCTTCGTCCGTGGGCTCAACCCGGAGACGAGCGGCAAGGCTCCCCGCTGGCTGCTGCGGCTGATTCTGCCGATCGCGATCAAGAAGCAGGAGCGAGCGCAGAAGTACCGACTCCTGCCCTCGACGATCCGCGAGCACGCGGAAGCGGCGCGTCTCGACAACAGCTACCGGCGCTACGGCGACATCACTGCCGAGGTGCTGCTGATGGCAGGCAAGGACGCCGCCAAGACCGGCGCCGGCCGGGCGAGCCAGACCCTCCTCCCCGTCCTCCCGAACGCGAGCGTCACGAACTTCCCCGCGCTCGACCACTTCGGGCCCGAGAAGAAGCCGGAGCAGGTCGCCGAGGCCCTGTCGGCGTTCTTCACCGGGCGTTAGGCCCCTCGAAACGATCGCGCCGCCTGCCGGACGCCTCCACATCGTCCCCTCATCCGCAAAGCGGTCGGGTTCTGAGTCGGCCGGGCTCGAGCGCATAGAGTCCGCCCATGGCAACGCACGACCACGGAGGAGCTCCATGACGACGTCCGCGACATCCATGTATGCCGTGGTGAACCCAGCCACCGGCGAGACGCTCAAGCAGTACCCGACGATCTCCGACGACGACCTGCGGGACGCGATCGGTCGCGCGGATCGTGCGCACCGCGAATGGTCGAGATCGACGACCGTCGCCGACCGTGCCGCGCTCGTGCGCCGCGTCGGCGAGCTGCACTCCGAGCGCCGGAAGGAGCTCGCGGACATCATCGTCGCCGAGATGGGCAAGCCCGTCGGGCAGGCCCGGGGCGAGGTCGACTTCTGCGCGTCGATCTATCAGTTCTACGCCGACAACGCGGAGGAGCTGATGGCGGACGAGCCGATCGAGCTGCTCGACGGCGACGGGTCCGCGGTCGTGCGGCGCAGCTCGCTCGGCGTGCTGCTCGGGATCATGCCGTGGAACTTCCCGTACTACCAGGTCGCGCGCTTCGCCGGGCCGAACCTGGTCATCGGCAACACGATCCTGCTCAAGCACGCGCCGCAGTGCCCGCAGTCGGCCGAGGCGATGGCGCAGATGTTCGCGGACGCCGGCTTCCCCGACGGCGCGTACGTGAACATCTACGCGACGAACGAGCAGATCGAGTGGGTGATCGCCGACCCGCGCGTGCGCGGCGTCTCCGTCACCGGCTCCGAGCGCGCCGGCGCCGCGGTCGCCGAGATCGCAGGCCGCAACCTGAAGAAGGTCGTGCTCGAGCTCGGCGGCTCCGACCCGTTCATCGTCCTCGGCACGGACGACCTCGACAAGACCGTCGAGGACGCCGTCGCCGCCCGCATCGACAACGCCGGCCAGTCGTGCAACGCCGCGAAGCGTCTGATCGTGATCGACGAGCTCTACGAGCCGTTCCTGGAGAAGTTCACCGCGGCGCTCACGGCCGTCAACCAGGGCGACCCGCGCGAGCGCGGAACGGAGTGCGGCCCGCTGTCCTCCACGGTCGCGGCCGACCGGCTCGAGGAGCAGGTGCGGCGCGCGGTCGACCAGGGCGCGACGGTCGTCGCCGGCGGCAACCGCAACGGCAACTACTTCGAGCCGACCGTCCTGACCGACATCTCCCCCGACAACGACGTCTACCGCGAGGAGCTGTTCGGACCGGTGGCGCAGGTCTACCGCGTCCGGTCGGAGGACGAGGCGGTCGAGCTCGCGAACGACACGCCGTTCGGTCTCGGCTCCTATCTGATGACGAACGACCCGGAACAGGCCGAGCGCGTCGCCGACCGGATCGACGCGGGCATGGTCTACGTGAACATCGTCGGCGCGGACGGCGCGGAGCTGCCCTTCGGCGGGACGAAGCGCTCGGGCTTCGGGCGCGAGCTCGGTCGCTACGGCGCGGACGAATTCGTGAACAAGAAGTTGATCCGCGTCGGCTGAGCAAGGCAATCGTCTTCTTCCCGGAGGGCGCTTTCGGCGCCGCCGGCGCTGCGGCCGCACTCCTGCTCCGCCGTCAGGCGAGTCGCGCGACGACCTGAACGAGGCGGTCGATTTCCTCTTCGGTGTTGTAGTAATGGACGGACGATCGAACGTGGCTCGCGAACGAGCCGCGTCCGATCTGCGAGGGCGTCTCCGCGGTGACCGACACGTTGATCCGCTCGGCGGCGAGCAGTCGCTGCACGTCCTCGGCGGAGATGCCGGCGACGTCGAAGGTGACGAGCGCGCAGAGCTGCGCCCCGCGGTCCAGGAGCGCGACGTTCGGCAGCTCGCTCAGTCCGCCGCGCAGACGCGACGAAAGCGCCCGGATCCGCTGCCGGCCCGCATCGACACCGACTTCGAGCGCGTAGTCGACGGCGACTCCGAGACCGACCTTGCCGGCGTAGTAGGTCTCCCAGTTCTCGAACCGGCGCGCGTCGGGACGGATCGTGTACGACCCGTCGGGCTCGAGCTCGGCTGCGTGCAGGTCGAGCAGCGGCGGCTCCAGCTCCTCGAGCAGCCCACGGCGGACGTAGAGGAAGCCCGTGCCGCGCGGGCCGCGCAGGAACTTCCGCCCCGTACCGGAGAGGACGTCGCAGCCGAGCTCTTCGACGTCGAGCGGCAGCTGCCCCGCGGACTGGCACGCGTCGAGCAGCAACGGCACACCGGCGGCGCGGGCGAGCGCGCCGACCTCCTTCGCCGGGTTGACGAGCCCGACGTCGGTGGGCACGTGCACGAGCGAGACGAGCTTGACCGACGCGTCGAGCCGGCGCTCGAGCTCGGCGAGGTCGATCTGGCCATGCTCGTCGTCGTCGATCATCTCGACGATCGCGCCCGTCTTGCGCGCGACCTGCCGGAGCGCGATCCAGTTCGAGGAGTACTCGGCACGGCCGGTGAGGATGCGGTCGCCCGGCCGGAACGCGAACGCGTAGAACGCCATGTCCCATGCGCGCGTCGCGTTCTCGACGACCGCGATCTCGTCGCGGTGCGCGTTGAGCAACCGCGCGATCGCGTCGTACGTGTGCTCCCAGTCGTCCTGTCGCTCGGCGGCCGTCTCGTAGCCGCCGATCTCGGCCTCGCGCTGCAGGTATCCGACGACCGCGTCCGTGACCTGCCTCGGCGGCAGCGCCGAGCCGGCGTTGTTCAGGTGGACGACATGCTCGACACCGGGCGTGTCGGCGCGGACTGCGGCGACGTCGATCAGGCGGTCACTCTACGGCCCGACGAGGGCCGAGGACGCTAAGGTCACGCCGTGGACGGGGGCCCGACCGCGATGCGCTACGACGCGTGGAGCGAGACGTGCGACACGCTCCACGCCCACACCCAGGTGCTGGGCAAGCTTGCGACCGCGCTCGCGCCCGCCGAGCCGCAGCTGCAGCACACCGCCCTGCGGCTGACCGCGCGTGGCTGGGAGACCCGGCTGCTCCCGGCCGCGGACGGCTCCGGCGGAGTGGTCGCCGCACTCGACCTGCACGAGCACGAAGCCGTCCTCGAGCACACCGACGGCCGCGTCGAACGAATCGCGCTCACGCCCGACCGGTCCGTGGGCGAGGTGACGCGCGCCGTCCTCGCGGGTGCACGCGCGCTCGCGGGTGCGTTCGACTTCGACCCCACTCCGCAGGAAGTCCCGTGGACGGTGCCGCTCGACGCCGACGACGAGCACGCCCGGTACGACACCGACCACGTGGCCGCCTACCTCGCGGCGGCGACACGCGCTGCACTCGTCCTCGCCGCGTTCCGCGCCCCGTACCGCGGACGTTCCACCGCCGTGAACGCCTGGTGGGGATCGTTCGACCTCGCCGTCGACCTCTTCTCCGGGCTCCCCGCCGAGCCGCCGTCGGACGGCTTCATCATGCGCAACTCGATGGACGCGCAGCAGTTCGCATTCGGCTGGTGGCCCGGTGACCACCGCTACGGGCGCGCGGCCTTCTACGCGTACGCGCACCCGGCCCCCGAGACCTTTCCCGACCACGAGCTTCCGCTCGGAGGCTGGAACCGGGAGCTCGGCGAGTACATCCTGGACAGCGAGGACCTCCGGGAGCTGCCCGACCAGCACGCGGCCGCGCTCGACTTCGGCCGCGCGCTCTTCCACCACGCCTGCCTCGTCTGCGGCTGGGACGCCGGCCTCGCGGCCAGCGCCCACGGAACGCCGCCACCGGTCCGCTGAGCGCCTACGTCCCCTACGCTCCGTGGCACACGGCGAAAGGATCACGATGACCGACTCCGACAAGCCGCCCCTGCCTCCCTTCAGCGCTGAGACGGCGGCGCAGAAGGTGCAGGCCGCCGAAGACGCCTGGAACACGCGCGACCCCGAGAAGGTCGCCCAGGCCTACACCGTCGACTCCGTCTGGCGCAACCGCGACCAGTTCGTCACCGGCCGCGCCGAGATCGTCGCGTTCCTGACGCAGAAGTGGGAACGCGAGCTCGACTACGCACTGCGCAAGAATCTCTGGTCCTTCCACGAGAACCGGATCGCCGTCCGCTTCCAGTACGAGAGCCACGACCGCGACGGGCAATGGTGGCGCAGCTACGGCAACGAGCTCTGGGAGTTCGACGAGCACGGACTGATGCGCCGGCGCGAGGCGAGCATCGACGACGTGGCGATCGAGGAGGTCGAGCGGCGGTTTTTCGGCCCCCGGTCGGAGACCGAGAGCGAGACCGAGTTCCCGCTCCACTAGCGGTCGTCCTCATGCGCAGCCGAGCCGGAACGCGTCGCGCACCCGCCCGTCGACCGTGACGTAACGGACGCGCGCGGTGCGGCCCGCGACGTCGACCCGCACGGCCCCGAAATGCCCTTGCACGACGCGGGCGGAGGGAATCGTCAGCGCCGCGGCGTCGTCCTCGAGCTCGGCTCCACCGGTGCCGACGGCGACGTAGAGCACACCGCCGTGCGGGCGACTGCGCGCGTACGCGTGCAGGTGGCCCTCGAACACCACTTGGATGCCGCCGCGCTCCACGAGCGGCACGATCGCGCGCCGCAGGCCGGCCGAGACCCTGCTGACCGGCGGCTCCCAGGGTGGGTGGTGCCAGGCGGCGAATCGGAAGCACGAGCCCGACGCGAAGGCGCTGCGGGCGAAGCGCAGCTGCGGCGAGCCCGTGGCGACCGAGGCGGTGGAGTCGAGCACGACGACGGAGGCGTTCCCCCAGGTGAAGCGGTACCAGCGCTCGTTGCCGAGGGAGTGGAACGCACGCAGCTCCGGCTTCCCACCGTTCGTCTTCACGTCGTGGTTGCCGAGCGCCGGGAACCACGCAGCTTCCCGGAGGATCGTCGCGTACGGGCGGAAGATGTCGCGGTCGAGCAGCGCCGCCGAGCCGAGCGGATACGCGTTGTCGCCCGTCGTGAGCACGAAGTCCGGATGCCACGACTCGATCAGCGACGCGACCGCCTCCTCGTTCGCGTTCCCGCTGCCGAAGTCGCCGACGACCGCGAAGGTGAACCTGCTTGCGCGCGCCGGCGCCGCGCGGAACGTTCCGTCGGCGAGCGCGGCGCCGCCCGCCTCGACCGTGTAGCGGTAGCGCCGACCCGGCGCCAGCCTCGTCAGTCTCGCGACGTGGTCGACGCCGGCGCCGGCATCGACGCGCACACCGTTGCGCAGGACGACGAACGCGTGCTCACGGACGGAGGTGCGGAAGGAGACGACGGCGCTCCGCTGCGTCACGCTCTCCGCCACCGGCCCGCGCGTCAGCGCAGCGGCGGCGACGGTCGCGGCGATCACATTCGCTCCGCGACGAGCGCGATCTTGCGCGCGCGGCCGCACGCGAGCCACTCGATCCACAGCCGGTGCGCGGTCACCAGCTCGTCCAGCGCGCGCCGCCCGATCACGGAGACGATCGCCGTCTCGTCCGCGAGGAACGACTCGGTCAACGACTCCGCCACCGCCCGGTGGGACGCGCTCCAGTCCTCCTGCCGGCGTACGACGAGTCCGTTGCGCGCGAGCACTGCGCACATCTCGTCGAGCAGGACGAGCCAGACCGTGTCGCCGTCGGGCATGCGCGCGCGCTCCGGCCCGGCCAGCGGCGCCCCCTCCTCCAGGGTGAACGCGAACCGCCCGCCGGCGGGGAGTGCGGCGGCGACCTGCTGCACGAGTGCCGCCTTGTCGGAGAAGGCGAGCATCGTCTCGAGCAGGAGCACGACGTCGAATGTGCCCGCGGGGAGCGGCGGGATCTCGCCGACCTCGAAGCGACAGGGCAGTCCGGTCGCACGCGCCCGCGCGATGGCGATCGCGCTCGCGCTCGCGTCCACCCCGAGGTACCCGCAACCGAGCTCGCGCGCGAGGAAGCGTCCCGGCCCGGCGACGCCGCAGCACAGGTCGAGGACGGAGACGCCCGGCGCGATCCCCGCCCACGCCGCGAGCGCGCTGATCTCGCCGGCGCACATGAAGCTCTCCTGCTCGACGTACTCGCCGGGCACGTAAGCCTCCTCGCGTGCGCGGCGCAGCGCCTCGACGAACGGGGCCCGCTCGTCCTGCCTCACAGCCGGCCCGCAAACCGAAGCATCGTGCCCACGGTAGTTCGCTACCGGTGCTGGCACTCGTCCGGATTGCGCTCGTCGTCGCGGGCCTGCTCGCGCTCGTCGCGACGGCGTCGCGCGGCGACGACTCGGACGGGATCCACAGGATCGAGCACGTGATCGTGATCATGGAGGAGAACCGCTCGTTCGACTCCTATTTCGGCACCTATCCGGGCGCCGACGGGATCCCGATGCGCGACGGGAAACCGACCGTCTGCGTCCCGACCGGGCTCGGCGGCTGCGTGCGACCGTTCCACGACCCGAACGTCGTCAACGCGGGCGGGCCGCACGGGCCGCTGGCCGCGCAGCTCGACGCGGACGGCGGCGAGATGGACGGCTTCGTCACCGTCGGCCGTAGCGCGCTGATCGAGCGGTGCAAGGAGGAGCCCGCGCTGGAGCGCTGCGCGGTGCTCCGCCGTCCGTCCGTGCTCGGCTACCACGACCAGCGTGAGATCCCGAACTACTGGGCGTACGCCCGCACCTTCGTCCTGCAGGACCACATGTTCGAGCCGAACTGGGGCTGGAGCCTGCCGGCGCACCTCTGGCTCGTCTCCGGCTGGTCGGCGAAGTGCACCGACCCGTTCGACGCGAGCACCTGCACGTCGGACCTGCAGCCGCCGGCGGAGGGCCCGAGCTCGACCCTGAGCAGCTACCCGCACGGCCCGCTCTACGGCTGGACCGACCTGACCTACCTCCTGCACGCGCACCACGTCTCCTGGGCGTCGTACGTCGTCCGGGGCGACGCGCCGGACTGTTTCAGCGGGCCGATCGACTGCTACACGAAGTTCGGCGGTCCCAACACGCCGGGGATGTGGAACGTGCTCCCGGCGTTCACCGACGTGCACGAGGACGGCGAGACGGCCGTGGCCGAGCGGCCGATCGAGGCGTTCTACGCCGCCGCCGCGGACGGGACGCTGCCGGCCGTCTCGTGGGTGACGCCCAACTTCCGCGTCAGCGACCACCCGAGCGCGTCGATCCGCGCGGGCCAGGCGTGGGTAACCCGGCTGATCAACGCCGCGATGCAGGGCCCGGACTGGAGCTCGACGGCGATCTTCCTCGCCTGGGACGACTGGGGCGGCTTCTACGACCACGTCACCCCGCCGGCGGTCGACGCGAACGGCTACGGCCTGCGCGTGCCGGCGCTCGTGATCAGCCCGTACGCCCGCCGCGGCTACGTCGACCACCAGACGCTGTCCTTCGACGCGTACCTCAAGTTCATCGAGGACGACTTCCTCGGCGGAGCCCGCCTCGACCCGCGGACCGACGGCCGGCCCGACCCGCGCCCCGCCGTGCGCGAGGAGGCGGCCGAGCTCGGCGACCTGCGCAACGACTTCGACTTCTCCCGGCCGCCGCGGAAGCCGCTGCTCCTCCCGCCCAATCCATAGCCCGGCCGGCGCGGTAGTCCGAATACGCATGCTCGAGGGTGCAGCAACGCCGCGGACGGCCCCCGGCCCGCTGACCGCGCTCGGTGCGCAGCTGCTGCTCCTGGCCGCGCTCGCCGAGACCGTCGGCCTGGGCGGCGCCGGCTGGGTCGTCGGGGTCGTGTCGGCCGTGACCCTGGCGGTCGCGCTCGCGCGCGCGCTCCGGCGCGACCCCGGTG
>Ga0206353_11991877_pt1 | contig 10968 bp, 9 predicted proteins | sample DielMetaTC5am4_FD_146436 | JGI IMG/M metagenome (GOLD analysis project Ga0206353, IMG submission 146436) | Corn rhizosphere microbial communities from Kellogg Biological Station, Michigan, USA - Diel MetaT C5am-4 (Metagenome Metatranscriptome)... | ecosystem: Host-associated > Plants > Roots >...
AGATCAACTCGCCGATCCAGTTCGTCGGCGACAACGCCCGCTTCCTCGCCGAGGCCTACCAGGACCTGATCCGGATCGTGCTGTTCTACCGCGGCCTGCTGGACTCCACCGACCCCATCGGCTGGGACGAGCGGCGCGCCCGGATGCGGGTGGCAGAGGAGGGCATCGAGTTCGAGTACCTGCAGGCCGAGATCCCCACCGCGGTCGAGCAGACTCTGCACGGGATCGACCGCGTCGCGACCATCGTGCGGGCGATGAAGACCTTCAGCCACCCCGGCCACAAGGAGCAGGTCCCCGCCGACCTCAACGAGGCGCTGGAGGCCACCGTCACCGTCACCCGCCACCAGGTCAACAGCGTCGCCGACCTGCAACTCGAGCTCGCCGAACTCCCCCCGGTCAAGTGCAACATCGCCGACCTGAACCAGGTGTTCCTCAACCTCATCGTCAACGCCGCCGACGCGATCGCCGAAACCGGCACGCCAGGGCTCATCGGCGTCACCACCGCACACGACGGCGACCACGTCGTCATCACCATCAGCGACACCGGCGGCGGCATCCCCGACGACGTCCGTACCAGGATGTTCGACCCCTTCTTCACCACCAAAGAAGTCGGCAAGGGCAGCGGACAAGGCCTCCCACTGGTCCGCGCCGTCATCCAGGAAGGCCACCGCGGCAGCCTCACCGTGCAATCCACCGTCGGCGTCGGCACCACCTTCACCATCCGCCTGCCCATCGACGGCCAGCCTTGACCGGCGCCTGACCCGCAGGACCCCCTGACCCTCTCCCGAGACCAGCTGCGCGACGCCGCGCTATGCACGCCCCCGGCGGCGAGGATCGGATTCGACGATCTGCAGCGGCTGCTGCTCGCCTTCGAGGAACTCGCCGCCAACGGTCTGCGGCACCGCGCGCCGGTGCAGGTCCGCGTCGTCGGCACGGCCGGGGGCTGGTTGATCGACGTCAGCGACGCGGACGTCGACCGCCCGCCCACACCGGTCACCGGCCCGGACCTGGCTCACGGTGACTTCGGGCTGTTCCTGGCCGCCCGGCTGTGTCCCAGCCACGGCTGGAGCGTGCGCGGCGGCCGCAAACACGTCTGGGGCTGCCTGCGCCCAGCATGACCTGAACGGTGCGGCGTGCCTGCGGTGGGCCAGCGCAGCGGACCGCTCAACCCGTGGCCGTTGGTTGCCCGACCGACGGCCGCGGGTCCGGCACGCAGCCGGCCCGCACCGCCGCTGACGGGCGCGGCGTGGGTGACGACCTTCAGCCGGCTGCATCCGCCCTGGTCAACGCCCTGCCACGCAGGTTGCTCGGTTCGATGGCGATGTAGCGCCGGTCGGGATTGCCGCTCCACGGAGCGAAATCGAGCTCGTCGAGCGCCTTGATCTCCAGCGGGTCGGTGATCAGCCGGGACCGGCCGAACGTGCTCACGCACCAGCCTTCCCGCGTGGCCGGATCGTAGCCGTCGACCTCGAAGGCGACGACGGCGCTGCGGTCGGCACTGGCGACCTTGCCGTCGGGAAGGCTGGCCAGGACCACTTCGGCGTCGCGGACGACGAAATGGGCCGGCAGGATGACGGGCAACGCGTTTTCGGTGAAGCCGAGACGGCCGATCCTGGCGATTCTCATCAGCCGCCAGCATTCGCGCTCGTCCAGCGCGACCTCACGGTGGCGAGACGTGGACAACGGGCGCGGACCTTCGGTACCGGATGGTCGCGGTGATCGCTCGACGGGGGCCTGAGCTCCGGCGGCCGGGGGAACGCCATGCTCGACGGAAGTAGCCGCGGCGGACGGACCTGACACGCAGTCCGAACAGACCAGGGCGGCGCCAACCAGGGACGCGAGCGCGCGATATTCGACGGCGCTGATCGGCATGCCGTCCTCGGTGGTGAGCGGCCCGTCGGGGGGCTGCCGGCAGCCGCAGCGAGAGCAGCGCAACCCACGACTGGCCGGGTCTGCGGTCACCGCTGCACCGGGGCGGTGGTGCGTCCTGCGCCGCCGAAAAGGCTCCGCTGAGGCCGACGGGGGCTGTGCAGAGTACACACGGCTCCGGTCGCCTCCCGGATGGCGGATGGATCGAGGGGTTCTTCGGGTGGGCGCCGCGGGCGGCCCGCCTGCATCTTGCCGCTAACCGGCCAAAAGATGCCAGCGCCCGCCGCGATCCGCGCCGTCACCGGTCGGAGGAGCTCCCCTTGCCCGCGACGCGGTCAGCATCGTCGTAGCCCTGTCCACGCACCCCTGGGGCTGGACGATCTTCCTCGCGCTGTGCACCTTCTGCTGCACCGCGCTCGCCGACCGGCAGCCGACCTCGTCTCGCACCCAGCGACTGCTGCGCGGTCGGTGACCAGCGTCAGTTAAAGGCGCTGCCACCTGCGCGCACTGACCTTCGCCTGGTACTCAAACCACGTCCGCCCGCGCAGGTCCACCCACTCGGTGGGACCGACGACGAGCAGGGCGTCCCAGTCGGCGACCTCGCCCCGCGCTAGCTGTTGCTGCAGGTTGGCGCGCAGCACTCCAATGGCGCGGTCGTGGTTCTCGACCGGGAGAACTGCCCTCGCGGAATACGTGCGCATGGGGCATTGAGACACGGCGCGTGGCGATCCGCCCGTCGAGGTTCCGTTACCCAGCCAACTGGGGCGTGTCTGACGGATCAAGGTAGCCAGGTCAGCAGGGCGGCGAGGTTGATCGCGCCGGCGGAGTTGCGGGCGTGCTTGTCGTGGCGGGTGGCCAGGCCTCGCCACTGTTTGAGCTGGCAGAAGCCGCGTTCGACGCTGCCGCGGCGGGCGTAGCGGTCGCGGTCGAAGCCGGGCGGCCGTCCGCCCGCCGAGCCCTTGCGCCGGCGGTTGGCGGCCTGGTCGGCCTTCTCCGGGATGGTGTGGCCGATCCGGCGGGCGCGCAGCAGCCCGCGGTTGGCCCTGGAGCTGTAGCCCTTGTCCGTCACGACGTAGTCCGGCCGGGTCCGTGGCCGTCCCGTCCGCGGGCGATCCACCCGCAGCGCGGCCTTCGGATGAAGGCTGGCGAGACTCCGGTGATCGTTGCGGAATGATTCGACTTGGCGGATCTGGACGGGCGACAGGTCCTGATCTTCGACTGACGAGCAGAACAGACCGGGCTCCGGGCCGTCATCATGAAGGCGGCGCCTCAGTGGTGTGTGCGCGCCTCCGCCGGAATCAGCGGCGTGGGCGGCGCAGGACTGGCGCCGTCCGCAGCGGGGCGACACTGAACCGCCACCGTCCATTCGAGACAGGACTGACCGCCGGAACCGCGCCGTCTCGTGGGACCAGTGACGGTCAGCGTCGACCAGTCCGGCCGGCCGTCCTTCTGGCACGCCTGGACGTCGAGGTCGTCCCACGGGATCGCGACGGTTCGCCGGAAGATCACGGGCGCGTTGGTTCCCGCCCCGCCGCCGACTCATGCAGTCTCGTTGCGCTGTTCACCCGCTCGTGAGCGATGAAGGAGCCCCGGCGCGGCCGGAGGAGCGCCGGTCGAGGCGATTGAGCGTGGCGAACACGAATTCGACGATGCGGATCATGAGAACCTCCTGAGTCGCTGCCGGATGTATTGCTTCCAACATGGGTGTCCACTAACAGACCGCGCAGAAAGCAGGGGAGAGCCGTGTGTCCGCTACGCGGCGGACTCGGCTAACGCTGGCGAGGTGAGATAGGCCCAGCCAAACCAGACGTGCCCGCGGCCTCACGCCGCCGGGGCCAGGGTGGACACTGCCGCATGGCCGCCCCGAGCCTGCGGACATCCTGCTGGCCACCGTGCAGGGCGGCGGGACGATCCCGCCGCAGATGGGGCTGGCCCGCCGGCTGGTCGAACGCGGGCACCGGGTGCATGTGCTCAGCGAGCCGACCGTCGAGGCCGAAGCCCGCGCCGCCGGCTGCTCGTTCCGCACCTGGCCCTCCGCCCCGTTCACCGACGCGGTCAGCCGCGACCGGCCGATGGGCCGCGACTGGGAGCTGCACACCCCGGGACAGGCACTCCGGCTGGTGCGCGACTTCGGCGAGATGATCTTCGGCGCCGCGGGCCGTTTCTCTCGGGACGTGCTCGCCACCCTCGACGACCTGCCCGTCCGGTTGGTGCTGGTCGAGGCGCCGGTGTTCGGGGCGCTGGCCGGCGCCGAGCGCTCCGGCGTGCCGACCGTCGGGCTCATGTCCAACACCTACATGCGGCCCACCCGGGGCCGGCCGGTCATGGGCAGCGGCTGGATGCCCGGCTCGGGGGCGCTGCGCGCCGTCCGCGACCGGGTGGCTCCGGCGCTGTTCGAGGCGCTGGTCGACCGCGGGCTGCCACGGCTCAACGCCGTTCGCGCCGACCTCGGTCTCGACCCGTTGCCGCACGTCTTTGCCGCCTTCGACCGGTGCGCCCGGCTGCTGCTGCTCACCAGCCCCACGTTCGACCCCTCGCCGTCGCCGCTCCCGGCCAACGTCCGCTACGTCGGGCCCGTGCTCGACGACCCGGCCTGGGCCGAGGAAGTGGCGCTGCCCGACGGCGCGGCCCCGCTCGTGCTGGTCGCGATGAGCTCGACCTACCAGGCGCACCAGGCCCTGCTGCAGCGCGTTGTGGATGCCCTCACCGAGCTGCCGGTGCGCGGCCTGGTCACCCTCGGCCCCGGCCTGCGTTCCGGCGAGGTCGAGGGGGCGGCGAACGTCGCCGTCGTCCCCAGCGCAGCGCACGGCCCGCTGCTGCGCGACGCAGCGGCGGTCGTCACTCACGCCGGTCACGGCACCGTACTCAAGGCGCTGGCCGCCGGCGTGCCGATGGTTTGCATCCCGCACGGCCGCGACCAGGATGACAACACGGCACGGGTGCTGGCGCTTGGCGCGGGTGTGCGGGTTTCCCGACGGGCGGACGCGGCGACGATCGGCGCCGCCGTCGAGCAAGTCCTCGTCGAGCCGCGGTTCCGCGCGGGAGCTCACCGGGTGTCCGCTGCTCTGTCCGCCGAGGCACACCGGGGGCCGTCCGCGGTCGATGAGATCGAGGCGGTCCTCCCCTCTTCTCAACCAACCGGCTGACAACCTTGGGCCACAGCGACCTGCCCGACCCCGCCCGAGGCCCGCGGGCGGGGTCGCGGCACGCCCGTCACACCACCGCGGTGCGATCACCGACCGCACCGATGCTTGCGACGCGGAGGGACTCACTGCTGAGGATCGCGGTGGTGATCAGCGTGGCGACGGCAGGTGGGTCATCGGGGATGTGGCCGCAGCCGGGGAGCTTCACCGAGCGGGTGCCGGATGGACGTTGGTCCGGGTGGCGGGACTGGTGTCCGATAAGGATCTTCCACCGCGTCGCCGGGCCGCCACGGAAGAGGCACGGCGAGAGAACCCGGCGTGCCAGAACCGCGGCTGTCGGCGGAGTGGTCTTATGAGGTACGTCAGCCCCGCCGAACTCGACGCGATGCGGAGGCTCGCGGACCCCGACCTGCAGCTGGGACTTCCCGGACCGCTCCAAGAGTGATCGGTCGCTGTACCGACTTCCAGACGACCGAGCGCACATTCACCGAGTGCTGATCCTTCGCTGAGGTGTGCTTCACCGACGATGTGACCGTTTCGCGGTCACGCCAGTGCGTTGCGTGCGGCCGACCGGGCGGCGTGGGGGCTTATGGCGGCCAGCGCAGCGCCGCCGGCCCGTTCGCACGCTCTCCGGTCCACGGTGGCCAGGCGTGCACCGACCGCTGGTACCGCGGAGGGGGCGCAGGACAGTGACGTTACGCCCAGCCCGACCAGCACGCAGGCGAGGAGAGGGTCCGCGGCTGCCTCGCCACACACGCCCACGGGCTTGCCGGCGCGTACGCCGGCCTGCGCCGTGAGCCGCACGAGCTCGAGCAGGGCAGGCTGCCATGGGTCCGTCAGATCCGTCAGATCCGCCGAGAGCCGGTCTGCGGCCAGTGCGTACTGCGAGAGGTCGTTCGTCCCGATGGACAGGAACTCGACGTGCTCCAGCAGCCGGTCGGCCGAGAGTGCGGCGGAGGGCACTTCCACCATCACGCCCGGGACGAGGTTGCGGGACCTCACGCGGTCGGCGAAGTCGGCCGCTTCGGGAACGGTCGCCACCATGGGCGCCATCACCCAGGGTGTGGAGCCGGTGCGCTCCGCCGCCAGGGCGACCGCGTCGAGTTGCCGCTCGAGCAGCCCCGGGTCGCGGCGGGACACGCGCAGGCCGCGCACCCCGAGTGCCGGGTTCGCCTCGTCCGGCAGAGTGGCGAAGGCCAGCGGTTTATCCGAGCCGGCATCCAGCGTCCGGATCACGACCTTCCGCCCAGGAAACGCCCCGAACACCTCGGCGTACGCCTCGGCCTGCTCGGCCACCGACGGCTCGGTCGCACGACCGAGGAAGGCCAGTTCCGTTCGCAGCAGTCCGACGCCTTCGGCGTGCGACTTCAGCGCGGCCCGCGCGCCCGGGCCGTCCTGTACGTTGGCCAGCACCTGGACCGCGACGCCGTCCCGGGTCCGGCCCGGTCCGCGGTACCCGGCCAGCGCCGCCGCGGCGACCCTGGCCGCGTCCACCCGCCGGGCGACGTCGGCCGGGTCCGGATTCACGGTGAGGGTCCCCTCGTCCCCGTCCAGCAGGACGAGGTCACCCTCGCCGACGTCGGTCAGGCCCCCGACCGCCACCAGGCAGGGCAACCCCAACTGACGGGCGATGATCGCGGTGTGGCTGGTGGTGCCGCCCAGCCGCGTGGCCAGCCCGAGGATCCGGGCCGGGTCGAGGCCGGCGGTGTCGGCCGGGGCGAGGTCGTCGGCGAGCAGGACCGACGGCACCTCGGGTGCCGGCACGCCTGGCTCTCCCTGCCCGGTGAGCTCGGCGACGACGCGGTCGCGGACGTCGCGCACATCAGTCGCCCGCTCGGCCATCAGCCCGCCCAGGGCGGTGAACATCTCCACGAACTGCTGCGCCGCCGCCACGGTCGCCATCTCGGCCGGAGCGCCGGCCTCGATCCGCTGCTCGACGGCGGAGAGCAGTCCCCGATCGGCGGCCAGCCCCGCCGTGGCGGCGAGCACCTCGGCGCTCACCCCGGTCGCCGCGGCCGCGCGCGTGGCCAGCCGGTCGGCCACGGACCGGGCCGCGACGACGAAGCGCTGCTTCTCCGCATCGCGCCCGGCCTCGCCGACCGTACGGCCGTCGTCGTCGGGCAGGCGCACCGCGCCGACGGGGTGCACGACCGGGCCGTAGGCGACGCCGGGGACCACCGGCGTGCCGGCCAGCACCGCCGTCGGGGAGGCGGAGACGGAGAGGGGGGAGGCCGGGGCGGAGCGCGACATGGAGACCTTCCGGGCGCTGGAGGAGGGCGGGTCGGCAGGGGCAGGGATGCGACCTGCTGGTGAGAAGGGTCACCACAACGGCTTGACTTGTCAACCCAATCGGGCGTAAAACAACACAACAACAAATTCAAAACCACACGATCCAGCATCGGGTGGCCCAGGACCGGGAGGTGAGCTCGCTGTACCCCGAGGAGCGACAGCAGGCGATCGCCACGCTCGTGACCGACCGAGGGCGGGTCGCCGTCACCGCGGTGGCCGAGGAGTTCGGCGTCACGACCGAGACGGTGCGACGCGACCTGGCGGTCCTCGAGCGGGCCGGCCTGCTCCGCCGCGTACACGGTGGTGCCGTCCCCGCCGGCGCGCTGGCCCTGGTCGAGCCGGGCCTGGCCGAGCGGCACGCGGAGCACAGCGAGCAGAAGCACAAGATCGCCGTCGCTGCGCTTGATCTCCTGCCCGGTGCCGACGGGAGCATCCTGGTCGACGGCGGCACCTCGACGGCCGCGCTCGCGGAGCTCCTGCCGGCCGACCGTCGCCTGCTCGCCGTCACGCACTGCGTCCCGATCGCTGCGCGCCTGTCGACGACCCCCGGGATCACCCTGCACCTGCTGGGCGGCCGGGTCCGCGGCGTGACCCAGTGCGCCGTGGGGGAGACGACGGTCCGCTCCCTGGCCGAGCTGCGGGTGGACGTCGCGTTCCTCGGCGCGAACGGCATCACCCCCCACCACGGCTTCACCACACCCGACGAGGCCGAGGCGTCGGTCAAGCGGGCGATGGTCCGTGCCGGGCAGCGGGTGGTCGTCCTGGCCGACAGCAGCAAGCTGGGCCGCGAGCAGCTCATGCGGTTCGCGTCGTCGGACGACGTCGACGTGCTGGTCACCGACTCGGACGCCGACCCGGCCGCCGTCGCCGCGCTCGAGGACTCCGGGCTGGAGGTCGTGGTCGCGTGACCCCCCGACCCGCCGGCCGCGTGGTCACGCTGACCGCCAACCCCAGCCTCGACCGCACGCTGTCGCTGCCCGGACCGCTGAACCGCGGCGGCGTCGTCCGGCTCGGCCCGAGCGACACCGAGCCGGGTGGCAAGGGCGTCAACGTGGCCCGCGCCCTGGCCGCGGCCGGTTGCGACGTCGTGTGCGTCCTGCCCGCCGCTGACGACGACCCGATCGTCGGCCTGCTGCGGGCTCGAGGACTGCGCATCTGCACCGTTCCGGTCGATGCGCCGGTACGGACCAACTACACGCTGGCCGAGCCCGACGGCACGACGACGAAGCTCAACGAGCCCGGCGTCGCGCTCGGCGAGGACACCCGGGCCGCGCTGACGGACGCGCTGTGCCGGCAGGCGGCCGGCGCGGCGTGGGTCGTGCTCTCCGGCTCGCTGCCGCCCGGCACGCCGGCCGACTGGTACGCGGCGCTGGTCGACCGGCTGCGCGCAGCCGGCGCACGCATCGCCGTCGACACCTCGGAGGCGCCGCTGCGGGCGCTGCTCGCCTCCGGCCGGGACTCCGCGCCCGACCTGCTCAAGCCGAACGGCGAGGAGCTCGCCCAGCTGACCGGAGCGGCCGAGGAGGGCGTCGTCGGCGACGGCGAGTGGACGGCCGACGCCCTGAGCGTCCTGCACCGCCGGGGCGTCGGCGAGGTCCTCCTGACCCTCGGCGCGCACGGCGCGGTCCTCTCGACCGCCCATGGCACCTGGCGGGCCACGCCGCCGGCGGTTGCCGTCCGCAGCACCGTCGGCGCCGGTGACTGCAGTCTGGCTGGCTACCTGCTGGCCGACCTCGCGGGAGCGCCGCCCGCCGAGCGGCTGCGCACCGCCACCGCCTACGGATCGGCCGCCGTGTCGCTCCCCGGTTCCGCCGTCCCCACCCCGGCCCAGGTCGACGGCAGCGCAGTACGGGTCACCGCCGGCTTCCCCGGCAGCACCGCACCGCCCAGCCCCACCGTCCCCGTCCCGGCCGCCGGCCGCGACATTCCCTGACGCCTCGGGAGAGGTCATGACCCAGCTCATCACCCCCGCGCTCGTCGCCCTCGACGCCGACCTGGGCGCCGACAAGGCCACGGTCGTCCACCGTCTGGCCGGCCTGGTGGCCGCCGCCGGCCGTGCCAGCGGCGCGGACGCGCTGCACGCCGACACCATGGCCCGGGAGGCCCAGGCCCCCACCGGCCTGCCCGGAGGCATCGCCATCCCGCACTGCCGGTCGGCCGCCGTGACGGAGGCCTCGCTGGCCTTCGCCCGGCTGGCGCCGAAGGTGGACTTCGGCGCCCCGGACGGCCCGGCCGACCTGGTCTTCCTCATCGCCGCCCCGGAGCACGGCGACGCCGACCACCTCACCCTGCTGACCGCGCTGGCCCGCGCACTGGTGCGGGGCGACTTCGTGGCCTCGCTGCGCGCGGCGGCCTCCCCCGAGGAGATCGTGCGGCTGGTGCAGGACGTCGTCGCCCCCGCGCCGACGCCGGCCGAGACGTCCGCTCCGGCTCCGGCGACGTCAGCGCCCGCGGCCGGTCGTCGCCCCAGCCTCGTGGTGGTCAGCGCCTGCCCGACCGGGATCGCGCACACGTACATGGCGGCGGACAAGCTCGCCGAGGCCGGCGCCGCGGCCGGCGCCGACGTGCACGTCGAGACCCAGGGGTCCTCGGGTGCCACGCCCCTGGACCCGGCGGTGATCCGGGCGGCCGACGCGGTGATCTTCGCCGTCGACGTCGGTGTCCGGAACCAGGAGCGGTTCGCGGGCAAGCCGGTGGTGCAGTCGGGCACCAAGCGCGCGATCAACCAGCCGGACGTGATGATCCGCGAGGCGCTCGCCGCGGCGGACGACCCGAACGCCCGCCGGGTGGCCGGAACGGCGTCAGTGGCTCCCGCGGCCGGTCTGGGGCCGCGCCCGGGCACCGGCGCGGAGATCCGCCGCTGGCTGCTCACCGGTGTCAGCTACATGATCCCGTTCATCGCCGCAGGTGGCCTCCTCATCGCCCTCGGCTTCCTGCTCGCCGGGTACCCCGTCGCGCTCACCAACAAGGCGACCGGCAACTCGTGGGCGAAGGACTGGGTGCTGAACAACGCCCTGTGGGACCTGCCCACCAGCACCGTCCCCCACCTGCACGGGGGCCTGGCCGGCTACCTCGGGGCGATGTGCTTCTTCATCGGGTCGCTGGCGTTCTCCCTGTTCGTCCCGGCACTGGCCGGCTACATCGCCTACGCGATCGCCGACCGCCCCGGACTGGCACCCGGCTTCATCACCGGCCTCGTCGCCGTCTCGGTCAACGCGGGCTTCCTCGGCGGTCTGGTCGGCGGCGTGCTCGCCGGCTTCGCGGCGCTGTGGGTGTCCCGGATAAAGGCGGGCCGAGTGGTCCGGGGACTGATGCCGGTGGTGATCATCCCGCTCATCGCGACGCTCATCGCCAGCGGCATCATGGTGCTCTTCCTCGGCCGCCCGCTGGCGGCGGCGATCAGCGGCCTGACGAACTGGCTCAACGGGCTCTCCGGCACCTCGGCCGTCCTGCTCGGCATCCTGCTCGGCCTCATGATGGCCTTCGACATGGGCGGCCCGGTGAACAAGGCGGCCTACGCGTTCGCCACCGCCGGCCTGGCGAGCTGGATCACCAACCCGACCACGAACACCGGCCCGCTGGTCATCATGGCGACGGTCATGGCCGCCGGCATGGTGCCGCCGATCGCGCTGTCCATCGCGACGTGGGTCCGGCCCAAGGCATTCAC
>Ga0206353_11113496_pt1 | contig 10961 bp, 9 predicted proteins | sample DielMetaTC5am4_FD_146436 | JGI IMG/M metagenome (GOLD analysis project Ga0206353, IMG submission 146436) | Corn rhizosphere microbial communities from Kellogg Biological Station, Michigan, USA - Diel MetaT C5am-4 (Metagenome Metatranscriptome)... | ecosystem: Host-associated > Plants > Roots >...
AGGCAGCTTCCGCTTCCTGCTCCGCGTGTGGCGGATCGTCGATCACTGGGCGGAGACGGTCGGCGGCGAGGGCCTGCGGGAGAACGGACCGGAGCGCACCGAATCCGAGCGCGCGCTGCGCCGCAAGGACGGTGCGGTGCTCGACATCGAATACTCGAGCAGGCTGCTCGACGACGGCCGCGTGCACACCTCGCTGCGCGACGTCACCCGCCGTAAGCGGAACGAGGAGCGCCTCAGGTCGAGCCTCGGCCGGCTGCACGCGATCGTGCAGACGCAGCAGGACATCTCGGCACTGGAGCTCGACCCGGACGCGGTGACCGCCACGATCGTCGAGCGCACGCGCCGGCTCGCCGGAGCAGACGGCGTGACCGTGCAGTGGTTCGAGGGCGGCGAGTCGGTCGTGCGCCACGCGTCCGGCGTCGCGGAACAGCACATCGGCTTGCGGCTCGACCGGGCGGCGAGCCTCGTCGGCCTCGCGGCGCGCACCGGTGAGACGGTCTACGTCCCGGACACCGGCGTGGACCCTCGCGTCGACGTCGAGGCGTGCCGCAGGCTGGGTGCGCGCTCCCTGATCTGCACCCCGCTCTACCGCGACGGCGAGATCGCAGGCGGCATGTCCGTGATCGGCTCCGCGCCGTCGGCGTTCGACGAGCTCGACGTGGAGACGTGCCGGCTGATGGCGGAGTTCGTCAGCACCGTGATCCGCAACTCGAACGAGCTGGAGGAACGCCGCCGCTTTGCGGAGGAGCTTCGGATGCAGGGCGACGTGGTCAGGCACATGCAGACCGGCCTCTGGGTCTGGGTGCACGACGATGCGGGCGAGTTCCGGCTCGACTACGCGAATGCGGCGAGCGACGCCGCACTCGGCATCGCGTCGGCCGACATGCTGGGACAACGCCTCGACGACGTGCTGCCGTCACACCGCCACATGCTCGAGATTCTGGGCCGCGTGCTCGAGACCGGAGAGCTCGTCGACCTGGGCGAGGTGGAGTACGGCGACGCGCGCATCGCGCCGAGCGTGTTCACCATGAAGGCATTTCCGCTCCCCGGCCGGCGCGTCGCCGTCACGTTCGAGAACGTGACCGACGCCGCGCGCGCACGCCGCGCGCTGCAGGAGAGCGAGGCACGGTTCCGAGGCGCGTTCAACGCCTCGTCGCTCGGCATGGCGCTGACCACGCTCGACGGCACGTTCGTCCAGGTGAACGACCGGCTCGCGGAGATGCTGGGCTACTCCATCCAGGAGCTCACGCGCCTCGGCGTGCGCGGCATCACGCACCCGAACGACATCGAAGAGGACATGGCATACGCCGAGCAGATGCGCTCTCGCGAGATCGACTCGTATCAGCGGGAGAAGCGCTACCTGTGCAAGGACGGCTCCGTCCTCTGGGCCGAGCTGACCGTCTCGCTCGTCAGGGGATACGACGACACACCCACCCACGTCGTCTCGCATGTGCAGGACATCACGGCGCAGAAGGAAGCGAATCTCCTCTTCGAGGCGACGTTCGAACGGTCGATGGTGCCGAAGCTCGTGTGTGACGACGCGCGGCGCGTCACCGACGTGAACCAGGCGGCGGTGGAGCTGATCGGAATCGCGCGGGATGCCGTTGTCGGTCTCTCGATCGACGACCTGCTCGCCGGCGAATCGGTGGCCGAGCTCTGGCCGACCTTCATGCGGGTCGGCACGATGGAAGCCGAGGTGACGCTGCACCGACCGGACGGAGGCGAGCGCCGGATCGAGTTCGTCGCGACCGCGAACGTCCGGCCGGGACGCCACATCGCCGTCGTGCGCGACCTCACGCGCCAGAAGGAGCTCGAGGCGCAGCTCCGCCAGGCGCAGAAGATGGAGGCGGTGGGACGCCTCGCAGGCGGCGTCGCACACGACTTCAACAACCTCTTGACGGCGATCGCCGGGTACAGCGAGTTCCTCATCTCCGGCCTCACGGAGGACGACCGGCTGCGCCGGCACGCCGAGGAGATCAAGAAGGCCTCCGCGCGCGCCGCCGCACTCACCGGGCAGCTGCTCGCATTCAGCCGCCGTCAGGTCCTGCAGCCGCGTGTCCTCGACCTGAACGCCGTCGTCTCCGACATGGACATGATGCTCCGGCGCCTGATCGGCGAGGACGTCGAGCTGGTTGCGATGCTCGAGACGAACCTCGCGACGGTGCGGGCCGACCCCACGCAGCTCGAGCAGGTGATCGTCAACCTCGCCGTCAACGCGCGCGACGCGATGCCGAACGGAGGCTCGCTGACGATCGAGACCGCGAACGTCGAGCTGGACGACGACGGCTTCGTCGAGCTCCGCATGACCGACACCGGCATCGGGATGACCGACACGGAACGGCACCAGCTCTTCGATCCGTTCTTCACGACGAAGGAAGGCGGCACCGGTCTCGGGCTCGCGACGGTGTACGGCATCGTCGAGCAGAGCGGAGGCACGATCGAGGTCGACTCCGCCCCCGGGATGGGCTCGTCGTTCCGGATCCTCCTCCCGCGCGTGGACGCGCCCGCCGAGGATCTCGCGGCGCCGCCGGCCGGTAGCTCACCCGAGTCGGGCAGCGAGACGGTGCTGCTCGTCGAGGACGAGACGGTCGTACGCCAGCTGGTCGCGGAGATCCTCGAGATGAACGGCTACACGGTGCTCCAGGCGGGCGACGGCCCTTCGGCGCTCGAGCTTCTGCGCCGCCACCGCGGAACGATCGAGCTGCTCGTCACCGACGTCGTGATGCCCGGCATGAGCGGGCCCGAGGTTGCGCAGGCGGTGACATCCATGCGCCCCGGTACGCAGGTGCTCTACACGTCGGGCTACACCGACTCGGCGATCGGGCACCACGGCGTGCTCGAGCCCGAGGTGGCGTTCCTGCAGAAGCCCTTCAGCGCGGACGACCTGACGCGGAAGGTCCGCGGGCTCCTCGACGGTCCCGTCGGCGTCGACTGACCCGGCGAGAACGACTAGAACTGCGCGGGACGTGCTCCCGCCGATCCTTCGCCGCAACCGGAACTTCCGCCGCTACTTCGCCGGCCAGGCGGTGTCGCTGCTCGGCGACCAGATCACCCTGATCGCGCTGCCGCTGACGGCGGTGCTCGCGTTGCACGCGACCGCGGGGCAGATGGGCGCGCTCCTGACCGCGGAGCTCGTCCCGAACCTGCTCTTCGCGCTGCATGCGGGCGTGTGGGTCGACCGGCGCGGCCGCCGCCGCGAGATGATGATCGCGACGGATCTCGGACGCGGCGTCCTGATCGCAACGATCCCCATCGCGTACGCGTTCGGGCACCTGACCTGGGCGCAGCTGTACGTCGTCGGGTTCCTGACGGGGACGCTGTCCGTTCTCTTCTCCGTCGCGTACGGCGCGTTCTTCCAGATCATCGTGCCGCGCGAGGACTACGTCGCTGCGAACTCGCTGATCCACGGCAGTCGAGCGTTCTCGTTCCTCGCGGGGAACAGCGTCGGCGGCGTGCTCGTGCAGCTCTTCCGCGGCCCCTATGCACTCGCGATCGACGCCGGCTCGTTCGTCTGGTCGGCGCTCTTCCTCGGCCGCATCGACGCCGACGAGCCGCCCGGTGCGCCGCGCGAGACGAGCGGGCTCCTCTCGGGCGCGCGGTGGATCCGTGGGAACGCCGTGATTCGCGCCGAGCTTTTCGGCGTCGCAACGCTCAACTTGTTCAACTTCATGTTCTTCGCGCTCGTCCTGCTCTACGCGACGCGGTCTCTCCACGTACGGCCGGCCGCGCTCGGGCTCGTGCTCGGCGCCGCCTCGGTCGGGACAGTGCTCGGCTCGTTCCTGACCGCGCGGGTCAGCAGGCGCATCGGCGTCGGGCCTGCGTTCATCGTCGGCTGCTTCCTCTTCCCCGCGCCGTTGATCCTCGTTCCGGCCGCCGGCGGCCCGCACTGGCTCGTGCTCGGATTCCTGTTCGCCTCAGAGTTCCTCAGCGGCATCGGTCTGATGCTGCTCGACATCATGGCCGGCACGATCAGCGCAGCGATCGTGCCTGAGCAGCTGCGCTCGCGCGTCTCCGGCGCCTTCATGCTCGTGAACAACGGCGTGCGCCCCGTCGGAACGACGCTCGGCGGCATTCTCGGGTCGACGATCGGCGTCCGGCCGACGTTGTGGATCGCAACCGTCGGCGCGCTTCTCGGCCTCGCGTGGCTGCTGCCGTCGCCGATCCCCCGCATGCCCGACGTACCGGAGGTGGCACATGGCTGACGACCCGCTGGCGCGGTTCCACGACTGGATCGACGGCGACAGGATGGCGATCGCCACCGCCACGCCCGACGGGCGGCCGTCGGTTCGCATGCTGCTCCTGAAGAGCGCCGACGAGCGTGGGTTCACGTTCTTCACGAGCTACGAGTCGCGCAAGGGCCGCGAGCTCGCCGCGAACCCCCGCGCCGCGCTGCTCTTCTACGGCGACGGCGTACAGGTGCGCGTCGAGGGGCCTGTCGTGCGACTGAGCGCCGAGGAGTCGGACGCGTACTGGCAGACCCGCCCGCCCGCATCGCGCCGCAGCGCCGCGGCGTCGCACCAGACCGAGCCGATCGACTCGCGGGAGGAGCTCGAGGCGCGCGTCGCCGCGCAGCCGGAGGAGCCGCCGCGTCCGGAGCGTTGGGGCGGCTTCCGGCTCGTGCCGGACACGTACGAGTTCTGGCGCCACCGCGACGACCGCCTCCACGAGCGTCACCTCTTCAGGGCACGCGACGGCGGCTGGGAGGTGGTACTCCTCCAGCCGTGAAGCTGCTCGCCGCCGCGGCCGTCGCATTCACCCTCACCGGTGCGGGCGCGGCGCCGCCGAAGCTGGCCGGCTGCCCCGTCTTTCCCGCCTCGAGCGTCTGGAACGCGCGCGTCGACCGGCTCCCCGTCGCAGCCGGCTCGGCGCGCACGATCGCCTCGATCGGTGCCACCGACCACGTGCACGCCGACTTCGGCAGCGGCCTCTACGACGGCTCGCGCATCGGCATCCCGTACGTGATCGTGCACGGGAAGACGACGCCGTCCTCGCGCGTCACGTTCGACTACGCCGACGAGAGCGACAGGGTCCCGTACCCGATTCCCGCGCGCGTCCGGATCGAAGGCGCGCCCGCGCACGCCAACGAGGGCGACCGCCACGCCCTGATCGTCGACCGCGACACGTGCCGCCTCTACGAGCTGTATGCGCTGCGACGCATGGACGGTCACTGGGTTGCAGGCTCGGGCGCGGTCTTCGACCTCCGCTCGAACCGGCTGCGGCCGGCCGGCTGGACGTCCGCGGACGCGGCCGGGCTGCCGATCCTGCCGGGGCTCGCGCGCTGGGACGGCGACGCTGCGACGGGCCGCATCGACCATGCGCTCCGTTTTACGGTGGAGCGCACGCGCCGCGCCTACATCTACCCGGCGCGTCACGACGCGAGCAGCTCGACGGACCCGTCGCTGCCGCCGATGGGGTTGCGCGTGCGCCTGAAGGCAGGCGTCGACATCTCGAAGCTGCCGCGGCAGGCGCGCATCGTCGCGCAGGCCATGAAGACCTATGGGCTGATCCTCGCCGACAACGGCTCGAACTGGTACGTCTCGGGCGCACCGAGCCCGCACTGGTCGAACGACGAGCTACACGCGCTCGGGAGCCTCAGCGGCTCCGACTTCGAGGTGGTCGACACCTCGAAGCTCCGCCCCTAGCGTGACGACGAACGTGGTGCCGCGGGAGTCGCTCCGGACGCCGACCTCGCCGCCCATCGCCGAGACGAGCTGCTTGACGATCGCGAGGCCGAGCCCGCTCCCGACGGGGCGGTCCTTGCCGATCTTGTCGTAGAGGTAGAAGCGCTCGAACGCGTGCGGGACGTCCTCGGCCGGGATGCCGGAGCCGGTATCGGAGACCGCGAGGCTCGCCTCGCGCGCCGAGACGGTCACGCTCCCGCCGGCCGGCGTCTCGCGCAACGCGTTCTCGACGAGATTCGACGCAATCTGGAGGAGCCTGTCGAGATCGGCCTCGACCCAGGCCTCGCGCCCCTCTGCGTGGAGCGCGACGCCGAACTGGCGTGCGGAGCTCTCGTGGCGCGCGACGGCCTCGCGCGCCACCTGCGCGAGGTCTACCGGCTCGCGCCGCACGGCGAACTCGCTGCGGTTCATGCGCGCCAGGTCGAGCAGGTCGCGCACGAGACGCTCGAGGCGCGACGCCTCGAGGCCGATCGTGCGAGCGGCCTCGTCGGGGTCGAACGCGCCGTCGGCGAGCCCCTCGGCGTAGCCGCGGATCGCCGTCAGCGGCGTCTTCAGCTCATGGCTCACCGAGAGCAGAAACTGCCGTTCAGCCTCGCGCGACGCGGCGAGCTGCTCAGCCATCTGGTTGAACGCCTCGGCGAGCGACGCGAGCTCGCGTGACCCCTCGCTCGGGAGCGGCTCGTGCCGTTCGTCGGCGGCGAGCGCACGTGTTGCATCGGCGACACGGCGAATCGGCCGCACGATCGACCGCGCGAGCGCGTACGACAGCGCCGCGGCGAAGGCGACGCCGATCAGCGCCGCGAGGAGAAGGTCGACGAGAAACGGCCGCCACGCGGTCGAGCGAAGGCTCGTCGGGCGGAGCAGCATCAGCCCGAGGTGCGGCAGCGTCCGGTAGGAGTAGAGCTGGCGCTCGCCCTCGTAGCTCGTCTGGCCGTCGCGCGACCGGTTGACGTTCGGAACGATGCCGGCGAACTGCGCGCGCGGCTGGATCATGATGCGCACCTTGCCGGAGACCTGGTCCTGACGCGTGTAGCTCACGTGCTGGCGGCGCTGGAGCGCGAGATCGTCGGCTCGCCGCGCTAGTGCCGATGCCTGCGTCCGGTCGACCTCGCGACGCGTGAGCAGCGCGCCGATCGCGATCGTCAGCGCGAGCGTGAGCGCGAGTGCCGCGAGCGTCGCCGCGAAGAGCCGCGCGCGCAGGCTCTTCATCGGGCGACGGCTTTGTAACCGGTTCCGCGCAGCGTGCGAATGAGAGCCGGGCGCCGCAGCTTGCGGCGGAGCTGCGCGACATGCACGTCGACGGTGCGCGTGCCGCCCGGGTACTCCTGGCCCCAAACGCGGTCGAGCAGCAGGTCGCGGGAGACCGCAACTCCGGCGTTCGCCATGAAGAACGCGAGCAGGTCGAACTCCTTCGCCGTCAGCTCGACGGGCTTCCCGTCGACCGTCACGTCGTGTGACTCACGGTCGAGCACCACGTCCCCGAGCGAGAACGTGTCGTGACGCTCCTGCGGCTCCGTCCGGCGGAGGATCGCCTTGATGCGCGCCACGAGCTCGCGCGGTGAGAACGGCTTCGTCAGGTAGTCGTCGGCCCCGAACTCGAGACCGACGACGCGATCGAGCTCCTCGTCGCGCGCGGTCAGCATCAGGATCGGTACCTGCGAGCGGGAACGGATGTCACGGCAGATCTCGAACCCGTCGCGGCCGGGCAGCCCGATGTCGAGCAGCACCATCCGCACGGGATGGCGGTCGAGCTCCACAAGCGCGTCCTCGCCCGAGCGCACCCAGATGACGCGGAAGCCGTCCCGCGAGAGGTAGCCGCGGACAAGCTCTCCGACGGATGGCTCGTCTTCGACGAGGAGGATTGTCCCCGCCATCACCCTCGCAGTATTACCGCGTGATTCGGACGCGGACGGCCGGGCCGTCGTCGATCCGCATCGTCTGGGCGAACATCTTCCGCCGCAGGCTGAACGCGGGACGGTGGCGTCCCCTGATGACGACGATCGTCTTCGGCGACAACTGGATGACGGCCGGGGTGCCGTCCGGCCGGAGCAGGGTGATCTCGGTCGGCGACGCTTTGGTGATCCGGCCCTGGTCGAGGATCAGCGTGTGCTGGACGCGGCGGATCGTCACGTTGATCTCCGCGTGCGACCACAGTCCGGCGAGGCGCGGGAACTGCGGCACGGAGCCACCGCCCTTGCCGGCGGGAACGCCGCCGCGATCCGTCGTCGCGGCCGTGGCCGCGCCGGCGACTGCGAGGAGCGCGAGCGTGACGGCGGTGGCGACGATTCTCCGCATCTCTGCACTATTCCTCCGCGCCGTCACGTCGTGGTTGCCCGTACGTAAGGCCAACGTAAAACGAAGCAGAGCCGCCGGCTCCTCGCCGGCGGCTCTCGATCTCCGTCAAGCCACTCGCGCTGCGGTCGGTGGGTCAGTTGGCACCTCGGCCCGACCTCACCCGTCAATGTGCCTTCGACCTGCGCTCTCGGCCCGAAATCCTTGCGATGCGCCCGGACGGACTGGGGGCGCGTCCGTGATTTCCCGGCTGAGCGGGGGATTCCTGCTACCCTGCCGGCACGGCGCGCCGACCGGTGCCCGTGAGATCTGGCTTCTCGTTCCTCCTTTTCAGGTTGTTCGAGTCTCTGCATCTCGAACCCTGCACGTAAAAGGAGTCGAACTTCATGTCACAGCCTTTCCAGGCGCTCGGCGTCAGCACGCCCGTCGTGCGCGCACTTGCCGTCCTGAACATCCACGAGCCGTTCGCGGTCCAGACGCTCGTCCTGCCGGACGCGCTCGCGGGCCTCGACGTCCTCGCCGAATCGCCGACCGGCTCGGGCAAGACGCTCGCGTTCGGTCTGCCGCTCGTCGAACGCACTGCGGGAGCGAACGGCGGCCGCCCTGCGGCGCTCGTGCTCGTGCCGACGCGCGAGCTCGCCACCCAGGTCGCCGCCGACCTGCGCCCGCTCGCGGACGCAAAGGGCCTGCGGGTCGCCACCGTCTACGGCGGCGTCCCGCTCGGCCCGCAGGCGAAGAAGGCGAAGGGCGCGCACCTGCTCGTTGCGACGCCCGGCCGGCTGCACGACCTGCTCGAGCGGCGTCTCGTCGCACTCGACGGCGTCCGCATCCTCGTCCTCGACGAGGCGGACCGCATGCTCGACATGGGCTTCAAGCCGCAGGTCGATCGCATTCTCCGCACGGTGCCGAAAAACCGCCAGACGATGCTCTTCTCCGCCACGTTCGACGGCGCGGTGGCCGAGCTCGCCCGCAACTACACCGACAATGCATCGCGGTTCCGCGCCGAGTTGCCGGTCGAGAAGCGCCGCGGTGACATCGAGCACACGTTCGTGCCGGTGACGGCGGAGGACAAGCTCGACCGCCTCGTCGAGCACCTGAACGCGGAGCGCGGCCTCGCACTCGTCTTCGTCCGCACGAAGCACGGCGCCGACAAGCTCGCGCGCAAGCTCGCGCGGCACGACATCACGGCGGCGCCGATGCACGGCAACCTCTCGCAGAACCAGCGCGAGCGCGCCCTCGCCCGCTTCGAGTCGGGCCGCGTGACGACGCTCGTCGCGACGGACGTCGCCGCGCGCGGCCTCGACGTGGACGAGATCACGCACGTCATCAACTTCGACCCGCCGCACGGCGACGACGACTACGTGCACCGCGTCGGTCGCACCGGCCGCGCAGGCCGCAGCGGCACGGGCGTCACGTTCGTGCTGCCGGAGCAGCGCAACGACGTGGGCCGGCTCGCAAAGCGCCTCGGCCATGGGGACCAGTTCGAAGCTGCAGGCATGACCGTCGCGACCACGTCGCGCGCCACGAGTGGTGCGACGAAGTCGCGGCAGGGTCAGCCGCACCGCCGCCGCCGCCGCTAAGGAGGCTCAACGTATGTTCCGCCGAGCCTCCTACACGCGGCGGCGCGGCATCCGATTCAGTCGACCGCGAGCAGGTCGACGACGAACACGAGGGGCTCGTGCGGCTTGATCACGCCGCCGGCCCCGCGTGCGCCGTACGCCATCGCCGACGGAATGGTCAGCTTGCGGCGGCCGCCGACCTTCATGCCCGCGACACCGGCGTCCCAGCCGGGAATCACCTGGCCCTTGCCGAGCTTGAACTCGAAGCTGCGGCCACGGTCCCACGACGCGTCGAACTCCTCACCCGTCGAGAACGCGACGCCGACGTAGTGCACCGACACCTTCTTGCCGCTCGTCGCTTCGTCGCCGTCGCCGACGACGAGGTCCTCGACCACGAGGTCGAAGGGGACGTCGCCGGCGGGCTTCTCGATCTGCGGGCGCTCGAGTGCCATGGCGGCATCCTCGCAAACCTCCGTATCCTCGGGAGCCGATGCCCCAGCATCTCGGTCTCTTCCTCGTCGGCTCGATCGTGATCACGGTCGTTCCCGGCGCCGACATGGCACTCGTGACGCGTCAGGTCGTGACGCGCGGCCGCAGGGCTGCGCAGGTCACGGTCTTCGGGAACATCACGGGAATCGTCGTGCACGCGACGGCGCTCGCCGCCGGCCTGTCGGCGTTGATCGTCGCCTCGGCCACGGCCTACACGGCGGTGAAGCTGGCCGGCGCCGCCTACCTCGTCTATCTCGGCGTGCAGTCGCTGCGGCACGCGCGGCGCACGCGCCGCGAACGGAGCGGCCTGTCGGCAGAGCCCGTGCGGGCTCCGCGCGGCAACCCGTTCCTGCAGGGGCTGATCAGCACCGTCCTGAACCCGAAGCCGGCGCTCTTCTTCCTCAGCTACCTGCCGCAGTTCATCGACCGGAGCCACCCGGTCGTTTTCCAGCTCGCGCTCCTCGCCGGGATCCACGTCGTCGTCGGCCTCGTGTGGCTGACGACGTACGCATCGCTCGTCTCGCGCCTGCAGGTTGCGCTCGCACGCCCGCGCGTGAAGGCGGCGCTGGAGCGCGCGAGCGGCGTCGTTCTCGTCGCGCTCGGCGTGCGCGTCGCGCTCGAGCGCTGATGCTCGAGAGGCCGCGCCGCGTCCTGGGGGCGGCGGTGGTGTTCGCCGTCGTCGCCGCCGCGTTCGGGTTGCAGACACCTCGCCTGCTCGGGCACGCGTCCAACGACTTCGTCGCGCAGGGTGGAGAGAGCGAGCGCGCCGAGGCCGAGATCGAGCGGAGCTCTCGGCTGTCGGCTTCGCCGCAGCTGCTCGTCCTCGTCCGCCGGCCGACGGAAGCGCGGCTCGCGCGCGTGGTCGCCGTCGTCCGCGCCGACCCGACGTTCCCGTCGGTTGCGCCGACCGTTTTCTCGCGCAACCGCCGCGAAGCGATCG
>Ga0206353_10025263_pt1 | contig 10952 bp, 8 predicted proteins | sample DielMetaTC5am4_FD_146436 | JGI IMG/M metagenome (GOLD analysis project Ga0206353, IMG submission 146436) | Corn rhizosphere microbial communities from Kellogg Biological Station, Michigan, USA - Diel MetaT C5am-4 (Metagenome Metatranscriptome)... | ecosystem: Host-associated > Plants > Roots >...
AGGGGTGGGAAGCGGACGACGTGATCGCGACGCTCGCGACGCGTGCCGACTCCGGCGGGCTGAAGACGTGCGTCGTCTCCACCGACCGCGACGCGTTCCAGCTCTGCAGCGCGAACGTCTGCCTGATGATGACGCCGCGCGGCGTCGCCGACGTGAACGTGTACACGCCGGAGCGGGTCGAGGCTCGCTACGGCGTCACCCCGGAGCAGGTGCCCGACTTCATCGGCCTGAAGGGCGACACCTCCGACAACATCCCCGGCGTCCCCGGGATCGGCGACAAGACCGCCGGAGCGCTGATCGCCCAGTACGGCTCCGTGGAGGCCGTGATCGAGCACGCGTCCGACCTCTCGCCGGCCCGCGCCCGCAACATCACCGAGCATGCCGAGATCGCGCGCGTCTCGAAGGAGCTCGCGACGATGCGGCGCGACCTCGACATCGACTGCGACCCGGCGCAACTCGTGCTCGACCCGCCGGACCGCGCGCAGCTCAAGGAGATCTTCCGCCGGTTCGAGTTCCGCAACCTGCTGAACCGGGTCGACGAGCTCGACGTCGCGGTCCCGTCGGCGCCCATGCAGCTGACGGGCATCGACGTCCCGTGGAGCGAGGGCGCGCTCGATTTCCGCGGCGTCGTCGGGTACGCCGCTCTGGGGGACCGGGCGGCGGTGGCGACGGACGACGGCGTCGTGGTCGCGCCCCGGCCGGCGGCGGTCTCGGGCGACCTCGTCGTGCACGATGCGAAGGCGCTGCGGGTCGACGCGCGCGACGACACGCTGCTCGCCGCCTACCTGATCGACCCGGGCCGGGCCGGCTACGAGCTGGACGACCTCGCAGCCGAGTACGGAGTCGAGCTCGTGCCGACGCCGGAGGCGGAGGAGGAGACGACGGCGCTCGTCCGCCGCGCGGAGACGCCGCGGCGGCTGATCGGCCCGCTACTCGAGCGCCTCGAGGAGCGCGGCGTCACGGATCTGTACCGAAGCGTCGAGCTACCGCTGACGCGCGTCCTCGCCGCAATGGAGGACGCGGGTGTGAAGATCGACACCTACCGGATGGGCGAGATCACCGCGCGTCTCGCGGACCGTGTCGAGGAGCTCGAGGAGAGGGCATACGAGCTCGGCGGCGAGGAGTTCATGCTCGGCTCGACGCAACAGGTCGGACGGATCCTGTTCGAGAAGCTCGGCCTGACCGCCGGACGCAAGGGGAAGACCGGCTACTCGACCGATGCGAAGGTGCTCCGCTCGATCCGCCACGACCACGACCTCGTGCCGGTGATCGAGGAATGGCGGGAGCTCTCGAAGCTCCTGAACACCTACCTCGGCCCCCTGCCGTCGCTGATCTCGGACGGCGACGCGCGCCTGCACACGACCTTCAACCAGACGGTCGCCGCGACCGGGCGCCTGTCGACCTCCGACCCGAACCTGCAGTCGATCCCCATACGCACCGAGCTCGGCCGCGAGATCCGCTCCGCGTTCATCGCCGAGGAGGGTCACCGTCTGCTCTCCGCCGACTACTCGCAGATCGAGCTGCGCATCCTCGCGCACGTCTCCGGTGAGCCCAAGCTGCGCGAAGCGTTCGCGCGCGGCGAGGACATCCACACCGCGACGGCGGCAGAGGTGCTCGGCGTCGATCCGGCGAAGCTGACCTCGGCGCAACGCTCGATCGCGAAGATGATCAACTTCGGGATCGTGTACGGGATCTCGGCCTACGGGCTGTCGGAGAACCTCGAGATACCCCGCGACGAGGCGCAGCGCTACATCGACGCGTATCTGGCGCGCTTCCCGCACGTGCAGGACTTCATCGCGCGGACGATCGAGCAGACGGCGGCCGACGGCTACGTCACGTCACTGCTCGGCCGCCGCCGTCCGGTGCCGGAGATCCGCGCGTCCAACCGCCAGACACGTGGGTTCGGCGAGCGGGTCGCGGTGAACTTCGTCATGCAGGGCTCGAACGCCGACATCATCAAGGTGGCGATGATTCGCATCGCGAAGCGCCTGCGGGACGATGGGAGAGGCGCCCGGCTCGTGCTGCAGGTGCACGACGAGCTGTTGCTCGAGGTGCCCGAGCCCGAGGTCTCGAAGGTGCGTGACCTGGTGCGGGAGGAGCTGTGCGGGGCGTACGAGCTCGACCCGCCGCTCGCCGTCGACGTCGGCGTCGGCGACAACTGGGCCGAAGCGAAATCGTGAAGCTCCCGGCGCGCGTCTCGCACGTTTCAGTGCACGAAGCTCTCACAGAATGAGCGCACGGACCTGACGGCTGTGAGGGCTTCTTTCGATACCCCGGGCTAGGATTGCCGTTCGCGCCGCCGTGGGGGTGGGCGCAGAACAAGGGGGATACATGCAGCGTCTTCTCGCGCGCCTGGCGATCTGCCTGGCGATGCTCGTCGTGGCAGGGACGGGGGCCGGGCAGGCCCTGGCCGCCGGCTCGGTCGTGATCAGTCAGATCTACGGAGGCGGCGGCAACGCGGGCGCCACGTACAAGAACGATTTCATCGAGCTGCACAACCGCAGCGCGGGCGCCGTCGACCTGAGCGGCTGGTCCGTGCAGTACGGATCGGCGACAGGGTCGACCTGGCAGCACACCGATCTCAGCGGCTCGCTGCCCGCGGGCGGCACCTATCTGATCCAGGAGGCCGCGGGCTCCGGCGGCACGGCGACGCTCGTCTCGCCCGACGCGACGGGCACGATCGCCATGTCGGCGACGGCGGGGAAGGTCGCGCTCGTCGGCAGCACGACACCGCTCAGCGGGTGTCCGGCGAGCGGTGTCGTCGACCTCGTCGGGTACGGCACGACGGCGAACTGCTCCGAGACCGCGCCGACCGCGAATCTCTCGAACACCACCGCGGCGCTGCGCAAGGACTCGGGCGCGCAGGACACGGACTCGAACAGCGCCGACTTCACGATCGGCGAGCCGAGCCCGCGCGGCGGTGCAGGCGGCGGAGGCACCGGGACGCCGCTGAAGATCGACCAGATCCAGGGCGCCGGGCAGTTCTCGCCGCATGCGGGCGAGCTCGTCACGACGACCGGCATCGTCACCGCGATCAAGAGCTTCGGCAGCGCGCGCGGCTACTTCCTGCAGGATCCCGTGCCGGACGCCGATCCGCAGACCTCCGAAGGCGTCTTCGTCTTCACGGGCTCCGCGACCCCGAGCGTCACCGTCGGCGACGAGGTCGACGTGACCGCGCGCGTCTCCGAGTTCGTCCCCGGTGGCTCCCCCGACGACCTGCCCGAGACCGAGCTCGTCACGGCGACGACGACGGTGCGGTCGAGCGGTAACCCGACACCCGCGCCGGTCGTGATCGGTGCCGGCGGCTTGCAGCCTCCGACCAGCTCGGTTCCCGACGGGATCGCGTTCGACGAGCCGCTCGAGGGGATGCTCGTGCAGCTGAACGACCTGCAGTCGACGAGCGCGACGAATTCCTTCGGCGAGCTGTGGGTGGTCCCCGACAACGGCGCGGGTGCAACGCCGCTCACGCCGCGCGGTGGGATCGCCCTCACGCCGAGCGACTTCAACCCGGAGAAGTTCCGGATCGACGACGACGTGTCGACGGGGCTGATGCCGGTCGTGAACGTCGATGCGCACTCGCCCGGAGCGCACGTGGGCGTGATGGACTACGCGTTCGACAACTACACGATCCACCTGCTCGAGGCGCCGAGCTTCGAGGCGAGCCCGCTCGTCAAAGAGACCACGGACGTCACGGGCGATCCGGCGCATCTCTCGATTGCGACGTTCAACGTCGAGAACCTGGCGCCGGGCGACCCCGACTCGAAGTACGCCGGGCTCGCGGACGTCCTCGTCAACCGCCTCCGTGCACCCGACATCGTCGCGCTCGAAGAGGTGCAGGACAATTCCGGTGCAACGGACGACGGGACCGTCGACGCGTCGGCGACGCTCCAGAAGCTGAGCGACGCTGTCGTCGCCGCCGGCGGCCCCCGGTACGACTCGCGCTCCGTGAGCCCGGTCGACGACCAGGACGGCGGCCAGCCGGGCGGCAACATCCGTGTCGTCTTCTTCTTCCGGACGGACGTGCCGTGGCTCAGCTTCGCGCCCGGAAACGCGGGCGGGCCGACCGACGCGGACGCCGTCGTCGGCTCCGGCGAGTCGACGTCGCTCGAGTTCAACCCGGGCCGCGTCGACCCGGCGAGCTCGGCCTGGGACGCGAGCCGCAAGCCGCTCGCGGGTGAGTTCCTGTTCAACGGGCACCCCGTGTTCGTGATCGCGAACCACTTCGTCTCGAAGCTCGGCGACGATCCACTGTGGGGGCAGCACCAGCCGCCGGTGAACGCATCCGAGACGCAGCGCCACGCGCAGGCACACGAGGTCGCGGACTTCGCATCGAGCCTGCTCGCGGCGAACGCGAATGCGAATGTGGTCGTGCTCGGAGACCTGAACGACTTCCAGTTCTCCGACACGCTGTCGATTCTCGAGACGAGCGGCCTGCACGACCTGATCGACGACCTGCCTGCGAACGAGCAGTACACCTACGTGTTCGACGGCAACTCGCAGGCGATCGACCACCTGCTGGTCGGCGGTGGGCTCACCTCGGTGTCGCGCCGGTACGACGCCGTTCACGTGAACTCCGAGTTCGCGGACCAGGTCTCCGACCACGACCCGCAGGTCGCGTCGTTCGCGCTTCGTCCGACGGCCGAGAGCATCTGCGACCTCGTCAAGACCTGGGCAAGGAACGGCGGCCTCGCCGCCTCGCTCTGTGCAGAGCTGCGGCAGGGCCAGGTCGCCGCGTTCCGGCACGAGGTGGACGCGCAGACCGGCAAGGCGTTCACGGCCGGGCAGGCCGCGACCCTCGAGGCGCTGGCGGCGAGCATCTGACCAGGGTCGCTGTGGAGAAGGGGCGGGCCGAAACAGACGTCCCTTCTCCACTGGCTATACTTCCCGGCCGCTTGGCTACCAACGACCTCATGCAACAGGAGCCCGGCGTCTGGGTCGAAGGCCCGGACGGCGAGCTGATCCCCGACTACGACTCCACCTTCCCCGAGATCAACGAGGGGCAGGTCGTGCACGGCACCGTCGTGCGGGTCGACAAGGACGAGGTTCTCGTCGACATCGGGTACAAGTCGGAGGGCGTCATTCCGGTCTCGGAGCTCTCGATCCGCCGCTCGGTCAACCCGGCCGACGAGGTCACGCTCGGCGACGAGATCGACGCGCTCGTGCTCACGAAGGAGGATGCCGAGGGGCGCCTGATCCTTTCGAAGAAGCGCGCCCGCTTCGAGCTTGCGTGGAAAGCGATCGAAGGCGCAGCCGAGTCGGGCGAGCCGGTCAACGGCCGCGTGATCGAGGTCGTCAAGGGCGGCCTCATCCTCGACCTCGGGGTGCGCGGGTTCTTGCCGGCGTCGCTCGTCGACATCCGCCGCGTGCAGGACCTGGACGAGTTCCTCGGCCAGGAGCTCCGCGCGAAGGTGATCGAGCTCAATCGTTCGCGCAACAACGTCGTCCTCTCGCGCCGCGCCGTCCTCGAGGAGGAACGCAAGGAGCAGCGGCAGCAGATTCTCGACAAGCTTCAGCCCGGCGACGTCGTCGAGGGCCAGATCTCGAACATCGTCGACTTCGGCGCCTTCGTCGACCTCGACGGCATGGACGGCCTGATCCACATCTCCGAGCTCTCGTGGTCGCACGTCAACCATCCCTCGGAGATCCTCGAGATCGGCCAGACCGTGCAGGTCAAGGTGCTCGACATCGACCGCGACCGGCAGCGCATCTCGCTCGGGCTCAAGCAGACCCAGAGCGATCCCTGGCAGCAGGTCGTCGAGCACTACCACGAGAACGACGTGGTCGAGGGCCGCGTCACGAAGGTCGTCACCTTCGGCGCGTTCGTCGAGATCCTTCCCGGCGTCGAGGGGCTCGTGCACATCTCCGAGCTCGCGCAGCACCACGTCGAGAACCCGCGCGAGGTCGTCTCGCAGGGCCAGCCGGTGAACGTGAAGATCATCGAGGTCGACGGCGAGCGCCGGCGGCTCTCGCTCTCGCTGAAGCGCGTCGAGGACACCGATCCGGTGCAGCCGCGGGCCGACGGCGCCGAGTCGGTGCACACCCGCCCGGCGATCGATCTCTCCGAGGACGTCTTCGCCGAGGCTCCGGTCACCGACGCCGCCGAGCCGGAGCCGGCAGCCGGAGAGGACGCGGCGGCACAGCCGACCGCGGAGGCAACGCCCGAGACCGAGTCGGCTGCAGAGGCAGTGCCCGCTGCAGAGGCAGTGCCCGCCGCAGAGGCAGAGGCCGAAGCAGAGGCCGAGCCCGAAGCAGAGGCCGAAGCCGAGGCTGAGCCCGAAGCGGACGCTCCCTCCTCCGTCGAGGAGTGAGCCGGCCCGTAGCCGTCGCGATCACCGGCGGCATCGGCGCGGGCAAGAGCGAGGCGTTACGGGCGTTCGCGCGCCACGGCGCGGCAACGGTCTCGAGCGACGAGATCGTCCATCACCTGCTCCGCCGGCCCGAGGTCAGGGCGCGGGTCGTCGAGAGGCTGGGAAACGGGGTGCTCGCCCCCGACGGCGAGATCGACCGCGGCGCGCTTGCGACGGTCGTCTTCAACGATCGCGACGCGCTGGGCTGGCTCGAGGAGCTCCTCCATCCACTCGTGGCCGCCGAGTACCTGTCATGGCGTGATGCGCTCGGACGGCTCCCCAACGCGCCCGCCGTCTGCGCGACCGAGGTCCCGCTCCTCTACGAGACGGGCGGCGACGCGCGCTTCGACAAGGTGGTGGTGATCACGGCACCGGCCAAGCTGCGGCGCGCTCGCTCCGAGGTCGCGACCGACGACCGCGAGGCACGGTTGATCCCCGATGCGGACAAGGTCGCCCGCGCGGACTTCTCGTTCAAGAACATCGGCTCGATCGAAGAGCTCGACGAGTTCGTTGCGTCGGTGATGCGGCAACTGACGACGTGAGGCGCCTGCTCTGGCTCGTCGTGCTGGTCGCGATCGCCGCAGGAGCGTTCGCCTACGTCAACGAGACGAATCCCCCGTGGTACGAGCGAATTCGCTATCCGCTTCGCTACTCGGAGTTCGTTCGCGTCCATGCGCGCGAGCGGGGCCTCGATCCCGCACTCGTCGCCGCGGTCATCTACCAGGAGTCGAAGTTCCGGAGCGGCGCGAAGTCGTCGTCGGGTGCGATCGGCCTGATGCAGCTGACGCCGGCCACCGCACACGGCATCGCCGTCCGCACCGGCGGCGCGGCGTTCCACACGAACGACCTCTACGATCCCGAGATCAACATTCGCTACGGCTCGTGGTATCTCCACAACCTGTTCGTGAAGTACGGCCAGGAGCGTCTCGTTCTCGCTGCGTACAACGCCGGGCAGGGAAACGTCGACCGCTGGCGTGCGGCGGGGAAGTCGATCCAGTTCGCCGAGACTAGGGCGTACGTCGAGCGCGTCGAGCACCTGAAGAGCGTGTACCGCAGGGCCTGGGCGAAGGATCTCGGCTATGAACGACGCTGAGATGTTGGTCGAGGTCGCGGAGAACGCGAACACCTACACGCCGCTCGGGCCGGCCGACGAGCGGATCGTCACCGACCGGTACGTGCTGTGGATGGGACGGGGCGACGAGCCCGGCTGGAACGTCGCACAGCGCTTCCGCCTGGCGGCGGACGAGGTCGAGCAGGTGCGCGAGGAGATCCACGGCGCGCTCCGCGAGCGCGGGCGCACGGCCTGCACGTGGGAGGTCGGGACGCACGCGACGCCGGCCGACCTCGTCGAGCGGCTGCTCGCACTCGGTCTTGTCGACGACGAGCCGAACCCGCACGCGGTCGGGATGGTGCTGACCGAGCCGCCCGCGCACGCGAAGATGGACGTCGAGGTCCGCCGCGCGTCGACGGCCGAGGAGCATCTGGCTGCGGCGAGGATCGCGGCGATCGCATTCGGCATGCCGGAGCCGGCGGAGGCGCGCCCGGACGACGATCCACGGAACGTCGTCTACCTCGCGTATGCGGACGGGAAGCCGGTGGCCCGCGCGTCGGCGTTGTTCGGCGAGCACGCGGTGTCGCTCTTCGGCGGCTCGACGCTGCCCGAGGCACGCGGGCGCGGTGCCTACCGCGCGCTCGTCGCGGCGCGCTGGGACGACGCAGTCGACCGGGGAATGCCGGTACTGGTGACGCAGGCGGGCAGTATGTCGCAGCCGATTCTCGCGCGACTCGGCTTTCGCACGGTCTGCGAGATCCGGATCCTGCTCGACGCGTTCGACCGCTGAGACAGAATGGTCTCGTGAGGGTCTCGGCGAAGGCTGACTATGCGATCAGGGCGGCGGTCGAGCTCGCGGCCGCGGGCGACGGCCCGGTCAAGGGCGAGCGGATCGCGCAGGCGCAGCAGATTCCGCCGAACTTCCTCGAGAACATTCTCGCCGACCTGCGGAACGCCGGGCTCGTGGCGAGCCGGCGTGGGGCGGAGGGCGGCTACTGGCTCGCCCGTCCGGCGGCCGAGGTGAGCCTCGCCGAGGTGATCCGTGCCGTGGACGGCCCCCTCGCGAACGTGCGAGGCATCCGCTCCGAGCAGGTCTCCTACGAAGGGACCGCCGAACCGCTGCGCGACGTCTGGGTCGCGGTGCGCGCGAGCCTCCGCAGCGTGCTCGAGCAGGTCACGCTCGCAGACGTCGCCGCGAACACGTTGCCCCCGGAGATCAAGGCGCTCGCCGCGGACCCCGACGCCTGGGCGCCGCACTAACGGACATGCCCCTTCGGGACATGTCCAGGGGACAGTCCCCGGGACATGTCCGTTTTGGACACGCCGGTTTGGACACGCCGGCGTTGCCCGTCCCCCGCCGGCTATTCGGGCTTCACGCCTCTGGCGTCGTACTGCCGCCGTCGGCGGACAGCAAGCCTGCGCCCGCGGCGAGCCAGATGCGCGCACGGTCGATGTTCGGGCCGTCCGGTGCGAGCAGGGTCGTGTCGAGTTGCAGCTCCGTCATGACCAGAAGGGCGCGACTCGGGTCGGGCTCCGAGAATGCCTCCTCGATCCGCTCTGCCAGTCGGTCAGGCTTCACGGCGAGCGGTGCGACGCGTGCCGCAAGACGCTTGTGCGTCGGCTGCCAGACCCGGTTGAGTGCGTAGACGATGCGCAGCACACGTGTCGCGTCGTCCATCATCCGCTCGATGCGCGCGAGGAGCTCGCCGGGGCGGGCGAGCGTCAACAGCCCTGCCGGCGTGAAACCGCCCCACGTCAGCGCGGCGTCCTCGATCCGTGCCCGGGCGAGCTCCTCTGGATAGTCGTCGAGACGAGCCTGCCATCTGGCGAGCGCCCCGGACGTGCGCAGCGCAACGCCGTGGGCGATCGCGTCGGCGGCCGACGAGAGATCACTGCCGAAGAACGCGTCGATCGACGACTCGGCGTACTCGCGCGACCACCAGATGAGCTCGAGGGGAACGCCGTCGAGAAGCCCGGAGACGCGACGGGTCGGAGTACCCTGCTGCCCCCAGCTGTCGAGATCCTCCAATCCTGCTGCCCGCGCGAGCTCGAAGCAGACCGCGAGCTCCAGGGGCTCCGGCGTGACGATGAGCATCTCGATGTCCGACACCGCGTCGGCGACCCCACGCGACACGCTGCCGGTCAGCACGATCTCCTCCGCCAGCCCGGGCGGAAGCGCGTCCGCGACGCGTTGTGCCACGTCCTGTAGTTGCCGGCTCCGCTCTGTCGCCACGAGCCCATTCTTCCTGACCTGACCGTTCAGAGCAGGAGACCAAGGTCGATCAGTTCCGAAGCTCCGCCGTGCTTCGCCCGACGCGCCTCTGCCGCCGTCCCGGCGACCTTGCTCGCGCCCGGGGCCGGTGCCAGGCACCGCTTCCGCCGGCACCGCTTCCGAGCGGCCCGCATCCCACGGGATTGCCGAAGAATGCAGGCCGCCCGCGGCTCGCGCAAGGGCTGGGGACGAACCGTCACACACTCGTGCCGGTGCCTGGCACCGACCCCGGCGGCTCACCGGAGCGAAGCGGTGGCGGCCGGCCCTTCCGCGCCCGAGCCGGTCGGCTCACGCCGGCGCGAAGACCGTCTGCCTCGTCGGGCGGACGTAGACGATCTGACCCCGGTCGAGCTCGAGCGCGTCCGCTTCGTCTCGCGTCAGCTGGACGGCCAACTGCTCGCCGTCTGCCCCGACGAGCTCGCAGCGCACCTCGAAGCCCAGGTGGACGACGCGCTCGACCATCGCCTCGCGCGTTGTCCCGTTCGGAGCCGGCACCAGCTCGAGGTCGTGTGGGCGCACCCACGCCTCGCCGAAGCGGTTCGCCCGGCCGACGAACGACATGACGAACGCGTTCGCCGGCGTGTCGTAGAGCTCGCGTGGCCCCGCGACCTGCTCCACGCGACCCTTGTTCATCACGACGACCGAGTCCGCCACCTCCATCGCCTCCTCCTGGTCGTGCGTGACGAACACGGTCGTCGTGTGCGCCTCCGTGTGCAGCCGGCGGAGCCAACCGCGCAGCTCGGCACGCACGCGCGCATCGAGAGCCCCGAACGGCTCATCGAGGAGCAGCACCTTCGGCTCGGGCGCGAGCGCGCGTGCGAGCGCCATCCGCTGCCGCTGCCCGCCGGAGAGCTGCGCCGGATAACGGTGGCCGAGCCCCTGCAGCTGCACGAGCTCGAGCAACTCCTCGACGCGGGCGCGGAGCTCGGCCTCCGGCCGCTTGCGAATCTTCAGCCCGAAGGCGACGTTGTCGCGCACGGTCATGTGCTTGAACGCCGCATAGTGCTGGAACACGAAACCGACGCCGCGCTTCTGCGGCGCAAGCGGCGTCGCGTCGGCGCCCGCGAGGCGAATCGCGCCGCTGTCCGGAGCCTCGAGCCCGGCGACGATGCGCAGGAGCGTCGACTTGCCGGATCCCGACGGGCCGAGCAGGGCCGTCAGCGACCCGCCTGCGATGTCGAGCGAGACGTCCTCGAGCGCCTGAAACGACCCGAAGCGCTTCGACACGTGCTGAACCTCGATGCTCATGCGGCTTCCTCCTTCGGCTTCAACAACGTCATCG
>Ga0206353_11841349_pt1 | contig 10952 bp, 9 predicted proteins | sample DielMetaTC5am4_FD_146436 | JGI IMG/M metagenome (GOLD analysis project Ga0206353, IMG submission 146436) | Corn rhizosphere microbial communities from Kellogg Biological Station, Michigan, USA - Diel MetaT C5am-4 (Metagenome Metatranscriptome)... | ecosystem: Host-associated > Plants > Roots >...
GGACAGCCACAGCTGCTTCTGGTCGGGGTTCTGGGTCAGGAAGTGCAGCCCGTGCGCGATCGCGTTGCGGGTCGTCTCGTTGCCCGCGACCACCAGCAGGATGAAGAACGACCCGAGCTCCTGATCGGTCAGGTGCTCCCCGTCCACGTCGGCGGTGACCAGCTTCGTGGTCAGGTCGTCGGTGGGGTTCTTGCGGCGGTAGGCACCCAGCTCGGCGACCATGTTGGCCAGGTCCTGCCCGGCGCCGAGGACCACCGTCATCGCCGCCATCGGGTCGTCGACCGGGATGTACTCCGGGTCGGCACCCGACAGGATGATGTTGGAGCGCTCGAAGATGAACTGGTAGTCGCTCTCCGGGATCCCCATCATGTCGCAGATGATCTTGAGCGGCAGCTTGGCGGCGACGTCGACGACGAAGTCGCACTCGCCGCGGCCGATGACGTCGTCGACGATCTTCTCTGCGGCGGTCTGTACGCCGTCCTCGAGGCTCTTCAGCATCTTGGGCGTGAAGCCGCGCGAGACGATGCGCCGCAGCCGCGCGTGCTTCGGGTCGTCCATGTTGATCATGGAGCCGAAGAACTCGTTGAACTCCTCGGGCAGGTCCGGGATCGACGTCGCACTGCGCCCGGAGATGAAGATCTCCGGCTGCCGGCTCGCCTCGAGGATGTGCTTGTGCTTGGTCAGCACGTAGTAGCCGGGGCCGGCCGGGAACAGGTCGGGGAACTCGTCGGGCTCGCTGTAGAACGGCACCGGGTTCTCATTGCGCAGCAAGGCAAACGCCTGCTCGCGTTCCTCGATAGGCCGGCCCCAGAACTCCAGGTCGGAGAAGTCGATCGTTTCCTTGGTGATCGGACGGTCCTCGACGGTCACGACGCCTCCTTGACACCTGTCATGCCGATGGGCTCATGCTTTACATGTCACGCCCGCATGTCAACAGTGGTCGGCGGGTGGAGGCCCGCTCCCCCGGCGTACAGCCTGCGTTGACGCGCGCCGCGATTGTCAGCAGATTGGCGCGATGACCTCCACCCACCCGGGCATCCGGCTCGAGCCCCGCGACGAGTACATGCACGCCGTCGACGGGGCGACCACGTTCAACGAGAGCATGTACGTCAACGTGTTCGACCCCGAGCGCGGGCTCGGTGGCTTCCTGCGTCTCGGCAACCGCCCGCTCGAGGGGCACGCCGAGCTGACCGTCTGCCTGTTCCTGCCCGACGGGCGGGTGGGCTTCTGGTTCGACCGGCCGCAGATCGGCGACAACGAGGCGTTCGACGCCGGCGGCATGCGCATCGAGGTGGTCGAGCCGTTCAAGGAGCTGACGTGGGCGTACGCCGGAAAGGCCCTGCTCCTCGACGACCCGGCGGTGCTCGACGACCCGAAGGCCGCGTTCACCGGCAGCCCGCGCACCCAGTGCCGGGCCGAGCTCACCATCGAGGGCCTGTCGCCGATGCTCGGCGGCGAGCCGACCGAGGAGATCGCCGAGCCGCACGGCGGGGCCTTCGCGAAGGGCCACTACGAGCAGCACGTCGCGGTGCGGGGGCGGCTCGAGGTCGGTGACGAGTCGTGGGAGGTCGGCGGCTACGGCCTGCGCGACCACTCGTGGGGGCCGCGGACCTGGCAGGCGCCCTGGTGGTACCGCTGGCTGACCGCGAACTTCGGGCCCGACCGCGGTTTCGTCGCCAGCGTCATCGCCTCCCGCGACGGTGGTCGCACGGTCGGCGGGGTGCTCTTCGAGGACGGCGCCTACAGCCTGCTGCGCGACGTCGCCGTCGACACCGACTGGAGCGGTGACCCCCAAAGCCCGCAACGGATCCGGCTGACCGCCTCGACGCGCCACAAGACGATGACCGCGGAGGGCGTGGTGCACCGCCTGGTGCCGCTGCGCAACCGCCGGCGCAGCCCGGACGGGGAGCAGATGGTGACCCGCATCGCCGAGGGTGCCACCGAGTGGCGGTGGGACGGGGCGGTCGGGTTCGGCATGTCGGAGTACCTCGACCAGATGGTCGAGGGGGTCCCCGCCGGGCTGCTGTAGCCGGGGTTCCCGCCGGGCTGCTGTAGCCGACCTACAGCAGCCCGGCGGACACAGCCGGCTCTCAGAACTCCGTCTCGGCGGCGAGCTTGTCCTGCATCTCCTTGTACTCCGGCGAGTTGGCCACCGGCATCATCGACATCATCTTCATCGTGTTGCCGGTCACCTTGACCTTGCCGGTGACGAAGGCGCTGGTCGCCGCGAGCTCGCCCGTGAGCAGCGCGCAGGAGTCGGCGTAGGCCGTCGTCATCGTGATCTCGGCCTGGCCGTCCTCGCCCTGGGCGCTCTCGACGAGGCGGCCGTTCTGGATGACGTCGTAGTAGCTCACGTCACCGTCGGGGCCGTTGGTCACGACGTTCTGGATGCGCAGGTCCACGCCGGGGCGCTCGGGCGCGTCGGCCGCGAGCTTCGTGCGCAGGTCGAACCACTCGGTGCTCAGGTACTTCGCCACTGATCCTCCATGTCGATGTGGGCTGGGAATGCGGGGCCTGATGCGGCGGCACTCACGCGCGCCGCCGAACGGGTGCGGTCACCGGCTCCTCGAGCGACATCGCGTCGAGGATGAGCTCCACCGCGCTGCGTGCCTGGTCGAGGAGCGGCGGCTCGCTGCGGCGCCCCTGCCACTTGCCGGCCAGGCCGGGCAGGCTGACGATGCCGCCCGCGCCGTGCCCGATGAGGAAGTGCAGCGTCGCCGCCGGGACGCGCCGGATCCGCCCGGCGCGCTCGAGCCGGCGCAGGAACGCGTCGGCCAACGCGTGCGCGGGCTCGATGTAGCGCTGGTATATGTGGTCGAGCCGCGGCCCGGGATGGGCGGCCTCGGTGTTGATCAGCCGGATCAGCGAGGGCTGTTCGGCGGTGGTCTCGACGTAGCGCAGCAGGATCGCGCGCAGCTGGGCGAAGTCGTCGGGGCCCGCGCCGGCGGCCGCCTGCGCGAGATCCTCGGCCAGCGAGCGGAAGCCGTGGTCGACCGAGGCGTACCAGAACGCCTCTTTGGACCCGTAGCGCTCGTGCACGAGGTTGTGGCTCACGCCCGCGCGGCGGCAGACGTCGCGCACCGATGTGCCGTCGTAGCCGCGCTCGGCGAACGCCTCCAGGGCGAGGTCCAGCAGATGCTGGTCGGCGGGCGCGGGCACGCCAACACGGTGGCCGGGTGCTTGACGGCTGTCAAGGGTGGGCATAGCTTGACAGCCGTCAAGACCCGTCCCGCAGGAGGATCGATGCTCGGGCTGCTCGTCCGCCCGGTCACCTGGTCGCTCGGCCTGGTGGGCCAACCCGTCACCACCCGCGTGCGCCGCGACGTCATCGCGCAGCTGGAGCGGGTGGGGAGCCAGGGCCGCTTCCCGCAGGAGCAGTACGACGAGCCCGCCGGCGACCCCGGTCTGTTCGGTCCCGACAGCGTGGTCTGGCGGGTGCACTCCCACCCGGCGATGATCGTGGGCGGCCTGTCGGCGCTCATGCTGCAGACGCTGCACCCGCTCGCGATGGCCGGCGTGGCCGAGCACTCCAACTTCAAGGAAGACCCCGAGGGCCGGCTGGCGCGCACGTCCTCGTTCGTCGACGGCACGACGTTCGGCTCCCGCGAGGTCGCCGAGACGCTGTGCGCGATCGTCGAGCGCATCCACCGACGGGTGAAGGGCGTCACGCCCGACGGGCGGCCCTACAGCGCCAACGACCCGGCGCTGCTGCGCTGGGTGCACGTGACCGAGGCCGACAGCTTCGTGCGTGCCTACCAGCGCTTCGCCCGCACACCGCTCACCGGCGCCGAGACAGACCGCTACTTCGAGGAGTTCCGCGTCGTCGCCGAGATGCTGGGCGCGACCGACGTGCCGGCGAGCCGGGCCGAGGTCGACGCCTACTTCGACGGCATCCGGCCGCAGCTCTACGCCGGGGAGCAGGCCAAGGACACGTTCCGCTTCATCCTCACGCCGTCGACCCGCGACGCACGCGTTGCCGTGCCGCACCTCGTCATCGCGCGGGCGGCCATCCACCTGCTGCCGCCGTGGGCGCGTGACCTGCTCGGCGCCGGCCGGTTCACAGTGCTCGACCCGCTGTCGGTCAACACGCTGACGCTGGCGCTCGTGGAGTTCCTGGCCTGGGTGTCTCCCAACCCGCGGATGGTCGCCGCCCGCGAACGCGTCGCCCGCGGCACCAGCATCGCCGCCGCCTAGCCTCGCAGCTGCTCCATGGCCCGGCGGATCCGCTGCTCCGACACCGGGTAGGCCGTGCCGAGCGGCTGCGCGAACACGCTGACCCGCAGCTCCTCCAGCATCCACCGGATCTCGGTGAGCGCGGGGCCGGCGGCGACCTCGGCGCGCAACCCGTCGTAGTCCTGCTCCAGCCGCTGCACCAGCGCCATCCGGTCGCGGTCGCGGTCGACCGCTTCGGGCAACCGGTCGAGCCGGCGCGCCATCGCCTGCAGGTAGCGCAGCACGTCGGGCAGCCGGCGGGCGCCGATGCCGCTGACGAAGCCGGCGTAGACGAGCCGTGCCCGCTGCGCCCGCAGGTCGGTCAGTGCCGGCAGCAGCGGCAACGAGGAGGTTGCCGACAACCGCCGGTCGACGTCACGCGCCGCGGCCTGGATGTCGGCGGCGAGCCGCACGATCTGCGCAGTGAGGTCCGGAAGCCGCTGCCGCGCCGCCTGCTGCAGCCGCTCGAAGCCGGTCTCGTCCCAGACCACCCCGCCGGCGTCGAGCAGGATCACGTCGAGGGCCGCCCGCACGCAGTCGGCGAGGAGCTCGGGCACTGCGGCGTACGGCGGTAAGGCCAGCGCCGCCTTCGTCTCGCGCGGCAGCTGCCCGACGACCGGGGACAGGGGCGAGGGCAGCGTCAGCTGCAGCAGCCGGCGCGTGCCCGACCACATCCCCCGCCGCTGCTCCCCCGCGCCGGCGAGCACGCGGAGGTCGACGTGGTCGCCGGCATCGACCAGCGACGGGAATCCGGTGACCACGTGGCCGCCGCGCACGACGTCGACCGTGCGCGGGATGGTGCCGACAGTCCAGCTCCGCAGGCCGGCCCGCTCCAGGTCGCCTGCGGCCTCCGCGAGCGTCGCCGTCAACCGCGGGTGCAGGGCCGCCTTGAGGGCGGGCAGGTCCTTGCCCTCGGCCAGCACGCCACCCTCGTCGTCGACGACGCGAAAGCCCACCCGCAGGTGCGGCGGCACCCGCGACCAGTCCCAGGCACCCCGGGCGACGCCGACCCCGGTGAGCCGCTGCAGCTCCACGCCAAGCGCGTCGGTCAGCGCGCCCTCCCCCGGACTCAGGCGCTGCAGTGCCGCCCGCGCGACGTCGGGAGCCGGCACGAAGTTGCGGCGCAGCTGCTTGGGCAGCCCGCGGATCAGCGCGGTGACGAGGTCCTCGCGCAGACCGGGCACGTTCCAGTCGAAACCCGCGTCGGTGACGCGGTTGAGCACCGGCAACGGGATGTGCACGGTGACGCCGTCGTCGGCGGCTCCCGGCTCGAAGTGGTAGCTCAGCGCCAGGCGGAGATCGCCGTGCTGCCACCAGTCGGGGAAGCCCTCCGTGCCGACCGCTGCGTCGTCGGCGACCAGCATGTCCTCGGTGAACGTCAGCAGCTCCGGGTCGCCGCGCCGCGCCTGCTTCCACCACGCGTCGAAGTGCCGACCCGACACCACGTCGGCCGGAATCCGCGCGTCGTAGAAGGCGAACAGCGTCTCGTCGTCGACGACGATGTCGCGGCGGCGGGTGCGGTGCTCGAGCTCCTCGACCTCCTCCAGGAGCGCGCGGTTGTCGTGGAAGAACCGGTGCTGCGTGGTCCAGTCGCCCTCGACGAGCGCGTGCCGGATGAACAGCTCGCGGGACAGCTCCGGGTCGATGCGCCCGTAGGCGACGGTGCGGGCAGCGACGATCGGTACGCCGTACAGCAGGACCTTCTCGCTCGCCACGACCGAGGCACGCTTCTTGGACCAGTGCGGCTCGCTGTAGGTGCGGGTGACGAGGTGCTGGGCGAGCGGCTCGATCCACTCGGGCTCGATGCGCGCGACGACGCGGGCCCACAGCCGCGAGGTCTCGACGAGCTCGGCGGCCATGACCCAACGCGGCTGCTTGCGGGCGAGCACGGACCCAGGGAAGATCGCGAACCGGGCGCCGCGCGCGCCGTCGAAGTCGCCGCGTTCGGCCGAGCGCACGCCGACGTGCGAGAGCAGCCCGGCGAGCAGCGCGGTGTGCACGGCCTGCGGCGAGGCCGGTTCGCCGCTGCCGTGGATGCCGAGGTCCTTGACCACTTGGCGCAGCTGGGTGTGCAGGTCCTGCCACTCGCGCAGCCGCAGGTAGTGCAGGTGCTCGGCCTTGCACAGCTTGCGGAACCGGCTGCTCGACAGCGCCTTCTGCTGCTCCTGCACGTAGGCCCAGAGGTTGAGGTAGGCGAGGAAGTCGGAGTGCTCGTCCGCGAACCGGCGGTGCGCCTGGTCGGCGGCCTGCTGGTTGTCGGCGGGCCGTTCGCGCGGGTCCTGGATCGACAGCGCCGCCGCGATGACCAGCACCTCGCGCACGCAGCCCTGCTGCTCGGCCTCGAGCACCATGCGGCCGAACCGCGGGTCCACCGGCAGCCGCGCCAGCCGGCGACCGAGCCGGGTCAGCCGCTTGCGCGGGTCGCTCGCGGCGGGGTCGATGGCGCCGAGCTCGTGCAGCAGGGCGACGCCGTCACGGATCTGGCGCCGGTCGGGCGGGTCGACGAACGGGAACGCCGCCACGTCGCCCAGCCCCAGGGCCGCCATCTGCAGGATGACCGAGGCGAGGTTGGTGCGCTGGATCTCCGGCTCGGTGTACAGCGGGCGACGCTCGTAGTCCTCCTCGTCGTACAGCCTGATGCAGATGCCGTCGGCGACCCGGCCGCAACGGCCGGCACGCTGGTCGGCGCTGGCCCGGCTGATCGCCTCGATGGGCAGCCGCTGCACCTTCAGCCGCAGGCTGTACCGGGAGATGCGCGCGGTGCCGGGATCGACGACGTAGCGGATGCCGGGCACGGTCAGCGAGGTCTCGGCCACGTTGGTGGCCAGCACGATGCGCCGGCCGGGGTGCGGCTGGAAGACCTTGTGCTGCTCGGCAGCGGACAGCCGGGAGTAGAGCGGCAGGATCTCGGTGTCACGCAGGTGCCGGCCGCGCAGGGCGTCGGCGGTGTCGCGGATCTCACGCTCGCCGGACAGGAAGACGAGGACGTCGCCCGGCCCCTCGCGGGCCAGCTCGTCGACCGCGTCGAGGATGCCCTGCACCTGGTCGCCGTCGTCCGGGTCGAGCGGCCGGTAGCGCACCTCGACCGGGTAGGCGCGGCCGGACACCTCGACCACGGGCGCACCGCCGAAGTGCTGCGCGAACCGCTCGGAGTCGATCGTCGCCGACGTGATGACGACCTTGAGGTCGGGCCGACGCGGCAGGATCTCGGCCAGGTAGCCGAGGATGAAGTCGATGTTGAGGCTGCGCTCGTGCGCCTCGTCGATGATCAGCGTGTCGTAGCGGCGCAGCAGCCGGTCGCGCTGGATCTCCGCGAGCAGGATGCCGTCGGTCATCAGCTTGACCAGGGTGGTGTCGCTCACCCGGTCGGTGAAGCGCACCTGGTAGCCGACCGCCTGCCCGAGAGCCACGTCGAGCTCCTCGGCGATGCGTTCGGCGACCGAGCGGGCGGCGATCCGGCGCGGCTGCGTGTGGCCGATCATCGCCTCGACGCCGCGGCCGAGCTCGAGGCAGATCTTGGGCAGCTGCGTCGTCTTGCCGGAGCCCGTCTCCCCGGCGACGATCACGACCTGGTGGTCACGGATCGCCGCGAGGATCTCGTCCTTCTTCTGCGCGACCGGCAGCTCGGCGGGGTAGCCGATGCGCGGCACCGCGAGGGCGCGCCGCTGCAGCTGCTCGGGCGAGAAGGACACGCTCCATGGTCGCCCAGGCCGGCGACCGGTTTTCGGTCAGACCTTCAGCAGGCTGCGGGCGATCTCGCTGATCTGGATCTCGTTGGTGCCGGCGTAGATCTCGAGCACCTTCGCGTCGCGGGCGAGCTGCTCGACCTGGAACTCCGCCATGTAGCCGTTGCCGCCGAACAGCTGCACCGCGTCCATCGAGACGCTGACCGCCGCCCGGGCGGAGTAGAGCTTCATCGCCGACGCCTCGGACAGCGACATCCGGCGCCCGGCCTTCTGCATCTCGATGTGCCGGAAGACGAGGTTCTGGATGTTGACGCGGGCGACCTCCATCTCGGCCAGCTTGAGCTGGATCAGCTGGAAGTCGCCGATCGGGCGGCCGAACTGCATGCGGGTGCGGGCGTAGTCGACGCACAGTGACAGGCACTGCTCGACGATGCCGAGCGCCATCGCGGCCACGCCGCTGCGTTCGGTGGTGAACGCGTCCTTGGCGCCCTCGCGGTAGGGCCGGTCCTCGGTCTCGCCGAGCAGGCGGTCGGCCTCGACCCGTACGTCGGACAGGAACAGCTCGCCGGTCGGCGAGGAGTGCAGCCCCATCTTGCGCAGCGGCTTCGACTGCTCCAGGCCGGGCATCCCGCGGTCGAGCACGAACGACAGGATCTTGCGGTCCTTGGGGTCGTTGCCCTCGTCGAGCTTGCAGATGAAGACGATCGTGTCGGCGTAGGGGCCGTTGGTGATGAACGTCTTCGACCCGTTGAGCACGTAGCCGTCGCCGTCGCGCACCGCCCGCGACTGCATCGAGCCGAACGCGTCGGAGCCCGAGCCCGGCTCGGTGATCGCCCAGGCGCCGATCTTGTCGAGCGTCTGCAGGTCGAGCGCCCAGCGCTCCTTCTGCCGGGTGGTGCCGCGCGACATGATCGCGCCGGCGGCGAGGCCGACGCTGACGCCCATCGCGGTGACCATGCCCGGGCAGTAGTGGCACAGCTCGATGATCGGGATCATGAACGACGCGCCGCCGTCACCACCGCCGCCTGCACGCTCGCCGCCGGTTTCGCCGGCCGCGGCGCCCTTCTCGGCGGCGATGCGCCTGGCGAAGCCCGCCCGGGCCATCTCGTCGAGCCCGAACGTCTTGTAGAGCTTGCGCAGGACGTCGTAGGGCGGGGTGCTGCCGTGCTCGAGCTCCTCGAGATTCGGCTTGATCTCCTTCTCCACGAACTGCCGGACGGCGTCGCGGATCATCAGCTGGTCTTCGCTCCACTCGAACATGAGCGCGCAGCCTACGCGGGCGACGGATGCGGCCGGACGCTGCCGGCCGTGGTCAGCTCGCGGGCGCTTCGACCGGGTGCAGCAGCCGCTCGCGCAGCGCCGGCGCCCGGGCGAACAGCTCCTCGAGCCGCTCGTAGCCGACGTCGAACATCTCGACCGGCGCTTGTCGACGGGCAGTTCCTGTCGGGCCCCGGCGTTAGGGTCGGCGACATGACCGCCGTCTCGAGCGCGGGGCTGACGCCGCTGGCCGGCTGCCTGCAGCGCCGCGCGCTCGACGCGGGGTCATGGGTCGACCTCGCGCGGGGCTGGTTGCCTGACCCCGACGGCCTGTACGCCGACCTGGCCGGGTCGCTCGACTGGCGGCAGGGCCGCGTCTGGCTCTACGACCACTACCGCGAGGAGAACCGCCTGGCCGCGGGCTGCTCCCCCGCCGCGCACCCGGTCGTGCTCGCCGTCCACAAGGCACTACGGCGGCACTACGGCGTCGACTTCATGGGCGTGGGCCTGTCCTGGTACCGCGACGGGCGCGACGCCATGGGGGCCCACCGCGACACCGACCTGCGGCACTGCGAGGAGACGCTGATCGCGATCCTCACACTCGGCGCACGACGGCCCTGGACGCTCACCCCACGGTCGACCCCGCGCACGCCCGGCCGGCGGCCGGCGGCCGACCTGGCGCCGGCCGCCGGCGACCTGCTGGTCATGGGCGGCCGGGCCCAGGTCGACTGGCTGCACGGCGTACCTCCCGCGCCGGCAGTGCGCGAGGGGCGGATCAGCCTCCAGTGGCGCTGGACGTCCGGGCGTGGGCGGCCCGAACGCGGGGGTGGCTCACGCGCCCCGCGACGCTTCGGCAGCGGTCGCTAGCGCGGCTTCCCCCGTCGACCTCGGTCGACCTCAGAGCCTGCGACCGATCCCGCCCAATGTCGCGACACGACTCTTGTACCTTGAGCAAGCGTTCTGCACACGTTTCGGCCGCCGAATTCGGCGGGCCTCCTAGATTGCCGTCGTGGCACCAGCGCTGCTGACGTTCGGGCACGGCACGGCGTCGCAGGACGAGATCGTCGGCCTGCTGCGCGGCGCCGGGGTCGCCCGGCTCGTCGACGTACGCCGCTACCCCGGCAGCCGCGCGCACCCGCACGTCGCCCGGGACGCGATGGCGCAGTGGCTGCCCGAAGCGGGCGTCGGCTACCGGTCCGAGCCGAGGCTCGGCGGGCGGCGACGGCTGCCGCCGGACTCGCCGGACGTGTGGTGGGAGGTCGCGGCCTTCCGGGCCTACGCGGCGCACATGCGCACGCCGGAGTTCCTGTCGGCGGCCGATGACCTGCTGGCCGAAGCGGCCACGACTCCGACCGCGGTGATGTGCAGCGAGACCGTGTGGTGGCGCTGCCACCGGCGGCTGATCGCCGACTTCGTGACGCTCGCCCGGGGCGGCGAGGTGCTGCACCTGGGTCACGACGGCCGGCTGTCGGGCCACCCGCCGGCAGCGGGCGCACGGGTCGTCGACGGCCTGCTGGTCTACGACGTAGGGTCGGCTCCCCGATCTTGAGGAGCTGAGGTGTCCGACGGGCCGCTCGACGGCTACACCGCGATCGTCTCCGGCGGCGGCACCGGCATCGGCGCCGCCTGCGCGCGCCGGCTGGCCGCCGGCGGCGCCACCGTCGTCATCTGCGGACGCACCGAGCAGCGGCTGGTCGACGCCGCGGCTGCGATACCGGGCAGCGTGCACCCGGTGGTCGCCGACGTCCCCGACGAGGAGTCGGTGCGCGCGCTGGTGGCGCGGACGCTGGAGCTGAC
>Ga0206353_10477024_pt1 | contig 10918 bp, 8 predicted proteins | sample DielMetaTC5am4_FD_146436 | JGI IMG/M metagenome (GOLD analysis project Ga0206353, IMG submission 146436) | Corn rhizosphere microbial communities from Kellogg Biological Station, Michigan, USA - Diel MetaT C5am-4 (Metagenome Metatranscriptome)... | ecosystem: Host-associated > Plants > Roots >...
CAGGACGATCTCGTCGGCGAAGACGTCGGTCCACGTCGCCTTGCCGGAGCTGCCGAGCGATTCGCCGGACTCGGGGTCGATCTGCCCGACCGAGTGGAACTGGTCGGCCGCGTCGCGCAGGGCCGGCGCGTAGCCGCGTCCCTTCTGGGTGATCGCATGGACGATGACCGGGGCGCCGTAGTTCTTCGCCTGGCGCAGCGCCTCCTCCATCGCTCCGATGTCGTGCCCGTGGATCGGACCGATGTACTTGATGTCGAGGTTCGAGTACAGCGCCTCGTTGTTGGTGAACCGGCTGAGGAAGCCGTGGAGCCCGCCGCGCACGCCGCGGTAGAAGGCGCGCCCGGGCGTGCCGAGCTTGTCGAATGCCCGCTGCGAGGTGAGGTAGAGGCTGCGGTAGCTCTTTCGGGTGCGGACCGTGTTCAGGAACCGTGCCATCCCGCCGATGGTCGGCGCGTACGACCGGCCGTTGTCGTTGACCACGATGATCAGCCGGCGATTGTTGTCGTCGGAGATGTTGTTGAGCGCCTCCCACGTCATCCCGCCTGTCAGAGCGCCGTCGCCGACGACAGCGACGACGTGGCGGTCCCGCTGGCCGGTCAGTTCGAACGCGCGCGAGATTCCGTCCGCCCACGAGAGGGAGGAGGAGGCGTGGGAGCTCTCGACGATGTCATGCTCGGACTCCGAGCGCTGCGGATAGCCGGCGAGGCCTTCCTTCTGCCGCAACTGCGAGAAGTCCTGGCGACCGGTCAGCAGCTTGTGCACGTACGACTGGTGCCCGGTGTCGAAGACGACGGCGTCCCGCGGCGAGTCGAACACCCGGTGGATGGCGATGGTCGTCTCCACCACGCCCAGGTTCGGGCCCAGGTGGCCACCGGTCTTCGCGACGTTCGCGACCAGGAATGCGCGCACTTCGGCGGCGAGCTGGCCGAGCTCCCGGTCCGTCAGACGGTCGAGGTCGCGGGGACCGTGGATGGTCTCGAGGATGCCCATGGATTCGAGTCTAGGCTCGCTGAAATCAAGAGAGGCTCAGAAGCTGTGCTTCCGAGCCTCCCCTGGTCTCCGCATCCTCAGACGAGGCTCCGGAGCACGTACTGCAGGATGCCGCCGTTGCGGTAGTAGTCGGCCTCACCCGGGGTGTCGATCCGGACGACCGCGTCGAACTCGACGGTCTGCTTGCCCGCGGGCGAGTGCTCGCTCGGCTCCGCGACGACGTGCACGGTCTTCGGTGTCGTGCCCTCGTTCAGCTCTCCCAGGCCCGTGATCGTGAAGACCTCCGTGCCGTCGAGACCGAGCGACTCGACCGACTCCCCCGCCGGGAACTGCAGGGGGACCACTCCCATGCCGATGAGGTTGGAGCGGTGGATGCGCTCGAAGCTCTCGGTGATGACCGCCCGGACACCGAGGAGGCTGGTGCCCTTGGCCGCCCAGTCGCGCGACGAGCCGGAGCCGTACTCCTTGCCGCCGAGGACGACGAGCGGGATGCCCTGCGCCTGGTAGTTCTGCGAGGCGTCGTAGATGAACGACTGCGGCGCGTCCGGCTGCGTGAAGTCACGGGTGTAGCCGCCCTCGACGCCATCCAGCAGCTGGTTCTTCAGCCGGATGTTCGCGAACGTGCCGCGGATCATCACCTCGTGGTTGCCCCGGCGCGAGCCGTAGGAGTTGAAGTCCTTGCGGTCGATGCCGTGCTCGGTGAGGTACGTGCCGGCCGGGCTGTCCGCCTTGATGGAGCCGGCGGGCGAGATGTGGTCGGTGGTGACCGAGTCGCCGAGCTTGGCGAGCACGCGGGCGCCGGCGATGTCCGTGACCGGCTTCGTCTCGAGCGTCATGCCCTCGAAGTACGGGGGCTTCCGCACATACGTGGACTTCTCATCCCACTCGAACACGGAGCCCGTCGGGGTGGGCAGCGAGGTCCAGCGCTCGTCGCCCTCGAAGACCGACGCGTACTGGTGGACGAACATCCCCTCGTTGATGGAGGAGTCGATCGTCTCCTGCACCTCGGCGGCGTCGGGCCAGATGTCCTTGAGGAAGACGTCGTTGCCCTCGGAGTCCTGCCCGAGCGGGTCGACCTCGAAGTCGAAGTTCATCGAGCCGGCCAGCGCGTACGCGATGACCAGCGGCGGGCTGGCCAGGTAGTTCATCTTCACGTCGGGGTTGATGCGGCCCTCGAAGTTGCGGTTGCCCGAGAGCACGGCGGTGACCGCGAGGTCGTTGTCGTTGACCGCCTGCGAGATCTCGTCGAGCAGCGGGCCCGAGTTGCCGATGCAGGTCGTGCAGCCGTAGCCGACCGTGTAGAACCCGAGCGCCTCGAGGTCCTGCGTGAGACCGGCCTTCTCGTAATAGTCGGTGACCACCTTGGATCCGGGGGCCAGCGTGGTCTTGACCCACGGCTTGGCCTTCAGGCCCTTCTTCGCCGCGTTGCGCGCGAGCAGTCCCGCGGCGAGCATCACGGAGGGGTTCGACGTGTTCGTGCACGAGGTGATCGCCGCGATGGCGACCGCTCCGTGGTCGAGGACGAAGGACTCGCCCTTGTCCTTCAGCGTCACCGGGGTCGGGCTGGATGCCGTCTTCGGCGCGTGACTGTGGTGGCTGTGCTGGTGGATGCTGCGGGCATCCTCCGGCTGCAGCTCACCCGGGTCGGATGCCGGGAACGACTCGGAGATCGTCAGGTCGACGAGGTCGTGCGAGATCTCGGCGTAGTCGACGAGGTCCTTCTCGAACTGCGCCTTGGCGTGGTCGAGCTCGATGCGGTCCTGCGGGCGCTTCGGTCCCGCGATGGAGGGGACGACGGTCGAGAGGTCGAGTTCCAGGTACTCGCTGAAGACCGGCTCTGTGGAGGGGTCGTGCCAGAGGCTCTGCGCCTTCGAGTACTCCTCGACCAGCTGCACCTGCTCCGCGCTGCGGCCGGTGAGGCGCAGGTAGTCGAGCGTGACGTCGTCGATCGGGAACATGGCGGCGGTGGAGCCGAACTCCGGGCTCATGTTGCCGATGGTGGCGCGGTTGGCGAGCGGGACCTCGGCGACGCCGGCTCCGTAGAACTCGACGAACTTGCCGACCACGCCGTGCTTGCGCAGCATCTGCGTGATGGTGAGCACGACATCCGTCGCGGTCACACCGGTCGGGATGGCGCCGGTCAGCTTGAAGCCGACGACCTTCGGGATGAGCATGGAGACCGGCTGGCCGAGCATGGCCGCCTCGGCCTCGATGCCGCCGACGCCCCATCCCAGAACGCCGAGGCCGTTGACCATCGTGGTGTGCGAGTCGGTGCCGACGCAGGTGTCCGGGTACGCGAGCAGCTCGCCGCCCACCTCGCGCGTCATCGTGACGCGGGCCAGGTACTCGATGTTGACCTGGTGGACGATGCCGGTGCCCGGCGGGACGACCTTGAAGTCGTCGAAGGCGGTCTGTCCCCAGCGGAGGAACTGGTAGCGCTCGCCGTTGCGCTCGTACTCGATGTCGGTGTTGCGCTCGAGCGCATCCGCCTGGCCGAACAGGTCGGCGATGACGGAGTGGTCGATGACCATCTCGGCCGGCGCGAGCGGGTTGATCTTCTCGGGGTCGCCGCCGAGGGCGGAGACCGCCTCGCGCATGGTGGCGAGGTCGACGATGCAGGGGACGCCGGTGAAGTCCTGCATGATGACGCGGGCCGGCGTGAACTGGATCTCGGTGTCCGGCTCGGCCTCCGGGTCCCACCCGCCGAGGGCGCGGACGTGGTCGGCCGTGATGTTGGCCCCGTCTTCCGTGCGGAGCAGGTTCTCGAGCAGCACCTTGAGGCTGAATGGCAGCCGCTGGTAGCCCTCGACGGTGTCGATCGCGAAGATCGTGTAGTCCCGCGACCCGACGCTCAGCTTCCTCTTGGCGCCGAAGCTGCCGTGCTCTGAGATTTCCGTTGCTGACACAGTGCCCTCTCCTTCATCGGCAGGCGATGTTCACGCACGCCTCGTTCATCTTCGTCGTCCGTCCAAGTGCCTTTCCAGCAAGGTAACCCTAATCCCGCGCTGAACGAAACTATCTTGACGTCGAGATAAAACTACCACGATCAGACGCGGTCGAAGACCAGCGAGCGCCGCTTCGCGAAGCGGTAGAAGAGCTCGACTCCGGCGGCCCCGACAGCACCGACGACGACACCCCAGGCGAGCGACCCGTCCAGCTGCAGGTGCATCTCGAAGAACGACGACGTGAACGGGATGAGGCACACCAGGACGAACGCCGTCGCGACCGCTGCGAGCAGCAGCCAGCGCACTCCCGTGAGCGGCCGTGTCAGCACGCACAGGATCCACAGCGACACGCAGAACAGGGCGACGGTGGTCACACTGCGCGCTTCGTGGAGCGGGATGCTCCGGTACAGGGGCGCATAGGTCACGATCGCGGTCACGCCGGCGATCAGGCCGGTCGGTACGGAGTACCGCAGCACCCGGCCGAGCACCCCCGGCGTGTAGATGCGCTTGTTCGGCGTCAGGGCGAGGACGAAGGACGGGATGCCGATGGCCAGCGACGAGACGAGCGTCAGCTGCCGCGGGAGGAACGGGAAGGGCCACAGCAGGAACGCGCTCACCAGGGCCAGCAGGATGCCGTAGGTCGTCTTCGCGAGGAAGATGTTCGAGACGCGCTCGACGTTGGCGATCACCCGGCGGCCGAACGCCAGCACGTCGGGCAGCCGGTCGAAGCGGTCGTCCAGCAGCACCACCCGCGAGACCGCCTTGGTGGCGGCGGTCCCGGTCCCCATGGCGATGCCGAGGTCCGCATCCTTCACCGCCATCGCATCGTTGACGCCGTCGCCGGTCATCGCCACAGTGCGGCCGCGCTCCTGGAGCAGCCGGACGGCCGCGCGCTTCTGGTCCGGGCTGACGCGGCCGAGCACGCTCGCCGTCTCCAGCGCATCCGAGAGCGCTTCGTCGCTCGTGAGGGTGGACGCATCCACGGCGTCGCCCTCGAGCTGCAGCTCCCGGGCGATCGCGGCGACCGTGACCGGGTTGTCGCCGGACATGACGACCACGCGAACCGACTGATCGCGGAAGTACACGAGGGTGTCGCGCGCCTCCGGCCGCAGGGTCTCGGCGAGCAGCACGAGGAGGGCCGGCTCCACTCGCGTCCCGGCGAGCGGCACGTGGACCGCCTCGGGCAGCGGGTCGATCGCCCGCGCCAGGGCCAGCGTCCGCAAACCGGTGGCGGCGAGCGCGGTCGCCCGCTCCAGCGCAGCGGGATGCTGCTCCAGCACGAACTCGGGAGCGCCCAGCGCCCACGACGACTCCCTGCCGTCCACCGTGATCACCACCGCGCTGTACTTCGTCGCCGAGCTGAACGGGATGCGCCGCGACACCCGGAAACGGTCGCTGCGGAACCGCGACCCCAGGACCCCCGAAGTCGCGTTGCCCGCCTCATCCGAGCCGAACGCGGCCAGGGCCGTCTCGGCCAGTTCTGCATCCACCGCGTCGCCGATGGGCTCGGTGCCGTGCAACGACAGCTCCCCCGTCGTCAGCGTCCCGGTCTGGTCGAGGCAGAGCACGTCGACGCGCGCGAGCACCTCGACCGCGGCCAGCTCCTGGACCAGCACCTTCCGGGCGGCCAGCTGGATGGCGGCCACACCGAATGCGAGGCTCGTCAGCAGCACCAGCCCTTCCGGGATCATGCCCACGACCGCGGCCACCGCATCCAGCAGCGCGCGCCGCCAGTGGTCGTCACGGAACAGGTGTGCGAAGCCGCCGTAGGTGAGGACGCGCCCGATCAGGGTCACCAGGATGAGCGGCCCGAGGATCCAGGAGAGGTACACCAGGATGCGGTTGGTCGCCTCCCGCAGCTCTGAACGCACCAGCGAGTGTTTGCGGATCTCGCTGGTCAGCCGGCTCGCGTAGGAGTCGGCGCCGACGGCAGTCACCACGGCGAGCCCCGTACCGGTGACGACGTGGGAGCCGGAGAGGAGTGGGGCGTCGGCGTCCTTGAACACCGGGTCCGACTCCCCCGTCAGCATCGACTCGTCGACCGAGAGACCCGTGCTCTCGACGACGACTGCGTCCGCCGGGACCTGGTCGCCCGGACGCAGCACGAGCAGGTCGTCGAGGACCACGTCCTCCAGCGCAACGGTGGTGACCTCACCGTCGCGTCGCACCCGGCTGTGCGGCGCGGCGAGCAGCGCCGCGCGGTCGAGGACCCGCTTGGCGCGGTACTCCTGCACGATGCCGATCAGGGCGTTGACGACCACGATCCCGAAGAAGAAGCCGTCGCGCAGGTCGCCGAGCAGCAGCACGGCGACGAAGCAGGCGGTGAGGATGCCGTTGAACAGCGTGAAGATGTTCTCGCGGAGGATGTCGCTCACGGAACGGGAGCTCGGCTGCGTCTGCGTGTTGACGCGGCCGCCCGCCATCCGTTCGGCGACCTGGGCGGCGTTCAGCCCCTCGGTCGTCTCGGCGTCCAGCATCCGTCCCCCTCGTCCTTCGTGGTGCGCTCTACCCGGCCGAGGCGCCCCGCGCGCGCTCGTCCGGCACCTGCGGGAACTGCCCCTTCACGATGAACCACGTCACCAGCAGCAGCAGCGCGTAGGGCGGAACACCGGTGAGGAGCCTGGCGAACGCGAGCGCGCTCGTGGCCGCGGCCGTGTGGGCAAGGTAGAGGGGGACCTCCACGAGCAGCCGGACGACGAAGAGCAGAAGCCAGAGGAACGTCACCGCCTGCAGGACGCGGAACTTCCGCTTATCGCGGCGCCAGGCGACGCCGCCGCCCATGAGGTAACCGGCGACCAGGCCGATGAGTGGCCAGCGCAGGAGCATGGAGATCAGGATCGCCGCTCCGAACGCGATGTTGACCCAGATCCCGAACACGAAGTTGTCTTCTCCACGGCCCGTGATGAGCGCGAGGATCGCCGAGATCCCGACGCCGATCAGCCCGGCCATGGCCTGCGTGACCGGAGTCTTGCCGACGACGCGCAGCACGGTGAATACGACCGCGACAGCCACCGACGAGATGATCGAGACCGGGACGTTCTGAGTGAACGTGAAGAGGACGAGGAACACGAGGCCCGGCAGGATGGTCTCGCACAGCCCGCGGAAGCCTCCGAGGGCGCCCAGCAGCGCCGCCCCCGTGGAGGCGTCGCTCTCGGCCAGCTGTCCGAGCCCGGAGCGGCGCGCTGCGGCGGCGATGCTGTCGCCGAGCCCGGGCGCCGGTGTGGACGCTGCGCCCTCCTGGGCCGGGTCCGGCCCGTCGTGATCGGTCATGCTCATGCCTTAGAGAGAGGAATAGTCGTTCTCGGTGCCTGCGGTGGGCGCGGCGGGCATCCGGAGCGGGATGAGGTCGCGCGGCGGCATCGGGACCGTGCCGCGCACCACCACGATGCTGCGGAAGAGGTCCTCGACCAGCGCGGCGGCCTCGGGCTGCACGGCCGCGTCGCCGGCGATCACTCCGCGGAGGAACCAGCGCGGGCCGTCCACGCCGACGAACCGGGCCACGCGCGTCTCGACGGGGCCGCCCTGCGGGGCGGCGACGGGGATCTCGGCCACGAGCTCCGGCCCGAACGCACCGTCGCGCTCCGTCACCCGACCGCCCTGGCGCTGCACCTGCTCCGAGATCTGAGCGCGGATCTCGTGCCAGAGACCCGAGGACCGCGGAGCGGCGAACGGCTGCACCTGCAGAGTCGAGCCCGCGTAGTCGAGGCCGACGGCGACGACGCGCTGCGACTCCTCCTCGACCTCCAGTCGCAGGTGGAGCCCCTCGCGCGGCAGGATCTTCACGCCGCCGAGATCGACATACGGGCGGACGGGATTGGCCTCGCTCTCGTCGAGCGGCCCTTCGGTCTCGCGGTCCTCCGGCGCCGACTTCTCGAATTCGAGGGCGTCGGCCTCCAGAGCCTCCGCTCCCTGCTGATCGAGCCCGGCGCCGTCGCCGGAGCCTCGGGGGGTACTGCTGTCGGTCACGCGTGTTCTCCTGACGTGGTCACGGTGTACCCGGACGAGCCGAAGCCCGCGGTGCCACGGTGGCTGTCCGGGAGGGTGTCGACGGGGATGAACCTCGCCCGGGTGACCGGCATCACGATCAGCTGGGCGATCCGGTCGCCGACGCCGATATCGTAGGCCATCGACCTGTCCGTATTCAGGAGGGTGACCCTGATCTCGCCCCGATAGCCCGCATCCACGGTGCCGGGTGCGTTGACGATGGTCAGGCCGTGGCGCATGGCGAGGCCGCTACGTGGCACGACGAACCCGGCATAGCCCTCGGGCAGGGCGATGGAGACTCCGGTCGGCATCGTGAAGCGCTCCCCGGGGCCCAGCGTGACCGCCTCCGCAGCGCACAGATCAGCGCCGGCGTCGCCGGGGTGCGCATAGGCGGGAGGGAACTCGGCGATGATCGGCACGTCGACGGTATCTGTCACGTGTCGAGGCTAGTGCAGAAGTCTGATCGAATAGAGGTCATGGACCTCTACCGAGAACGACTGTGGGCGACGCCCTGGCTGTTCATCTCGACCCTGCTCGTCATCCCCGCCGTCATGCTGGTCTTCGCGCCGATCAACTTCGCGGTCGGGGTGGTGCTCGCCATCGTCATCTACGTGGCCTGGGCGGTCTTCCTGATCGCGACCACGCCGGTCATCCGGGTCACGAAGGAGGAGCTGGTCGCGGGAAATGCGCGCATCCCCCTCGGCCTCACCGGGGAGCCGGCCGCCTACCGGGGCGAGGAGGCGACCCAGCAGCGCGGCCGCCTGCTGGATGCGCGGGCCTGGCTGCTCATCCGCGGCTGGATCAAGCCGGTGGTGAAGGTGCCGCTGGCCGATCTCGACGACCCGACACCGTACTGGCTCCTCTCGACAAGAAACCCGGACCAGCTGGTCCGGGTTCTCGAAGAGGCTCGCCTCAGTTCTTCGGGTGCCGCCTAGGCGCCGTACTGCCTGCAGTCCGGTGCTTACGCAGCGCACTCCACGCAGATCGGCCCGAGCTTCGTCTCGTGGTCGATCTGCGAACGGTGCTTCACCAGGAAGCAGTTCACGCAGGTGAACTCGTCCGCCTGGGGAGGGAGCACCACGACATCGAGGTCGAGGTCGGAGAGGTCGGCACCGGGCAGCTCGTAGCCACCAGGATTGTCGGCGTCCTCGACGTCCACGACACCCGACATCTTGTCCGGGACACGCTCCTTGAGGGCCTCGATCGACTCGGAGTCGTCCTCGGTCTTCCGTGGTGCGTCGTAATCGGTTGCCATGCCCATCCACTTCTCGTATGTAGCGGCCGATTCTCGCAATCGGCGGCCATAGTTTGCATCAATCGCCCCCGAATAGCAAAACCATCCAGGACCCTTTCAGCGATCGCTGCCAGTGCAACTTCCGGCACGCCCGGGATATTCCCCGGATTGCCCCGTTCTCCGTGTCATCCTGGGCCCGTACGAACGAGCTCGGAAGGCAATCCACATGCAGGATTTGAAGGTCATCGGGGTCGAGAACGGTGCACTCGTCGCCGTCGGCGACGACGGTGAGCGGTTCCGCATCGCCGTCGACGAGGCGTTGCAGTCGAAGGTGCGCCAGGTGCGTCAGGAGACGCCCGCCGACGCGCCCAAGCTCTCACCGCGCGAGGTCCAGGCGCACATCCGCTCCGGCATGTCCGCCGAGGATGTGGCGGCCGTCACCGGAGCGCCGCTGGACTACGTGCAGCGTTTCGAGGGACCGATCATCGCCGAGCGCGAGCACATCGTGGCGAGCGCCCTCAGCGTCCCCGTCCACACCTCCGACGCGGTCGACCCGCTGGGCGAACCGGAGACGTTCGGAAGCGTCATCCGCGAGCGTCTGGCATCCCTCGGTGTCGCCGGCGAGCGCTGGGCGAGCTGGAAGGACAGCGAGACCGGCTGGATCGTCAAGCTCGAGTTCACAGCGGACACCATCGACCACGATGCCCGCTGGTCGTACGACGCGCGCAAGCACGCCCTCGCGCCCCTGAACTCCGAGGCGACCACGCTCTCCCAGGCGGGAGAGCTGCGCGGCGGGACGCTCATCCCCCGGCTGCGCGCCGTGCTGCCGCACGAGGGCGAGCCGGACACGTCCCGCTTCGACAGCGGTGCGTTCACCTTCCCGGCGCCATCCGCCGACCTGCTCGGCCCCGAGGTCACCTCACCGATCGAGCCGCTGCCGCCCCGCACGCCGGGGACCAACAACTCCATCGCAGTCTCGGCGATCAAGCGGTCGGATGATGCCCCTCGCGACCTCCACCAGACCGCCGATCTGCTGGAGGCCCTGCGCCGCCGCCGGGGCGAGCGCGAGGCAGCGGCCTACGAGGACGGTCCCGCCGCCGGCCAGTCGCAGCCGCCCGCTGCGACCACGCCGATCGAGATCCCGACGCCGTTCCGCATCGTCGAGGAGCGTCCGCCGGCCCCCGAGCGTCCTCCCGTCGCCGAGCAGCCGCCCCTGCCTCTCGATGTCCCGGCTCCCCCGAGTGCCCCGTCGAACGACTCGGGCCCGCAGCCGTCGGCACGCAAGAAGGGCCGCGCCGCCATGCCGAGCTGGGACGAGATCGTCTTCGGCGCCCGGACGGACGACGACCTGGCCTGAAGCTCTTCCCTTGACCCCCGTTCGGGGGGAGGGGGAAATGCCACGTCAGCAGCTAGCCTCGGGGTGGATCCGTGGGTCCGACGCACCACGAGGGGGATCCATGGGTCATATCGACCGTCACCGAACGATCGCACGAGTTGCCGCGCTGACGCTGGTCATCGGAGCCGGCGTCATCCCGGTTTTCAGCGAGCCGGCTGCAGCTACCCCGGCTCCGACGACCGCACTCTCGACCGCCTCCAGCCCCGGTGGAGTTGCGTCGGATATCGTCGCCGGTGCGGCGTCGTACCTCGATAACACCTCGAATCTGGTCATCGGCCCGGACGGACGACCCTGGTTCGAGAACAGCGATGGCCTCTACTCGATCGCAGAAGATGAGACCCTCGTTGCGCATCCAATGCCTGGAGCCGG
>Ga0206353_10655724_pt1 | contig 10912 bp, 9 predicted proteins | sample DielMetaTC5am4_FD_146436 | JGI IMG/M metagenome (GOLD analysis project Ga0206353, IMG submission 146436) | Corn rhizosphere microbial communities from Kellogg Biological Station, Michigan, USA - Diel MetaT C5am-4 (Metagenome Metatranscriptome)... | ecosystem: Host-associated > Plants > Roots >...
GAGCCGCCGCGCGAGCAGCTCGATGGCGTCCGGATCGAGCTTCCAGAGGAGCTTTCCGGGCAGCGTCGTCCCGCCGCCGCGGCCGGCGATCCGGGAGAGCGCCCCGGCGGATCGCAGGGCAGCGGTCTCGAGCGCGAGCGGGATCGGGAGGCGCATCGCGCCACACCTTAGATGGCTGATCGGCAATCCCCGCCGCTGCGGCTGCGGGCCTAGCCGTGGTCACTCGTTCGAGTGAACCGCACGCGGATTCACCCTTCGGGGGGACGGAGCGTCCCCCGGACACGCCTACGTTCCGACCCGTTTGGGCCACTCAGGCGGCACGTTGCAGGGGCCCCGGCGTTGATCTCGCGGCAATCGCGCCTCGTGCGCGGAAATGGAGAGTGAATGTCTCAGTTGTCTGAACGCGGTGCACGGAGCGAGCGCGGAAGCGCACTCTGGGGCACCGGCGGGCGCGGCGGCGACCGGTCGAGTGTCCTCTGGGGCAAGGGCGGCCGGGGCATCGTCGTCGCATGTGTCGCGGCGGTCGCTCTCACGGCTCCGCTCGCGGCAATGGCGCAGTCCGAGAAGAAGAGCAGTTCGCCGCTCGCCGGGTTCATCGCCCCGAGCCTGCTGAGCGCAAAGGGCCCGGTGGACGTGATCATCACCAGCACCGCCGGCCTCTCGGACGCGAACGCGAAGCTCAAAGGGCTCGGAGTCTTCCAGAAGGACATCAAGCAGCTCGGCATCATCAACGGCGTCGAGGCGGTCGTCCCTGCGGAGCAGCTGAAGAAGCTGCAGGGGATTCCCGGCATCAACGTGACGCCGAACGCGAACGTGCAGCTTTCCGGCACGACGTCGACGGTGCTTCCGAACTCGACGCAGCTCTGGCCGTACGAGTCCGGCAACGCCGACATGTGGGCGGGCGACGCGCAGCTCTACGCCGGCAAGTTCCCGGCGATCGCGATCGTCGACTCGGGCGTGCAGCCGCGTGCCGACTTCGGCAGCCGGCTGATTGCCAGCGTGAACCTCTCGACGATCAGCGGCAACAGCTCGACCGACGACCTTCGTGGGCACGGCACGTTCGTGGCCGGCATCGCGGCCGGCAACGCCCCGGATCTCGCGGGTGCTGCTCCCGGTGCGCCGATCGTGTCGATCAAGGTGATGGACGCGAACGGTCAGGCGAAGACGTCCGACGTCATCACGGCCTGCCAGTGGATCCTGGATCACCAGGGCCAGTACAACATCAAGGTGGCGAACTTCTCGCTGCATTCGAGCTACAGCACGAACTCCTATCGCGACCCGCTCGACCAGGCAGTGGAGAAGCTCTGGTTCAAGGGCGTCACCGTCGTTGCGGCGGCCGGCAACTACGGCACCTCTGCGACGACACCGTCCGGCGTCCTCTACTCGCCCGGCAACGATCCCTTCGTGATCACGGTCGGCGCGGTCGACCTCGGCGGAAGCGCCAAGGCGCACGACGACTCGCTCGCTCCATGGTCGGCGTGGGGGTACACCGAGGACGGCTTCTTCAAGCCGGACATCTCGGCTCCGGGCCGGTACATGGTGGGCCCGATCCCGGCCGGCTCGTCGCTCGCTCAGCAGAAGGCATCGAGCCTCGTCGGGACGGACAGGATCCAGCTCTCCGGCACGTCGTTTGCGGCACCGGTCGTCTCGGGCACCGTTGCCCAGATGCTCGTGCGGCATCCGAGCTGGACGCCCGACCAGATCAAGGGTGCGCTGATGCGGACTGCCCGCAAGGTGACCGCCGGCAACCCGAAGGCTTCGGGTCTCGGCGAGCTCACCGCGAGCCGTGCAGCGGCGACCAACGTCACCCCGAACCCGAACCTCGGCCTCGAGAAGTACCTGATCTCGGCGCCGAGCGGCTCCGGCCAGGTGTTCGACGGAGCGAGCTGGGCCAGTGCAGCGAAGAGCGACATGTCCTGGAACTCCATGTCGTGGAGCAGCCAGTCCTGGAGCGACCTGTCCTGGAGCGACCAGTCGTGGGCCTCGATGTCCTGGGCGGACATGTCCTGGAGCTCGATGTCGTGGACTGACATGTCCTGGGCAGATATGTCCTGGGCGGACATCTCGAATGAGGATGCGGCCGAGGGCGACAGCATCAGCGGCACCGACGGCTACGTCGCGACGCCCATCGAGCTGGCGTCCGCTGCGGACGACCCGGACCACGTCGCGGTCGACACGCTCCCGACCGACACGTCGTCGACCACGACGACGGCAACGACCGTCACGTCGGCGGCCGCTACGACGGCAACGACGCTGACAGCACCGATAACGACGACGATCACCACCACCGTCCTCCCCTGACGAAGGCGGCAACGGAGTCGACCCGAGGGCCCGCGCGAGCGGGCCCTCGCTCGTTCCGGCCCGTCACCCGAACGGGGGAAACGCCCTCCCCGCCCCGAATGGGGGATGAGGCAAGGCCGCGTCGCGCCGTAACTTCACTTGAGGAACTGCGGCCCGTGCGCGGGCACGGAAGGAGAGCAGAGACGTGAGCGCCATCCCGAGCGACGTTCGGCTCGAGGCGGATTCGACAGGGTCCGCGGACCGCGCGCGTCCCGTTCTCGCGCCCGCGGCGAGCGCCTACGGCGTTGCCGTCGGCATCGCCGCCGTCGCCACCGCTCTGCCGTTCCTCCTTCGCCTCGGCGACCAGCGCTCCGGGTGGACCACGTTCGGCATCCTCGCGTTCGGCGCAGCGGCGTCGCATACGTACACCGTGCGGACGGCGCGGGACACGGCGTTCCACACCTCGTGGGTCTTCCTGATCCCCGGCGCCCTCCTTCTGCCACCGGATCTGGTCGCGCTGCTCGGCGTCGTGATGCACCTGCCCGAGTGGCTCAAGGAGCGCTACGCCTGGTACATCCAGAGCTTCAACATCTGCAACTACACGCTCGGGAACCTCGCGACGTGGGGGGCGGCGAAGCTGATGCTCGACGCGACCGGTCTCGTGCCGGACGAGGATCTGCGCTGGGCCGCCGCAGGGCTCCTCGCCTGCACGGTGGCGGTCGCCGCGAACCACATCGTGCTCGCGCCGATGGTCACGCTTGCGCGCGGCCATTCGCTCCGCGAGGCCGGAGTCTTCTCGTTCGAGAGCCTTTCGACCGACTTCATCCTCGCGACGCTCGGCCTGGCCGTCGCGGCGTTCTGGAGCCTGAACCCGTGGCTGATCCCGTTCGCGGTCGCACCGCTCCTGCTGATCCACCGCTCACTCGCCATCCCGCAGCTCCAGGCGGAAGCGCGCATCGATCCGAAGACGGGCCTCTTCAACGCCCGTCACTTCGCCGTCGTGATGCAGGACGAGCTCGGCCGCGCCGAGCGCTTCCAGCGCCCGATGTCGTTGATCATGGCCGACCTCGACCTGCTGCGCGACATCAACAACACCTACGGCCACCTCGCGGGCGACGCGGTGCTGCGCGGCATCGCGGAGGTCTTCCGCCAGCAGCTCCGCCACTACGACGTACCCGCGCGGTTCGGCGGCGAGGAGTTCTCGATCCTCCTGCCGGAGACGCCTCCCGGCGAGGCGTACGAGATCGCCGACAGGATCCGGCGCTCCGTCGCCGCACGGAGGTTCGACGTCGAGACGTCGAGCGAGCCGATCCGGGCCACCATCTCCATGGGCATCGCCGCGTTCCCGCGTGACGGCTCCGACATGAACGAGCTCGTCCACCAGGCCGACCTCGCCGTCTACCGCGCCAAGCTGCAGGGGAGAAACCGCGTCCTCGACGCCTCGGACGAGCCGTTGCTCGCGCAGCCCGAGAAGCGCGCACAGCGCCTCATGTCGCTGCCGGCCGAGACGCAGGAGCCGGTGCAGGCAATTCCGCCGGCGCAGGAGATCGTCCCGGAGGTCGAGCGCCGTCAGCACGCGCGGCCGCACACACCGCCGGCGCCGCGGTTCTTCTCCGTGCCGCGACGGCTCGCCCTGCTCGTCGGCCTCGTCGGCGGGCTCGGCACGACCGCCGGCGTCCTCGGTGCCGTATTCGGGCACTCGACCGACATCTTCGGCCTTGTCACGATCATCGTGCTCGTCGCGCTCGGCCAGGTGCTGTCACTCGAGGTGGAGGAGACCGGCACGATCTCGGTCAGCGCCGTCGGTGCCCTCGTCGCCGCCGCGATCATCGGCCCGCGTGCGGCGCTTCCGCTCGCGCTGACGATGTCGGCCGTGGAGTGGAGCGCCCGCCGTGCTGTTTTCCATCAGCTGCTCTTCAACGTCGGCGCGCTGTCGCTTGCGTCGCTCGGCGCCGCCGCGGTCTTCTCGATCCACATCGGCGGCTCGATCGGGACCGGCGTCTTCGTCGCGTCCGGGCTCGTCGCCGGCATCGCCTACTTCGTCGTCGACATGGGGCTCGTGTCCGCGGCCGTCGGGCTCTCGGGGCGCGTCAGCCCGCGACGTGTATGGCGTGAGCGCTTCGCGTGGCTCCTGCCGCACTACGCCGTCTACGGCTTCGTCGCGGCCGTGATCTACGAGGCGTACAAGCCGATCGGCGCATGGGCGATCGTCGTCTTCGCGCTGCCGCTCTTCCTGATGCGCAAGACGCAGGAGGCCTACCTCAAGCACACGCAGCGCTCGGCCCACAAGCTGCGCGAGGCCGCGGAGACGATCCAGTCCCAGAACGTCTCGCTCGAGCAGGCGAACAAGCTGCTCAAGGAGCGCTCGACGGCCGCGATGGAGTCGCTGTCTGCGACCGTCGACGCCCGCGACGCCTACACCGCCGGCCACTCGCGGCGCGTCCAGCAGCTCGCGCTCGCGATCGGCCGGGAGCTCGAGCTCTCACATGCCGAGCTGGAGCTGCTCGGCTACGCCGCGCTCTTCCACGACATCGGCAAGCTCGGCATCCCGGACGCGATCCTGCTCAAGCCGGCGAACCTGAGCCCGACGGAGTGGGTGGTGATGGCGAGTCACGCCGCCGAGGGCGCATCGATCATCAACCGGCTCGGCTTCCTGAGCGACGCCGTCCCGGCGATCCGCCACCACCACGAGCGCTTCGACGGCACCGGGTATCCGGACCACCTGGCGGGCGATGACATCCCGCTCGGCGCGCGGATCATCCACGTCGCGGACGCCTACGACTCGATGCTCACGACCCGCGTGTACCGGCCGGCGCGCCCCGCGAACGCGGCTCTCGCCGAGCTGCGTGCGAACGCCGGCACCCAGTTCTGCCCGCGCTGCGTGGGCGCGCTCGAGGCGATCGTGACGGCGGAGCTCGAAGCCGAGCCGCCGTATTCGCTCGTCGACTAGAGCGGGAACGCTCTAGCCCCTGTTTGCGCTTTCTCTCGTTCGCTCTACCATATTTGCCATGGCGCGGAAACCGTATCGCGCGGTGGCGCAGATCGATCCTCGAGCTCTCGCCGCCTTCCAGGCGGGGATCCGGCGCCGCTACACCGACGCGCAGATCCTCGAGGCGCTGCGTGCGTCCGCGGAACGTCTCGGACGCTCGCCGACGATGAAGGAGTTCGCGGCCGACCCCGCGGCCGGCATGCATCCCCAGACGGTGATCGAGCACTTCGGGACGTGGAATGCCGCCAAGCGCGCGGCCGGGCTGCTGCCGCGACGCTTCGCGACGCGCGAGGAGCTCGTCGAGCAGCTTGCCCGACTCGGCCGCGAGCTGGGGCGGACCCCGACGGCAAACGACATCCGCGAGCGCCGGGGGACAATGCCGTCGACCTCGCTCTACTGGCACACGTTCGGCTCGCTCGCGACGGCGCTGCGCGAGGCGGGATTCGACGTCGCGGTGGGGGAGGAGCGGCTCGAGCGAGCCCTCGCGCAAGGCTGCGAGCTCGCGCGCCGGATCGGGCGGCTGCCGAAGTTCGGAGACTGGCAGACGGCACGGCGCGCCGACCCGCGGCTGCTCACCGAATGGCAGGTCTACCGCATGTTCGAGGCGCGCCGCGGCGCGTGGGCGACGTTCCAGTTCCTGCTGCGCGAGCGGCTGCTCGAGGAAGGATCGAGCGTCGAGGCGGACGGCTCGGTGTCTTAGCCTCTCAGCCGATCGCGGCGAGCGCCGCGAGGCGCGTCAGACAGAACTCACGCTCGCCGGGCGCGCGAACGGCGGGGAGCGGATCCGCCTCGTGGTAGTCCAGGTCGGGCCGGAACCGCCTGCGGCCCACGATCTTCCCGCCGGTGAGCGCGGGCCACGTGCCCTCCGGCAGCTCCCGCTTGCGCAGCCTGACACCGCAGTAGCGCTCGGTCACCTCGAGCGCGAGCCTCGTCGAGGCGAAGAAGACGCCCTCCCGCGCGTTGCCGACCCACAGCGGCCTGCCGCTCCCGCGCGCCACGAAGACCGTCCCCGGCTCGCGCTCGTCGAGCCATGCCGTCGCCATCGCACCGCGCAGGTGCTCGAGGGCGCGGGCGTCGTTGCGCGAGTGCGCGGCGACCGCGAAGATCGCCTCCGAGTCGACGGTCATCCGCGGCTCGGAGCGGGCGCAGGCGTGAGGGGCGAGGAGCTCGTCGTCGTTCGTGATGATCCCGTTGTGGATCCCGACGACCGGCCCGTGCCGGACCGGGTGGTTGTTCGCAGCGATCGACGGATGGCCCTTCGTGTAGTCGCGCACGTGGACGAGCAGCTGGTTCGTCTCCCCGGGCACCGAGACCCGGTCTAGGAGCTGCGAGGCAGGCGTGCGCTGCTTGACCACGGTCGCGTAGACGTCGCCGGGTGCGCGGTAGGCGTAGCCGACGGCGTCCGCGCCCCGCTCGGCGATCGCTGCAAGGAGCGACTGCGCAGCGAGTGTCCGCTCCAGCCTGGAGCCCGGACGAAGGCTGTATCCCGCAATGCCGCACATCGGACGTTCCTCGGTTTAGACGGTCGATCGGACGAGAGGTTGAAGGACCGACATTTCTTTACAGCTCAAGGCTGCGCCTCCTGCCGCCGATAGAGAGCCTGTGGAGAACCCGCTTCCCGACGCGTCGCCGGAAGTTGATACGACCGAGGTCGCGCTCGGCCTCCTGCCGGCGCTCGACGAGATCCTCGACGACGTCGAGGAGGAGCCCGACAACGCGACGCTCAGCGAGAGCGAGCGGCTCCAGACCTCCGATCCGCTGAAGCTCTATGTCCGCCAGATCGGCGACGGCCGCCTGCTCACGCCGTCCGAGGAGCGAGAGCTCGCCCGCCGCAAGGACCTGGGCGACGAGGACGCGAAGCGCCGGCTGATCGAGTGCAACCTACGGCTCGTGATGTCGATCACGCGGAATTACACGAAGGCCGGCGTGCCGCTCCTCGACCTGATCCAGGAGGGCAACCTCGGCCTCATCCGCGCCGTCGAGAAGTTCGACTACAAGCTCGGCTTCAAGCTCTCGACCTACGCCACCTGGTGGATCCGGCAGTCGGTCACGCGCGCGCTCGCCGACCAGGGCCGCACGATCCGCCTCCCGGTGCACGTCGCCGAGCAGGTGCGGCGCGTGCAGCGGTCACGCCGGCAGCTCGCGCAAAAGCTGAACCGCGATCCGTCCGTGGAGGAGATCGCCAGGGACTCCGGCTTCACCGAGGCGCGGATCCGCGAGCTCTTCGACCTCGTCGAGGACCCGCTGTCGCTCGAGACGCCGGTCGGCGACGGCGAGAGCATGGTCGCCGACATGGTCGAGGACACAAACTCCGAGTCGCCTGACAGCGCCACCTCCGACCACGCGCGCACCGCCGAGCTCACCGCGGCGATCGACCGGCTCGACCCGCGCCAGAAGTACGTCGTGCTCCGTCGCTTCGGTCTCGACGGCCGGCCCTCGCAGACGCTCGAGGAAGTGGGGGGCGACCTCGGCATCACCCGCGAACGCGTCCGCCAGCTCGAGACGCGCGCGCTGCGCGAGCTGCGCACGGTCGCGCCCGGCCTGCAGCTCTACCTGCAGAGCTAGTCGGCTCAGCAGCGGCTCAGGGGTTCGCGACCGCTTCCATCTCGTGGAGCGACGCCAGGCGCTTCAGGGCCTCGACCTCGATCTGACGCACGCGCTCGCGCGTGAGGCCGAGCCGGCGGCCGATCTCCTCGAGCGTCTTCGGGTCTGCGTCGGCGAGGCCGTAGCGGAGAACGACGACGTCGCGGTGGCGGTCCGGCAGCGCGCGTAGCGCGGTGGCGAGCGTCTGCGAGCGCAGCGAGTCCTCGACCTGCTCCTCCGGCAGCGGCCCCTCCCCTGCGACGAAGTCGCCGAGCACCGCCTCGTCCGCCTCGCCGACCGGCGCGTCGAGGGAAGTCGATGCGCGCGCGGCGGCCTTCACCTCCCTCGCCTGCTGCAGCGGCAGGTTCGCCTCCTCCGCGATCTCCTCGAGACTCGGCTCCCGGCCCAGAACGGCCCAGAGCTGCCGCTCGGCGCGGTTCATCTTCTGCATGCGCTCGACGATGTGCACCGGCATCCGGATCGTGCGGGCCTTGTCCGCGAGCGCGCGCGCGACCGCCTGGCGGATCCACCAGGTGGCGTACGTCGAGAACTTGTAGCCGCGGCGCCAGTCGAACTTCTCGACGGCGCGGATCAGGCCGAGCGTGCCTTCCTGGATCAGGTCGAGGAACGGCAGGCCCTGGTTGCGGTAGTTCTTCGCGATCGAGACGACGAGGCGGAGGTTCGACTGGATCATCCGCTGCTTCGCGAGGACGTCGTCGCACTCGACCTTCTTCGCGAGCTCGACCTCCTGCGCCGCCGTCAGGAGCGGGTGCCGGCCGGCCTCGCGCAGGAAGAGCTGCAGCGCGTCGGTCGTCGTCTCCCAGGAGATCTGGAGCGGCTGCGGGATGGGCTGCGGCGGTGCGCGCACCTCGCCGTCGTCGCCGACGTCGTTGACGGTCTCGATCTGGCGCGTCTCGAGCTCGCGGTGGACCTGGTCGACCTCGAGGGCGTCGAGGTTCAGCGGCTCGAGGACGTCGTTCAGCTCCGACTGCAGCACCGAGCCACGTTCTTCCGACGCGTCGACGAGCTGGCGCAGATCGTCGCTCAGCGCGAGAATGTCCGTCTCCGTGTCCACGCACGGCCCATCTAGCCGTTGCCGGACGCGTCCAAACCCTTCTCCGCCTTGCCCATGCGAGTGCACGAAAGTGAGTGTTACGTCAAGTCAGCGGAAAAGCCGTCCGCCGGGCCTGCTGCAATCGGGCCGTGGACGTCCCTCCTCTCGCCGGGCGCAGCCTCGCCGGCCACGACTTCACGGTCGCCGAATGGGCGGACGACGGCGAAAGCTCCGCCGAGCGCCCGATCGCGCCGCTGCACCTGCATCGCTCCGACGACGAGGCGTGGTTCGTGCTCGAGGGCGCGCTCGGGTTCGTCCGCGGCGAGGAGCGCCTCGTCGCCGCCGCCGGCGCCGGCGTCCTCGTCCCCCGCGGCGTCCCGCACACGTTCTGGAACGCGCAGCCCGGCCGGACGCGCTACCTGATCGTCATGCCGCCGCGGATCGCCGCGCTGATCGAGGCGCTGCACGAGCCCTACGACGACCTGGCCGGGCTCTTTTCGCGCTTCGACTCCAAGCTCTGCTGAGCAAGCCCCGGCCGCAGCCGCCGGCGCCGCGCACGAGACCTGGGAGATGGCTGTTCGAGCCATGTCCGGCGTCAGACACCGTCACAAGCCGTCCACAGCTCGACCCGGCCCGACGGGACACGGCCGGTCGAGACGTTCGGTGGCAGCCGCGGTCGTGTGCGCACGACAGGTTCGACACGCCTCCTGCGGACACGGCCTTTCGAAATCGCTCGCTGCAAAGAGCGATATTTCCCTTCGCGGTCCCCTTGATCCGCGCGTGCAGGCGCGTTACGTTCTCCATGCACCGAGCACGGAGCGCGAGTAGGTCGAAGCCGCTCCCGGGGGCCGTAGGAGGAAGCCGCAAGGCGGAGGCCGACAGTTCACGGGGAAGGTGGACAAAAGCGCAACCGGCTCGGTGAATTTTTTGGTCCGACGCATGCGGCACAGGCGCGGAGGCTAAGATCACCGCGCGATGCACCTCCGCCCTCCCGCGTTCGACCACGGCGTCATCTCGTTCCTCTGGGCGGTCTTCTTCGGCCTCGTCGTCTGGCTCGGCGGCGCGTTCCTCGGCTACAGCTCCGCGATCACCTTCGTGACCGGGTGCGTGGTCGCGTTCCTCACGTTCCTCTTCGTCCGCGTCTACGGCGAAGACGAGCCGCGCCGCCCGTAAGACGGGCTCACGAGCGCGCAGATCAGCTTGCGTGCGACGTCGCCGCCGAGCTCGCGCTCGAGGCGCGCGAAGGCGCTCGGCCGCTCGTCGGAGACGGCGGCGCAATGCACGAGGAGCAGCTCGGCCCCCCGCAACGGCTGCGGCTGGAAGACACTCATCGACCCACCTGAGGTATCGGCCCGGGCGCGTGCGCCAGCATCCCTGGCGGGAGTGACGCCCTCACTCAAGTCCGAGGCGGCGAGCGTCGAAGGACTCCGACCAGAGCTCCGCGCGAAACTCCTCGACACTCGCAGCGGCGTCACGCTCGAAGACGTGCTCCACCACGCCCACCTCGCGGTCGTTCACGAACGGCACGTCGACGTGGGCGCGCGAGACGACGTTGACGGACACCTTGCCGCACACGGGGCAGCGCACCGCGAGCCCGACACGGTCGCCGCTCGCCGCCGGAGCGAGCAGCGTGAACGCGGAGGGGTAGACGGGCCGCGGCCGTTCCTCCGGCCAGCAGAAGAAGCTCCACGGCCACTCGCCCGCCTTGATCCGCGTCGCTGCGAGCTCCCCCAGCTCGACCGACGTCGCCTCGATCCGCGACGTCATCAGGTTCAGGAACGTCGTCTCGTCCCGCAACCCGAGCGGCGCCCAGTCGAGGTCGTCGTGCGAGAGAAGCCCGGGATGCTCGTCGCCGCAGCCGCACGCGAACTCGACGCGGTAGACAGCCGGATGCTGCGCGCCCGGGAGCCGGTCGAGGCGGAGGAAGCGCGACAGCCTGACATGCGTCTCGCCGTGGATCGGGCAGGCGAACGTGTACATGCTCCGCAGCGTGTCGTACATAGGCA
>Ga0206353_10273473_pt1 | contig 10875 bp, 9 predicted proteins | sample DielMetaTC5am4_FD_146436 | JGI IMG/M metagenome (GOLD analysis project Ga0206353, IMG submission 146436) | Corn rhizosphere microbial communities from Kellogg Biological Station, Michigan, USA - Diel MetaT C5am-4 (Metagenome Metatranscriptome)... | ecosystem: Host-associated > Plants > Roots >...
CCGAGGGGATCCCGATCTTGCCGATGTCGTGGAACAGCGCTCCCAGCTCGAGCCGCTTGAGCGCGTCGCGATCGAGCTGCAGCTTCCGGCCGACGAGCAACGACATGTCGGTGATCCAGCGCGCATGCGACGACGTGTACGCGTCGTTCGCCTCGAGCGCATTGGCGAGCGAAGCGACCGTGGACACGAACGTCCGCTCGAGGCTCTCGTAGTGCTCGGCGCTCTCGATCGCGAGCTTCGCCTGGTGTGCGAGACCCGCGAGCAGCCGAAGCTCGCGCTCGTCGATTCCGCGCGCGCCGATCGCCGCAGTCAACGCTCCGACACGATCGCCCTCGAGCCGCAACGGTGCGACGACGATTCGCTCTGCCTGTTCGAGCACGAACGGCTCGCCGTGCTCGAGCCACGTGCGCGCAAGGTCTCGCGGGAACCGGCCGGCCGGCTCCCTGTCGGCCGGGTAGCCGTGTGAGGCGCGGGCGACGAGATCGCCCGGCTCCGCCTCCTCCTGAATCCAGAGCGCCGCGCGTTCCGTGCCGAGCACGCGCGCGGTCACCTCGACGCTGCGCCAGAGAACGGCCTCCGGGGACTCGGCGTTCGCGAGCTCGCGGCTCGCCTCGAGCAGGGCGTTGGCGACCTCCGCCGCCTCGAGCTGCTTCCAGTAGAGCAGCGCCTTCTGCAGGGCGACCGACGCCTGATAGGTGAGCGACGCGAGCAGCCTCTCGCGGTCCTCGTCGAGCGCAGTCGTGCCGAGCACGAGCCGCCCGGCGAGCCCGTCTCCCTCGGTGAGCTGCATCGCCACGCCGTCGGAGAGCGTCTCTCCGACACTCGCGACGCACTCCTCGCCGAACCAGAGACTTGCCTGCTCCGTCTCGAAGAGCGACGCCGCCGTCTCGACGATGTGCGTGCAGATCTCCTCGATCGTGTGCGCGTGGGAGACCTTGTCGGCGAACGCGAGCAGCGCCTTCGCGCCCTCAGCTTCACGGCGCTGATGCTCGTAGAGCCTCGCGTTCTCGAGCGCCACCGACGCATGCCCCGCGAGGATCTCGAGCAGGCGCACGTCGTCCTCGTCGAACTGGTTCAGCCCGAGCTTCGAGATGGCGATCACGCCCGTGACGCGGGGCCCGTAGCGGAGCGGCACGACCGCGAGCGACTCTTCGAGCTCCTGCGTGCCGGGAATCCTGTAGCCGAACTCGCACTCCATCGCGTTCGGCACGAGCATCGACTCGCCCGTCGCCGCGACGCGGCCCGTGATGCCGACGCCGACGCGAGTGGTGTAGGCGTCGGCCGCCGACGTGACGGCGGAGTCGTGTTCTCCGACGAACGTGACCGGCCGCAGCTCGTCGCCGTCGCGCAGCAAGACACGACAGTTGTGGTAGTCGATCAGCAGGCGCAGCTCGGTTGCGATCGTCTCGCCGATCTGGCGGACGTCGTTCAGGCGGTTCAGCTTGCCGGCGAGCGACTGCAGCATCTTCATGTGCGCGATCGAACGGACGTCGCGTGCCTGGACGCCGGCGGGGCGCTCGGTGGCGCCGTCGTCGTAGAGGACCGCCTGGTTCTTTCCGCGGGCCTTGGCGGTCATCATGGCCGCCTCGGCGCACGCGATCAGCTCACGCGGGTTCATCGCGTGCTGCGGCCCCTGCGACACCCCGATCGAGACGGTCATGTGGGGCGCCGCCTCGAACTCCGTCTCGCGCAGCCGCTCCGTCAACCGCGCGGCGAGCGCGAGTGCGTCGCCTGCGCCGCACGACGGCATGATCACGCCGAACTCCTCGCCGCCGATCCTGCAGACGACATCGGAGGCGCGAACGGTCTCCCGTGCAGCGCGAGCGACCTGGATCAGCAACTGGTCGCCGGCACCGTGGCCGTAGATGTCGTTGACGCGCTTGAAGTCGTCCAGGTCGAACATCAGCACCGCCACCGGGTCGTGCGACCGCGACGCACGCGTGAGCTCCGACCGCAGCCGCTCGTGAAAGAAGCGGTGGTTGTAGAGCCCCGTCAGCGAGTCGGTCTGAGCCAGATGCTCGAGCCGGGCGCGGACCTGCGCATTGTCGAGCGCGAGCGCGGCGGCGTCGCCGAACCACTTTGCGAGCTCGAACTCGTGCTCGTCGAAGCCCGCGTCCTCACCGATCCGGTAGATGTTGAGCGCGCCCTTCAGCGCGCCGCGCGCGATCAGGGGCACGCTGATCAGAGCCTCCGGCTCCACGGGCGTGCCCGGCACGTTCACGACGCGGGGATCGAGATGCGCGCGGTTCGTCCACACCGGCCGGCGATGCTCGACCGCCCAGCCCGTGATGCCCTCGCCGAAGCGCGGGCGGCTGTTCATGATCTCGCTCTCGTACGCCTGCGAGCGGGCGAGGACGGGAATCAGCTCGCGCTCGTCCTCGTCGACCTCGTAGATGTGCAGCGCCTCGTAGGGCATGAGGTCGGCGAGCGTGACCGCGATCCGGTCGAGGAGCGCGTCCAGACTCTGCTCCGAGAGCACGTCGTGAAAGACCTCCGCCAGACGGCGGTACGACTCGACGAGCGCCGGCCGTGCCCGGCCGTTCCCGTTCGGGCGCGGTCCGGCCGCGCGCGCCGCAGCAGTCTGGCGTGCCATTGCGACGGTTCATCGACCCGACCGCCCGCCTACTTGAGCGAAATCCTCAGAGCAGGCGACAGGCCCGGGCGGTGTTCGGCCAGGGCGTGAAGCCGCGGCCGGAGCGGTAGGCCCGCACTGCCGCCGTCAGCTGTGCCCACACGGGCCAGTTGTCCGCGGTCCCCCAGCGCGCCAGGAACTCGCGGCCGTACATGCGCTGGAACGACCGGTCCATCTGGAGGCCGCCGTAGTAGCCGTTGCCGGTCCGGGAGCGCCAGGCGCCCTCGAAGCGGTGGATGCACATGAAGTTCTCCCGCAGCGACGCAGGAATCTCGGCATGGGCAAGGCCGTGCCGTGAGACGGCCAGCGCCGCGGCGGCGCTCCGGGCCTGCCAGAGCCGGAGCGTCTGGCGGCCGTTGCCACCGCGTGCGCTCGCGAAGGCGCGCGTGACGTGGCCGGGGTAGAGCTTTCGCAGCCTGAGCGTGACGGCTCGGCTGTAGGAGACGCGATCGGCGAGCCGCCCGTGCAGCCTCGGCGCGTGCGGAAGGTCCACCTTCAGCCGCCGCTGGATCCGCTCGAGCGCCCGGCTGCGAGCGTGGTACGACCGGCGCGTCCACGTTTCGATCGTCCACTCGAGGTACTCGCGATCGGCGCTCCGCCGGTCCGAGAACGAGGTCGGGGTGCGCCGCTCGTGGGCTGCGCGCTCATACGTCCACGTGACCGTGCGGTAGTGGTCGACGAGCGAGCGCAGCGAGCGGATGGAGACACCCGGGTCGGGCGCGAGGCGCGCGGAAGCCGCGCCGGTGAGCATGAACGCGACCAACGCGGCCAGCCCCGCAAGGCAGAGCGGCAGGGTGAAGCGCACGGGAATTGTCCTCCTTACGGCCCGGAACCACTGGCATGAGGGGAGTTACCTGCGGGCGGCTGGGCGTTCCGCCTGCGGCGACCGCGGGACGTTAGCGGGTGAAATGCGCCTCGTGCGCCGAAGCGCTAAGGATTTTGTAAAGGAAACTTCAGCGTTAGCGGAAGAGATCGAGGGCCGGCTCGATCACGAGCTCCCGCGCCGACCCGTCCCCTTCCAGCCGGAGGCCCCGCACGACGACGGCCGGCACCCCGTCCGCCTTCCCGCGCGCGAGATCCGCCGCGCCGGCGATCTGGTCGGCCACCGCGACCCGGCTCGCGCGCAGCTCGTAGCCGATCCGGTCGGTCGTGCCGCGCAGGTCGATGATCGGCGGAATGCCGGCGAGCCCGATCGCGACATCGGTCGTGCCGTGCCGGAACGGGCGCCCGAACGAATCGGAGACGACGACGCCGACGTCGCGCCCGGTCAGGTCGCGCACCCGCTCGCGAACGGCGCGTGCACTCGCGTCGGGGTCGGCCGGCAGGAGCACGAGCGTCCCGGGCTCCGGCGCATTGGAATGGTCGACGCCCGCCGAGGCACAGACGAAGCCGTGGCTCGTCTCGGCAATCACGAGCGGCCCCCGCTCGCGCACGACCCGCCTCGACTCGCGCAGGATGACCTCCAGCTCGCGCGGGTCTCGCTCGTCGCCGGCGAGCTCCACTGCCCTGGCGGACGGATCGTAGTCGTCGACGCGGACAACGCGCCCTTCTGCTTTCGAGATGACCTTCTGCGCGAGCACGAGCACGTCGCGATCCTCGAGCGCCACGTGCTCGACCACCATCGCTGCGAGGTCGTCGCCCTGCCGTATCTCCGGCAGGCCGTGCACGGGGATGAGCGAGATCACCCGACGCCGGTCACGCGCACGCCGGCGTGCGCCTTGTAGCGGCGGTTCAGGTTGACGATCACCGCGGTCAGCCCTTCGAGGGCGCGTGCGCTTGCGAGCGGGCCGGCATCGAGCGCGCGCCCGGAGACGAGCTTCGCCGCGAGCTCGAGCGCGAGCTCCTTCGCCGCGGGATCGTCGCCGCACACGAGCGCGTCCTCGTCCGGCTCCTCCGCGAGGTTCGCCGCCGCAACCGAATGGAGCCCTGCGACGACCGGCGCGCGCACGACGTTCTGCACGCGCTCGGCGAGGCTGCGGGCCTCCGGGTCCGGGAACATGCCGGCGCCCTTGTGGAACTCGATCGCGCTCGCGACGCTGAGTAGCGGCGTGTCGCCGAGCGCGCCTGCGATCGCGCGCGCCGTCTCGAGGGCGCCGTCCGCTTTGACGGCGAGGACCGCGAGATCCGCGCCGGCGACGGCTTCCTCGTTCGTCGCGCCGCTCACCCGATGACCGCCGATCCCGGCCGCCGTCTCCTGCGCACGCGCGGCGTCACGCGAGCCGATCACGACGTCGTCCTCCCCGAGCGCCGCCAGACGGCCGGCGAGCGCACGGCCGAAGCTTCCCGTTCCCCCGAGAATCGCGACCCTCATGCAAGCGCCTCGAGCGCATGCACCGCGGCGGCGGCGAGCTTGCGGGCTGCTTCCTCGTCGGTCATCAGCGTGTTCGTGATCACCGTCCGCTGCAGACCGGGGATCGGCGTGTCGAGCCCGTCGGACTCGTCGACGACGAGCACGTCGATGAGGCCCTCGTAGCAGGAGGCGACATGCGCAGGAGTCGTGCCGCCCGCGAGCCGGGCGAGCATACGATCGGCGGGGCCCTTCACCGCGCGTCCGCCGACGAGCGGGCTGATCGCGACGCACGGGACGTGTCGCCGCTCGATCGCCGCACGGATCTCGTCGACAGCGAGGATCGGGCCGATCGAGACGTAGGGGTTGCTGGGTGCGAAGAGGATCGCATCGGCGCTCTCGATCGCATCGAGGACGCGCGGCGCCGCATGCGCGTCGGGCGCGCCGGCGTAGTGGACCGCGTCCACCTCGTCGCGATGCCCGCGCGCGACGAACCACGTCTGGAAAGGGAAGGTCCCCGCCGGTGTCTCGACGAAGGTGCGCACCGGCTCGTTCGTGGCCGGCAGGAGCGCAGGCTCGAGACCGAGGGCGCGCGCGATCCGCTCCGTGGCCTCCGAAAGCGTCGAGCCGGCGCGAAGGAGCTCCGTCCGCACGAGATGCAGGCCGATGTCGCGGTCGCCCAGGCGAAACCACGACTCGCCGCCGAGCTCCGCGACCGACTCGAGCGCCTGCCACGTCTCGTCCGCGCGACCCCAGCCGCGCTCCTCGTCGGAGCGGCCGGTCAGCGTGTAGAGGATGCTGTCGAGGTCCGGCGAGACACGGAGCCCGAGCACCTCGATGTCGTCCGCCACGTTGCCTACGATGGAAACGTTGCCTGGATCGACGACAGCCACCACCCCGCGGAGGAACCGCGCGCCCCCCACGCCGCCCGAGAGGACCGTGACGTTCACGCTGCCGACTCGAGCCGCAGCGCGGCGAGCACACGCCGGGTGTGCGCGCCCAGCCGGTCGCCGAGCCGGGCGAGATCGTCGATCGTGTCCACGTCATCCATGAGATTCGGCGCCTGGAACGGCCGCGACGGCCCGAGCGCCGCGAACCGCTCCGCGCTGCCGGGCCCGTAGACCGGCTCGAACAGCCGGCCGTCGGAGAGCGCGAGGGCGTTCGTCGTGCCGTCCGCCGCCGGGACGTAGGCGAGCCCGCCGTCCGGAAGGGCGCCTGCGAGTGCGAGCACGTCACGCGTGGTCGCGCACGGCAGGTCGGCGTTCACGACGAGGTACGGCGCGGGAAGCCCGCGCGCGGCCGCAGCGTCGAGCGCCGCGCGCACGGCTGCGCCCTGGCCGTGACGCGGGTCGGCGACGTGGACTGCCCCGGCGGGCAGCGCCGGCGCCTTTGCGGAGACGACGACGAGCGGCCCGACGGGTGCGATCGCGTCGAGCACGTCGGCGAGCATCGCCTCGGCGAGGCGCTCGCGATCGTGCTCCGAAACGCGCGTCAGGCGCCGCTTCGGGTCGCTGCTTCGGAAGGGAACGACGACCGTCGCCATCGCTCGGGGACACTACCGAGGTGACCCCGCCCGACAACGGCACGATCGCCGAGCGCCTGGAGACGCTCGCGGCGCTGCTCGATCTCGCGGGTGCGAGCTACTACAGCGTGCGTGCCTACCGGCGCGCGGCCGAGCTCGTGCGCGCGACACCGGCTCCCGTCGCGGAGCTCGTCCGCGGCGGGCGCGTGCGGGCGCTGCGCGGGATCGGGCCGGCGATCGAAGCGCGCCTCGTCGAGCTGGTCGAGACCGGTCGCCTCGCCGAGATCGAGGAGCTCGAAGCCGAGGTGCAGCCGGAGCTCGTCGGGCTCGGGCGCCTGGTCGGGCTCGGGCCGCAGCGCATGGTCGACCTCGGCCGGTCGCTGCAGATCAGGACGGCCGCGGATCTGCGCGAGGCGGCGGAGGCCGGGCGGCTGAGAACGGTGGCCGGGATCGGTCCGGCGACGGAGGCGAAGATCCGCGCCGCGCTCGCGCGTCCGCGCGCGTCGCCGCGAAGGAGCCTGCTCCTGAATCGGGCGTGGCAGCTCGTCGGTGGAATCGCCGAGTCGCTCGGCGGCGAGGCGGCGGGCGATCCCCGCCGGTGGCGCGACGCATCGGAGCGGCTGGCCGTCGTCGTTGCCTCGGACGACCCGCACGCCGTCGTCGAGCGGTTCGCCACGCTGCCGGAGATCGTGACGATCGTCGAGCGCGAGGGACACCGTGCGCTGGGAGTGACCGTGGAGGGTATTCCCGTCGAGCTCGTCGTCGCGGCGCCTGCGCGCTTCGGCACCGAGCTCGTCCGCGCGACGGGGAGCGACGAGTACGTCGCCTCGCTCGGCGAGCTGCCGGCTGCGCCCGACGAAGCCGGCGTCTACGCCGCGCTCGGCCTGCCGTACCTTCCACCAGAGCTCCGCGAGCGGCCGTTCGCAGGCGCTCCCCCGGCCCTGCTTGAGCAGCACGCAATTCGCGGCGACCTGCACGTGCACACAACCTGGTCGGACGGCAAGGCATCGGTGCTCGAGATGGGCCGCGCGGCGCGCGAGCTCGGCTACGACTACATCGCGATCTGCGACCACACCCGCAACGTCCGCGTCGTCCCGGGCCTCGACGCCGACGACGTGCGGCGCCAGGGAGAGGAGATCGCGGCGGCGAACGACGAGCTCGCGCCGTTCCGGATCCTGCGCGGCAGCGAATGCGACATCCTCGCCGACGGAACGCTCGACCTTCCCGACGACGTGCTCGGCGAGCTCGACTGGGTTCAGGCGTCCGTCCACGCGGGACAGCGCCAGTCGAGCCGGCAGCTGACGATGCGGACGCTCGAAGCCGTGCGCCATCCGGCTGTGCGCTCGATCAGCCATCCGCAGGGGCGCATCATCAACCACCGGCCGCCGAACGCCGTCGACCTCGAAGCGGTATTCGCCGCCTGCGCCGAGAACGGCACGGCGGTCGAGACCAACGGCCTGCCGGACCGCATCGACCTGAGTGCCGAGCTCGTACGCGACGCGATCGCCGCCGGCGTGCCCGTGACCTGCTCGACCGACGCACACTCGGTGCGCGGGCTCGGGAACATGCGGCTCGCGGTCGCAACAGCGCGACGCGGCTGGGCGACCGCGGAAGACATCCTGAACACGCGCCCGCTGGCGGAGATTCTGCGGCGTTAGCCGGCTAGCCCGCGCGCCCGCCGCCGGGCATGTCGCGCACGTCGAGCCAGTGCGTGCCCCGCAGCGCTTCGGCGACGCGCGGATCGGTGTGCGCCGGATTGAAGACGTGCGCGTCGCGGTCGCAGCACACCGCCACCTCGTCCGGCGAGAGCCCCTCGAGCTGCACGAACGCGTCGACCGGTATCTGGATCTCGCCTGTCGTGTAGTGCCGGAACTGGAGATCGGGCGCGATCTCCATCAGCGCCGGCCAGTCGGGACAGGAACGAGAGCTCACGCCCGCGGAATTGGCGCGGGCGCGCCGATCTCCTGCATCGACCACTCACCGTCGAGCAGGACGGCGCCGGTCTGCGCACCCGCCGGAAAGACGAAGAAGCGGACCGCGTCGTCGAGGGTGTGCAGGAGCCTGCCGGTCTCGCCGTCGCTGAGCGCGAAGCGGAGGTGGAACCGTCCCTCGGCGAGCGGCAGTCGCGGCAGGTGGAAGCGCAGCTCCCGCTCGCCGCCGCTCGTGGCGACCCAGCCGAGCGCAGCCGTGTCCTGAGCCGCGGTCCCGAGCACGAGACCGCCGTCGTCGCGGAGCTCGAGCGACACGCGCGGCGCGCGAACCGCGGCGTTCGCGGCGACGACGAGTCGCACCGTTGCCGGCTCCCCGGCCGCGAGCTGCGTGCGCTCCTCACCGTCGGCGTCGACGAGCTGCGCCGAGACGATGCGCGCCTCCCCCGTGCCCCACTCGCGCAGCCCGGCCTCGAGCTCGTCGGGGTTCGCATCGGCCGCGAGCAACCGCCGGTACGCGGCGATCGCCTCGCGCGTCTCTCCGTCGAACGCCACCTCGCCGCCACGCAGGAGCACCGCGCGATCGCAGAGGCGCTCGACCGCCTGCGCGTCGTGCGAGACGAACAGGATCGTCCCGCCGCGGTTCTTGAACTCCGCGATCTTGCCGAAGCACTTGCGCTGGAACTGCTCGTCGCCGACTGCGAAGACCTCGTCGAGCAGCAGCACATCGGACTGGATGTGCGCCGCGACCGAGAAGCCGAGGCGCATGAACATCCCCGACGAATACGTGCGCACGGGCAGGTCGATGAACTTCTCGAGCTCCGCGAACGCGACGATCTCGTCCATCACCTCACGCACCCGCGCGCGCGGCAGTCCGTGGATCGACCCGTTCAGGTACACGTTCTCGCGGCCGGTGAAGTCCGGATGGAAGCCTGCGCCGAGCTCGAGCAGGGACGCGATGCGCCCGCCCGCCTCGACGCGGCCGGTCGTCGGCTTGATGATCCCGGAGATGACACGCAGGAGCGTCGTCTTTCCCGAGCCGTTGCGCCCGACGAGCCCGACGGCCCCGCCCGGCTCGACCGTCAGCGACACGTCGCGCAGAGCCTGCACGTCGCGCATGCCGCTGCGCCCGCGCGAGACGAAGACGTCCTTGAGCGTCCGCTGTGGCTTCGCGTAGACGCGAAACGTGCGCGAGACGCGGTCGACGACGATCCGCCCGGAGATCACCGGCTGGTCCGGGCGTCGGCGGCGACCGAGTCGAGGGCGCCGCGCACGATCCCGGCGAGCGCTCGGATGAAGCGCGGATCGTCGTTCGGCATCTCGATCCGGTCGAGCCGCAGGCCGAGCTCGCGTGCCTTCTCCTGCGCCTCGTTGTCGATGTCCCAGCGAATCTCCAGATGATCCGACACGAACCCGATCGGACACACGAGCACGTCCTCGACCCCGCGGCCGCTCAGCGCGTCGAGATGGTCGAGGATGTCCGGTCCGAGCCACGGCTCCCCGGTCGGCGACTCGCTCTGGAACGAGAACGACCAGTCCTCGACACCCGCGCTGTCGGCGACGAGACGCGCCGTCTCGAGCAGCTGATCCTTGTACGGGTCACCCTCGTCGAGGATGCGCGCGGGGAGCGAGTGCGCCGTGAAGACGACGTGGGCATCCGTGTCGCGGATGCGGTCGGCAAGGAGCGCGACGAACCCGGGATCGTCGTGCCAGCTCTCCACGAAGACGACCTCTGCGCGGTCGCCGACGCCGTCCTCGAGCAGCGTCCGGTAGCCGGCGATCGAGAGCCTGCTGTAGTGCGGCGCGAGCACGAGCCCGACAAGCCGTGTCGCACCACCCGCGAGCGCCGCCTGCGCCGCCTCGGCGATGCGCGGCACCCAGTGCTTCATGCCCGTGAAGACCGGCAGGCCGAGCTCGTCCTCGAGCGCGGCGCGCGTCGCCTCGGTGATCGCGTTCAGCGGGTTCGCGTCTTCGATCCCGAGGCTGCGGTAGCGGGCGACCAGGTCCTCGAGATGCTCGGGCGCGATCGGCCGGCCGCCGCGGATGTCGGAGTAGTAGGCGGGCACGTCGGCGACCCGCTCGGGCGAGCCGTAGGCCATCAGGATCACAGCGCTCCGGGAGCTTCTAGACATGCGGCTCAACCGTAGCCTCCTGCACGAATTCGGCAAGCTGCGAGACGGTTCCCGGGTCGGTGCGCGGCAAGACGCCATGGCCCAGGTTGAAGATGTGGCCGGGGCGCCCGGCCGCACGGTCGAGCACATCGCGTGCGGCGGCTTCGACGCGCCCCCATGGCCCGAGGAGGACGGCCGGGTCGAGGTTTCCCTGGACACCGCGCTCCTCGCCGACGGCCGCCCAGCCCTGGTCGAGCGGGATCCGCCAGTCGAGGCCGATCACGTCGCCACCGGCACGCGCCATCGCGGGCAGGAGCGTCGAGGCGCCGGTGCCGAAGTGGATCGTCGGCGCGCCCGCGGCGGCGAGGATGCGCGCCGACCACGGCGCGACGAGC
>Ga0206353_11033782_pt1 | contig 10870 bp, 9 predicted proteins | sample DielMetaTC5am4_FD_146436 | JGI IMG/M metagenome (GOLD analysis project Ga0206353, IMG submission 146436) | Corn rhizosphere microbial communities from Kellogg Biological Station, Michigan, USA - Diel MetaT C5am-4 (Metagenome Metatranscriptome)... | ecosystem: Host-associated > Plants > Roots >...
CCGCCTACCTGATCATCACGCACTGGGCGGCGGTCAAGCACTTTTTCTCAGACCTCTGGAAGTGGATGAAGGAAGCCGCCTCGGCGGTCGCCCACTTCTTCGAGCGAATCTGGAGCGACATCGCGGGCTGGTTCGAGCGCGTGTGGGGTGATGTCTCCGGGTTCTTCACCCGGGCATGGAACGACGCGGCCGGCGCCTTCAAGCGCGTGTGGAACGACGTCGCGGGGTTCTTCACCCGCATATGGAACGACGTCGCCGGTTTCTTCGAGCGCATATGGAACGGCGTCTCGGGGTTCTTCAAAGGAATCTGGGACGACGAGGTGCGTGGGTTCAAGCGGATCTGGCAGGACGTCACCGGCTGGTTCGCGGGCATATGGCGCAAAGTTGCCGCGCCCGTGACGGCCGAGTGGAACAAGATCCGCGGCGACTTGGCCTCGATCTGGCAGTCCCTGACCACCATCTGGAACGCCACGGGCGGCAAGCTGCTGCACCTGATTGTCGCGGGTGCACGGGCGCTCGGCGGCTTCCTCGCCGCCGTGTGGGACGACACGGTGGGCGGGTTCGAGGCCGCCTGGGGCGCGATCTTCGACGCCGTCTCCTCCGCGTGGGACACGATCAGCGGCCTGATCCATCAGGGCGTGGACGACCTGGTGGGGTTCCTGCGCGACGGCTGGAACCTGGTGGTTCAGGTCTTCGATGCCGCCTGGGGCGTCGTGACGGGGCTCGTGAGCGACGGCTGGGACTTTGTGACGGGCGTCTTCCGGGCCGCGTGGGACGTGGTGGCCGGCGTCGTGCGCGCGGGCTGGGATCTGGTCACGGGCCTGTTCGCCGACGCGTGGAACACGCTCATGGGGCTGGTGTCGGCCGGATGGGACCTCGTCAAGGGGTTGTTCAGTGCGGCATTCAACTGGATCGCCGGGGTCGCGAAGGCTGCATGGGACGTGATCGTCGGGATCTTCAAAACTGCGTGGGACCTGGTGACCGGCATCTTCAATACGGCGCTCGACGCGCTGAAGAACATCCTCAAGGTCTTCGCGGACCTGGTGACCGGCCAGTGGGGCAAGCTGTGGAACGACGTCAAGGCTTTCTTCGCGCAGACCTGGAGCGACGTGAAGAGCATCTTCGGCAAGATGCTCGGCGACATCGCGAACACCGTAACCAGCGGCGCGCAGGACATCTGGAACGGGTTCATCGGTGCGATCAGGGCGGCGGTCGGCGGGATCGCGAGCGCGGCGAGCGGGATCTGGAGCGCGATCGTCGGGTTCTTCAAAGACGCGGGCACCTGGCTGTGGCAGGCTGGCAAGGACATCGTCAACGGTCTGATCGGCGGGGTCAAGGCGATGTTCGGCGCCGTGGCGGCGGCGGCCGGTGACCTCGGCGACCTGGTTTCCAAGGGCTTCAGCGCCGTGATCCAGAACCATTCGCCGTCGCGGGTGTTCCACGAGTTCGGCCGCAACATCGGGCAGGGGCTGGTCAACGGCATCGCGTCGATGCACGGGCACGCGGCCGACGCGGCGCTTGGCCTGGGCAATGCCGCGATCGGCGGCTTCGTCGCACCCGGCCTGGGCGGCATGCTGTCGGGCTCCGGGATCGGCGGCGGCGTGTCGTCGGGCGGCGGGGTGGTCGTGGTGGTCAACGTCGCCGGGTCGGTGCACTCGGACGCGGGCGTCGCGAAGGTGGTGCGCCAAGAGGTGCTGCGCTATCAGCAGCGCAACTCCCGCAACAACCTGTCCCTGTCCGGGTTCGGCAGTTAACCGGCGCGCGTTTGTCAGCGCTCGCGGTAAGCCCTGCGCCGCAGCGCGCGAGCCTGCGGTCCAGGCTCGCGCGCTGCAAACTACGGCAGGTTCCACTGGGCCGCGCTGTCCGCCATCCCTGAGTCCGGCGTGAACTGCATCTTCACCGGCTTATCGCCCGTCGGCACCTGGAAAACCACCACGCCCAGCACGCTGTCGCCGGGCGCGAGGTTCACCGAGCCGAACGACTGCCCGGCCGTCACGTCCGACAGGTCGGACTCGAACTGCTGCCCCGAAGCGTCCTTGAGCTTGACGCAGTTGTCCGGGGAGTCCGACCACGCCGACGACGCGGTGTCGGTGATGCGCAACTGCACCGCGTAGAACCGTTTGCCCGAGTCCGGGCTGGTGAACTGGTCGGCGCCCTGCGCGTCCGGGAACACCTTGACCAGTTGCACGGTGAGTTTCACGCCCTGGAATCCGGTGACGCTGACCGAGTCGCCGACGGTCGCGGGTTTGGCGGGCGGCGTCGCCGAGGCGCGGGCGGCGGGCGGGGCCGGAGTGTTCGCGGTGGTCGTCACGGTGCCGCCACTGAGGCTGCTGCACCCTGTCAAAGCGGTGAGCAGTAGCGCGGCGGATACGGATGCGGGCGTGCGTGTGCGCATGAGCAACCCCCCTCGTCGTCGATATCAGACCTGCGCGACGGTACTGCACCGAACCGACGGAGCAGCCGAACGTTTCCCGGATCGTTACCTCGGGGCGGGGGTGCGCGATGTCGATCACCACCATCCCGCCGATCTTCTACCAGTTCGCGTTCAACGCAGACCCCAATCAGGCGGCCGTCCCGCCGTACTGGACCGACCAGTCCTGGCGCGTCCAATTCCCCTGGACCACCAGCCGCGGGCGCCAATACGAACTCGACGCCGTGGAAACCGGCGAATGGCGCCCCACCCTCGCCAACCCCGACGGCGCGCTAGACCCCTCCAACACGGCATCCCCGTACTACCCGAACGTCATCCCCTACCGGCAGACCCGTGTCCAATGCATCCCCGGAGCCAACCTGCTCACGCCGGACCAGGCCACCGCGGGCGAAGCCACCGGCTACCCCGCGGGGATCCCGGTTCCCCGGCAGATGCTCGTCTCGAACGACTTCGGCTACACCGTCACCCTCGCGGCATCCGGCACCGCCTACCAGGGGAACCAGGTCTACCAGGCCACGCTGCCCGCATCGAGTACCCAGTTCACCACGATCCTGCTCGTCAAGCCCGTTGCCGTCACCCCCGGCGCGACCTACACGTTCTCCGCGCAGATCCTCATCGCCAGCGGCACCTCCACTCCCACGGACGCGGCCGTTCTCTGGTTCGACCACAACGGCGCGACCATCTCCACCGCCGCGGGATCCTCGGTGACGCCCGTGCCGGGTTCGCCGACCTGGAACACGGTGAGCGTCTCGGGCGCGGCGCCGTCGGGCGCCTACACCGCCGCACTGAAAATCCAGATCGCGTCCGGGGGCTCCACCTCCGCGCAGACGATCTGGCAGGCCGACGGCTTGCAATGGGAGCAGTCCGCCACGCCGACAGCATTCCAAGTCCCGTTCACGCCTTCCCCGAACCTGTTGCCGCGGGCGATCGCCACCGGCACCGCGTCGATCAACACGGCGACCGACTCGCCGGCCAACTGGTTCTACCCGGCCGCCGGGTCGGTGGCGCAGGCCACCGGGCTGACCGCCGCACCCACCGGATCGAGCACCGCCGTAGCCTGGACCAGTCCCGCGGGAACCACCGCGTCCTCGCCGCTACACGCGGGCGCCGCACCGTCCGGGGCGAGCGCCACCGGGCCGGTCGCGGACTGCGTGCAGGCCAACCCGCCGTTCCCGGCGAGCTTCAGCGTGTACCTGATGCGCGCCGCGTCCGCAGACGCCACCGTGATCGTCACGCCCGCGATCGCATGGTTCTCTTCCGCCGGGCTACTACTGTCCACAACGACCGGCACGGGCACGATCGTGCAAGTCGGCTCGTGGGTGCGCGTGAGCGCCACCGCAGGCTTCGCGCCGGCCGGGGCGGCGTGGGGCCGGGCGCAGATCTACATCTCCTCCCCCGCGTCCACCACCGCCACCAACGTGATCTACGCAACCGGCTGGCAGTGGGAGCAGGCCGGCGGCGCACGCACCTGGTACGACCCGGGAAACGTCTACGAGATCTTCACCGGCTTCGTGGAACGCTGGCCTCAAACGTGGTCCGAACAGGACGGGACATACGGCACCAGCGACATCGTCGGCCTCGACAGCCTCGCCGCGCTCGCCCAGTACACGCTGCCGGCCCCGTTCATCGCCGAACTGCTCGCGCTCGGCCCCAACTTCGTCTATCCGCTCAACGACGCCGCCGGGTCGTCCGGCTGTGTCGATGCCGCGGCCAAGCGCCTGCCCGCGCCGGTGGAAAACGCCCCGTTCGGCAGCGGCACGCTCACCTTCGGCAACTCGGTGGCCTCGGCCAACGCCACCGGCGCGTTCGTTGGAACGCCCGGGCCCGTCGCGACGTTCGTCAACGACGCCACCCAGAACCCCCCGACGCAGGTGCAGCGGCCCGAGACGTTCATCTCCCTGCACAAGACCACCACCACCCCGGGTCCGCCGGCCGCGGGCGCCTGGACGCGCATCATCGCGTTCCGCGCGAGCACGGCGCCCGGCACGAACAAGGCCTACACACTCTGGGACGCCGAACCGCCCTCCTGGTCCACCAACGCCTCGCTGTGCAGCTTCGCCATCAACAACCTCGGCCAGGCGATCATCCAATGGTCCGACTTCGCGGGCACCGGGGCGTGGGCGTACACGGGCGCGACGAACCTGTGCGACGGCAACTGGCACCTGCTGGGCATCGGCAACGACCCGGCCGCCGCAGGAACCGTCGTGTGGGTCGACGGTGCCGTGGTCAGCACCGCGGTCGGCGCCACGGGCAGCCCGTCCGGGATCGCCACGGACGTGCTCGGCTGCGCGGTATCCGCCGGGCGGCAGTGGTACGACGGCGGCCACATCGGCGACCTGGCGTTCGCCGCGGAGTTCCCGCTGCTGCTCTCCAGCGCACAAATGACCAACCTGTACAACTCGTGGCGCAGCGCGTCGACGGGAGACTCGTCCGACGCCCGGGTGGGACGTGTCCTGAAGTGGATCTCCTGGAGCGGGCCGATGGCGATCGACACCGGCCAGACCGTGTCGATGGGGCCGGCCACCGACTTGTCCGGTGCGACAGCGCTTGACGCCGCGAACAACGTCGCCCTGACGGAGAACGGCGCCTGGTATGCGGCAGCGAACGGGGCTCTGACGTTCAAAGCACGTACCGCGCGGTACGGGCAGACGACGCCCGCGTTCGTCTTCGGCGAGAACACCGCGGCTAGCGAGTGGCCGTTCGAGAATCCCTTCCAGTTCGAGGACGACACGAGCCACATCGCGAGCAACGTCCAGGTCACGCAGTACAACGCCTCCACCTACACCGCGATCGACGCGACCTCGACGCGGCAGTACTTCCCGCGCGTCTACCAGCGCACGGTCAACGCGTCCGCAGCGAGCGAATGTCAGGACGCGGCGAACTACCTCCTGGGGCGCTACAAGGGTCCGCGCATGCGCGTCTCGGCCCTCAGGCTGCACCCCTCCGCAGTGCCAGGACTGTTCCTCGTCTGCCTCGGACTGGAACTGGGCGCGAGAATCCGGGTCAACCGGCGTTCGAACGGCGCGCCGCAGATCACATTCGACGGCTTCGTCGAGAAGATCGACTGGGACTGGGACCCGCACGGGGAGGTTTTCGTCACACTCCAGTGCTCCCCCGCCGATCTGTCGAGTTACTGGCAGCTCGCGGCGCTGCACACCACGCTGCACGCGCAGGCCGCCAGCGGGCAGAACACCGCGTCGATCAACGCGCTGCCCGACGCTCACGTCAACCAGCTAAGCCAGTCGCTGCCCTCCGGCTACCAGCTGACGTTCGACCCGGGAACCCCGCTTGCCGAAACGATGACCATCGCGCCCGGCGGCATCCCGGCCACCACCATCGGCTACCAGAACGCCACGCTTACCTTCACTAGCAATTTCACGTTCACACACGCCTCAGGCGCGGTGGTGTGCGAGCCGCTGCCGGCGAACGTCACCGACCCCACCGCCTATGACGCTGCGAGCGTGCTCGGCGCCGCATCCTGCCAACTGGCCGCCGCGGCGAGCGCCGGCGCGAGCACCATCACCGTCGGACCGCTCGGCGACGGCGCCACCAACGCCCTCGGCAGCGACTGGGCCGCCGGGGACCTGCTGTCCATCTCCCCGGGCACCCCGGCGTGGGAGGGCTACAACCTGCTGCGCCCGAACCAGAGCACCGCAGGCGAAGGCGTCTTCCCGCTCGCAGCCGGCTCCTCCGGGGCGGCGCTCGGCATCACCGCCGACGCCGGCACGCCCACCGTCGCCGCGTCCGCCACGGCGTTTCAGGGCGCGAACGTATGGCAGGTTTCGGTGGCGGGCGGCGTCTCCACACCGACCGGGCTGCTGTACGTCCTGAAAGTGCCCGCCGCGGCGGGCCTGCCGTTCACCAACAGCGCCTACGTGCGCTCGGTCACCAGCGGCGCGAACCCGACCGTGGCCATCTACGTCAAGTACTACGACATCAACGGCAACGCCCTCGCGCAAACCACCAGCGGCACCACGACACTGACCGGCGCGAGCGGCGCGGCCTGGACGCGGATCAGCGCGACACGCACCGCACCGGCCGGGACGGCCTGGGTACAGCTGGGCATCCTGCTGCAAGGCACCGCCCCGGCCTCGGCGTGGACGTTCCAGGCCGACGGCCTGCAGGTCGAGCAGGCGGGCTCGGCGAGCGTGTACTGCACCACGCCGCAGGTCCTGTCCGTCGCCGCCTCGGTGCCGGGCTACTCCAGCGTCGTCGTCACCCTCAACGCGCCGCTGGTCAACAGCCACGGCCAGGGCGACACCGTGTGCGACCCGTTGCCGCCCGGCGTCACGAACCCAGCCGCCGTAGCGGCGACGTGCCGCCTGGCCTACTGATCCGCCGCCCGCGCCGCCGCGGCGCAACCATCCGGCCTTTCGATCTAGGAGGTGCCGGTGGCGAACTTACCTGTCCCCAGCCCGCGCACGTTCACCGTCGGCGAAACCGAAGTCGGCTCGTACCTCAACTCCTTGAGGGACGCGCTCAACTTCCTGCTCTCTCCGCCGGCCGCGACCCTCGTGCAGGTCACCACCGTCACCGCACTGGGCACCGGCAGCTGGACCGCGGTCGGGTTCGACTCAAGCACGTTCGACAGCTACGGCGGGCACTCCAATTCGACGAACAACAGCCGTTACACGATCCAAGCCGCCGGAAAGTACCTCGTCGGGGGCGCCGTGGCGTTCACCGGCAGCAGCACCAACGCACGCGGCGCGAAAGTCATGAAGAACGGCGCCGTGATCCAGGGGCCCTACAGCCTGCACGCAGCCACCACCACCCGCGCCATGTCCGAGAGCAGCGCCGGGTTCATCGCCCCGTGCTCCGTCGGCGACTACCTGGAGCTGGCCGGGTTCCAGGACACCGGCGGCAGCTTGAACACCACGATCACCAGCGACCAGGCGAGTTTCTTCACGGTCATCCGCACCTCCAGTTGACGGCGCCCGCTGTCAAGTCCGTCCGAGAGGAATGAGCGAGCGTGTCGAACACGCAGGAGATCACCCAGTACAACTTCACGCTCTACTGGTCGGATCCATACAGCATCGCGAACTTCAGCTTCACCGTGTCGGGGACCTCCAGCTTCGCAGACGCGGAGGCGTTCGCACTGTTCAGCCAGATCAAGGCGGCGTTCCCGGCGGCGCTGTCCGCGGGCGGCGGCGTGTCGAAGAACGTGACGACGAGCGTGAACTACACCACCGACCTGGCCAGCACGCCGCCGAGCTTCACGTGACCGCTGCGCACGAGCAGCCGATGACGCTGCACATCCTCGCGCACGTCCCCGAGCACGAGCCCCGCGAGGACGACCCGCACTACCACCTGTTCGAGCAGGCGAAGGCGCGCATCAAGCGGCAGGGGCTGTGGACGTGCGCGATCGGTGACGACCTGTGCGGCGGCCAGCTCGAGTTGCATCACTCGCACGTCGAGTTCTCGCAGGCCAACGCGGTGGACCCGGCCAGGATCGAGAAGGCGCTCGGGCTGCATTTCGAGTCCGATGACGATTTCCAGAAGTGGATAGAAAGTCCTTCCAATCTGGAAGTGCTCTGCGTCAACCATCACCGGACCCACTACGGCGTGCATGTGCTTCCGTCCGCGCTGTGGGAGACGCTGCGCTGGCACCGCGCCGGACAGCCCGCTCCGGCCGAGTTCGTGGCAGCCAAGGACCTGCCGCGGTGAGCACCTGGCAGTCGTTCTTCGGCTGGCCGGCGGGCGGCGTGTGGTCGAACCTGATCGCCTCCGTCATGTGGGGCGCCCCGGCGTTCGTCATGCACCACGTGCTGATCCGCCGGCACCACGAGCGCACCGTGCGCGACGAGAGCGCGCGGCAGACCGAGCAACTCAAGGACCACATCGACGCCCGGCTCGACCAGCAGCAAGGGGGCGCGCCGTGACGCGAACCATGTACGACGGAATCACCGCCTCGCGCCTGCCCGTCTCGGCCCAGATGGTCGCCGGGTACGTGGACGGCCTCTACAAGTGGTCGGCCGCCGACTGGGCGCGGTTCCCGAACTCGGTCAAGGTGCGCATCGCCGTGTTCGCGGACACGAACGACGGGCACGTCCTGGACTGCGAGCCCGGCAACTGTACCCCGGCGCAGTCCGTGGACTGGGTCCTGATGCGCCGCCGCGCCGGCATCGACCCGACCGTGTACTGCAACCAGACAGATCCGGTCACCGGCTGGCCCGCGGTGCGCGCCGCGTTCCGGGCCCGCGGCGTGGCCGAGCCGCACTACTGGGTCGCCAAGTACGACGGCGTGCAGAGCATCCCGGCCGGGGCGATCGGCAAACAGTACGAGGACGACGAAACCCACGGCTGGGACCTGTCCGTGATCGCGGAACACTGGCCCGGTATCGACCCCACTCCGGAGGTAGACATGCCGCTGACCGTGCAGGACGTCAAGGCCGTGGCCGACGAGGTGCTCGGCCGCCTCATCCCGCGCGCCGGGGCCGGGGCCTCGGGCAGCACGAGCCTGGGCGGGATGGTCGCCTGGAACGACGCGCACGTGCAGACCATCATCAACCAGCTCAACGCGCCCGCCGCCCCCGTGGACGCCAAGGCGCTCGCGGCCGCGGTCGTCGCTGGCCTGACCCCGATCCTCGAGAACGCGGTCAAGGCCGGGCAGGCGCCCGACTACGACCACCTCGCGATCGTCGTCGAGCAGCACCTCGCCGCGACGCTCGCCAGCCCGAAGTAGCCGCGCCCGCACCGTCCCGGCCCGCACGACCATGAGAGGCCGTCACCGTGGCCGACGACCCGACACCGGGCGAGATCGCCCGCAACCAGGCCCGCCTCGAAACCCGCGTCGAAACCGCGCTGAAGAACAGCGACGACCGCCTCGCCGACCTCGCCAGCAAAATGGTCCCCACCGAGCTGTGGAAAGCCGAACACAAGGACCTGCAGGACGAGGTCAGGGAGCTGCGCGACGAGGTGCGCAAAGCGCTGCGGGATGCGGCGACCGGCTGGGACAAGACCTCGCTTGAGCGCATGGGCGTGCTCAACGGCAGGATCGACGCGGTCCTCACCCGCATCAGCGAGCACGAGAAGGGGCACGCCGAGACGGGCGCCTGGTCGCGCAACCGGACCCTGACGACGATCGGGATCCTGGTGACCGCGGTGGCGTCGATCGTGGCGGCCTGGGTCGGCGCGGTCCTCGCGGCCAAGGGAGTGCACTAGATATGTCGCCGCGCATGCGCACGTTGACCGGTGTCGCCGTCGTGCTGGGCCTCGCGGTCGTGACGCTGCTGATCTTCCTGATCCTCGAACTGGGCAGGGCCTCGGAGCAGATCAAGTACCTCGACTCGGCGAGCACGGCCCGGGACCGGGCCATCGCGGCGCTCGCGTCCGGCGACAGCCAGCTGCGCGCGCAGGTCACCTCGCTGGGCGGCACGCCGAAGGTCCCGTCGCCGCAGGTCGTCATCTCCGGCATCGCCGGCGCTGCAGGGGCTCAAGGGCTGCCGGGCGTGAACGGTTCGCCGGGCGTTGCAGGCTCAGCCGGCCCCGTTGGATCGCCGGGTGCCCCGGGGCCGTCCGGCGCGCCGGGCAGTCCGGGAATGGCCGGCCCGAGCGGGCCCGCCGGACCGCAGGGTGTCGCCGGCCCGCAAGGCGAACCCGGGCAGCAGGGCGTCCAAGGCGATCAAGGCATCCAGGGCAGTCCCGGCCCGAACTGCCCCGACGGCTACTCGCTCCAACCGGAAGTGATCAACGGGCACGACGCGCTGGTGTGCGAGCAGCCCCCGTCGCCGACCGTGTCGCCCAGCGCTGGCGCGCAGTCCGCGAACCCCACCGGAGCCGCAGCTCCCGGACGGTCGCCTTCGCCCGCCGCGACACAGGGGGCCGTGAGCCCGGCCGACGCCGCCACCCTGACCGTCGCGTCGGCGTCCGCGCCCGCACCGGTACCGCCGTCTACGCCCGCGCCGCGCTCGGCGCTGTGGCCGCTCGAAGTGTTCCCGCTGCCCCGCCGGCACTAGCCGTAGGCTCTCGGCGCTATGTTCACTTAATGCGCTAAAGACGCCCCGCTCGCCTCAAGGCGAGCGGGGCGTCTTTTTGTATTTAGGGCGCGATAAAATGGAGCATCATACGAGCCCTCGGGTGGTTGCACACCCGAGGGCTCAACGAACACCTAGTAGGAGGTGTCGCGTGGACGAGCGTATATGTTCCCGCGCCGGTTGCATCGAGAGTCGCCACAGTCGCGGCCTTTGCAAAAAGCACTACGGTGCCGCCTGGAGAGCGAAGTCCCTTCCGCCGCTACAGCTTGAGATCCCCCTCAACCCACGACACTCACTGACGAACATCGACCGCGATAGCCGCAGTGGGGACTGCGCTGTGTGCGGCCCCGGCGTGAGAGTCCGCATCAGCCCGCCTAGGGGCGCCGAGTGCATGCAGAAGCGGGCCTACGGTTTGGAGAAGCTCCGCAAGCGAATGGCCGAAAATCCGGTCAAGCGCACGCCTGAA
>Ga0206353_11712151_pt1 | contig 10789 bp, 10 predicted proteins | sample DielMetaTC5am4_FD_146436 | JGI IMG/M metagenome (GOLD analysis project Ga0206353, IMG submission 146436) | Corn rhizosphere microbial communities from Kellogg Biological Station, Michigan, USA - Diel MetaT C5am-4 (Metagenome Metatranscriptome)... | ecosystem: Host-associated > Plants > Roots >...
ACCACCAACACGGTCGGCCTCGGCGACACGACCGGCCTCTATCACGGCACCCAGCAGATCAATCAGGGCCAGATGGACCGCTGGAACATCGTCGTGACCCTGAACTATCTCCCGGCCGCCACCGAGGCGCGGATCGTCCTCGCCAAGTCCGGCGAATACGACCACGAAGGCGGGCGCGAGGAGGTCGACCGGATGATCAAGGTCGCCGATTTGACCCGCCAGGGCTTCATCGCCGGCGACATCTCGACCGTGATGAGCCCGCGCACGGTGATCAGCTGGGCGCAGAACGCGCTCATCTTCGGCGACGTCGGCTTCGCCTTCCGCCTCACCTTCCTCAACAAATGCGACGAGGCCGAGCGCCCGCTCGTCGCCGAATATTACCAGCGCGTCTTCGGCAAGGACCTGCCCGAGAGCGTCGTGGGGGCGGGGTGACGATCTTTCCCTCTCCCTGCAGGGGAGAGGGGGGGACCCATTGCGTCAGCAATGGGAGGGTGAGGGCACGGTCCTTCGCCCGCCGCCCGTGCCCTCACCCTCCCACCCGGCTGCGCCGGGCGGGCCCCTCCCTCTCCCCTCTAGGGAGAGGGTAAGTGGACAAGGACAACCCCCTCGAAGCCTTCCGCCAGGTGCTGACCGGCGCCGCCCGGGCGATCGCTCGGGAGCCGGAGCTGGAGCTCGCCTACACCGCCGAGCAGCCCTCGGCGCAGGGCAAGAGCGTCAAGGTGCCGATGCCGGGCCGGACCCTGCCCGAGCGCGAGGTCGCCGAGGCGCGCGGCTATGCCGACGCCGCGGCGCTTAAGCTCAGGCATCACAATCCGGCCCTCCATGCCCGTGGCGCGCCGGCGGACGAGCTCGCCCGCGCCGTGTTCGACGCCGCCGAGCAGGCACGGGTCGAGGCGCTCGGCGCCCGGGCGATGGAAGGGGTGCGCTCCAACCTCGCCCGAGCCGTCGAGATGCGCACGCGCACCGACCCGATCACCCGCGCCCGCAATCGCGCCGAGGTGCCGCTCGGCACCGCGATCGGGCTGGTCGTCCGCGAGCGTCTCACCGGCGAGGCGCCGCCCGAGGCGGCCCGCGCCGGGCTCGACCTGGTCGGCGACTGGATCGAGGAGAAAGCCGGCGCCGACCTCGACGCCCTCGGCCTCGCCATCGACGATCAGGCCGCCTTCGCCGCCCTGGCCACCCGCCTGCTCAGGGATCTCGAGCTGGTCGAGGGCGACGCCCTTCCCGATCCGGAAAAGGGCGACGAAGGCGAGGGCGGCGACGAGGCGGAAGGCGACGAGTCCGACAAGGACGGCGACGACGATTCCGAGGGCTCGGAAGGCGAGGCCGAGCTTCGCGCCGAGCAGAGCGAGGCCTCCGAGGACGAGAGCGAAGGCGAATATGACGACCAGGAGCTGGGCGAGGCCGACGACGGTCTCGGCGAGGAGGGCGAGGAGGGCATCATGCCCGTCCGCCCCAACCGGCCCCTCTCCGATCTTCCCCCGCAATTCGACTATCGAATCTTCACCACCCGATATGACGAGGTGATCGAGGCGGCCGAGCTGTGCGACGAGCAGGAGCTGGGGCGCCTCAGGGCCTATCTCGACCAGCAATTGGTCCACCTCCAGGGCGCCGTCACCAAGCTCGCCAACCGGCTCCAGCGGCGGCTGATGGCGCAACAGTCGCGAAGCTGGGATTTCGACCAGGAGGAGGGTCTGCTCGATTCGGCCCGCCTCGCCCGGGTCGTCGTCAACCCGGCCCACTCGCTCTCCTACAAGGTCGAGCGGGACACCGAGTTCAGGGACACGGTGGTCAGCCTGTTGATCGACAATTCGGGCTCTATGCGCGGCCGGCCGATCTCGATCGCCGCCATCTCCGCCGACATCCTCGCCCGCACCCTCGAGCGCTGCGGGGTCAAGGTCGAGATCCTCGGTTTCACCACCCGCGCCTGGAAGGGCGGCCAGTCGCGCGAATTGTGGCTGAGCCAGGGCCGCCCGCCGCATCCCGGCCGGCTCAACGACCTTCGCCACATCGTCTACAAGAGCGCCGACGAGCCGTGGCGGCGGGCGCGAAAGAGCCTCGGACTGATGATGCGCGAGGGGCTCCTCAAGGAGAATATCGACGGCGAAGCCCTGCTCTGGGCCCACAACCGGCTGGTCGGCCGGCCCGAGGAGCGGCGAATCCTGATGGTCATCTCCGACGGCGCTCCGGTCGACGATTCGACCCTCAGCGTGAACTCGGGCACCTATCTCGAGCGCCACTTGAGGCAGGTGATCGGCTGGATCGAGGCGCGCTCGCCGGTCGAGCTGGTCGCGATCGGAATCGGCCACGACGTCACCCGCTATTACAGCCGCGCCGTCACCATCATGGACGCCGAGCAGCTGGGCGGAACGATGATCGAGCAGCTCGCCGCTTTGTTCGACTCGCCCTGAAGAATAGGGCCCGTACGGCCTTTGCGCGGTCCATTGTTTGTGGCAGTCCCCCGCCTCATCCCGGGGGAAGGCGCGTGCAGAAGGCCGGCGGAGACGGTTCCGCATTTTTCGAAGTCGACCGGCGGCGCTCGCTCGGGTCCCAGCATCTCGAATCGCGCTGGCTCCAGGGCTTCCGGCGCCATGTCTGGAGCCGGTTCCCCCGACCGGTGCGGCAGGCGGTTCTCGCCCGTCTCCTCGCCGACCGGCAGGGGCCGGTGGCGATCGGGGCCGAGGCCGTGGAGCCGGTCTCCGTCGTCGGCCTGCTCTCCACCGCCACCGGAATCGGCGAGGGCGGCCGCCTCGCCGGCCGGGCGCTGGCGGCGCTCGGCTACGACGTGCGCAGCGTCGACGTCTCGCCGCTGTTGAGCGGCTCGCCCCAGCCCGACCGGCGCCCTCCCTGGCTGGAGCCGGGCCGGGGCACGGTGATCCTCCATTTCAACCCCGACCATCTCCCCGCGATCGTCACCCTGCTCGGCCGGCGGCGGCTGCGCGGCAAGAGGATCGTCGGCTATTGGGCCTGGGAGCTGGCCCGGATCCCGGAGCGCTGGCTGCCCGCCTTGGCCGAGGTCGACGAGATCTGGACTCCGAGCCGCTTCGTCGCCGCCGCGGTGAGCGTCGCCACCTCGAAGCCGGTCCGCGTCGTCCCTCACCCGGTGGCGCTCGGGAGGGTGGGGACGAAGCGGCGGGCGGACTTCGGCTTCGAGGGCCGGTTCGTCGCGCTCGCCGTGTTCAGCTTCGCCTCCTCGGCGCCGCGCAAGAACCCCGTCGCCTCGGTGGAAGCCTTCCGCCGCGCCTTCGGCGACGATCCGAGCCGTCTGCTGGTCCTCAAGGTCTCGGACGCCGGCGACCATCCCGAGGACATGGCGGAGCTCGAAGCGGCGATCGGCGGCGCGCAGAACATCCGGATCGAGGAAAGGCGCCTCGGCGAGCGCGACCGGCTCGACCTGATCGCCAGCGCCGACGTCCTGCTGTCGCTCCATCGCTCCGAAGGCTTCGGCCTGGTCATGGCCGAGGCGATGCTGGCCGGGGTGCCGGTGGTGGCGACGGCCTGGTCGGGCAACATGGACTTCATGGACGAGACCAGCGCCCTTCTCGTCCCCTTCCGGATGGTCGAGGCCGCCGACCGCAACGGAGTGTACGGACATGACGAGCATTGGGCCGATCCGGACGTAGAGGCCGCGGCGGAGCATTTGCGGGCGCTGGCGGAGCGGCCGGCCGGGTTCGATGCGATGCGGACGGCGGCGCGGGCGATGGCGCAGGAGCGGCTCGGCCTCGAAGCGGCGCGACGGCTCATCGGGGATGCGATTGCCGTGCCGACCGCCGCGGCTTCCGCGGGCGCAAGGAGATGAGGGCCGCCTCGCCCCTCGCGGCCGCGCTGCGCGATCTGGCCGACGGGGCGCGGCAATGGCCGCAATGGTTCACGCTCGGCAATCTCGAGATCAAGCTGCGCTTCCGCCGCACCGGGCTCGGCCCGGTCTGGACGAGCTTTTCGTTCGCGATCCTCGTCGCGGCGCTCGGGGCGGTTTACGCCCGAGTCCTCGGCCTCGCCGTGCGCGATTACCTGCCGTACCTCGCCCTCGGCCTGTTCGTCTGGACCTTCCTGTCGACGGTCTTGCTCGAAGCGTGCGACGTGTTCGGCCAGGCGGCCCACACCCTGAAACAGCTCAACGTACCGAAGAGCGCCTTTCTCTACCGCCTGCTGTGGCGCAACCTCGTGCTGCTCGCCTTCAACGCGCTCGTCGTCGCGATCGTCCTGCTCGCCTGTCGCGCGCGCCTGTCCACGACCGCGCTCCTGGCGCTGCCCGGCCTCGCGCTGCTTATTGTGAACCTGTTCTGGATCGCCTTCCTGCTGGCGCTCGCCGGCGCGCGCTTCTGGGCGGTAAGCCGCGGCGTTCAGGCCGCCTTGCCGATCGCCATGCTTGTCACCCCCATCCTGTGGAGGCCGAGCATGCCGGCGCTGCGCGCGCTGGCTGAGGCCAATCCGATTTACCACGCCGTCGAACTGGTGCGGGGGCCGCTGCTCGGCCGCGCCCCTCCGATCGAAATCTGGGTCGCGGCCGCCCTTTGCGCGGTTGCCGGCTTCACCCTCGCCTTCGCCGCGCTCGCGCGGTGGCGGGGCCGAATCGCCTATTGGTTATGACGATGGCGGCGATCGAACTTCGCGACGTGACGGTCCGCTTCCCCGTCTACGGTTCGGCCGCGTCTCCCACGGCCGGATCCGGAGCCGTCGGCGGGGTCATCGGCCGCGCGCGACGCGGACCCGTCTACGTCGAAGCCCTGCGCGGAGTCTCGCTGCGCCTCGACCGGGGCGACCGGGTGGGGCTCGTCGGCCACAACGGCTGCGGCAAGAGCACGCTGCTTCGAGTCATGGCGGGCGTCTACGCTCCCTGCCTCGGCAGCGTCCACGTGAGGGGACGGGTGCTTTCGCTGTTCGAGCCGATGCTCGGCATGAGCCTCGATTGCAGCGGCCGCGACAATATCGTGCTGCGGGCGATCTACATGGGCCTGACTCCGCGCGACGCGCTCGTCCGCATGGAGGAGATCGCCGAGTTCAGCGAGCTGGGCGATTATCTGGACCTCCCGCTGAAAACCTACTCGCTGGGAATGCAGGTCCGCCTGGCCTTCGCCGTCGTCACGGCCTTCGACGCCGAGGTGCTCCTGCTCGACGAGCAACTCGTGGCGGGGGACGCCGCCTTCGCGGAAAAGGCGGAACGGCGGCTGAAGGCATTCCTCGACCGGGCGGGCATCGTCGTCCAGGCTTCCCACTCAGAGCGGCTGATTCGCGAAACGTGCGACCGAGTCGTCTTGCTGGAGCACGGACGGGTCTCGCTGGTGGGTACGCCCGACGAAATATTCGAGCGCTACCGCGCCCCCGCTGGAGCCACCTATGCCGGCTGACGCAATGCACTTCGCCCGCCGCGCCCGAGGCTCGCTCCGGCGCCTCCTCGTCGGCCCGGCTTTGCCCTCGGCCGATCCGCCGCGAGTCCTGGCGCTGGAGGATATTGCGGCGCAGCCTCGCGAGCGCGTCGAGGCGACATCGCGCGCCCTCGCCAGTCCCGTCTACCTCGGAGACGGTATCGCACTTTGCCGAGTGCTCACCCGTTACAAATTCTTCGTGTCGACAAAGGACATCGGCTTCGGCGCGAACGTGCTGCTCGACGGCTATTGGGAAATCTGGCTCAGCCAGTTCATCGCCCGTACGGTCAGGCGAGGGACAGTGGTGATCGATGTCGGCGCGAACTACGGCTACCATGCTTTGCTCTTGGCGGATCTCGCCGGCCCCTCCGGACGCCTGTTGGCCGTGGAGCCGAATCCGGACGTGGCTCGGCTGCTGCGCCGTTCGCTGGACCTCAACGGCTTTAGCCAACGCAGCAATGTGTGCGAATTCGCGCTCGGGGCGGCCGAGGGGAGGGCGATTCTGGCCATTCCCCCGGGCGAACCGAAGAATGCCTCGACGGTCGCCGGCGAAACGGCGGACGACTGGGAACGGCGCGAGGTCCAGGTCCGTCCGCTGGACGCGCTCGTCGCCGGTGCCGGCCCGATCGGCTTCATCAAGATCGACGCCGAGGGCGCCGAGGAAGCGATCATCGAGGGCATGCCCGACACCTTGGCGGCGCGGCCCCCGATGGTCCTCGAATTCAACGCCGCCCGCTATGCCGATCCAGGGGCTTTCCTGGAGCGGCTGCTCAGGGTCTACGGACGCATCGCGCATGTCGGCTATGACGGACGCGCCGAGGGCGTGAGCCCGCAGCGGGTGCTCACGGAGCATTTCGGCGAGGACTGGCTCCTCGTTTTCGGTGTCGCATGAGCGGGGCTCCGCCTCCGATCGCCGGTGCCCGGGGCTCCTTTCTCCCGCAGATCGAATCGCTGCGCGGCTACATGGCGCTTGCCGTCGCTTACACCCACTGCATCATCGCGCTTCTCTACAGCGTCGTTCCGCCAGTCCAGGCGGACGACCGGTTCGTCTGGTATGGGATCGTCGTCCCGCTCGCGGTGCTGCTCAACGGACGCGCCGCCGTGATCGTATTCTTCGTGATCAGCGGCCTCGTGCTGAGCCTGGCGCTCGACCACGCCCGCGAGCGCCTCACCGTGCGCAGCTGGTGCCTGTTTGCATGGCGAAGGGCTTTGCGCATCTACCCCGCCCACCTCACGGCGCTTGGGCTGTTCGTGCCGATCGCCTGGCTCTTCATCTTCCGGGTGCCGGTGATCGAGCCCGCGCGGCTGGCGGCCAACCACGCCATGCACAAAGCCTGGATCGACGGCTTCGTCTATGGCCGTTTCATTCCGGTCGAGCTGGTCAAGACCGGCATCCTCTACGACAATTTCTACAACCCCGTGACCTGGACGCTGCAGGTCGAGATATTGGGATCTTTGTTCCTCCCGCTCTTCGCGCTGCTCTCCCGCCCGGGCCGGCTGGGGCGCGACCTCGCGGTCCTGGCGCTGCTGATCCTTGCCGCGGCCTTGCTGGTGGACGCGAACAAGCGGCCGGATCTCTTTCCCTCCTACCTTCCGGCCTTCTACCTCGGTTGCATGGCGCGGACTCACGGGCGCCGGTGGTGCGCGGCCCTTGGGGAGAATCGCCGCCTCCAGCTCGGCTGTCTGCTCGGCGTCGTGGCGTTCATGCTCCTGCCGGCCTCGTTCGTGCCAATCGGCGTGCACGCGCTTCCCGCGATCCTCGCCATGACATTTGGCGCGTTCGGCACGGTGACTTTGCTCGCCTGGTCCCGGCCCGCCGGGGTTAGCGGCTTCCTGCTCCGGCCGGCGTCGCGCTGGATCGGGCGCCTGTCTTATTCCTTCTATCTTTGGCACGATCTCGTGCTCTTCGCTTACATCCGCCTCCTCCTGGCGCTGGTGCCGCCCGACCTTTTGTCGCACTCCACGCTCGCCGTCCTTTGCCTCACCCTGATCGTCACCATCCCGCTCGCCTTCGTGCCCGCTTACTTCTCCTGGGCGCTGGTCGAGGTCCCGTTCGTCGCCTTCGGGAAACGCTGGGCGCGTCGGGCGCCGGAGCGGCCCGCGCCGGCGGAGCCCGACGGCCGAGAGGCGCTGCAGTGTCCGTGAAGTCGGCGATGAGGGCCGCCGCGCGGCGGCTGGTGCTCTCGCTGGTGCCCGAGGGCAGTGCGGCGAGCCGCGCCGAGCTCAACGCGCTTGCCGACAGGCTCGGGGTCGTGGAGCTCAATGTGAAGGCCTTCGGCTACGAGCTCGCCCGCCGCCTCACCGAGGCCTTGCCCGTGCCCCCCCGAACCGAGCCGCGGCACGTCGGCCTGCGCTGGAAGCCCTCCACCCAGGACGACATCGAGAGCGCGTGGGCGCGGCACTGGATCGCGGAGCTCGGGACTCCGATCATCTACCACCGCAAGATCTGGGAGCTTGCCTATGTCCTCCAGGCAATCTGGGAGGAGGGACATATCGCACCCGGAGCAAGAGGCCTCGGCTTCGGCTGCGGAGTGGAGCCGATCGCCTCCTATCTCGCCTCGCAGGGGGTCGCTGCGACCGTCACCGACCAGCCGCAGGAGCGCGCGCGCGGGGCCGGCTGGGTAGCCACCAACCAGCATGCCGGGGCGCTCGACCAGGCCTGGCACCCGCATCTCGTCGAGCGCGCCGAGTTCGACCGGCTGGTCAGCTGGGAAGCCGTCGACATGAACGCCATTCCCGAGGCGCTTCGCGGATATGATTTCTGCTGGTCCATCTGCGCGATGGAGCATCTCGGCTCGATCGATAAAGGCCTCGCCTTCGTCGAGCGGGCGATGGAAATCCTGCGTCCCGGCGGATTGGCCGTCCACACCACCGAATTCGACATCCGCCCCGACGGACCGACCTGGGACAATGCCGGCACCGTCCTCTTCCAGCGCGCCCATCTCGAGCAGCTCGCCTCGCACCTTCGCTCGGCGGGTCACCGAGTGGCGGAGCTCGATTTCCACGTCGGCGACAAGCCGCTCGATCGCTTCATCGACGTTCCGCCCTGGACTCACGAGATGCCGGCCGAACTCGCCCGCTGGATGGGGGAGCCGCTCCACCTCAAGATCGCGATCGGCGGCTTCGTGATGACCTGCTTCGGCCTCATCGCCGTGAAGGGTGCAGACGGGACCGCGGCGACGGCACCCTGATACAGTTGGGGCCGGCGCCCCCCTCGGGAAGCGCCGGCCCCGCCCTCGTTACACCACAGGAGGGTACGCAAAGCCTTTAGCGGCCGCGGCAGCTCGACTTGTCGATCGCGTTGCCGGCGAGAGCGCCGAGCGCGCCGCCGAGGATCGTCCCGGTGGTGCCGCTGTGGCGATAGTCGCGGGTGGCGGCCCGGCCGAGCAGGGCGCCGGCCACTCCGCCGACGATCGCGCCGGTGGTGCCGCTGCAGCGGCGGCTGCGGTAGCGGCGGGAATCGTTGTAATAGCGGCCGCTATAGGCGCGGTTCGCGTAGTAACCGTTGTCGTAGCTGCCATAGCCCTGGTTGTAGTAGCCGGCCTGGGCGCCATCGTTGTAATAGCCGTAGGTGCGGCCGTAGGGGCTCGCCTCGGCGGCGGTCGGAATGGCCATGGCGGCGGTCGCTGCGGCGATGGCGGCGAGGCTCAATTTCCTCAACATTTCAAACTCCTTCCGGGCCGGCCGATTCGACCTACTGGGCCCTTGTCCATGCTTGCCTTTTGCCACGGCTCGCTTGAGCCGGCCCTGAACGTCCATGTCAGGTGAGGTTCAGGCGCCGCAGGGGTGCCGCGAGGCGCCGCGCCGGGCTAAGGCCCCTCCACCGACATGCGCCTCGTCTTCGCCCTCTTCGCCTGGCTGATGCTCGCCACCTTCGCGCCGCGGCGGCCGCGCCCGCCCGAGCCCCCGCCCGCGGTGACGATCGTCCATTACGAGCCGGTGGCGCTGGACGTGACCGACCCCGGACGCACCCGGATCGGGCCCCTCCATTTCCTCGCCGGCTGGCGGCTGACCAGCAACAACTGGCGATTCGGCGGCCTCTCGTCGCTTCACGTCGAGGGCGGCGAGGCGCTGGCGTTCAGCGATTCGGGCTGGCGGGTGCGTTTCCCGCTGCCGCGCGGGGCGGCCGGCACGATGCGCGGCGAGGTCGCGCCACTGCCGCAAGGGCCCGGCGATTGGGAGAGGAAGCGCGATCGCGACGTCGAATCGATGTGGGTCGAAGGCTCCGGCGTCTGGCTCGGCTTCGAGCGGCGGAACGCGATCTGGCGATTCGACCGGGCGAGCTGGCGGGCGACCGCCCATGCCGAGCCGCCGCTCATGCGTTTCTGGCCCCGCAACCGCGGGCCGGAGGCGATGCTTCGGCTCCCCGACGGCCGCTTCCTCGTCTTCGAGGAAGGCAACGGCCATGGCGGCGACCTGCTGCTGTTTTCAGGCGATCCCGCGGTGCCCGGAACCGCCGCCGCGAAGCTTCGCTACCGCCCGCCGCTTCATTATCGGGCGACCGACGCCGCCCTGCTTCCGGACGGCCGGGCCCTCGTCCTCAACCGGCGCTGGACCGCGCTCCAGGGCTTCACCGCCAAGCTGACCCTTGTCCCGCTCGACCGGCTGGCTCCGGGCGCCGAGCTGGCCGGCCGGGAAATCGCCGATTTCCGTCCGCCGCTCGTCGTCGACAATCTCGAAGGTCTCAGCGTCGGGCGCGAGGGCGGCCGGACGATCGTCTGGATCACCTCCGACGACAATTATCTGCCGCTGCAGCGCACCCTGCTCCTGAAGTTCGCGCTTGAGGGATAGGGGAAAAGGAAAAGTCATCCCGGCGAAAGCCGGGACCCATGAACACGGAATATGGGATAAAGCGAGGAATCCTCGCCTCTACCTCAACCGCTTCTATTCATGGGTCCCGGCTTGCGCCGGGATGACTCGATTTTACGCCTCGGCGGTGTCGGCCTGCTTCTTGGCGATCTCGCGCTTGAGGCGGCGGGCCTTGAGGCTGAGCCGGACATCGGCCGTCTTGGCCAGCCAATTGTCGAGTCCGCCGACATGCTCGACCGAGCGAAGGCCGTTCATCGACACGCGCAGCTTCACGCCGCGGCCGAGAGCGTCGCTGATCAGCGTCACGTTCTGCAGATTGGGGAGGAAGGTTCGCTTGGTCTTGTTGTTGGCGTGCGAAACATTGTGGCCAACCTGCCGGCCCTTGCCGGTCAGCTCGCAGATGCGCGACATGATCTCTCGTCCCGTAAAATGAAGCGGGGGCGCTCACCGCCCCCGTAAAATCGTGGGCGCGGATAACCTCTGAGCGCCGCGCCGTCAACCGTCGGACGGTCGTTGCGGAGGTGCAACCGCTTGTGCCCGGCTTCGTTTACTGACTAAGATCGGGAATCACGGCAAGGACATTTACGATGCGCGCCCTTCTCCTCCTCATCGCC